>Ga0210396_10000585_pt1 | contig 46031 bp, 30 predicted proteins | sample IncBWH17OmetaG_FD_155466 | JGI IMG/M metagenome (GOLD analysis project Ga0210396, IMG submission 155466) | Forest soil microbial communities from Barre Woods Harvard Forest LTER site, Petersham, Massachusetts, United States - Inc-BW-H-17-O ... | reverse complement strand
TATATGATAGAAGGTGCGGCGGCGCTTGCCACCGACAGGATTGAACTATATACAGAAGATTATGCAAGGGATTATAAGAAGAACCCTGAAGCCGCAATTGCGGCTTACCAAAAAGCAGCACACAGGGCGCATAAATATCATCTGGGTATTAATGCCGGGCACGATCTGAACCTTGATAACCTGGCTTATTTTCAAAAAAATATTCCTCACCTGCTTGAAGTATCTATCGGCCATGCACTGATCTCAGATGCTTTGTACCTTGGCCTTGAAAACACTATACAACTATACCTCAGACAGCTTAAAGTAATTCATGAAACTGTCGTATCGTAAGCTTGGTACAGGCAAAGCTTTATTTATACTCCACGGACTTTTTGGCTCAGCTGATAACTGGCAAACCATAGGCAAACACTTTGCTGAGTACTTCAGTGTTTACTTTATAGACCTGCGTAACCACGGGCAATCACCCCATAGTAATGAATGGAACTATGAGGTGATGAGTGATGACCTTAAGGAGTTGATGCAGGATGAAGGATTAGATAAAGTAATGCTACTAGGGCATTCTATGGGTGGCAAAGTGGCTATGCAATTTGCTGTTCAATGCCCTGATAAGGTTGAAAAACTGGTGGTGGTTGATATTGGCCCTAAAAAATACCCTGTTACCAACCAATTTGTAATTGATGCTATTGATAAGTTTGATATCGGTTCTGTAAAATCGCGCAAAGAGGCAGATGAGTTAATGACTCCCTTGATTGAAGATATGGGCACAAGACAGTTCTTATTGAAGAATTTGTATTGGAATGAGAACCAGAAGCTGGCATGGAAATTCAACTATGATGTTATAAAAGAAAAAATAAAAATAGTGAGTGAGGTGACTCCAACACCCGCCGTACCAGTTGAAATATCTGTACTATTTGTAAAGGGAGAGAAATCTGATTACATATTCCCGGGTGATATAAAACGGATGAGTTCTATATTCCCTCAGGCAAAATTGGTTACTATACCCGGCGCAGGTCATTGGGTGCATGCTGATAAGCCACAGGAATTCTTTAAAGCAGTGTCCGAATTTCTACTTGAAAAAGAAAGTGGGCAAAGTGTTTAAAACTTTTCAGGTCTGATAATGTGTTAACTTATTCACATATATACCTTTGTAATCCTATTAGAAAGCGATGATCGTAGATATTTTTGTACCCTGTTTTGTTGACCAGATATTTCCGCAGGCAGCCCTTAACATGGTTAAGGTACTTGAGAAAGTTGGCTGCGATGTGAATTATAATCCTGAGCAGACCTGTTGCGGGCAACCAGCATTTAATGCCGGTTATTGGGAAGAAGCCAAGCAGGTCGGCGAAAAATTCATTAAAGAGTTTAACCAGGATAGGTATATCGTTTCTCCTTCGGCTTCGTGCGCAGGTATGATAAAGAACTATTATCCTGAAATGTTTTATAATTCTGCTTTGCATAATGAATACAAGCAGATATCGAAAAATATATACGAATTCAGCAGTTTTTTAGTGAATGTATTAAAAGTAACAAATGTTGGCGCTAAGCTTGAAGGTATTGCTACGTACCATGATTCGTGTGCGGCATTGAGAGAATGCCAGATAAAACAAGAACCACGTACATTATTAAAAAATGTTCAGGGACTTGAAATGGTAGAGATGAAAGACACTGAAACCTGTTGTGGCTTTGGTGGAACATTTTCTGCAAAGTTCGAACCAATTGCAGTAGGTATGGGTTCTGATAAAATAAAGAACGCAATGGATACAGGGGCACAATATCTTATTTCAACCGATGCTTCATGCCTTCTCCACCTGGATGGTTATATAAAAAAGCATAATCAGGAGATCAAAACTATGCACCTTGCCGACGTATTGGCAAGTGGTTGGTAGTACTTGTCACCGTTTAATTGATAGAGCTGGTTTCTTTCATCTAAATGTTGTAGATTTGGGCTAACATGCCCGGCAGCGTATTATTATTCAACCCCAGAAGTGCAGAGCATAAAGCGCGAATACCAAATTCCGTTTTAGCTATTGCTGCCTCCATAGAAGGCAGATACGATTATGTAATAGTGGACGGTAACCTTGAACGAGACCCTCTTACCAAAATACTTGACTATTTAGCTAAGGGAGATATTAAATACTTTGCTAGTACAGTAATGCCGGGGCCACAACTTAAACAGGCGATACCATTTACAAAGAAGATAAAGGAGGCTTTTCCGGAAGTGAAAATAATATGGGGCGGCTATTTTGCTTCGAATCATTCCAAGACATCCCTCAATTCTGGTTTTGTAGATGTAGTAATTAATGGCCCAGGCGATAAAGCCTTTCCTGCGTTGCTTGATGCTATGGAGCAAGGACAGTCTTTCCATACTATCAATAATCTCGTTTTTAAGGAAGGTGAAAAGATCATTAAAACAGGTAAGGATGAATTATATGAGCAGGATACCTTGCCAGTCTTGCCCTATGATAAGCTCAATTCCTTTTATCCACTTCAACGATATTTGGGTAGAACATATTTGGGTACAAGGACCATCGCATATCATTCCAGTGTGGGTTGCCCATTTACGTGCTCTTTTTGTGCTGTGGTGCCAATTTATAATGGCAGGTGGAAAGCAAAGTCGCCTGAAAATATTTATAAAGATATAAAGTACCTGAAAGAAAAGTATGGAGGTACTGCCATAGAATTCCACGATAATAACTTCTTTGTTTCTGAAAAGCGTGTCATAGAATTTTCGAACCTGATGCTCAATGAAAATATGGGCTGGTGGGGCGAAGGAAGGATTGATACTATTGATAAATATAAAGACAGCACCCTTTCACTGATGAGAAAAGCGGGATGTAAAATGATATTTTTTGGTGCAGAGACAGGAAGCGATGAAGTATTGAAGAAAATGAACAAAGGCGGCTTGCAAAGTGGCGAGATGATAAAGAGGTTTGCAAATCGTTTGGAGCAATTTGATATTGTGCCTGAGTATTCTTTTGTATTGGGTACTCCACAAGAGACACCTGGAAAAGTTATGGAACAGGTGAATAAGGATATTGAATTTATATACCAGGTTAAAGAAGCTAACCCTAATACTGAAATAGTTATTTATGTCTATAGCCCTGTTCCGACAGAGGGATCAGATATGTTCAATGATGTGTTAAAAACAGGGTTCCGTTTTCCTGAAAGGCTGGAAGATTGGTTAAATCCGGAGTGGGAAAAATTTGATCTCCATAAGAATCCGCTTACTCCATGGCTAACACCTGAAGTAATTAAAAGGATAAAGAATTTTGAAACAGTGATGCACGGACACTTTCCAACCATTTCTGATATTAAGCTTACCAGCTTTCAGCGTAAGGTTATGCATAATGTATCCGCATTGCGTTATAAGCTGAATTGGTACAGTTATCCTTACGAAATAAAGGTTCTACAGAAATATTGGCTCCGTTACCAGCAACCCGAGATATATGGATTCTAAGCGCAACATATATAAGCTTGTAAGGCCAATTGTTAGCCGCGCATATAAGCCTATGTTGCAGCGATATTTAGCTAAGCCTCGCAGGTATAACTACAATGGCTTATCAATTGTTGTGCAACCGGGAGTTTTTCACCCGGGTTTCTTTTTCAGCACTAAGTTATTCCTGGAATTTTTAAAAGAGCAAGAACTTAAGGGCAAAACACTATTAGAGGTTGGTGCCGGTAGCGGGCTTATTTCATTTTATGCTGCATCTGTGGGAGCAATAGTTACTGCAATTGATATAAGCAAAACAGCAGTCGAGAATATTAAGAATAACGCTTTGCTTAACAAGCTAAAAATTGAAGTGTCATATTCTGACATGTTCAGCAATGTTGCAACTCAAAAATTCGATATTGTCATTGTGGCTCCTCCATACTATAAAAAATATCCACAGAAAGAAGCAGAACATGCCTGGTATTGTGGTGAGAATGGAGAATACTTTTCGAAATTATTCTCGGGACTAACAAAGTTTATTAATCCAACATCGAGGGTATGGATGATATTATCAGATGATTGCGATATTCAAATGATCAAGGCGATTGCTGCGAGTAACGGATTTTCGATGCAGGCTGTTTTGGAAAGAGCGAAGTACTGGGAGATCAATTACATATTTGAAATAAGTAGTAATAGATAGTTATGTAATGCTTGTGGAGAAAATAAAATATGCAGAAGAGAAAGTGGAGCTGAAATTAAGCCCTCTCTCTAATGCTATTTTAAGAACCCTACTGTATTTCGATATTTTCCAATGCCCGCTTACTATTGAAGAAGTATCTACCTATTGTTCTTGTTCAGCATCAATAGAAGAAATTTTAAGGCAATTGGAAACTCTTATGAAACATAATTATGTAAAGCAGAGTGGAGTATATTATGTAATTGATGAGAAAGATGCATTAATAGGAATTAAGAAAAAAACAGAAGGTAATAAGAAAGCGGAGAAACTATTAAAGATTGCAAATCGGTTCTCGAGGTTCATTTCTTTCTTTCCTTTCGTGCGGGGTATATGTTTGTCAGGCTCACTCTCTAAGGGATATGCTGACGGCAAAAGTGATATTGATTATTTTATTATTACAAAACCCGGCCGCTTATGGTTATGCCGAACCTTGCTGATTGCTTTTAAAAAAATATTTCTCTTTAACTCTCACAAATATTTCTGTGTGAACTATTTTGTTGATACAGATAATCTTGAGATACCTGACAAAAATATATTCACTGCGATTGAGCTGACTTCTGTTATTCCTACTTATAATGGTATTCTCTATGAGCAATTAATGGAAAGAAATGGATGGACAGGTACTTATTGCCCAAACTTTTCATTGAAAGATATTGAGCAAATTCCTATGGAAAATAGATCTGTTATAAAGAAGGTAATCGAAAATATTTTATCAGGAAAAATAGGAGACAGGCTTGATGAAAAGTTCTTTCGCCTTACCCTTTCCCAATGGAAAAGGAAATTCAAGGATTTTGATGAAGAGCAATTTGATTTAAGATTGCGCTCACGCAAAAATGTATCTAAGCATCACCCGCTTGGTTTCCAGGAAAAAGTACTGAAGAGTTTGGAAGATAAGATCAAGGACTTTGAATATAAATTTGAGATAAGCTTGAGTTAAGATGACGAAAGTGTTGTTTACACATTCTTATTTTTTGCGTTTCGATCCTAAACAATGGAAGCAGCAACAGCCGTATCCCCCATTGGGCACTATGTATGCTGCCGCTGTTTTAAGGCAAGCTGGTTATGATGTTTCTCTAGCTGATTCAATGTTCTTTCAATCACCAGAGGAGATAATTACTGCATTGGACAAGGATAAGCCGGAAGTACTGGTGATATATGACGATGGCTTCAACTACCTTACTAAAATGTGCCTTACCAATATGCGTGAGGCTGCATTCCGGATGATTCAATTAGCAAAAGAGAGAGGTTGTAAAGTTATAGTCTCCAGTTCTGATGCTACTGACCATTGTGATAAGTATCTTACTAAAGGTGCTGACTTTATTGTAATAGGTGAGGGTGAGGTTACTCTAAAGCAATTGCTTGACAACCTTACTAAAAAAGAGAATAGTAGTAATGAAATCGCTGGCCTTGTTTTCAAAGGCGGAAATGAGGTAATTAAGACAGCGAAAAGAGAAGTACTTCGGGAACTAGATGCTTTGCCTATGCCAGCATGGGATTTGATAAATATTCAACCCTACAAAGATGCTTGGTTAAATAATTGGGGATATTTCTCTTTAAATGTTGCTACAACAAGGGGCTGTCCTTTTAAATGTAATTGGTGTGCTAAGCCTATCTATGGCAACAGGTATAATTCCCGTTCGCTTGAAAAGGTTGCAGAGGAAATTGAATATTTGATCAAGCAATTTGATACGCAACATATTTGGTTTTGTGATGATATCTTCGGGCTGAAACCAGGGTGGGTAAATAGATTTGCTGATATAGTTGAAGAAAAGAAACTTGACTTTAAATTCAAAATACAATCTCGGGCTGACCTGTTAGTGGAAGATGGGTATGTTGCCGCGTTGTCAAGGGCTGGTTGTGAAAGTGCATGGATGGGCGCCGAATCGGGCTCGCAAAAAATATTAGATGCAATGGATAAAGGTATTAAAGTTGAGCAGGTGCATACGGCAACCCGATTATTGAAAAAACATAATATCAGGCCGGCATTCTTTCTTCAGTTCGGTTACCCTGGTGAGGAGCTGGCAGATATTCAAATGACTATAAAAATGTTACTTGACCTTGTGCCGGCCGATATAGGAGTATCGGTCTCTTATCCTTTACCCGGAACGAAATTTTATGAAAAGGTAAAAGAAGATCTGAAGAAAAAAACCAATTGGAAAGATTCGGATGAACTTGCTTTAATGTTCAGGAACACTTACCCTCCTCAGTTTTATAAAGAACTACATCGCTTCATACACAAAATTTATAAGGATAAGCAGGCAGCAAACAGTATCAGGCAGATTATTTCGAAACCATTTGGCAGTGGTAAGATGGAACTTAAAAGCGCACTTTCTATACTATATTACAAACCTGCGTCGTATTTATATAGAATACGCATGAAGAAATATGAGAAAGCAAATGTGTAGTGAGGCGCTGATGCAAGAGCAGAATGTGAGCGATGCTTTTTCGGCTCAGTCAACTTTATTTGATGAGGTGGATGAAAAGAACCCGATTATTCTATGGATGCGAGAACAAGTGAGAGAGCATGTATTGGAGCTCTGGAAACCGGGTAATAGTATTTTGGAGCTGAATGCAGGAACGGGATTGGATGCGATCTTTTTTGCTGAAAAAGGATTTAAAATACATGCTACAGATAACGCACAGAGTATGATTGATGTAATTGATAAAAAGATAACCTTACAATCGTTGACGGGTAAAATTACTACCCAGTGTTGCTCATTTTCTGAATTGGAAAATATTAGTCGTACAGGATTCGATCAAATATTCTCAAATTTTGGAGGGCTTAATTGTACGGATAGACTGGATGATGTAATTAATTCATTCGATAGGCTTCTTAAGCCCGGTGGAACTGCAACACTAGTAATTATGCCAAGGATATGCCTATGGGAACTTATGTTAGCACTAAAAGGGAATTTTAAGATCGCTTTTCGGAGGTTAAAGAAAGGGGGAGTCCGTTCGCACCTGGAAGGAAAATATTTTAATACATATTATTATTCTCCAATGCAGGTGAGAAAAATGTTTAGTGAAAAGTATTCTCTCATTACGATAAAAGGACTTGGGGTTTTTGTTCCACCTCCATATTTAGATACTTTCCCAATAAAGCATCCAAGTATATATAGGGCTCTTCAGTCAATTGATAAAGCCATTTCTACAATGCGTCCATTTCGTTCCTGGGCCGACCATTTTATTATTAGTGTAAGAAAGAATGGTTGAGAAAAAGAAAACTGTTATAATACTTACTCCGGGTTTTGCCAAAGATGAACAGGATACCAATTGTATTCCTACACTGCAGCAATATGTTTCGACACTTTCAGAAATGAGGCCTGATATTAAATTGCATGTTATAGCTTTTCAGTACCCATTTAAAGAAGGTCATTATAAATGGAAAGGAATTGATGTATATAGTGCAGGTGGCAAGGGATCCTTATATTCAAGATTAGCTACTTGGCGAAGAGTTAATAAGGAGCTAAAGAGAATACTAGGCGAGAGTGAGATAAGTATAATACATAGTTGTTGGTTAACTGAATGCGCATTTGTGGGGCAAAAGCTTGCCAAAAAGAATGGAATAAAGCATATTGCTTATGCAATGGGACAAGATGTATTGAAAAAGAATAAGTATTTAAAATTGCTTAAATTTTCTAAAATACAGGTAATTGCAATATCTGAAAGTGTTGCCGGAAATTTTCAGGAACTCTCAGGGAGTAAGGTAAATGCTATTATTCCCGTTGGTATTGATGTTAGTAATGTTAAACTGAATAATGAGCCAAGGTCAATTGACGTAATCGGAGTTGGATCTTTATCTTCTTTAAAAAATTATGGATTATTTATTGAGATAATAGCATTGCTAGAAAAAGACTTTCCCGGAATAAAATCTGCAATTATTGGTGAAGGCGAGCAGCGACAATTGTTAAGCAGGAAGATAAAGGACGAAAAATTATCTGATAATATAAAATTGGTCGGAGCAGTACCCCATGCTCAAGTGTTTTCTTATATGAATAGAAGCAAGATACTTCTTCATACTTCGTCTTATGAAGGGCAGTCAACTGTAATAATGGAAGCACTTGCTATGGGGCTTAGTGTGGTTTGTTTTGATGTAGGCAGAATGAATAGTAATAAAATAAAAATCTGTGCAACCAAAGATGAAATGGTGAGGCAACTGAAGATCTTATTATCAACCCAGGTTGATCATTCGTCGCAAGTTCTTTTTACTATGGATGATACTGTGAATGAGTTTTTAAAAGTATACGGGCTTTGAGTTACTTCTTCAAATTCATTGAAAAGTGATGAGAAGAAATAACGAACCCTTTGTTGAGATAAAGCCTGTGTGCATCGTGTCTTGCAGGTCCGCTATCAAGGTGCATGGTATCACAATTTTGCGATAAGGCATATTCCTTTATCCAGTCCAGCATCTTGGCTCCATAGCCTTTACCTCTGTTTCCCGGTAAGGTTACCAGGTCATCTATGTAAAGGTTCTTTCCTCTAAAGAGGTAATGGGCAATTCTGAAACATGCAACGGTGGGTACAGTTCCACCATCCTCTACCATGGCTACTTTTACTCCTTCCTGCATCATTACATGCATAGTAGCTAAATAAGTTTTTTCCTCTAAGTGAGGTCTTAGCTCTTTCAATGCAGGATAACAACTCTTTAATTGTTCATCGGTTTCAGCAAATACAATTTTCATGGCAGGGTATTTTAATACAAAGGAAACAAAAAGCTGTTTACGAGGTTGTTAACAGGTGTTAGTAAAATAAGTGCAACAAAAATCTGTAAAGCCCGTAGACTGTTAAGGTAACCTCAAAAAAAACCTCACATGATAATAAATGATACACCTTTAACCATAGAGAAGGAGAATATCTCGAAACTACGTTTCCCATTAAAAGAAGTACTCAAATCGGCCCTGGAAATAGGGCAGAGAATGGCAGACCTGCACCGCGGGTTATTGCTTGGCAATATACACAAGGGCAAAGTGAAAATAATATTTGAAGATGGAGATAGCGTTCGACAAGTAGAAACTACAATTTGGGCGCTTACTGATACCAGGGTTATTCTTAAACAAGGTTTGGGCATTCCATTATGTCGTATTCATAAGGTAATGACCTGAAAGCTTACCAGACGACATTAGAGAAGCTACCTCCTGTAATTTTAACTGTTCCGGTGGTGCCAGGGCTTTTTTCCTGGGCTTCAAAACTAAAGGTGCCTGAAATGGTTTTTGTTGAAGAGTTGTATACCGAAATCAACAAAGTACCGGTATAGGGCGAGGTGCCTGTAGTGGCATAGGATGTGCTTGGGCTTGATGTGCCGTATACACCAGAGTTACCTCCTGAGCCGCCCAGAGTATATTTTCCGGTTGAGGTGGCCGATATCTGAAGGCCGACAGTAATACCGCCTGCACAAGTGGCATCAATAATGATGAATCCGGAATTGGTTGTTGCGGTTACGCTCCAATTTCCGGGGTCGCTGCCATTAACGGTAGTGTTAAAGGAGGGGGTTGGTTGGGTAGGATTATTATTAGTACCTGAAGAGGCAGTATCTGGCTTAGTGCAGGAATAGTTACCTGTAAGTACAAAAATCAAAATAAGTAAGGGGCCTATCTTTTTTAACTGATTTTTTGCAAATAATACCATTTCCTTGTACATTTTTCGTGGCTAATGAACCATCACCACCCCAAATATAGAAAATTCAGGTGCATTTGCAAAATCTATCTCTTTCAACCTCAACTATTAGCGAGAGGTGATTATGGTTTCGATGTTTGTCTTCCTGCTTTGACCTGTTTAACCATTTCAAATATTTCTCTTTTTAACTCTCTAAAATGGGTGCTGAAATAATTTATCTTTTCTGCAAGCTCTGTGTGTTTTTCTCTATAGCTCTCTTCATCTTCCTTTTTACTTTCTAAAAGCTTGTTTAGAAATCTTTCATGGTTAGTCACATCATCATATAATGAGTCAAGATCTCCTCCGGCTACTTTCACCAGCTCGTTTTCAATCGCCTCCAATTTCCTTTTTGCACTCATTGGCACCTCTTTCAATGTCTTACTGATCTCAAGAGCATAAAGAAATGCAACTTCATCACGCCAGAAAGCAATATCACTTATCCATTCCATGCTTTGTTCATGTAAGGTTTCCAACCCAAGGTCAAGCAGATAATTTCCAGATGCTGATTTTAATGTATTCATGATTCAATATTTTATATTGCAAAGATTGAACACAATGAGCCTGAATGGTATGAGTGATGTCAGAAAACGATATGATTATAGTCAGCTACCTGACTTTTATGCGTCCTGCTTATTGCTAAAAGTTGTTTCCTATCTTTACATAAGTATATAAAGCACACTAACAATAAATCCAGTCTCATGTACGATCTCCCTTATCACAAAGAAAAGAATGAAGCGGTAATAAACGAATTTATTGCCCAGCATCCGTTTGCTTTTTTAAGCGGATGCGATTCGGAAAATAAGCCTGTCGCCACACAGGTGCCTGTTTTTATGGACGAAAGAGAAGGCAAGAAAATATTATGGGGCCATATTATGCGGAATACAGATCATCATAAGGCTTTTCAGCAGAATGAAAATGTGCTTGTGGTATTCACAGGTAATCATACCTATGTAAGTGCAACCTGGTATAGTAATCCACACCAGGCTTCTACATGGAATTATATGAGCGTGCATGCTAAAGGAACAATAAAATTTCTGGGTGATGCTGCATTGGATGATGTACTTAGAAAGACAAGCCTGCATTTTGAGAACAATAACCCGCACTCGTCGACAGTTTTTGATAACCTTCCTGCAAATTACAAGGAAAGAGTGATGAAGGCAATAATAGTTTTTGAAATTGAAGTAACAGAAATAGATACGGTTTTCAAACTGAGCCAGGATAGGGACGCCAAAAGCTATGAGAATATAAAAGAGAGACTCAAGAATCAGGGCGAAGATGGTAAGGTGATTGCCGAAGAGATGGAAAAGAGAACTAAGGAAGTTTTTCCTGATAAGAAGTTATAAAACAAAAAAGCCCTAACGGGTAGTTAAGGCTTTAAGCGTTGCCCGACCTGGGTTCGAACCAGGGCTCTTCTCCTCCAAAGGGAGACGTGTTGCCAGTTACACCATCGGGCAATCAAATAATGAACTTTTTACAAAGGGAGCGCAAAGATAAAAAATATTTCGTGCCACCAAACCCCTGTTAACCCCCTTTCCCCCTTAAGGGGGTATTGCACCAGGTACTTGCCTCAAAGCCCCTTTAGGGGTTTGGGGTCTATGGGGTTTATTTGCTATTTTCGCCTAAAATCCCAATTTTTCAATGTCAAACAGCTCCCGGCAGCTATTTTCACCCAAATTCACCCGTTTAAATAATCTTTTGGGGCTTGGGGTATTCCTTATTTCGGCATGGGTTTACTGGTCAACTATTGAGCCTACAGCCAGCTTTTGGGATTGCAGTGAGTTTATAGCTATTGATTATAAATTACAGATAGGCCACCCTCCGGGAGCCCCGTTTTTGCAATTAATTGCTCACCTTGTATCCTTGCTGACTTTTGGTGATGTACATAAGGTTGCGCCTTATATTAATAGGGTTTCTGCCACTTGTAGTGCTCTTACTATCATGTTCTTGTTCTGGACCATTACCTGGTTTGCTAAAAAACTGGTTGAAAAGCATGGAGACTTTACCGAAAGTAAGATGTATGCCGTTCTGGGGGCAGGCTTAATTGGTTCTCTGGCCTACACTTTTACCGATTCTTTCTGGTTTTCAGCGGTTGAAGGCGAGGTTTATGCCATGTCATCATGTTTTACCGCAATGGTATTTTGGTGCATAACCAAATGGGAAAGATCGGAGCATAATCAGAAAGATGGATTATTCTGACTTTTTATCTTATCGGCCTCTCAATAGGGGTTCATTTGTTGTGCCTGCTTACTATTCCTGCTGTGGTGTTTGTCTATTATTTCAAGCGTTATCCAAATGGTGTTAATACCAAGATTACTTCTTTTATTACCCAAAACCCAAGAGAACAGGGCGCTATTATAGCAGGCATTGTGGCTGTTGTTTTATTAGGCCTTATACAGGCAGTAGTAATCCCTGACTTATTGCAACTGGCTGCATCATTCGAGTTATTCTTTGTCAATAAAATGGGCATGCAGTTTGACTCAGGTACTGTTATATATGCTTTAACTATTCTAATAATAGTGCTAGGTGGGCTGTTTATTACAAGGCGCTTGAATAAACCGGGCTGGAACCTTGGCATACTTGCCTTTACTATGCTCATTATAGGGTATTCTTCATTTCTGATACTGGTTATCCGTTCCAATGCCCATACGCCTATGGATGAGAATCACCCCAGTGATGCTATTAACCTGCACGCTTACCTGGGGAGACAACAGTATGGCGACTGGCCCTTGCTTTACGGGCAATATTACACTGCACCACTCGACACTGCGAAACCTTATAAAGATGGAGACCCGGTTTATGCAAAAGATGAAAAAATGGGTAAGTACACTGTTACTAACGATATGAAGAACCAGGTGCCAAATTACGATTCGCGGTTTTGTACTTTCTTTCCGCGAATGTATGATGGTAATGAGGGCCACCCAGACGGATATAAGAATTGGGGCGATACGGCTATGGACAGAATAGTGTATTTAGAGAAGGATGGGAAGAAGCAGATTGTGGAGAAGCCTACCTATTTAGATAACCTCAGGTATTTTGTCCGCTACCAGGTAAACTTTATGTTTTGGAAATATTTTATGTGGAATTTTTGTGGCAGGCAGAACGATGTGCAGGGATACGATAGTGATGATAAGCTTCACGGCAACTGGATCACGGGTATTCCTTTTATTGATTCAATGCTTGGTGTACCGCAAAAAAATGTTCCTGCAGAATATGCCAATAACAAAGCCAGGAATGTAATGTATGGATTGCCTTTGTTACTTGGACTGTTTGGATTTGTTTACCAGTTCAGGAAAGACAGAGCAAACGCACTGGTGGTGGTTGTATTCTTTTTCTTTACCGGGCTTGCCATTATTTTATACCTCAACCAGGCGCCCTATCAGCCACGCGAAAGAGATTATTCCTATGTCGGGGCATTTTATGCTTTCGCTATTTGGATCGGGTTGGGTGTAATGGCTATTGCCGATTTTGTAACTGAAAGAGTAGCAAAGAATAATAATGGAAAGGGAGTTGCTATTGCTTCAACTTTAGTTTGTATGGTTGTACCTTTAGTTATGGCGCATGCTGAATGGGATGATCATGATCGTTCAGGCCATTATGTTTGCAGAGATATAGCAATAGATTATCTTGAATCGTGTGCACCCAATGCTATATTATTCTGCAATGGAGATAATGATACATTCCCCTTATGGTATGCACAAGAAGTAGAAGGTATACGTACCGATGTGCGTGTTTGTAATCTTAGCCTGCTTGCAGGTAGCTGGTATATCGACCAAATGAAAAGGCGAGTATATAATTCTGCTCCTTTGCCCTTTGCCATGACCCATAATGAATATGTGGATGGTACCCGCGATTATTTATTGGTCCTTAATAGGATGGACAGTAGTATGGATATTAGGGATGCTATGCAATTGGCTAGAAGCAATGATAAGAAGGATCAATTACAAACCGGCAACGGAAAATACCTTAATTATATTCCATCGAAAAACATGGAGTTGAAAATAGATAAGCAAGCAATACTGAAAAACAATGTAGTTCCAGTTTCAATGGTTGATAGCATTGTTCCTTCTATTAAATGGACCATTCACGGCAGTTATATAGATAAGAACACCATGATAGCAATGGATATTTTGGCCCATGATGACTGGAGCCGGCCCATTTACTTTACCACATTTGCCGGCGCCGAGGCTTATATGGGATTAGAGCAGTATTTCCAGTTAGAAGGGCTTGCATACAGGTTGGTTCCATTAAAAAACACAACTGCTAACCTGGGCGCTGAAGCCAGGGTGGGTACCGATGTTATGTATAATAATGTGGTACATAAATTCCGTTGGGGAAATATGGGATCGGGTATTTATATAGATGAAAATGCAAGAAGAATGGCATCGCAGTTAAGGCAGAACGTTGGCGCACTCGCACAGGCGCTTATTGATAGGAATAAAAAAGATTCTGCATTAAAGGTGCTTAACGTTTGTGTCGATTCTATTCCTACCGAAACTTACCCCTATGATTCACCTATGGTGCTTATTGCCTATTGTTATTACGAATTAGGAAATAATAACGAGGCTAATGCAATAACAAAAAAGATGTTTGATGAAGGTGAATCAAAACTCCGTTACTTTAATACATTAAGCACCGATCCCCGTAACTACTATAGTTACGAAGGGCAGCAAATAATTCAGACCATGCAGAAGCTTGCACTATTAGCAAGAACCTTTGGGCAGCAGGATATTTACAATGGCTTCCAAACACGTTTGGACAACATGCAGAAAGCAGGAATAATTGCTAAGCAGGCAGAATAAAAAAACCTCTCTGTAATTAAACAGAGAGGTGGGAAGAAACAAAGAGGCCGAAAGAATTTATTTTATAATTGTTACAGAACCCAAGTATGAATGTACTTTGTGTAAATAGTCAACCACTTTAATTACATACACATAAGTATCTTCCTGAGCAATTGCAGTGCCACCATTCACAGTGCCATTCCACCCTGTATTAATATCCTGTGTTTCGAATATATACTGCCCCCAACGGTCATATATAACCATATCGAATCCAATTATTCCAATACCTTTTCCGGTAAAGAAGTCATTCACTCCATCGCCATTAGGGGTAAATGCGTCAGGCACGTAGAATGTAAATTCAGGGTCAATGCGTACTTCGGCTTGTGCAGTATCGGCACAACCAAACTTGTTATTGGTGTATAGGTGCACCAAGTAGTTCCCGGTATCAGCATAAGTGTGTACAGGGTTTTCCTCAAAAGAAGTGGTCTTATCTCCAAAATCATACATCCACGCTGTAGTATTTATTGAACCGTCTTTAAAAGAAATTACCGGCTCTGCTATAGGTGCCTCACTTGGGTCAGCCGTAAAGATTGCCTTGGCAGTTGGGTATATCATAACATCAGCAGGGGCTGATGCAGTACTTCTGCAGCCCTCAGGTGAAGTTACAATAACAATAACAGTGTATGTGCCCGTTTGAGCGTAAGTGTGTGATATAGGGTTTGTGTTACCTGTAGTGCTGTCACCAAAATTCCACAAGTAACTATCATATTTATCTTCCGATGAAGAGTCATTATAAGTAAATGTTACACCTCTGCAAGATGCTGAACTCTGAACAGGTATTTTTATTACGGGTAGCGGGTTGATCTTTACAGGAATGCTTTTGGTCACCGTGCTTCCACACTGATTAGTTACTGTAATAGTAAATGAGGTATCAGTTGGCAATACCATTTTAAAGGGACCACTTCCATTATAACCATTACTCCATTGTATATTTACCTGGCCCGAATTAGCATTGGTAACATTTGCAAATAATGTAACTGTATCGCCATGGCAAACTGTTTGCAATGGAGATACGTTAACATTTGCAGGACCAAGGTTCCAGGTATTTATAGTTACAGTTGCAGGCTTGCCCACACAGCCATTACCATCTATAGCAGTAACAGTATAGGTTGTAGAATTAACAGGAGTAACATTTTGTGTGGCAATTGAACCGCCGCCATTGCTCCATTGATAAGTATATATTCCATTACCGCCGCTGCCCGTGGCCATTATTGTAACTGTTGTACCGCTACAAATACTATCAGGCGCAGTAGCAGTTGTAATTACTTGTGTAGGTTGTGTTAATGATGCAGTTGCACTGGTAGGACAATTATTTGCATCAACTACAGTAACAGTATAATTACCTGCGCCAAGCTTACTTGCAATATAACCTGTTTGCACCGGAGTTGTATTCCATGAATATTTGTAAGGGACCGTACCACCGCTAACGTACACGCTTGTGGAGCCATTGCTGTCTCCAAAACAAATTGGGTTAGCAGTATTTACAATGGTTGAAATAAGTGCAAATGGCTGTGTTACTTTTATAGTATCTGTTTGGGTGCAGCCATTGGCATCGCTTACTAATATGGTATAGGTTCCGGCGCCTATATTATTTATTGCAGAAGTATACTGTGGAGTAGAAGTACCCCATACATATTTATAAGGAGGTACACCACCGGAAACTGAAACTGATGCTGCCCCATTCTGCAAGCCGTTACATGTTGGAGGTTGCATTGCAGGGGTCGTACTTATTGGCTTAGGCTGACTAAGTGTAGCACTTATAGAGGTATTGCAGCCATTGGCATCTGTTACAGTTACAGTATAATTTCCTGCAGTAAGACTGCCTGCCGATGCATTGTTGCTAACAGCGGGATTCCATACATAAGTATAAGAAGGTGTACCACCCGAAGCAGAAATATTTATAGAGCCGTTCTTTCCGCCATAACAACTGATGTTACTTGTTCCGGCTTTAGTGTTAAGTGTAGTTGGTTGTGATATTGTTACCGTTGTATTGGCAGTGCAACCGTTAGCATCAGTAACTGTTACGGTGTATGTTCCTGCTTTAAGATTACCTGCTGAACTTGTTATGCTCACCTTTGGCGACCATAAATAAGTGTATGAACCTGTTCCACCAGTTGCATTAATATAAGCGCTACCATTACTACCGCCATAACAACTTACATTATTGAATGTTGAAACACTGGCTGTAAGTGCGGGTGGTTGAGATATAGTTGAAATGGATGTTACAGGGCAGTTATGCGCATCGGTAACAGTTACTGTATAAGTGCCTGCGGGTAAATTACTGGCAGTGTAACTCGTTCCACCTTTAGGGGTCCATGAATAAGTGTAAGGCAATGTTCCGCCTACAGCAATTACAGAGGTGCTTCCATTATTACCACCGTTACAGCTTACATTATTACCTGGTCCTTGTATGGCAGTGAGTAAGGAAGGCTGTGTAATATTAATGGTTGCAGTTGTAGAACAATTATGTGCATCGGTTACAATTACTGCATAAACACCTACCGGCAGGTTTTTTGCGCTGTCGATTGTGCTTACATTAGGTAACCAGGCATAAGAATATGGAGTAATACCTCCGGTAGCAATTACTTTGGCCGTACCATTATTAGCACCATTACAAATAACGTTCGATGATACGTTTAATGCTGTTAATAATGCAGGTTGTGTTACAGGAATAGTAATTGTGTTCTTGCAGTTATGCGCATCGGTAACAGTTACTGTATAAGTGCCGGCACTTAAGCCATTGGCAACAGGGTTACTGCCACCATAAGGAGCCCAGAAATACGAATAAGGAGATATTCCACCACTAGCAACTACTGTTGCACTGCCGGTAATACCTCCATTGCAAATGGCCCCTGATGAAGAGCCTGATGTTGCAATTGGAGTAGGCTCTGTAACATTTACTGTAGAAGTAATTATGCATCCGTTTGCATCTGTAGTTGTAACAGTATACGCACCTGAATTTAGATTGCTTGCCGACGTGCTGTATCCTCCTTTTGGAGCCCATGCGTAATTATAGGGTGATGTGCCGCTGGAAATAGTAACTGTGGCTGAACCATTGCTTCCTCCATTACAGCTGACTGCAGTAGATGAAATAGTTGATGCCAGTGCCAATGGTTGTGAAACAGATACTGTTGCAGTATTGGTGCAGCTATTAGCATCTGTAACAGTTACCGTATAGGTACCGGCCGCAAGATTATTTGCTGAAGAACTATTTCCTCCGCCTGGAGCCCACGAATAGGTATAGGGAGGCGTGCCACCATTTGCAGTTACGCTTGCACTGCCTGTTTTATCTCCATTGCATTTTGCCGGTGTATTTGTAGTTGAAAGAGTTAAAGCAGTAGGTTGTGTAATGATTGCAGTAGCCGAAGTAATACATCCATTAGCATCGATAACATTTACACTATACGTACCGGCTGATAAATTAGTTGCAACCGAATTTGTTTGCCCTCCCGGCGACCATAAATAAGTGAATGATCCTGCGCCCCCGCTTGCAGCAGCAGTTGCAGTCCCATTACTTCCTCCGTAGCAACTAATATTAGTGCTTGGTTGTGTTACCGATACAGTAGGCGGTACACTGCCAAGTACAGTATCTACAATAGTATCTGCACAGGCGCTACCAATAATACTCGTTATAGCCACTTTATATACACCAGGGCAGCTTACCGTTATACTTTGCTGATTAGTAGGACCGACAATACAAGGCCCGATCCATTTGTAAGTAGATGCACCAGAAGGAGCTGTTGCAGTTAATGTGGCAACGTTGCCGCACAGAACAGGTAATGATGTTATAATACCAGCCAAACAGGTAGCATCAAAATATGCATAACCAAAGTGGCCGCCTAAAGAACAATCAGATACCGTTGCAATTATGGTAACACATTGGCCTATATATGCTTGTAGCGGAACAAATACAGTGGTCCATGGCTTGCAATAAACGGTATCTGCATCGGGGGTATAATAAATACCTTTATAACCGGGTAAACCGGGGCCTGATACAACTGAGTAATTACCGCAGTTCGGTATTGCATTACCATTTTGGTCAAGCATTTGTACATTAAAATAAGGCTGCTGGTAATATCCATGACCGGGATTCTCTAGCACAACAGCATACATATAAGTGAAGTTGGCATTGGCAGAAGTAACGTTAAAAGTTTGTTGCAGAATTCCTATTTGAGCACCATTACGTGTACTATCACCTATACGGCATGAATAAGAACCGCCGGTAGGACAAACGATTGGTATTAATGAACCTGCTACAGGGTCGGTGCCAGCACCTGATGTCATTGCTACCTGGTATGTATTTGTATTAGGGTCAAGAGCTGCGCGCTGCACTGCACCGCAGGCCCCACCAGTAGGGGTTGTTTGGGCAAAGGCAGATGTTGATGACGTATTTTGAGCATAATAGGCACTCCATGCAGATAAGTTCCCGTTCTCAAAGCCTATATTATCGCATGCAGGGTTACAGGCACCTGTTGCTGCATGCGTTTTGTGTTGTGTGTATTCAGCTATGCTGCTGGGATAATCCTGTTCTATCTTTTTGAACGTATTGAACAATTGAACATATTCATCAATTTTTTGGTTGGCATAATTCTGAACATCTATACCGGTGATTATCTCTTCATTCCTCACTTGGTTCCAGAATGCACTTACATCGGTGCCAAACAATTTATCATAATAGTAATTAGCGAATAGAGTCATTTCGGAGTCAGATGCCCCGGTTTTCTGTTGAACAGTAAATAAGATGTGACATGATTGCAGTTTGGCTGAGGCAATTTCTATTTCATCGCCCTTTTCAGGCTTGCCGGGAATGGTGGTGTAGTTTGCTGCAATTTCATTTATTGTAGTAGAGGCCTTAGTTTGCTTGTAATTGTTTTGCTGTGTGCTGGTGTTTGAAGTTTCACTTCCTTTTATTTCGCTTTCAATACCTATTCCCGGTGCAGGGTTCTCCGGAGTCATACTTTGGTTTTCTACCAATGAGTTTAGTATACTCCGGGTACTGGCACTTGAGTCTTCAGGTGCCGGTGCTTTGTTTTTTATATTCTGAGCTATTGCTGTATGAGAAATGAATAAACTGGTGCTTGCTGTAATTAGCAGAATTCTTATGCCGTGTAGAAACCTGCTTAATATGTATCCTGTAAGGGTAGTTCTAGGTTCCATGTTAAGATATAATAGTCCTCTTCAATATCTAAACGATATAGCTGTTGCCTTGTTACATATATTTAGTAACAATTCTAGAACTATCAATAAATCAGCAAATTACAGAATCGTAACTATTTAAACTTCTATCTAAACTGTTTAGATTAGTACTTATAGGTGAATATGTTTTCACTAAAATAGCAACAAAAGTGTAACCTTTTAAACGCTATACGTAAAAGGGCGTTTATTATGTTAACCGGCCAAATAAGGCGGACTACAATACAGGAAAGGGGTTCAGGTTATTTATGAAAGTGTGAACCGGATTGCAATTCCTCCATCCATTGTAGAGGTAGGATATGAGGAGGATATGAATGGTGTGTTAATGATCTTATCGAAATAAAGCCTGAAACTTACCCTCTGGTTAATATTATATTCTGCCTGTGATTTAATAGAGAGTATAGATTGCCCGCCGGTTATCTGGCTCGATAAATTTTCCGTACTGCGGAGTATAGTTTCATTTTCACGGAGTGAAAGATCCAGTTTTATAGTAACATCATTCTTGAGGGGTTTGTTACCAATTTTTATCGGCAACTGCACATTCTTTATTTTATAACCCATACCTGCAATGTATTCCTGCCCATGTACTTCATTAATGCTCAAGTCACTCATGTTAAGTGCAATCTGCCTGTCGGTACGTATTTCAATATTCGACATGATATTACTTTTCAATGTAACTCCAATTTTTATGAGAGGAGAAAATTGTTCAGTTAATGCTACCGATGGTATCTGGTCCTGTGGTATAAAATCATTATTTATATCACGCGTCATAAAGTCACCTGTTGAGTTATATAACAGGTTATAGTTATAACTGCCCACGCTGTAAGTAGAAGTGTATGCACTGCTTATGGTAACACTTTGTGTATTATTCTTTATCCATGGAATAAGCTTTGGTAAGCCTGAGTAGGACAAGGTCCAGTTAGGGAATGGTATGGATGGGAAAGGTGTAAGAGCAATAGTATTTGCGCTTCTGCCTGAGTATGCAGCCAGGAATGCAGGTATAACTACATTCTGAGAAACCGAACTGAAGCCATCATAATAAGTGTATTGAGGTAAACTACCCGGAAGTGCCTGCGTGCCAAATTGCCTGCCAAGGCGCTGAGAAATTATAGCCCTGTTATCAAGATACTGATAGAATAAATTCAGATCGGCAGCATTATTACCCTTAAGAATAGTACCGAGCATAAAATACGACATGCTAAAGTTTCCTGCCTCGGTATATCCATCAATAACTGTGAAACGTTGGGTTGAATTTTGAGGAATAGAATCATGTATGTACTCACTTGTAGTTTTAGATTGCGTATGTGTAGCCGTAAGGTCTACTTTCAAATCAGGCACAGGTTCCAGCGTAACATGTATGCTGTATGTTTTTGTCAACACGGTGGTAAATGGTGTGTATATAGAACTTGTAGTATCAAGCCAGTTGTTGGCAATGGCCTGTGTAACAAATTCAGGCACTGTATATTTTTGTAAAGGCGACTGCGGAAGAGTATATCCATACACCGGCTTTTGCCCTCCACCAAAAACAAATGTTGGCCCCGGAACCCAATTATTAACATTATCCATACCAAAGAAACGGGTGGAATAACTGTAACCGGGTAATACCATTCCCTGGTTTTGGCTATATGTAAACGAAATATTTTTCACTGATGTAACAAGTCGGGCGAACCATTTTTCAGTATAGTAGATAGGTGTTTTTGTAGTGTCGTTTGCACGCTGCATGCTATCAATAGCATGTTGGGTCATGGCTTGTTTACTTTGCTTATTAAGCGGGCCTCCTTTACCTGTCGGCGGTCGTGGCGGGCCACTATTTGCTTTTTGTTGTTCTTGTAAATATTTCTTGAAGAAAGGTATCTTGTTGTAAAGCATGGTCATATTAAGCTGCCCGTTGATCTGCTGCGTATTAGAGTTTTGTATAGTTGCTCCCAGGTCAGGTTGTGCAAAAGGAGCGTGCATCCATTCATAGTTAGCGGTGTAGCGTGCATTTGCCGTTACAAAATCAAGGAACGGTAGTTTGTTAATTGGGATATCGTAACTGAGATTTTCAGTTTGCTTAAAGTCAGTATTTTGCTGGTGATTTAAAAATGCCTGCTTTACACTATCCTTATCTGACTGAAATTGAATAGGACGCCCCTCGGGTTCCATAACACGCGCATCATTCATAGCAGTGTAATCGAATTTAAGTGATTTAGTAAGAGGGAAAACAAAATTGTAATTACGCATTACGTTGAATGTTTTACTCACGTTATCGGGTAGCTCAATACTTGTACCGGGTATATTAATACGCATCAGGAAATCATTATAGCCCCTGTCTATATTTGCAGATACACTTAACTTATCCGGCATAGGGTAGAAGTTGAAATCTCTTATTAGCGCCAGGTATTTACTATTCTTAAAGAATGTAGATTTCATGAGAGGCTGTATGGCCTTCGGATGGAATGAATAAGAATAGGTGAGTGCCCCTTTGGTATCTTGTGTATAACTGTGTTGTGTATTTATATCCTTATGATCCTGTTCGGTGTATGCATAGGTTGCTGCAAAATTCTGTATGTCATAGAAGTGGCTCTTCTTCTGGTTTTTTCCCTTGTTTACGTGCACATTTGTAAAGTTCAAACTCTTTTGTGTAGTAACAGTTTGCACCTCATTCCGTAAGCTATCTGCCGATGATTTTGGCAATGTGGAAAGCGCCTGGCTTAACAATATATCCGGATCGAGAGGGTTATACTCCGGTGTAATAAATTGTTGACCATAGCTAAAATAAGTGGGTATACTTATGTTCAGTGCAGGTGGTAATATCTTACCCATTTCTAAATTTGTAGCCATCGTGTACCCTGCATCTGTTTCACGACTCAGGTTTCCCACTGTAGTTTCAAGGCTTCCGAACCCGGGTGTAGAAATATTGCCCGCTACTGATACAGTACCCCAGTCAGCCAGTTTAGCCGTTTCCCTGCTTATAGCGGCCCAGCCTCCTTTTTCTGAAAAATCCGTCATTCGCAATTCATCGAACCATACCTCGGTACATTTAGGCTGGCCATCATCCGTTGAAGCATTTGCCGTGGTTCGTTTGGGGTTACGCACACCCAGCATTAGTACCTGCACATTACTTATTGTAGGGTTACCTACTACAGTTATATTATTATTCCCATCTTTAACCGTAAACGGTATTTCAAGTGCTACAGCAGATGGATTCGCTCCCATTGCGGCATCTCTTTTAAGTTTTGCATTTTCCAGGTTTGTAAGTACAATGTTCATTTGATTAGCGCTTGGCCAAACGGTCTCCTGGTCGTTTGCATTATTTGTATTGTAACTACCCGGAGGAGTTACCTGCATAGGTACTTCATATTCATAATAGTTATTATTGAAATCACTACCTATACGGATAAATGCAGTTACATCTCCTGTTTTTAATGGATGTACCGGATCAGCCGATTCGCAGTGAACAAACATTTGCAGGTTCTTATAAGCACGCAAGTCGAGCTGCACATTTTTATATACACCATGTGCATCACCGTCTTGTAAATTGCAAAGCTGAAGTGCTAGTGAACCTTCATTTTCCTGCACCAGGTTAGCCGATTGCAGGTTCAATTGCCTTTGTATACCCGGAGGAATAACATAACTCACGGGTGTGCGGCTGGCATTTTCTTCCAGGTTAACACCATACATGTTAAAGGTAGTAATGGTATTATCGTTTGGTATATAATCTCCCGGAGCCAGTAAGGAGCCTGTGAACTTCCTCCAGTCATCTCTTACCAGTTCGAGTTTTGCAAAGCGGCACATAACCGGTTTATCGAAACCCTTAAAATACATACGCATAAAACGTATGGATTTAAAATCGGAAATAGGTCCCACCTTTGTAACAAATTCTGAAATTGGAATTTTGAACTGGTACCAGTAAACTTGTTTATTTCCATTTGGAGTTGATACTGATGGAGCAAGGAAGGCATTCGTAATAAAGTTATTACCAACATTATTAGGATTTATGTCTTTTTGATCGAACTTTACTGCATACTCGTAATAGGTTTCATCGGTACTTAAAGTATTGTCCTGGTTAATATCTTCAGTATTAGGTAATGTACTTTGTGTTGTAGGATAATTTCCACCAATAGGGTTCTCGTTTCCGTATTGTGCCTGTGTCGGCGAATTACCTTCCATACCGTTATACATCATATACCGGTTTAAAACAAAAGCATAAGTAGCAGATGCATCATAATCATCACCCCTGTAATAGTGGTAATCATCGTTTGAAGGATCAGCAGCAACGGCTTGAGCAGCTTGAGGCGATAAGGTTGCGGAAGCTGCCGTCACATACGAACTGAAGAAAGCTTGTTCCTGGGCATCTGATAATCCATCAAGTCCGATATCCTGGAATGGGCGTGATGCAGTATTATTATCAAACGCATTTACCAGTGAAGGGTTTACAGGAACATGTGCCCAATGAGAAGCAACCCAGGGGTAAGTGGCTAGATTAGATGTTTGCGCATCAGCTTGGTTTGTTGGTAATCCATTTTCAAAACTCTTTAATCCATCAGGCAATACATCTTCCGACACATCTCCCAGATCAAAATATAATGTTCCGGTGCCATTAGGTCCTTGAAGGTTTCCACCGGTTGCGGCTGCAGTATTATCTGAGTTGTAGGGATCCATCATCCAGAATTCAATAAAGCCAATATTGTTGGCTTCAAAATCTGTTTCCTGTATCGATCTTTGTATTCCTCCCCATCTTGTTGTTGGATTTGCAAGTGTTCCATCAGAATTCATACCTGCGGAAACTGTTTTCCCTCTCGAATCTTTTGCACCGGCATAATCATAATTATAGGGCCCTTTTAATTGAGGATAGAAACCAACATTAAGTACTGCAAGATTTAGAGGTGTTCCCGTAGGTGACTGTTCATTCGGGAAAACTTCTGTTTGCAATATCATGCGAGTAAAATTACACGACATAGATGCCGCGTTATTCTGAACGTTTGAAGGAGTTACTCCTGCAGTTGCTTGCTGGAAAAGAGGATCAACCACATACCATGCTACTTTAGCTCTATTATAACCGGCAGATGTACTGGCCGTATCTATGCCAGCATATAATTCAGGGAATAAAGAAGGTTGGCCCTGCGGAATACTGGCTATTGACCATGAATAGGGCTGAGACATGTCAATGAAACTTTCACTTCCTTCAAAGTTATCTATATAGGCATTGCCTGTTGCACCAATAAATTTTGGGTGGCCGGGTATCATAGCTGCAACTTCAGTACTTGAAGTTAATTCCGAAGGCGCCTTTGTTTTAATGAATGGTAATTTATCCACCGCATCGGTTAACCATGGTGCCTGAGTTTTAAAGTCTTCATTAAGCCCAATCATGGTGTTTGAAACAGGCTCCTGACCAATACTTACAATTTGCGTAAGCGGGTGTTCGGTATAATTTACAACTGTAGCACCGAGGTTAAAATCTTTCGACATCATATAGTCGAAATGTTGTCCGAAATAAGTTTTAGATTGTATGCTGAACAATGCATTATTTTCTAACGATACCTGTATGGGCGTACCCGAACTCAATAATCCTTGGTTCAATATTTTTACTCTTCCCAATGTGTAATCAACCGTATAATCAACATTCTCCGTCAGTTTTATTCCGCCAGCAGTAACTAATACCGAACCGGGTGGTACGTTTAAAGCACCAAGCGATATATCGGAACTGACCGAGGATTGGAATGTACCTCGTATCCAGTATCTGTCCAGGTTAGGTTGTTGCTGTGCGGAAACGAGCACCGAGTCATATAACGATTGGAATATATAGGGTAAGGCATCTGTTGGTGAATAACCATCAGCAGCAAATTTTTTACTCAGGTACGCTCCAAACGGCTCAACACTGGGGAATATAACAAGCCCATTTGCAGGATCAATAGATACGCCGGGTACAAAGTCAAATAATCCATCCGGAATTTTATCGCCTTCGGCATCCAACTGATCAAGGCCCATAACCTGTAACAACAATTTACCTTTTAAAGTGCCTGATGAAATAGGAAGGTATGGTATATCTACACCTGTTGCCGGGTTTGAAAACCAAACCTGCAGCATAAAATTCTGTGAGTTTATCTGGTAAGACCCCAGCGGATAAATATTTTTTTCATTAACTGCCACATAGGAACCTGCGGACTTACGTTGGTGCTCTTTAACATTTTTACAATTAACTCATTTGTTGTTGGTACACCGTCGGTAGAGAACTGACCTACCTGGTAAACGTGACCATTATAAGTATATTGGTATGCAACCGCAAGTACCTGGTCGTAGTTCAAGGGTTGTTTTAAAGATATATATCCAAGCTTTGCATTCAGTGTATATTCCGACGGGGAGAGCATCCTTGACAGATCTATTTTTTCAAAATCGGTTACCTGGGTTAACCCTGCACCGATAAGGCCACCCACTGCAGTTATAGGCGTTTTAATTTGCGGATGATAATATTCAAGAGTAGATGGGTTTTCTGAGTTTATACTGTCAGAAGGATACACCGAACTACCCGGGGTTATGGTAACTGCTTTCGAATTTGTCAGGTATTGGGCCGATTCACCAAGATCAGAAAGAGCAACAATATCGCGTGTGTTTTGTGTGGCACTTGATGTATTGGTTACCCACACCTCAATTTTGGTAATGTTAACGGGTGAGTTGACAATAGGAGGAGTAGAAAGATATTGATCGTAATGGTCTCTGAAAAAATGGGAAAGGAAAAAGTGCTGGTTGGCCATGTACTGATCGCACTTAACATTAAAGTTACTGGTTTGTGCACCATTCTGCACGGTAATGGTTTTTTTGTTGCCTTGCTCTTGTGCATAAACGGTAGTAGATGTTAACCTGCCGAATTGCGTTTTTAGTTTAACACCAAACAAACTCTGGCTACCTGTTATAAGGGTTCCCGGCAGGTTGAATGATATGTTACCCGCGTCAATGCCTTTAATAATATCATCTTCATGGCCGTTAAAATTCAATTTCATTTGGTTCTGGAAACTGAATGTGGCCTTGGTGTTATAAGTGGTGGATAGTTTCAGTTTATCGCCAATTTCACCGGTAACATTCAGCTGTATATTCTCATCGAAGTTAAAGGTCGTTAAGCTTCGCTGTAAAACAGGTAAGGCAGGGTTCTCTAATTTTGAATTGTTAAAGCCAAAAGTAAGTTCAGCCGAACCTTGTGGCCTGATGTTTACGTAAGGCGTTCCGAATATATCGGTAAATAATTTTCCACCAATTTTAATAGGTGGTATGAGCCCTTTTTTCTGCTGTTCTTTGGCTGTGGTTTTAACTTTTTGCTGGAAATAACTGTGCTCACTTTTATGGTTCATGTAATCCATGAACTGGTCTGAGTCCATTTCAGTCGGATTTCGATAGTACATACTTCCAATTTTCTGGTAGATCTCGTATTGCCCCGTTACCGGGTTATAATCAATTTCAGTTTTAAAGTTTGCCGGATTCGATAACATAAGCCCACCATCAGGAACATATAAAGGCATAGTGGTTTCTGATTGGTCAGAGAAAGGGAAAGGCAGATCGGGAGGGGTATAGTTACTGGTTTCTGGGGGTGTATCTACAGCAAGTTTTATGCTATAAACAGGCAATGAATAGCCATCACTTTTAGCCCAAATTTTATTAAAATGGAGCAAAAGCATTACTGCTACTGCAATTGGCAGGTATTTTCTAGATAATATCAACGGGCTCTTATCTTATACAAATAAAGAGTAGAATTGCTGCATCAAAAGAGTCGGTTATATGTTGATTATTAATTAAAAAGGGGAACGAAATTAGAAATTTTTCAATACTCTTTTAACGAGGTCTTCCAACGACAGGGTTTCTCCCTCTTCACGAATGGTTTTATCGATGGCTTTTTCAGCAACATTTCTCGCATATCCAAGTACTTCAAGTGCATTTAACGCTTCCTGTTTCAGTTTATTGTGAGGGCTGCCAAGTATACCTGGGCTTATACCAAAGCTTTCTTTGCCCATTTTATTGCGCAAATCGACTATAATGCGCTGGGCCGACTTCTCACCAATGCCTTTAATAGATTTGAGCCTGCTTACATCGCCGTTTACTATGGCTTGCTGTATTTCGCCCGGATTCATGGAAGAAAGCATCATGCGGGCAGTTACTTCTCCCACGCCCGAAACGCTTATCAGGTCACGGAACATCTGGCGTTCACTTATATCGGCGAAGCCAAATAATACATGGGCATCTTCGCGAACGCTTAAATGAGCATAAAGCCTGCATTTTCCGCTTTCAGGTATCTTTCCGAATGTGTTTAATGAGATATTTAACAAATATCCTACGCCATTACAATCTATAACAGCGTATGCGGGATTCTTTTCTACCAGTGTACCTTCAAAATATGAATACATAACCTCAAATCATTTATCCTGTATGCGATAAATATAAGGGTTTTATTTATTCCTTGTCTGTGCGTCTACAACGGCAATTGTAACCATATTGACAATTTCCCTCACCGAACAACCTAACTGAAGTATATGTACCGGCTTTTTCATGCCCAGCAAAACAGGCCCAATTGCCTCTAATCCACCAAGTTCCTGCATTAGTTTATAGGCAATATTGCCTGAAACCAGGTTAGGGAAAATAAGGGTGTTTACACTCTTATTCACCAACTCTGAGAATGGAAATTGTTCCTTAAGAAGTTCATTATTCAGAGCAAAATTTGCCTGTATATCACCATCAACTACCATACCCGGGTATTTTTGGTGTAAAATCGAAACTGCTTTAGCTACTTTGTCAGGCAATTCTCCTTTTACCGAACCAAAATTTGAATAAGATAACATAGCAATTCGCGGAGTAATATTGAACTGGCGTATACTATTTGCAGTTAGGGCAGTAATATCAACCAGGTCTTCCGCTGTTGGGTCAATGTTCATGGTGGTATCGGCAAAGAAGAATGGGCCTTGTTTAGCCATTAATATATACATACCTGCTACTCTTCTGGCATCAGGATGCACGCCAATGGTTTCAAGTGCTGCTTTAATAGGGTCAGCATATTTGCGGGAGATACCTGATATCATAGCATCAGCCACACCGGTTTCAACCATCATGGCACCAAAATAATTCCGTTCGCGCATTAGTTTGCGCGCTTCAAAAAGTGTATAGCCTTTTCGTTTCCTCTTTTCATATAATTCCTGGCCAAATGTATTGCGCCTTTCTTCTTCCGAAGCCGAACGTGGGTCAATGATCGGCACATCATCTAAATTAAGATTGTACTCGGCTATCAGTGATTTTATATTCTCCAGATCGCCTAATAATATTGGCTTTGCAATGCCTTCATCTTTTACCTGTTGAGCCGCTTTTAATATTTTATAATGGTCAGCTTCTGCAAAAACAACACGCTTTGGATTGCGTTTGGCCTTTGATGTAATGCTCTTCAACAGATCATTATCAAGGCCCATACGTTTTATCAGTTCCTGCTTATAGGCATCCCAATCTTCAATGTTACGCTGTGCCACACCCGATTCTATTGCGGCCTTTGCAACTGCAGGTGGTACGGTAGAAATAAGGCGTGGGTCAATAGGTTTAGGTATAATATATTCCGGCCCAAAAGTAAGATTGCGTGACCCATAGGCCAGGTTCACCGATTCAGGCACAGGTTCTTTTGCGAGGCCTGCAATAGCGTAAACAGCAGCCATTTTCATTTCCTCATTGATACATTTTGCTCTTACATCAAGTGCACCGCGGAAAATGAACGGAAAGCCTAATACATTGTTGACCTGGTTAGCATAATCAGAACGGCCGGTTGCCATAATAATATCTTTACGCGCTGCCATTGCATCAGGGTAAGCAATTTCGGGGGTAGGGTTGGCAAGTGCAAATACAATAGGGTTTTCCTTCATGCCCATAAGCATTGCAGGTGTTACTACATTTCCCTTCGAAAGGCCAACAAATACATCAGCGCCTTTCATTCCATCTCCAAGGTCTTTTGCTTTTTTATCGGTAACAAAAAATAGTTTGTCATCGGTAAGATCTTTCCTGTCTTTGTCAAGTAAGCCTTTACTATCGAACATTAAAATGTTCTCTTTTTTTGCCCCTACAGCCAGGTAAAGCTTGGCGCATGATATGGCTGATGCACCTGCACCATTGATCACAATTTTTACTTCATCAATTTTTTTGCCTGCAATTTCAAGTGCGTTAATTAAAGCCGCCGCCGATATAATAGCAGTACCATGCTGGTCATCGTGCATAAGCGGAATAGCAAGCTCTTCTTTCAGCCTTCTTTCTATTTCAAAACACTCAGGTGCTTTAATGTCTTCAAGATTAATGCCGCCAAATGTGGGTGCAATGGCCTTAACGGTTTGAATAAATAATTCAGGGTCGGTAGCATCAACTTCTATGTCGAATACATCTATATCCGCGAATATCTTAAACAATATTCCTTTACCTTCCATAACCGGCTTAGAGGCCTCCGGGCCAATATTTCCAAGCCCAAGCACTGCTGTGCCATTGCTTATAACAGCAACAAGGTTTCCTTTTATAGTGTATTTATAAACGTCGTCTTTATGTTCTGCTATGCGTAAACAAGGTTCTGCAACTCCCGGTGAATATGCCAGCGAAAGATCGCGTTGTGAACTATGGGGTTTTGTAGGTATTACTTCAATTTTTCCCGGTCTTCCCTGCGAATGGTATTCAAGTGCATCGTCATTAATGTTATTTGCCATAAATTTTAGTATCAGTTATAATCAGTAACAAATATAACAAAGAAGTTAATGAACACAAGTGATTGTGCTCATGGGCCTGATAACGAGAAAATAGCTTAAAAATCTAGGCTTAGCGAGAAATACTTGATGTCGGTTTTTGAGAAGGAACCGTTACTTATTCCCCATGCGTCATCAAACCTTATAAAGTAACCAAATACACGTGTGCGTAATCCGTAACCAACACCTTCCACAAAGGGGTCTTGCAGGGTAGAAAGGGTAACAGTAATAGGATTGCCCGGTGCGCTAACCACAGTTTCATTCAGTGCATTTTGGGTTGAATAAGGAGTAAGCCCAGTCCATGCTGTACCTGCATCACCAAATGCAATTACCTGGAAGTTGTTGAAGAAATCAGATTTGATTGGCCTGTTAATGAGGTAGTGGAAAATAGGAAACCTGATCTCAGTATTCAACAATACAAAATTATTTCCGTTACGTATATTTTCCTGGAAGCCCCTTAATGGTGTGGCAAGCGTTTGGTAAGCATAGTTTTCGGTTGTGGATACATTTATGTTAGTATTAAACTGCGGGCTTATCCACCCATCTTCACCACCCATATAGTAAAGAAGTTTTTCTCCGCCGAACGATGTTCCTCCCGCAATGCGTGTGGCCCATATAAGATCGCGGCTGATTTTTTGGTAATAACGTCCGTCAAAACCAAATATGTACATATTCGGATTGGCCGGTATAGTTGTGCCCTGTCCACCCAGATCACGGTAATATTGTGCAAATATCTTAGCGCGTAAACCATAATAGATATTCAGTTCTACCGGTATAGTAGCATCGTACACATAAGCAAATTCTGCTTTAGGCATTAGGTCATATGAATTAGGATATTGAAGACTCGTCAGATCGCTAGCCAATACCACAGATTTGATTTGTGTTATGGATGCACTGCCCTCCACCCTTGCTACTTCACTAAAAGGCCACTTTAAAAGATAGGTAGCCATATGAGTGTATTCATTTTCCGGGTAATAGCCCGATGGGGAAACATTTAAAAGTGCTCCTCTGTACAATATTATTTCTTTATCAAGACGTTTTGAATAGTCTGAATAACGGAAAAGATATTCGTTGTTATTCAGGTCGAGCGCAATGCGGGCAGTTCCTTCCAAACGATAGTCTTCAAAAAGATCTGAGAGGCTTGCCTTAACATCTACACTCAGGTCGGGTTGAGGGAAATAGGGTGCGCCGTATATATTAACATAAGGCTGGTACATAGTATTTAAAAAACTATTATCAAGCTGCAGGGTTACATAATCGGGTGAGAAACTGATGTGATAGTCTTGTCTTTCAAGCACATGTTTTCTGCCATGGTTTGCAGTATCGTGTTTGGCAGTATCCTTCACCACAGTTGGTTGCATTACTTGCTGTTGTACAATTTGTGGCTGAGGTTTATTTTCAGGTGTTGTAAATACAGTCACTTTAATTGCAGGAGGAGTGTTATCAAATGAATAGTCATTTATATCAACCGGTATATGGGCAGGGTCATTCTTTATGGTATCATGTTTCTTTATTACTGTATCCTTTGGGGGAGAAGTGGTTAATACACTTGACTGGTGCAAAGTAACAGGCGGCGCTTTTATTATCAGAACTGCTGAAGTATCCTTTCTTATAATTCCGGCAAGTGAATCGTCGCGCATTTTTTTCTTTTGTGCTGCAATCCATTGAGCCATGAATGTTGTATTATTCAATAATGCAGGAGTAAATGCACCAGGGCCAGTTGAAAGAGTATCGTGATACATCCAGTATTTGCCCTTATAATAAATTATTTGGGTATAATTCTGTAATGTGTTTGTAGCATCCTGTTCCATTATGTTGCGCGCATAATCAGTAACAGGGAATGAATGAACTATATAACGGTAATGCGCTGCGGTATCAACAAAACTAATAGTGCTGTCTACCGATGCAAGATAACGGTTAACAATTCCTGAAGCATTGCTAAGATAAGAAACATAATTGCCATTATATCCCATTGGCGATGTTTCATCAATGTTAGGAGTGTTGGTTATTCTGCGAAGAACAGAAGAGTGGGTGGCGTAATTGTACTCAAAGATATCGTAATGCCTCTGCATCTTATGAAAATCTCCGCCAAGTTTTAAGGTGTCATCAGGGCGGTTTGAACAGAAGATTATTTTGTTTGAATGGTCGATGAAACGCGGAGTGATATCATCATATACATCTTTTGTGATTTGCTCAAAGGCATTTGATGCTGCAGTAAAAACAAAAATATCGGTTTGCCCATCCTGCACTGCCGACATAGCAAACTTGGTACCATCATCAGCATACGAAAAGTCAACTATTTTCTGGAAGTTTACAATTCTTCTGCCTTCTAGTTTCTGGTCAGATAATGTGTATGTATATAACATCAGCTTACCCTTTTCCTCCAGAATAATAGAGAACAACTGGCTCGTTGGGTGCCATGCCATAAGCGGGTAAGAATAATCGAGTACGCGATTTATCTTCTTACCTTGTTTGAATATTTTCTTGCGTTTGTTTGTTTGCAGATCATATAACCAAACTTTCATTTGGCCCATTTCATTGGTTGAATACACAACATATCTTCCATCGGGGCTGGCATGTAACTGGTAATAAGTACGTGTAGTTTTCGGTCTTTTAAGTATGGGTGTGGTTTTTGGTATTACCACAGCGCTTATATCTTTCTTGTATTGTGCCTTATAATAATTAAGCCAGTCGCTAGTCAGGCCCTTCAGGTTAGTACCCAAAACAAATAAAAATGCACTCTCTATACTGCGGCTGGTGCGGGTTAAATAAAGTACGTTAGGTATTACAGTTTCGCCATAGGTCTGTGCTATATAATTCCATATAGATACGCCTGCATAAGTTGCATCGATACCGGTAAGGTGATTGAATTTCTTATAACGGCCCGATTCAATGCCGTCGCGTACATGGTTGTCAATTTCAGTTGTCCAGCCACTGGCAGCATAGTAAACAAAACCCTGTTCGAACCAGGGTGGAATATTTAATAAAGTAGAACTGCGTATAACATTGGTAAGGCTACCGCCATACATCATTTCGTTGAACATAACCTGCGCAATACCCAGGCGCATTTGCTTATTCAGGTCCTCGTGATTACCGTCAAAGTAAAGTATTACTTTGTGTCCGACAATTTTATTTACCCCACCGGTATTATACGCATCACCAGCAGAAAGGCCTATATTACTTTGTGCGTATTCTGATTCTTTATTGAATAATACAAAATCAATGCTCGATTGTAATTGGTAATCCATGTAGGCCGACATCTGGGTAATGAATTCTTGTGCCTTATCGCCTACATAGCGTGCGGTTTTTTCTCCACCCATGTAGAAATAAACCTTGTAATTCTTAAAATCGAAATAGTTCCAGTTAAAAGGTTGATACTGCACCCTGTTTTTACCAAACTGCATTTGAGAGCCCGAATAAAATTGCGAGTTAGCTGAAAAGTGGATTGAAAATATCAGTACCGCTATAAAACAAATCCTTCGTAACACTGCTTACCTATATTAGAATGCTAATTTACTATTTTTGCGGTAAGTACAAAAGTATATGCTTAAACAGAAAAGCTTTGTCTTCAATATATTCAGCGAGAATACCTATATACTTTACCTCGAAACCGGTGAAGCCATAATTATTGACCCCGGGAACAGCGATGCTGCTGAAAACCGTAAGCTGGCCGATTTCATTTCTACTAACGGGTTGAAGCCTGTTTTATTGCTGAATACACATGCCCATATTGACCATGTATTAGGTAACGACTTTGTACACCAGAAATATGGACTCTCGCCCCAATTGCATAAGGCTGACTTACAGATACTTGATGCCTTGGTTTACTCCTCACAATTCTATGGGGTCAATGCTACTGCATCGCCTAAACCTGAGGCATTTTTAGAGGAGGGGGATATAGTTCATTTGGGCCATGAAGAATTCAAGGTGATATTTGCTCCGGGCCATTCACCAGGAAGTATTTGCTTTTATTCTGAGAAACATAAAATACTATGGGGCGGCGATGTGCTTTTCAGAGAAAGTATTGGCAGAACTGACCTTCCAGGAGGAGATTTTGATACCCTGGCACATCACATTCGCACCAAATTGTTTGTACTTCCTGACGAAGTAACAGTTTATTCAGGCCACGGAGTGCCAACTACCATTGGTCACGAAAAAAAGCACAACCCTTTTTTGGGAGAGCTTGCAGGAAAAATGTAGTTACCTTATTGTTTCTCAGGCATTAACACAAACTTGGCATAATTGCCCATGTTAAAGTAGAGTTTAGCCAAGCGCTTAAAGTCATCGCTGGTCAATCCATCTACATATTTATTGAACTCCATGATATCTAGAATGTTTTCGTCGTTCTGGTAGTTCTGTGAAATAGCCGAGAGCCAGAAACTGTTATCCTTCAGATCAACTTCGCGTTGACGTTTTAAGGTTTCTTTTATTTTTTGCAGGTTAATATCGCTACATCCAAAATTCTTAACCGAATCGATTTCTTTAAAAGCAGCGCTAAGCAACTCTTCAACTCTTTCAGGTGCGCAACCAAAATAAATGGTGAATTTATATTCCTGTTTTGGGTAATGAGTAGGAGAACCGCTGGCACCAACACCATATACCCCGCTCATCTCTTCCCGGAGTTCTTCCCGTAACTTTATGCTCAATAATGAGGATAGAGCATATAGATCCATCCTGTTTTTGCGCGACCATTCAAACGGGCCTGAGAAAATTACCTGGACAGTAGCCTTTGGCTCTTTGCCTTTTGTTACCGTTTTATTTATTAATCCTTTAGGTGTTACAACTCCCACATCTTTCCATTGAGGGTTCATTTCTTTTGAAGGTAAACTTCCAATATAGGTTTCAACCAGTTTCTTTAATTCTTCAGTTTTAAAACTGCCTACGAAGAAGAATGTAAATCCACCCGCATCGCTGAATCGTTCTTTGTAAATTTCAAAGGCGCGGTTCAAGTCAATTTCATTCAAGGTACTTATTGTTGTTGGCCTGCGGCGATAGTTATATGAACTCATGGTTGTACTTACTGTATCGCTGAATGCGCTCGATGGGTCCGCGCTGCGATTCTCTATCAGTCCTTTTCGTTGCGACATATACGCCTGGAAAGCGGTATCATCTTTACGTGGCTGGGTAAAGTAAAGGTTTAACAATTGCATTGCTGTCTCTAAATCCTGTGGAGAGCATCTGCCATTAAAGCCTTCAGTTAATTCACCAATACTAGGTGAAACAGATACAATTTTTCCGCTCAGCATTTTTTCTAATGTGGTAGAATTGAATTGGCCGATACCGGATTGATCAATAATGGGTGCAGCATTGGCCGCAGACATGTTATCCTTATCAGGATACAATGATGTTCCTCCCCATTGATAAGCATTAAATATAATTTCATCATTTTTGAAATCGGTTGGTTTCACTACCACCTTTACACCATTCGATAGTATCCATTCGGTAATACCCAGTTCTTTTATTTCTTTTTCTGCGGTTACCTTGCCCGGTGTTAGCTTAACAGCCATAAGTGGTTTGCTTGATACTTTATCCACATACGGTTTTAGTTCTTTGGTCTGAACGCTTTCGAATATCTTACGAATTGCATCATCTGATGGAATGAGTGCGCTATCCTTGCTTGGTGCCTGTATAATGATCACTGTATTTTCGCCATTACTGGTTATCCATTCTTTGCCAACTTTGTTTAAGTCATCAAGGGTAACAGTGGGTAAGTATTTTTTGTAGAAACTATATTCAAATTCGGTACTTGGTATAGGTTCGCCTTGCAAGTAAGCTGATACGTAATCGCCAACAAAACTTTTCGAATCTGTTTTGTCTTTTTCTTTCATTTGCTTTTCAACCTGGCGGAGTAACTTCTTTTCTTCTCTCTCCATTTCGGTAGTTGTAAAACCAAAACGTTTTACTCTTTCACATTCAGTTAATAGGGCCTCAATTCCGGTGCCCATACCTGAATCTTTTACCGAAGCATATCCTGTAAAGGCATCTTTTGTTCTCACAAGGTCGCCTATACCTGCATAAGCAAACAAAAACGGAGGATTAGATTGTTTTTGTAATTCCTGTAACCTGCTATTCAGCATGCCTGAAAACATTGCTGATATCATATCTCTTTTCATATCAGCAAGAGTGCGATCATGTTGCTTTGCATGCTTATATTCTATTTCAATAATATTATACGGATCTTCCTTATCGGTAGCCTTTGCAATGAGCAATGACTTAGTATCAGGCACGTCATAAAGAGTGCGTGGCCTTGGATTTGGATTAGCTGGGATGGCTCCGAATTTTTCCTTTATCATTTTCTCTACTTTATCCACATCAAAATCACCAACAGCAATAACAGCCATAAGGTCGGGCCTGTACCAGTCCTTATAAAATTGTTTGAGAGTAGAATGTTTGCAATTTTCAAGCACATCGAGTTTGCCAATAGGTATACGTTCAGCATAACGAGAACCTGTAAATAAAATTGGCCAGTATTGAGCCTGCATTCGTTGGAATGCACCGAGGCCTAAACGCCTTTCTGATATTACCACACCACGTTCTTTATCAATTTCTACTGAGTCGAAGCTCAGGTTATGTGCCCAGTCTTCCAGTATCTGGATACCTTTATTAAATATCTTTTCAGAGTCGGTTGGCACCTGTAACATATAAACAGTTTCATCAAAACTGGTATAAGCATTCAGGTCAGCACCGAATTTTACACCCGATAACTCAAGGAAATTCACAATATCATTATGCGCAAAGTTTTTGGTTCCGTTGAAGGCCATATGTTCGTTAAAATGTGCGAGGCCTTGCTGGTCATCATTTTCAAGTACTGAACCTGCATTAACTGCAAGCCTTAATTCTGCGCGCTTTTCAGGCTTAACATTCTTGCGTATGTAATACTTCATTCCGTTAGGAAGGGTTCCCATCCTCACCAGTGAATCATTTGGAATAGGCTGGTCGAGGCTTTGCGCAGCAACAGATTGAGAAAATGCCGCTAGAATTATTGCAATAGAAAATAACGCAGAAATTTTTTTCATAGTAACGAAATGGATAAGTATGTTAGGTCAAAACTATAGTTAATTTCTTTCAAAAGTAAAAAAGCCCTTTCCGTTTTTAACCGGAAAAGGGCAATTGGGCTGATCCTCCTTCAAGAGATGAAGCGTACTTGTTCTGCTTCATCTTTGTGCATTACTTAAAATCCGCCTATGTTTATCCCTAACACGTATGGAGGTAATTCAGGAGGACCAGATGTTGCGCCGCTGGCTTTTTTGAACAGATCGGCCATGCGGTAATTAAAATAGAAGCAGAAACCGTTCTTTGATCCGAGCCTGAATTCAAGGCCATAATCTGATGGTTGTATGAACGATAAGTTCCTGTCGATAGTTTTGGTTGAGGTTGAACCTGCAGCATTAGGAGAAGAGTAGTTATCCCAGGCTACGTGGCGAGAATAGAAAATCCAATCGTAGTATATGCCTCCATCTAAAAAGTATTTACCAATAAAGAATCTGTCGAATAAAAGGCCACCGATATTATTGAAGGAGATCTTTTCTTCATTATTATGAAGTACAGAATTTGGTATAACCTTGGTTGAATCCTGCACCAGGAAGAAGTCAGTTGATTTGTAATAAATGTCGGCGCCTATGCCATTCCATTTGCAGAATTTATAGCCACCGCCGAAACCAAAATTAAACTCTCTTGATCTGCCATATCTTATAGCTGCACCATAATGTTCTGGGCCAAGTACGTATCCATATCCAATATATCCATCGGAGAAAGAATGTTTGAAACCACTTGCAGATGCCGAATCATCATCTTCGTCGTCTGAATCATTTTTCTTATCAGAAGAATCACCTGACGAAACAGTTTCGCCATTATCAGTCTTTATAACACCTGCATCGGTTGCAGAAGTATTTTTATCTGTAGGTGTTCCCTTGTAACTGATAACTCCCGAACCGGTTGCCCTTGCACTTATTTTGTTTTCGGCCCATGTTTTTATCCGGGCGGCATCATTTGAAAGCGCTGTTACAGTTTTAGCATCCAGGTCGGTTGCTTTTACTGTTGATGCATCTGATGCTGTTACATCAAAGTTATCAGTGGTTCCTGAAAGTTTCAGTGTGCTGGCATCTTTAGTAACTGCCTCGACTGATTTTGCATTCAGGCTTAAGGTAACGGTACTTGCATCAGATTCTATAATTTTCAGATCAGTTAAATTCAACGTGTTTTGCGATTTAACTGTTGCAGCATCACGGGTAGTAATACCTGTAAGGCTTTTAACCCGCACATTGCATGTTACAGGAATAGAGGAGCGTATGCGTAGAACCCCGTCAACTATTTTGGTTGATGTATTAGGTAAGGAGAAAGTCACCATATCAGTATCTGACTGGGTAATATTTACAGTCGATGCCGAGTTCACATCTATTGATGTAAATTCTCCCGTAATTTTTGAGTCGCTACTCTGTGCATGGAGTATGGCAGAGAGTGAGAGCAGGGTTGTAATTGAAAGTAGTGTTTTCATATTCTTAATTTAATTGGCTTGTTTGACGTATGACGATTAGCTGTGTATAATAGTTACAAGGATATTTAATTTGTTTGCTTTCGTTCACCCCAAACCCCTAAAGGGGCTTTGAACGGTTTGTCACACTGAGCTTGTCGAAGTTGCTTCCCAAGAAAACACGTAATCCCGACCATTAGCGTCGGGGTGTATATGGAATATGTTTCGACAGGCTCAACATGACATCTGAAATTTAAAGCCCCTTTAGGGGTTTGGGGTAACATTAGTACAAACTATTTTTCTTGGCTACGGTGTAGCGGTTATCGCCCAGGGTAATTTGGTAAGCAATGACTTTGCTTGAATCTTCTTTGCTGTAGTATTTGTGGAACTCAAGGCCGCCGTGTTTGAAGAGCTTACCGATTCCTTTAACGGCATTAGAAGCAAAAGCAAATACAGATTTACTTTCTTGATTCCCTATATTCAGATTTGCAGGAGGATTCTGCTGCACAGGTTCTTGTTGGGCTACAATATTGTTCTTAGCAGTGTCATTAGTTTTTACTGCAATGTATTTATCCAATGCGGGAGAAATAACCGTATCGTGCTTAACTGTTGATTGAATATGTTGAACCGGAGTTTCTGTTTTGTTATTCGAAATTACCGCAACAGGTTCCTCTTGCTTAGGTGTATGTAACTTGTGATGTGTTATGCGAGTTGCTTTCTCATTCTTGGGTGTAACAACATCTGAATTGTTCTGTGCGATATGTTGAGGAGTTACAGAATTAGTTACAGGCTGTATGTTTTGAACCGTGTTGTGAATAGTGTCTGGCTTAGTGTTATTTGCTGCAATGATAGTTGCAGGTTGCTTATTGGTATTCACTATAAAGTAGGCTGCAATAAGTATAGCTACCGATGCTGCTGCCGACCAGTAGAAGTATGCTGCAGGGCGACGGCCGCTTCTCTTCAAGGATTCTTTGTCCTCAAAAAAAATTGAAGTATCGGGTATAAGTTTAGTTAGCTTGTAGGTTTCTAATTCCTGTTGGTACGTTGGGTTAAGTTTTATGAAAGCTAAAAGCTCTTTGGTCAAAGTAGGGTTAAGTGTGCCTTCTATGTATTCAACTGCCAGCTCATCAAAGTTCGATGCATTAACAGGGGTAACAGATCTCTTCAATGATTCTTTGTTCTCGAACTTTATTTCCTCTGCATCATTTAAAGTAATGGACTCAAAACTTTCAAATTCCTGTTTCAGTTCAGGGTGCATAGCCAGGAAATCCATAAGCTCTTTGGTAGCCTGCGCATCCAGTCTTCCCTCGTGGTAATCGAGGAAATATGCTTCGTAGTTATATTGACTTATGCTCATTATATTACTGCTTCAACTGAACCTATATAGTTCTTTAAAAACTTCCTTGCCCTGAAAATATATACCTTAACCTGCGATTCATTCAACCCGGTTATTTCGCCTATCTCGTTATAATCATATCCTTCATAATCTCTCAGCATAATAACCGACCGCTGTATCTCGGGTAATTTATTCAATGCCTCATTCAATACTTCCTTGGCATCGCTGTAGGTGCGGGCGTGGCTCACTGCAAACAGGTGCGATTCTTCCAGCCTGTCCTGCTTTTTGTCCCTTCGCATCATATCTATCATCGTGCGGTATGCAGCAGTGAACATATAACTCTTTGCATTGGTGCTTGGCACATCATCTACCCGTATCCAGAGTTTTTCATAGGTATCCTGTACAATGTCCTTAGCTTTATGGACATCCTTCACGTTCTTTAAAATAAAACGGTACAGGTTATCTGCATGTATATCGACGCACCTATTAAACTCTTCTGCAGTCATGATTTTTCAATATTACCAAAAATAGAACCCTGATGCCGCTGATTGTTTATGATTTTACAATGATTAATACTTTACAAACTTGATGAACTTTATAAACTTTTTGCTCATATAGTCGTAAGACGTTTGAACCTACCGAATAGTTACAGGGTTTACAAAAGTTTACACTTTTCGAGGTATTTTTTTCAAATAACATATTGATTTTGAGGGTATTAATGGTTAACAGGGACTAAAAAGTGTTAACCCACATTAAGTTATTGATTATGATGATGTTATTGGTTTTACCGCGGAAGCACAAAGACGCAAAAGCTATTCAGTCAACAAGGGTTATCATTTAGTTGTAATTTTATTGCCGTTTTTATCAAATACTTTTGTGCTTATAGCATCACCATCTTTAAAAAAGGATTCTTCCTATAACTTCCCACTTTCCCAATAAAATCTCCCTGTACCGTTTTCCAAGCCATTCTTGTAATGTACTATCATTTCCAAATTACCATTTTTAAAGTATTGTCTAAATATTCCTTCCTTCTTACCATGCTTATAAACTATTAACATACAATGGGCAGTGTCTTTGTGACCAGAATCATTAAAAAGATATTCAATCCACTTCCCCTCTTTTAATCCATTTACAGTCATGTTCTTAGCTTCACTCTTATTTGTAAAGCCGCTATCGGGGTACTCGGCTTGATATAAAAAAGGAGCATTCTCCATCTTGCCTTCTTCGTCATAGGCATTATCACTCACTTCTTTACCCTTAACATATACAGTCTCTCTCGACACCTTACCGTCTTCATAATATTCTTTAGCTGTTCCATTAGCTATTCCATCTTCAAAGGGGCAGTCAGAGAATAATATACCATCGGGGAAGAAATAACGCTTTAATACCCCATTTATCTTATCATCTTTATAAGGTATGGTTATATAATATTTCAGGTAGCTTCTTGCTATTCCATTCTTCTTGCCATTTACATAGGGAATTATATAATAGCAACCAAAGTCGCCATAAATTCCAGCCATACCCTGAATTGTATCATGTACATAAGTGGCAACACGGTAATAGGAAGAACTAGTATCTGATTTAATATTCCAATCGGCATCAACATATTCTCCCCACTTACCTTCTTTTAATCCATTAATCTTCAGGTTTTTAGTTTTCGCCTTATTTATAAAATTACTGTCAATAGGAGGTATTTTCTGCCCAAAAGCAGTAAGGGTAAATAAAAGGTAGAATATTAATAGTGGTAAAAATTTCATATTTGGCCAATTAGGCTGTCGGTAGAATTAGCTTTTCCAAATATAAGCTTTGTAGAATATCTTTCTACGATGCCTGGCTCTTTGGTACCAGCGTATTATCGAACTGGTTTTTGGCAGTTACGTAGCAATTCTGCAAATGCTTTAAGGTTTCAGGCGATGGCTTGGTAACTGCATTAGCAACGGCGTGCCATGCTTCCCAGCCTTGTATAGAGCCCGGGTCAGAATATTGTAATGGTACTTTAAGCTGGTGTTCATCAAAGAGCCCGAATCGTTGCTGCATACCCCATGCCCATTCCATATTATTCACCATCGACCAGAGTAAAATACCTTTTATGGGAATGCCTTGCTTAACGGCTTCAACAATATAGCGCACTGTTTCCATACTCAGGTATGGCCTCATTTGGTCGTTAGTTTCTGAAAAGCCAAACTCCGAAATAAACACTTCTTTCTTCGGGTATTGGGCGCTCATTTTTTTCAGATTTTCTAATATGCCTTTAGGATATATATCACTAAATTTAGGATGCTCGCCGTATAGTTTATTGTTACGGGTAAAGTTCGGCACCGACATGCGGAAGTAATACTGCATCGCTAAAAAATCAGTATGTTCACCATTACGTTCAAACCGGTTTGCTATTCCTTTATTAATAAGTGAGTGGGCAAAATCGCCAAGCATACCATCAAAGTAAGGCCAGGCATGCGCCACACCAACTTTCGGACTGGGGTTTCCCATTTTCCATAAGCTATCTTTAATAGCATGAAAAGTAATATCGTGCGCCTCAACCAGCCTGTTAAGCACTTTCATAATAAGGTCCATCCTCCACTTTTTGTAGGGAGGAAAAACACCGGCCAGGTAACCCGGAAGCAAAACGCTTTCGGGTTCATTAACCGAAATAAAATATTGTACCAAGCCGCCTGCAATAATTTTATCGCAGAATTTTTTATCGAAACTTTCTTCAACTAATGCTCTTCTTATTTCGGTTTCATCAGCCAGGTAATTAACAACACTCTCTACATAAAAGCGAAAATGTTTTATCACCTCCGGGTTTTCCCATCCACCTGTTTCAATAGCTCCATCGTTGGCAGTCTTTATCAAAAAACAAGGCATGGGCCAGTGATAAATGGTGAGCATAGGCTCTTGTCCGTGTGCTTTAATGTGCGCCAATACTTTTACATACTCTGCCATCAAGGCTCTGTTAAAGCTACCTTCTTTAGGACAAAGGCGGCCAAAGTCGAGAGAGAAGCGGAACATATTTTGTCCTATCTCCAATGACCGTTTAACATAGAGCTGTTTATGTGTGAAAAAATTAGGAAGCTCTTCTCTTATCTGCTGTATCTGAATTCCTGATTCCTTTCCTTCCAGGTTTTTATGTAATTCATATTCCCAATCGTTTGTTATAAGTGGTTTTCCATCTTCATCATACGTAAATGGGTCGGCCTGGAAATCGGATGTGGCTGTACCGATAAATTCAATTGGTTTGCGTTTCAATAATTCCAATACCTCTGCAGATGAGAAGTCAAAGTCTTGAGATGCCGTTTCCCCGGAGAAGAGTACTTTCTTTTCCATAAAAAAAACAATTAAAATTCTATGGTTAAAACAAAGATAGAAAAATATCGCACTTATGCAATGTTAAGTTTTCAACGAAATGAATGATAGAACGCAGATGACGCTGATGGTTATGATCAGATATGATTAACCGGAGTGCTCTGTTCCAAGAACCACCCCAAACCCTTAAAGGGGCTTTGACTATGTGTATTTAAGCCCCTTTAGGGGTTTGGGGTAGGTGCTTTTATTGGGTAATGGCATTATCTGTGCTTATCATAACCATCAGCGTCATCAGCGTTCCATTGTATCACTTGCCCTGGGCCTCTTTAATGGTTATGCGCTTTTTGCCTTTAAATGCAATGGTAAAGGCATCTTTATAACCGGCGTCTCTTAGCTTCTTTTGCAGGTCTACCGCGTCTTTCAGCTCGGCAAAGCAACCGGCAGTGTACTTGTATGTTTTATTATCAACGTAATAATCTATATCACTTAAGTTGGCAAATCGCTTGTCATTCTTGCTTAATTCATGGTCCGATAATATGAACTGCACCTTAAAGCAAATTTTATTTGTATCGGCAGCTTTAACCGCAGGAAGTTTTTTAAGCTCATTAGAAATAGTACTGTCAACAGTTTTTTTAGGGTGAGTAATTATGGTGTCTTTCTTTTTTGGCGGCACAACTGTATCCACCTTTAATGTTTTAACTGCATCTTTCATCTTGTTTACTTTACTATCACCCGTGTCTTTAGGCGCTGTATGTTTTATAGGCACAGGCGTGGTAGTATCGGTTTTATGTGGTTGAACAGAATCCTTTTTGCTTACTTTTTGAGTCTTGGGCTGATCTTTTTTTATAACCGAATCTTTTACTGGCTGAACCCCTTCATTTTCGTTTACCCCCGTGTGGTTAGTGGTGTCAATCTTTGTGGTATCGGTGTTCTGTACAACAAATTGCTTGAAGGTATATGACTTGGGATCGTAGGTGGTATTTTCTTTTTCAGCCTTATACTGCTCAAAGGCCAGGAAAATAGATTTTGCAATTTCATCCTCGCCTTTTTGGCTGCCCATAAATTTCTCTTCATCGGGGTTGGTCAGGAAACCAATTTCGGTGAGTAAACTTGGCATAGCCGTACGCCAAAGCACCAGGAAACCAGCCTGTTTAACGCTATTGTTTTTTCTTTTTTCTATTTGAGAATATTCGTCCTGTATTTTGTTGGCAATATCAAGGCTTTGCGTAAGGTACAGGTTTTGGTACATGCTTAAAATTATGGCACCCGTAGGTGAATTGGGGTCGTACCCTCCATAAGTGGTTTTATAGTCTTTTTCAAGCAATATTGATGAGTTCTCCCGTTTTTCCACCTCAAAATTTGCATCCGCTTTTCCCATTCTCATTACGTAAGTGGCAGAGCCGTTAGCTTCATGATTGGGTGATGCATTCAGGTGGATACATATAAAAAGGTCGGCTTTGTTCTTATTGGCAATTTCTGCCCTGTCGTTCAGCGGAACAAAAACATCGGTAGTGCGGGTATATACTACTTTTACGTTTTTATCGTTATCCTCCAGATAATGTCCCAATTTAAGCGAAACTGCCAGTGCAATGTTTTTCTCCTTGAAGTTAACTCCATGGCAACCGGGGTCTTTGCCCCCATGGCCGGGGTCAATAACTATAACCCATTGCTTCTTTTCACTACCCGGGGGCTTATTGCTAAAGCCAAATGCGAACAGGGCAGTGCAAAAAATCAATATGTATGAAGCCCATTTATACATTAGAAAACATAATTTTGCAGCACTTCCTACAAAAATATCATATAGAATTGCGTCATTTTAAGCTTTTTACTCTTTTTTTTATCTTCTCTTTGTTAATAACGCATTCTTCGAGGGCTGCAGTATATGCATCTCTGAATTTGGTTGCCGATACCGGTAAAAAAGCAAAGGAAGACAGTATTAAGAAAGCCAAAGAGAAAAAAGCCCCCCTTAATTCAAAGGTTGATTACCATGCCCGCGATTCCATTAGGCTTGATGCTAAAAAGCGCAAGGTGTATTTGTACGGCGATGCCGATGTTAAGTATGAAAACCTTGAGCTGAAAGCCGCCTATATAGATATATCACTCGATAGCAATATAGCTTTTGCAACCGGTATACAGGACAGTGGTAAAACAATCGGTAAGCCTGAGTTTCACCAGGGTAGCGATGTTTTTCATGCTAAAACCATACGTTATAACTTCAAAACAAAAAAGGGTAGGATTGACCAGATAACGACTAAGGAAGGCGAGGGGTTTATAATGGGCAAGATAGTAAAGAAAGACAGCACCAATGTAATGTATATGAAGAACGGTACATATACCACTTGTTCGGAAGAAGCT
>Ga0210396_10000583_pt1 | contig 46140 bp, 47 predicted proteins | sample IncBWH17OmetaG_FD_155466 | JGI IMG/M metagenome (GOLD analysis project Ga0210396, IMG submission 155466) | Forest soil microbial communities from Barre Woods Harvard Forest LTER site, Petersham, Massachusetts, United States - Inc-BW-H-17-O ... | reverse complement strand
GACCGAGTCGAAGATGCTGTCACTGAAGTTCCACGTCGTGATCCCGCTGAGTGCTATCAGCGCCCGCGCGAGACGTTCGACGCTGACCTCTGAAGAGGATCGGTTGACGGCCGTGCGGATCGCTTGCCGCCATTCCTTGCACTCGGCTTCGCTTCCCGTTTTGAGATAGAGATCGGCGATAGAGCACATATGGCGCTGCGCTTCGTCCTCTGTTTCAGCCGTTACCCAAGTTGAGACCACTTCCTGGCATAACCGAGCGAATGTTTTCGGGATCTTCGGAAACAGGACTCCGCTCGTTAACGCGTGTTTCGTGTCTGTGAACCACAGGAACAAGTCGGAGATGATGAGCACCCGCGAGTTCCGCGCTGTCTCCCCTGCTCCAGACGCTTCGTCGATCGCCCTGAAGATGTAATCGCAGTATTTGATCAACTCGTCGTCAAGTTTTCCGTCGACCATTCCTTTGACCCCGCCGAGTTTCTTCGCGGTCGCGCAAAGGGAGTCCACTCGCTCGGTCGGACGCATACCCTCAAGCTGAATATGCAGGAGGGGGTTGGACGCTACGAGGTCGAGTAACGATTGTGTGGTGGAAGTCATCGAGATACTCCATCTCTAGGCCGAAGCCCTGTTAGCCTTTCCGAAGAAAGGTGGAGGATATAAGGAGCGCCGAAGCACTCCGGTTTCAACGAGCATGAGCCGAAGCTCAAGCCGCAAGAACCATATAATGGACTTCGCTCAAAGTAAACCGTTTCTTTTCAGCGTTTTCGACGAAAAGATGAGGCGCCCCGTCGGGGCGCCTCGTTGTTACGCGTAGTTCGCGATAAAGAACTCGGCCATGTCGGCGGCAAGACGTTTGCCGTCGGCCTCGCCTTCGCGAACCCTGAACCGACGGGCGATCTCGATCTGGATCGCGTTTACGCCGAAGCGGCGTGAATAGAATCTCGTCGTGTGTCCGGCGCTGTACGGATCACCTTCCGAGCATACCGGTTGTTCTTCAGGGAGGAAGACCGTATATCCGCGTTCGCGCATATACCCAGCGAATGATCGGTCGACACTGCCGTGACTTATCGTCGTCCGGCTCGCGGTACCGAGGATCAGATCGTACGTCCGTGGCGCAAGACGCTCTGGCTGCACACCGAAGCCATGCATGTCGACGAAGAGGATCTTTTCCGACCCGAACCGTCGACAAGACCGCCCGATGAGACGGGCGATCTCACCGTGATACGTTTCGTATACGCTGGAGAGTTCCGGGGCATCGTATGCGGTTTGTCCGAGCGTTTCGTCGTCGAAGTTCGGACCCCCCGCCGCCTCCCGGTTCGCATCAATGAAAGCTCGCGGAAAAAGGAACCGGACGGTGTCGATCCGCATGCTTCTTTTGAGCGCAAGCCGTACGCAGTCATGGACGATCGGCCACACGTGTCTGTCGCGACCGTGAATACCGCGTTTCCGCCGGGCGAACGAGCCGAGAAAGTCATTCGGCATCAGTGTGTCCTGAGGAACGCTGATAACAACGCGTGAGGCTTTCGGATGGGAAAGAACGACCGAAAAGTTCGAATTGCGGAGCGTAAGCCCCGCTTCGAGCGTAACCATGGGGATCTCCTGTGTTAGGTGCTGGAGATCCTGCGCGCGAAGATCAGCTGTACCCGGACCAGGTTCTTCTGTACTTCGTTTCGAGCATAATGAGATAAGTATAGCAAAGGTATGTTTGGCGGGCGTGTACAATAGGAACGATGTTGAACTGGGCTCTGTTCGCGGTGACGAGCGTCGGGGCGTACGTGTTCATTTCGATGTTCGGTGAGTTCGGCGGTGAGGCGAGTTCGTCCGCGGTCGGGGCGGCGCTATCCACCTTCAAACCGCTCCCACTGGTTTTTCTGTTGGTCGGGAACGTGCTGTGGGGAGTCGCCGTTTACTTCGGAGAGCGCAGCACGAGCGAGGCTATTCCTGCGGCGATCGCGCTCGGAGTCGTCACGTCGTTCGTTTTTTCAGCGATCTTCCTCGGAAGCACGGTTACGTGGGAACGCTCGCTCGGCGTTGCGGTCATACTGCTCGGCGTATACTTACTTCGCTAACGCACGCTGCTCATACTTTTCAGAACTTTCAGGTAGAGCGTTTCCACTATCTTCTCCTGCGCTTTCCCCGAGCGAACATAGTGATCGAGGCCCGGCGCGGCGTTGATCTCGATGATCGTCACCTTTTTCGGTTTCTTCGAGATGTCGCCGGTGACGAGTACGTCAACGCCACAAAAGCGCAGTCCCATGTGCTTGGTCACGTCGATCGCGAGTTTTTTGAGGGAGGAATGCACCGTGTCCGTAACATCGACAGAATCGCCTCCGGTCGATAAATTGGCGTTATCGAGCAACTCGACCCGTCTACCCTTTTCCAAAACCGACCGTGATGAAAGCGACTGTCGTCGTAGCTTTTGTCTCATACGCGCATCGTTGAACTTTACTTTGGTGTCACGTCCGGTTCGGTCGAACTCACGCTGCTTTTTTCGCAGCAATTGAACTATCGTCGAATATCCGTTGCCGATGACGCTTAGAGGAACGCGCCGATACGCCGAGATAACTTTGCCGTCCAAGACGACGAGGCGGTAATCGTCGCCGCGGACGAATCGTTGTACGAGAGAAATCCGGTCGACCTTGAAGATCGCTTTCAACGCACGCCGCAACTCTTTCGCATCGTGCACCAAGGTGACTCCCCTGCCCTGGCTTTGGCTATTCGGCTTCGCAATGACCGGAAAGCCGAGTTTCCTGCCGTAACGAAGAGCCGCAGCCGCGTTGCGCTTCGAGCCCAGCACCTTCCTGAAATCCTCGCGAAAAAACGTCTTCCCCTCGATCGTCGGGAATCCCGCTTTGTGTAAAAAGTAATTCGCGTAGTCCTTGTCCTTGCTTATCTCGGAAGATCCGAGTGGATTGATATCGATCACGTTCGCGCGAAAATACGAACGCTTTCCGTTCTTGAATCGCAACTGGCCTGCGACCCCCCATTCCGGTTCCACCACGACCTTCGCGCCGATCCTCGGTGCGAGCTTGCGCATCAAACGCCCCATGAACGGGTCATCTTTTTTTGTTTTCATATTGTTGTGGGCATGAGAGGACTCGAACCTCCAACCCTTGCGGGATACGGTTCTGAACCGTACGCGTATACCAATTCCGCCACATGCCCATTCACTACCTACGGTTCTGAACCGGTCACACATCATTTTCTGCTGAAAATGTGTGCGACCCGGAAAACAGTGCATCGGCACTGTTTTCCCGCCCCGTCGGGCTCCCGCCCTGCGATCCTCCTTAATCCGGATCGCAGCGCGTATACCAATTCCGCCACTCACCCGATCGGGCTAATAGTAGCCGCCGCGCATTGCTTTCGCAACGCGCGGCGTTCATTCATCTCGCCGGAAGGAACTGATAGTCGGCATCGTATTGTACCTTTCCGTCTACCAGTCGTATGCGTTCGTGCACGACCTCGTTCGTAATAAAGGGCTGCCACTTATGCTCGGCCTCATTCACGCGCTTGGCGATCTGATCCGCCGTCATGCCCGGCCGCAGCGGAACGCGCACTTCGGCGAAAGCGGGGCCGCGGTCGTATTCGGCGTCCACGAAATGCATCGTGAATCCCGACTCCATGAGCTCACCGCGTTCGAGTGCAGCTGCGACCGCTTCGTGCACATGGTGGCCGTACATGCCCTTGCCGCCGAATCGTCCGCGGTCGAACGACAATAGAGCCGGATGAATATTGAACGTTCGAGCCGGATCGAGTCCTTCGATCTTGCGCAACCAGCCGGAACATGCGAACCACGGATCCTTGACCCCGACCGTCCCGGCGAGCCCGCGATAGAGCGCCGCGCTCTGGATCGGCAAATAGACGAACGTTATGCCGAGCCGTTTCGCACGCTCTTCGACGCCGCCTCCGCTGATATTAGAAACAACGGCGGCGATGTTGGCGCCCAGAATGCCGCTTCGTGACGCGAGCACGAGATTCTCGAACCCCGAGCCACCTCCGTCTTTCGTGCCGGTCGCGGGTATGATGATGTTCGGTTTCATCAGATTTCTCCTTGTGAATTCCCCGTTGCACTATACGCGCGCCGATGGCATACGCAAAGTGAATGTCCCGCGCCAAACGTATGGCGCGGGACACGATTTTTACCAGTACTCACCGGTCATACACGACCAGCAGAACGAGTCGGGGTTCCCGCTCATCCGCTTGAGCACTTCGAGCGGAAGGAACTCCAACGAGTCAGCTGCGACATGTTTCCGGATCCCTTCGGGCTTCAGGGTCGACGAGAGCAGCTCACGCTCGGTCCGGGTGTTTATCCCGTACCGGCAGGGATGCGTGATCGGCGGAGCGCCTACGCGTACGTGCACCGCGCGTGCGCCCAAGGACCGAAGCCTCGCGATCACGTTCCTCAGGGTGGTGCCCCGCACGATCGAGTCGTCGAGCACGACGACGCGCTTGTCCGCGATATCAGCGGCAGAGAACGTGAACTTCTGATCCACTTCCTCCTCGCGCATCTCCTGGGTTGCGGCGATGAACGTGCGCCCCACATAGTGACTGCGCATGATCACCGGATAGTACGCGCCGGAACGACGGCTTTCGCCGTATCCCATCGCAACGAACATCGCGCTATCCGGAATGGGCGTGACGATGTCGGCTCCGCCTTCGACAGGAAACAGCCGTTCGAGCTCGCGCCCGACCGACATCCGGAAGTTCGCGACATTGTCACCGAACACGACGCTCGAGGGATGTGAAAAGTAGATAGCCTCGAAGCGGCACTGCCTTAGCTTGGGTTCGGCGTAACGCGTAGTGCATGTGCCGCGTTCGTCGATCGTGACGATCGTCCCCGCTTCGATATCACGCAGATAGCGTGCATCGAGATTCGGGAACGGGCAGGTTTCGGACGACACCAGCGATGTTCCGCCGGCGGAGCCGATCGAAAGCGGCCGGTTTCCCTGCGGGTCGCGGACCGCGATCAACTGATCAGGCAGCAGGATGACGAGCGAGAAGCTGCCCTGCAGTTCACGCAGTACCGATACGAGCGCTCGGGTGAAGTCGTCCCCTTTGCTGATCTCGAGCATGCGAACGATCACCTCCGAGTCCATTTTTGTCGTGCAGGAGAGATCGAACGCAGTGCGCAACTCGTCCGCGTTGGTCAGATTGCCGTTGTGCGCGAGCGCGAACTCCATCCCCTGCCAATATCCGCCGATCGGCTGGGTGTTGTCGTATTCCGGTTTGTCGCTCACGGTCGCGTAACGAATATGCCCGATCGCCGAAGTGCCGAGCAACTGCGCAAGCACTTTTTTTGTGAATACCTGACGGACGGTTCCCGCGCCGGTTTTCCGGAAGAGGTGATGTCCGTCGGACGAGACGATGCCGGCATAGTCGACCGCGCGATGCTGTAAGCCGTGGAGACCGGTGTAGATCCAACGGGCGGCATTCGATACCTTATAGACGCCAAAGATGCCGCACATGCGGTCCTCCTCATGTGAATGTTCCTGTCCCGACTATACGCGACAGGGGCACCGATGCAACTTACTCCACCGCCTCGATCGAGGCGCCCAGTTTCTTGAGACGTTCCGCGAGATTCGCGTAGCCGCGGTTGATGGGATAGACGTTGCGGAGCTCGGAATCGCCCTCAGCCGCGAGCATACCGATCAAAAGCAGGGTTGCGGGACGCAGCGCGGGTGGTGCCTCTACGTCGGCTCCGTGCAGCTTCGTCGGGCCTTTCACAAGAGCACGATGCGGATCGAGCAGAGTGACGTCGGCCCCGATCTTATTCATGAGCTCATACCAACGCGCCCTGCCGTCGTACATCCAATCGAGGATTAGCGTCTCCCCCTTCGCCTGCGTCGCGATCGGCACGAAGAACGGAAGGTTATCGCTGTTGAGCCCCGGATACGGTCGTTCCGAGATCTTTTCCGGCGGCGCATGCAATTCCCCGTTCTCGATCGAGAGGTCGACCAGATCGGTATGACCGTTCTCGGCTTTATATGTATTCGAACGCGAGTATTCCATTCCCATGCTCTCCAGCGTCAGTAACTCGAGCTCGAGGAATTCTATCGGGCAACGCTCGATCGAGAGTTTTGAATGTGTTGTCGCCGCAAGCGAAATGAAGAACATCGACTCAACGGGGTCTTCGCTCGGCGAATAGACAACATCGGCGTTGATGTCCGGGATGCCGTTCACGACGAGCGTGGTGCTTCCGACTCCCTCGATCTTCACACCGCATGCCTGCAGGAAAAAGCACACGTCCTGGACTTGATAGTTGGCGCTCGCGAACTTTATGGTAGTTGTCCCCGGTATTTTTGCCGCCGCCATGAGCACGTTCTCCGTGCCGGTGTCGGAAGCCTCATACATGACTATGTCGGCCGGATGTTTCTCACCGACCTCAACGTGATAGGTGTGCTTCGCCTCATCGCCTTCGAGGATGATGCCGAGACGGGAAAGTGCATCGACGTGGGCTCCGAGCGAACGTTTGCCGAGATCGCAGCCCGTCGGCGCGGGCAAATCGAACGAATCGAACAAATGCGCGAGCGGCGCGACGAACATCGCGATCGAGCGCGTCCGCTCCGCGGACGCGCGATTGATACTCGACAGATCGAACTTTTGCGGCGGCACGATGCGCATGTCGCCGTTGTCGGCCCACTCGATCTTCACGCCGATACTTTCCATAACTTCCAGCAGGCGTTTCACCTCCTCGATCTTCGGCATCTTCCTGAGCGTTGTCGTACCGCGGTTGAGAAGCGACGCGGCCAAAAGTGCCACAGCTGCATTCTTGGAGATATTGGTTTGTACCGCTCCGGAGAGCTGTTTGCCGCCCTTGACCTTGTAATTCATCCGACCATTATACGTTTTTATCTGTCCACAGATAGCGGTGATTTATCGGTCGAGAACGGTATTATTAACAAATGAAGGAAAGCTTCGACGGCAAGGACAGGTTGTCAAAAGCCAAGGCGATCCTCGCGGCCGTCGGCATGGTTGCCGTCGCCGAGGCTGCGATCCCGCCGAATGCGGCCAAGGCGGAAACCGTTCTTCAGTACACGCACGACGAAAGGCTGGGACAAGATCCGAGGATCGCCACATTACCCAAAGATACGACCGTGTTTCAGGCGGTCGGCAAAGGTCAGGTGAATCTGGTGGACGGGGCGACGCTGGACCCGAAGATCACCCATATCTATCAGACGACGAGAGGCGGCACGAATATCGTAAAGAACAAGAATCTGATGCGCCCGGACATCGTCATCATACAAGAGGGTGGTGCAAGCGTCGTCATGGGCGGCAACGATTCCAACAACGTAACGGTAGGCGGCCACGCGAATGTTATTATCACGAACAACGGAAACGTTGTATCCGGAGAGAATCCCGGCCCGCCGGCACCGGAAATCAAAATGCCCGACCAATGGCCCTTCAACGACAAGGGCAACCCGTTCAAAGACAAAAACTGGCCGTTCCGTAACTAATCTTCCCGCAATACCGTCTATCGCATCACTACCGTATACGGGTTCGGGCGGGGTACTCCCGCCCGAACATTGAGTGCCGATAGGCACGTATCAGGAGTTGGTAACGGTGACCGTATAGACGGCGCTGGTGCCGCTGCTGTTACTCACGTCATACGTGAACGAGTCGGGCCCTTTGTAGCCGCTGTTCGGCGTGTAGCTGAACGCGCCGGTCGTCGAGTTGAAGCTGTTGAGCATTCCGTATATCGGGTTAGCGATGATGTGGAAGGTGAACGGGCCGGTGCCACTGGCACTCAGTGTGTTGCTCACCGTAACGCCCGATGTCGTTTGCACGCTAAGTGCTTGGCCCGTCGGTGCGCCACTCGTACTGGCAGATGTCGTTGAATTGACCACGATCGTTACTGTCACTGCTGCGCTTACACCTACGGAATTGCTGACCGTATAGGTGAACGCGTCGGTGCCGGAGAAGTTACTATTCGGCATGTAGGTGAACGCGCCGGTCGTCGTATTGAATGACGTTATGACGCCGTTCGACGGGTTACTCGAAATCGTGTAGGTGAGTGGGCCCGTTCCCGATGCCGATAAGTTGCCATTGATCGATGCGTTCTCATTCGTTTGCAACGACATGCTTGAGCCTGAGGGAGAGATCGTCGTGGTGGTAGTCTGGGAGTTTTCAATCGCTTGTATCTGCGCCAAAAGCGAATTGAGCTGCGCTTGTAGCTGCGCGATCGCGCTTGAATTAGCGCTCACCGTTGTCGACCCCGATGCCTTTGCGTTGAGCGCTGCGAGCGTGAGCGGCCCCACAAACCCGGTCGCCGATATACCGTTCGAGGTTTGGAAACTTTCGACGGCGGCCCGCGTTAACGTTCCATAGTAGCCCGTCACCGGCCCGTTATAGTAGCCGTTACTTTCGAGCCATGTTTGTAAGCTGGTAACTTCTGAGCCCCGGGCACCGACGCCCATCTCGCTCGAAAAAGAAGCCGTCTGAGCCGAGGCAACCCCTCCAATAAGAATTACCGCTGCGGCAAAGCCGCTCGCGATGCTGATACCGTGTATTTTCATACTCGGCCACTTTATTCCCCACTCTCTGAAATGGGCATGAACGGGACCGATGTCGGGGGCAATAAAGATAGAGGTTTTTGTGGTCACGGATAATCCGTTTGCAGTTGTCCCCTTATTTCTTTGTGGTCACGAATAAATTCGGTCCCGTCGGACCGGATTTTTCGCGACCCCGCCTCGCGGTTTCGCCTTCTGGCGAAACATCGCTCCGGCCCGCACAAACTTGTGGTCACCCATACTTTTCTGCTGAAAAGTTGTGCGACCCCGCCTCACGCCGTCGCGCTCCGGCTCGCACAAAGCAGAAAACCTGCCCCCGGTAGGTATTTCTGTCTTTGTGCGCCCGGTAGGAATCGAACCTACGACCTCTGTCTTATCAGGACAGCGTTCTACCACTGAACTACGAGCGCAATAGTGGCGATAGTAGCAAGAAACGAACATTTTCGCCACGCTCACCGACAACACAAAAGCCGCCTCTTGATGAGGCGGCTTTTGCGTATACACACTCTTTTGTTCCGTCCAAACGGATCGTCTTTGCGACCTGTCATGCATCATTTTGGGATGAATGCCATTTCCCTTCCGTGCTCAGCTGAGACACAGAAATCGACTCGACTCATCCGCCGTAAAGGCGGACGGTCAGTTATTTGAATGAATCCACGAGCAGCTTCCGCTACCCGTGCCTTGTTACGACTTACTCTTTGTCATTGAGTTTGCCTTGGACCATCCATACGGATGAGCTTCGGGCACTCCCAACTTCCCTGAGTTGACGGGCGGTGAGTACAAGGCTTGAGAACGTATTCACCGTGGTGTGGCTGACCCACGATTACTAGCGATTCCGGCTTCATGGAGTCGGGTTGCAGACTCCAATCCGAACTGGCGCCTCTTTTGGGGATTTGCTCCGCCTCGCGGCATTGCGTCCCTTTGTAAAGGCGATTGTAGCGCGTGTGCAGCCCAGGACATCAGAGGGACATGCTGACTTGGCGTCATCCTCACCTTCCTCCCCCGTGAGGGGGCAGTCTCGCCAGACACTTGTAACTGGCAACGAGGGTTGCGTTCGTTACCCCACTGAAGGGAACGATTCAAACCACGAACTGACGACAGCCATGCATCACCTGTCCTACACCCTCGAAGGCTTCCTAGCTTTCGCTAGGCGTGCAGTAGGATTTCTAGCCCTGGTAAGGTTCTTCGCTTAGCGACGAATTGAGCCACACGCTCCACCGCTTGTGCAAGCCCCCGTCTATTCCTTTGAGTTTTAGCCTTGCGGCCGTACTACCCAGGCGCTCAACTTAACGCGTTAGCTTCGCCTCCCAGAGGGTCGATACTCCGGAAAGCCAGTTGAGATAGTTTAGGGCGTGGACTACCGGGGTATCTAATCCCGTTCGCTACCCACGCTTTCGTGCTTGAGTGTCAGGAACGCGCCAGTACATTGCCTTCGCTTTCGGTGTTCCCCATGATATCAACGGATTTCACCCCTACACCATGAGTTCCATGTACCTCTCACGCCCTCGAGTCATGCCGTTTCGTCTGCAGATCCGGAGTTGAGCTCCGGGGTTTAACAGACGACTAACACGACCACCTACGCACTCTTTACGCCCAGTAATTCCGGGTAACGCTTGGGGCCTCTGTATTACCGCTCCTGCTGGCACAGAGTTAGGAGCCCCTTATTCATGAGGTAACGTCAATAACTTCCTCCCTCATAAAAGATGTTTACGCGACGAATCGCTTCATCCACCACGCGGTATCGCTCGATCAGGCTTTCGCCCATTGTCGAATATTCTCGGCTGCAGCCCCCCGTAGGGGTATGAACCGTGTCTCAGTTTCATCGGTGGGGGTCAGCCTCTCAGCTCCCCTACGCGTCATAGCCTTGGTGAGCCATTACCTCACCAACTAGCGTGATACGACGCAGGCCGCTCCGGAAGCGATAAATCTTTACTCTTTCGAGACCATCGTGAATTACCCCGTCTTTCGACGAGCTGTGCACGACTTCCGGGTACGTTCCTACGTGTTACTACCTCGTCTGCCGGTGACCTTGCGGCCCCCTAGACTTGCATGCCTTATCCATACCGCCAGCGTTCACCCTGAGCTAGGATCAAACTCTCAGTAAAAGTTAATTTACGAGATTTTGAGCTCTTAACTTTTTAGGATGGACGGAACAAAAGAATGTATATTCCTTAATTCCAATTACTGTTTACTCAAGTACAAGACCCTCCTGGAGCCTTATACCTGTTTTCTACTTATTTACTTTGGTTGCTTGCTTTGTGTGTGTTCTTACCAATACTTTGGTTATGTATTGCGTACAATCAACTATTCAGTTTTCAATGTTCTTCCAAAAAAGTTCATATGAATTTTTTCGGTGCACCGCTCGCTGGTCCCTTTCGGGCTCGGAAAGGCTCTTGCATCGAGTGATGTTCGAGCAGTCAATCTGCCATCAGGAGCGATGGTCAGAGGAGTATATAGGAGGCCATATAGTGCGTCAAGCACATTCGCAAAAAGCTAGCCCCCGGACCTATGATCCGGGGGCACACCGCCAAAGAGTCCGTACACTTCCCGCATAATGCGGGCAGCGTACCGCTCACTCCTCAGCTGTTTGCGACTTGCGTAGCCGGAGAATGACCCCTTTCGGGCTTCCCGCCACGCGGCGCGTTCGCCGACCTGCTTCGGCTCAGGGCCGATCAGCCATTTTCTTCTCCGTTTTTCCGAAGGCGCGGGCCGTTTTTTCACCGGCAGCCCGCGCACATCGGAGAGCACCTTCGTGATCGTCACGATCAGCTGGTCAACGCTGCTGCCTCGCGCGATGATAACGAAATCCCCGTCGATGATCTTCAGTTGCACACCATCGGGGATCTTCACTCGTATCCCGCCGGTGTCGCGGTCTATCTCCCATTCGATGTCGGGTTTTTCCATGTTCCTATCCTTTCAGAAGTTAGAGATGGTATCTTCAACGCGAACGATGAAGCCCCGCCGGATCAATACTTCGCCAGTCGAAACCGAGCCATACCCATCGGATATCTCCTTCCCCGCCATATGGAATGGCAGGGACTCGGAGGTCGCCGTTGAACTCCACGACTGACTTCCAGAGGAAGAGAGATCTGCCACCGAAGAACGTACGGAAAATCCTGACGCCCTTCTTCCTGATCTCCTCACCATCGCGTAAGCCGAGACAGCGGCCAAGCATGTTTTCACTTTTTAAGTACCCGTAGATGCGGTCACCATGCATCTTGGCGTCGTTTTTTTGTCCGTCATGTAGCCAGAGTCCGATCGTTGCGAGATCATACTCGGCGGGGCCGACCGATCCCAGTTCAGGATGTAACACCCTCGTGACCCAATCCGGGTAAACCGGGCTGGTCGAACGGTCGATGCGAATTATGCTTTCAGACATGAGGCATTCTCCTCAGAAGAAGTGAGATATCATTTTGAAGACGGCCGATACCGAGCCGACAACAACGTACGAATACTGTGTCGTTGGCCCAGTAAAAACAAACTGCGCACCTCCCATGCGGCCAGCTTGTAACGACGAGCTGGTCGCAGAAGAAACACAAGCCCTTCCACTCTTCAGGAAACTTGTGAGGCTCTTCACGCAACGCGACGGCGAGCGAAGGACCGACTCGGATCGCATGTGGATGCTCGCGTTGCAGGCGTCTTCGACGCGCTTCGCCGGTATGGTATTTCTCGTTTCCATGCCAGCACAGTTCTCCGGAGAGTTGTGCGAGATCAACTTCGGTGAGCGCATCCCAACGCGTGTCACGCTGATCGCCGCCTACGCTGAATCCCGTTCCGAACGCTGCGCTTGGATCGAACGGCTGCAGCGCAAGCATGACGGAAGATATCTTCAGCAACATGTATCACCTTTTTCTGTTCACTCAGTCAAAGAGCAAAAAGAGCGGAGGCCCTCTCGGTGGAGGGCCTCCTTGCATTTACATTTTTGTTTTATCTAAACGCAGGCAAGACCTCCACCTTGTATAAGGTCGAGGCCGAGAAGGGCTGAGAAATTTTTGTTTCGCTCCATACTTCGAATGTACTGGATGTAAAATTACTGTCAAGTGAAAAGCGCGCCCGTCCATCCCGGCCGGGCGCGCCATTTCTTTCACGGTCAGCGGAGCAGATTGCAGCCCGTCGGGCGGTGCCGTTGCCGTTTCCTGCCAGGCATTTTGACGGTTCAGGGTCCCTTCTTGATCTGCGTACCGATCAAAGTGTATCACTGAAAAGAATAGTGCCGACACGCGGCCGGCACTGGTACTTCCGGAACGTCACTCGCTGCGCGTTCCGCGCACAATGGTCATCGGACTCAGACCCTCTTTCATGGAGATCCCGTTCGGGCCGAGCATGGTGTCGAACCGCTGCATCCGCACTGTTATCGCATCACATTGTGCAATGAGCTCACGCAATCTTTTGGGAAGCCCTTCGGTAGGGGCGCCGTTGCGCTTTTGGAGCACCTGCATCGGGGATCGCCCTTTCTCTTTCTGGAATTCCTGCGCTTTGGTGTTTCCCTCGCGCAGGCCCCGGACGAGCAGCGTCCATGATGCGATGGCCATGAGCTGCGTCGTGAGCCGCATGCTTTCCATCGCATAGGCCATCGCGAGCCCTTGCGATAGCCGTTTCGAGTCTGTCCTGCCGTCGCCGTCGAGATACGCCGCGGTGTCCTCAACGAGCTTCACTGCATCATGGAATATAATATCGAACGTCTTCGACGTTGGGCTCAGCAGTGCCGCCCCGATCGGGACGACCGTTTCGTCCTTAGGCTGGGCCATTGTATTCCTCCGCTTTGCTATCGGTTCCGCTGTGACTTCGCGGATAATACAACGAATATGGGTCCTTGAAAAGAGACCGCCGGCACGCTATGCGCCGACGGTTCGTGTTCTTGTGCTGCGATTCAGCAGACGTGAATACCCTGCTCTTTGAGTCGTTTGCCGACGATGCGGGCGATCGCGCCGGGTTTCGTCGTTTTTACGATAACGTCACATTCACCGTTGTCGCCGTCGGAGACCGTGAAAGGAACGGTGCCAACGGGAAATCCCGCTTCCCAGCGCGTCGGGACTTTCACTTTTCGATTGCCACAGCACCTGCGCAAGCCCGTTGTGGAAACGGAAATGACATTTTCAAGTCTCGTGGCTATCGCCCGAACCTCCTCCATAAGAGCCGCGTGTTTCCGCTTTTTCTGACGCTTGACCGACATTAGATCTCCTCCGTGCTGAATGTTGCGACAAGCTTGAACATGGATGCGATCTCATCACCGCTGAATCGTCCGAGCCGTTTGATGACGGACACGATCGCATCCATTGTCTCGCGGGTTTCCGCACGACCCTTGAAGCCGCATTTCGGGAACACCGGATGTTCCGTGGAACTGTACTGCATGAGCTCGAACGGTCGCTGCGAGGATGCATCCTTCAGATTGATCCGCGTGTATTGATTCGCGGTGATGATCTGGAGGATCGAGTTGTCGGCCGCCCCCTCGACGTCATACCAACGTCTTTTGGCCCACTGATCGCTCCAGTCCCTTTCGATGTACCGGTCGGTGTAGCCCTTCTTCCTGAGCATGCGGACCAGCCGTTTCATTCGTTTGTCCATTTGCCTGACCTCTATATGTGCAACTCAAAGTGCAAAAAGAACGAAGGCCCTCGGTGGAGGGCCTCCTTGTTCCTGAATCTTGAGATTTAGAGACAAGCAGAACCTCCACCAGAGGTGATAAGGAGGTTGAGGACGACGACCTGAATCTGCTTGCGATGCATATCCTGAGAATAGCTGTGGTAAAAATTGTGTCAAGGCACTCGAAAAGAACAACGCCTGCCGGGTATGGCAGGCGTTATTTCGGGCGCTCGCGACCTCCGGTTATCGGGCGGACTTTTTGGTCGCAGAGGACTTCGATCGCTTCGGTTCAGAAGAATGGCCTTTGCTCGTCGAGCGGCTGAACATAGCTTCAAATCTCACCTTGAACCAGTCCGGCTCGTCGAACGCTTTCGCCATCTGCTCCCTTAGTAGCTGGTCGATGACTTCCATGCAGGAGTTCGCCACCCGAGCTCTCATTTGCTCGATACTTACGACCTTGCTGTTCATTCGTGCCTCCAAAGATCTGTTGAGGCCGAGTCTACTCGCAGCGGAACGTGCGTCAAGCCTTTACGGCTGCAATGAACGATGTGTAATTGAATTTCAGGTCCTGTATGGATTCCTCGAGGACATCGAGCTTATAGACCTGCGCTGCCGCGCGCGAGGCGATGACGGCGGTCGATGCGGAGAGTTTTCCTTTTGCGAGATCCTCGGCCGCTTTCGCAGTATCTGCATAGTCGCGTATTTTCACTTTAGGCCAGACGCGCTTGAGATACATGCGGCATTGTTTGATGGCTTGGTCGTGCGAAGTGATCGTTTTGACCTTCTCTGCGGTCACTCCTTTTTTGACGAGCAGACAGTGGTGCACATCGATCTCGAATATCTTTTTGATGCTGAAATTGTGCTTCGCCATTGCGTATACCGCTTCGAGCACGATGCCGCCGTTACTGTTCTCGATCGGGAAAATACCGGTATCTACTGCCCCTTTCTCAATGGACGAAAGCACATTCTCCGCGCTGACGAGATATTCGAGGCTGAACTTCTTGATACCGGCCTTGGCCGCGTACGCTCGGCCCGCCTCTTCCGAAAAGCTGCCTTTGGCCCCCATGACACCGATCTTCATGTGCGCATCCTATTCCACGGCTTGAATGTTGACAAGAAATCGGATACGGAATAGGATGCTCTGACATGAGTCGTATCGCGCAGTGGTTTAGTTTCTATTTTTACGGAGCCTCGCTCGAGGGTTCGTTTGCGCGATCATAAACCCCCTTTTGATCCCGAAAACGAACCCTCGAGCAGGGTTCGTTTCGTTCTGGTATCTGAGTTGTATCAACCCAGAAGGACCGGACGTTCTGGTCTTTCACTGCACAAGGAAAAAACGATGAATATCCCCGCGCTTGTCCGCATACTCGCCGTTTCGCGTTCCCGCGAAGGCGAGGAAGTCATTCAGTCCTGCCTGCAAGGTCTCAGGCTTGTCGGGCTCAAGATCGATCCCCACTTCCTGAACCATCGGGCAGCGCTCATGCCCGGCACGCTGGAACAAACGAGCTGCGTCATTCTCGAGATCGACGCGAACCCTGCCATTCCGGAAGTCGTTCGAGCGGATGAATCGGGATTTCTGAACGCGGAAGTCCCGCATCTTCTGATCATTCACGATCTGAAGGTGCTCGGCCTACCTCACGTGAAGAACGCGAAGCGCAAGTGCGCGGCGGTCATCAGCACGGTCGAACCGGAGGAAACCGACGCAGAACGGTCGGCGCGGTTCGAAAACTACGTCGGGCCGATCGTCTACCTCACTCCGGAACGGCGGGCCGATGTCAATTTGCACTTCGTGGTTCAGGATGTGATTCTGTCGGCTGCTACGAAAAAGATCCGGCAGCGTCTCGATGAGCTCGATGTAATCAAGTGCGATCAACAGAACGCGATCCTTCGCGCACTGGAAAAATCCACTCCGGCGGGCTGGCGCAACGAAGCGCTGGCCGTTTGATCCGCGGTCGCAACGTATCTATAGGCGCCGGCCGTATGCCGGCGCCTATTCTTTTACTACGCGTTCAGAAGTTTCCTGACCTCGGATTCGTGTATTCCGAATCGGTCAATAACCTGCCTGCAATACGGGTTATACATGAACACATCCGTAAAAAGCTGCTCGTCATGTTTGACGCTTTCGACGGCGTCCATGAGGTAACCGAATGAAACGGTGTCGATCGCGGTACGATCGAATCCGGCGCGATGGATGATCTGGCCGATGAAGTGCGTAAGGAAAAGCGTTTCGGCAAGATGCTTGTCGTGTTCGTCGGCGGTCATTTCTATCACATCAAAGCCACATTGGCGGAGGAATGCTATCAATGAGACGTATGTTTCGATCGGGATCGTGCCGGCGCACATGACGATGCGGAGACCGTTTACCTCACGCTGCTTCTTCTCATAGCTTTCCGGCCCGAACATCGGGTGTGTCGAAAGATACGGACGGCCGTCGCAGTATTTTTTGAGGAGATCCAGCGTATGCACCTTGACCGTCGCGACGTCTATGATGACAGCATCCTTCCTAGAAAGTTCCGCGACCTGTTTCAGTGTTTTTTCATATGCGGAGATGGGCACACAAAGTACCACGGCATCGGAGGCCGCCACATCCTCGAGCGTAAAAAATATTTTACCGTCCGGCTGGTGCCGCGACGACGATACGCGAACTTCCACGTTCGGCGCGAAGCGCTTCAGAAGCTCGTGAACGAACGTTCCGAACGAGCCATAGCCGACGATGCCGACCGTTTTGATATTCATTTCCTGCGGCGCCGAGCTTCGATCTCAACGAGAAGCGGCGTCGCGAGGAAGATCGAGGAATACGTACCGGCGATGATGCCGACCAAGAGGGTGAGCGCGAAGATCTGGGTCGATTGCGGGCCGAGGAAGTAGAGCGCGAGCAACGTGAGCAATACGGTGAGCGACGTGTTCACTGACCGCGTAAAGGTCTGGCTCAGTGCACGACCGGCCGTTTCGGCAAAATCCTCCTTTCTCCCCTTTTCCTGATTGATGCGGAGATTCTCGCGCACACGGTCGAAGACGACAATTGTGTCATGCACAGAAAAGCCGAGCACGGTGAGGAGCGCCGTAACGAAGAGAGTGTCGATCTGCGCTCCTGTGAGGTGTCCGAGAAGCGCGAAAAAGCCGCAGGTGACGAGCACGTTGTGGCAAAGGCCCACGATCGCCATAAGCCCGTACATCCAAGAAGAAATGGGCTTCGATACCTTGCGGAACGCGAACGCGATGAAGAGAAGGATGCAGAGGAGAACAAGGGAGATCGCTTCGATCGAGTCGGTTTTGAGCTGCGCGCCGACGGTCGGGCCTATTTCGTCGAGCGAAACGACGGTCGCCGGATACTGCCCGTTCACGGAAAGGGTCTGCGGCAGATCGTTGCGCTGAGCGTCCGTAAGATTACCGGATCGCAGATCGTAGTCGTTCGCGCCGACCTGACGGAGCGAATAGCCGGAGAATCCGGCTGCGTTCAGCGACTGGTCGAGCACCGTCCCGTTGGGCAGACCGCCCGGGTAGGTCACATCCACCAGCGTTCCGCCGGTGAAATCGATGCTCTCGTGCAGGCGGAATATCGCGAGCGATGCTATCGAAAGTACGACGATGATGCCGGTGAGCGCGAAAAACCAATTCCTGTGTCGGATGATGAACATATATCAGTTGGAAAAGCCGCTACCGAACATAAAGTGCAGGAAACCGCCTCTGGCTTTGAGTCCGAGCGCATACAGGAACGTGCGTGATACCGAGATAGCCGTGAGCATCGACACCAAGACGCCGAGCCCGAACACGAGTGCGAAGCCCTGAATGATGTCGGTGCCGAACCAGAAGAGAATGACGGCGGTGATCATCGATGAGATGTTCGAGTCGCGGATCGAAGGCCACGCACGGGCGAAACCGTCTTTGATCGCGTCTTCCCCACTTTTGCCGGCGCGGAGCTCTTCTTTCATGCGTTCGAAAATGAGGATGTTCGCGTCGACGGCCATACCTATCGAGAGGATGAACGCGGCGATACCTGCGGCCGTGAGCGTAACCGGAATGAGTTTGAAAAGCGCGAGCACGAGCGCGATATACACCGAGAGCGCGATGCATGCCAAAAGTCCGGGCAACCGATACCACAGGACCATGAAGAGCATCACAAGCCCGACGCCGACTAATCCCGCCATAATACCGCTTTCGACCGCTTGGGAACCGAGCGTGCCGGAAACGGTTTCCGTGGAAATGAGCGTGATCGGGACCGGCAGCGCGCCTTCGTTCAGGTTGTCCGCAAGGTCCTTGGCCTGCGTCGCATTGAAATTGCCGGAGATCACGGCCTGACCGTTCGGTATCGCTTCCTGAATGACCGGCGTTGTGAGCGGCACGCCATCGAGGAAAATGCCGAAGATCTGTCCGACGTTCTGGCTCGTCACTTGCGAGAAGATCGCTGTGCCATGCGCGTTGAACTGCAGAATGACCGCAGGCTCTCCGACGAGGTTCCCTGTCGTTCCGAAGGTCGCGCTCGTGAGATCCGCGCCCGTAAGGATTGCCGGCTCGAATGCGGCGTTGATGGACGTCGTCGAATTGTCTGTCGGAACGGATGCGCCCGGTTTGAGCAAACGGAATTCGAGAACAGGCGTCTGACCGATGAGCGCGATCGCCTTTTGCGTATCCGTCACGCCTGGCAACTCGACAATGAGTCGCTGCTGCCCGCCGGACGTTTCTGTTTGTACCAAAGGCTCCGCGACGCCGAAAAGGTTGACCCGTCTTGAGATCGTCTCCTGAAGTGCGGACATCGAACCTGAAACGTCCTGCGATTGGATGTCATTTAGATCAGCCTGATAGACGAGCTGGGTGCCGCCGGAAAGATCGAGGCCGAGCTTGAAGGGCCATGAGCCCGATTGCTCGGTGTGATAGACAAAAAAACCGACCCCCGCACCGAGGACCACGATGAGCAGCGCCACAAGGCGTCTGTTGAGCATGCGGGGTATTGTACTCAAAATAAGCTAGTAATCCAGCTTAATTCACGCCTTTGACATGATGGCAGTTATTACTGTATAACGTTGTCAGCCCTAAACTTAAAAGGTGTCGATATGGTCAATATTCTTTGGTGGCTAATGGCAGTGGCTGGAATCTTCGGAGGAATTGACAGGAATTACTCCGACAAACCATTGCTATTGTGGTCATGGCAAAGGAAGCTATATTTCTCCTGCTGGAGCGTGTTCGTGCTGATCTGCGCGGTGAACGGCTTCCGAATCTTTATTGAGGATACCTCCTTCAACTTTTGGGCCCAGCTTGCAGGCGGTATCTCAACAATGTCGCTGGCGATTGTGCCTTGCGGCATGGACGTCTTGAATAAACCTTGGCCGGTGAGACGGTTACGCGACTTGGTCTTTATCGCTTTAGGCGCTGGGCATATCTACATCGCGTTTCTCGAATACTCCTGAGCCGTCTCCTGTCGACGGCTCAATTCTTTTTCCATCAAATCGAACAGGTTTTTGAATATCATCGCACTTCGGACATTAGTCTGCGCGAGGGTAATGTCTTCAACAGGAAGCCCGAATATGCTCTAATGCCGCAAGAAACGGGAGGTGCCCATGGAACCGCTCATCATACGAACGGAGCGGGACGGTCTCCTGCTGCGTCAATGCACCAAAGCGGACGTACCCGCTTTGGTGGCGCTGGTCATACGGAACCGCGAACATTTCGGGTGGCAAGGAAGTCCGCATCCGTCGAACGTGCGCGAGTCGCTCGTGGTCCCGAAAGGTTTGTTACCGTTCGGCCTATGGCACGGGAGCGAGCTCATCGGACACATGTACCTTTCGCTTTTACCCCATCCCTACTTCGGTGAGACGGGATATGTGCTCGATAAAGACCATATGGGCCACGGGTACGCGACGATGTCTCTGCGGGCACTTGTGCGGCACGCGTTCGATGTTTCCGAGCTCTATGCGCTGTCGGCGAATGTGTTGGGAGAAAATCCACGAAGTTGCCGCGTTCTCGAGCGGGTCGGATTCTCGCTCATAAGCCATCCGGAAGGGGTCCGTAATTACCTGCTTGAAGCGAACGAATGGTTCGCGATGAGCCGTCCGACGTGACGGCTCATTTCTTTTTCATCAGGTCGAACAGGTTTTTGAATATCATCGCGACCGCGACGGGGCCGACGCCGCCGGGAACGGGAGTAAAAACGGAAGCGACCTCCGCGCATGCAGGATCGCAATCGCCGACGACCTTCCCGCCCTGTTCGGATGCGCCCGCATCAACGAGCGCGACCCCATTTTTCACATGTTCCGGCTTGATGAATCCCGGCGTCCCTGCGCCACACACGACAATGTCGGCATCTTTGAGATCTCCTATCGATCCCTGTTCGAGCGTAAAAAGCGATACATCCGCACCGAGCTTTTTCAGAAGTTGCGCGGTCGGCGCACCGACGAGTCGGCCCGCACCTACGACAACAGCCTTCCTGCCGTTCGGGTCGATGCCTGATCGTCGTAGGATCTCGACGATCGCAAGCGCGACCGGCGCGGCAACAGCATGATCCCCTGTCGCGGTCGAGATACCGTCCACGTCTTTGTCGTCCGGAATGGCGGAAAGCGCGGCGTTGACGTCAACGGTCTTCGGAAGCGGCAGCTGTACGATGATGCCGTCGACCTCCGATGCGATGGCGCGCACCGCGGTGAGCACGTCTTCGGTGGTGGCGTCCTTCGCTATGTCGATACGTTTCATTTCGACGCCAAGTCGCTGCGCAACGCCCGTCTTGATATTGACGAATGAGTTGGTAACCCGATCGTCTCCCGCGACCACGATGCCGAGCCGAGGCGTATGCGGCAGACCCGGCATTCGCGCCGAAAGTTCTTTATACAGGTCCTCGGCGATCGCCTTTCCGTCTATCGTCATGCGACCCCCATCAACGTCTTTAATTCGGCGATACCGTCTTCGAGTTTGATGGTCGGCTCCCAGCCGAGCAGTTCTTTTGCTTTGCGGTTGTCGGCACGGGTGTCGTGCGGTTCAAGACGTGCTTCAACGTGGACGCTCGGTCCGCCGATCATGGCCGCAAGGTCGTTGACCGACACGTTGCGACCGGCGCCGATGTTGATCGTTTCGCCTTTACCAACGTTCGCAGATGCCGCTGCGAGAAGATTGGCGCGCACGATGTCGGACACATGCGTAAAGTCGCGCGTCTGGGTGCCATCGCCGGTTATGGTGAGCGCCGTGCCCTCTTTTTTCTGCTTCAGGAATTTACCGATCACGAGCGCATAGGCGCCGTTGGGATCGAATTTGGGACCGTAGACATTGAAATACCGCAACGATACCGTCGGGAGTCCGTATACTTCGCTCCACACGCGACACGAAAGTTCGCCGACGTATTTTTGCAGACCATACGGGCTCTTCGGCATCGCGGGAAGATCTTCGGAAAGCGGCAACGCCACCTGATCGCCGTAGGCGGAGCTCGACGCCGCATAAACGACACGTGAGACACCACCTTCGTGCGCTGCGCGCAATACGGAAACGGTGCCGAGCACGTTCACGGAGAACGTCAGTTCCGGATTTTCGATAGAGTACTGAACGCGCGGCAACGCCGCTTCGTGGAACACATATTTCGCACCGGCGATTATAGGCGCAATGGTGTTGAAGTCGCGTATGTCGGCATCGTGGTAAGTGGCTTTCGGATTGATGCGATCGTCTCGCTTACCGCCCGAGTAGTTGTCTATGACGTGAACTTCGATGCCTTTGTCGATCGAATGGACATCGAATCCGCTGTTGATCAGCGCGTCGACGAGGTTTGAACCGATAAAACCGGCCCCGCCGGTCACGACCACTTTCTCCATTGCCGCATTGTACACGTAAATAACGGCTTGAGAACAGGTCAGAGTCGCGCCAGCAAATCTCTGAAAAAATTGCCCATTCCCGACAGTGCGCTTGAAACTGAGAACCCTCCGGGAGCATGGAATATTTCACCGGGCGACGGCTGATACTCAGAAGGGAGCTGATAAGGCGGGTAATTGTTATTCAGTTCAAATTGGGATATTTGGTCAGAAGGCGAAGGTCGGACCGAGTTCGGCGCGACATTAAACCAATCGCTATATTGCAGGCGATCCGCGTTGGGAATATCAGGTTGTAGCGGGGTGAGCGGCGAGGCATGGTTTCCGTTCGTTAAATTATTATAAGGATCAATCCCTCCCTCCCACTGTCCCGTCGATTCGTTGAATACCGGCCCTGCAAACTGCGATCCGCTGAATGAGATCCCGGGTGAACTGAGGGAGTAATCGTACACCCAATTTTGATAGGGCGAGGCTTGCGTGGATAACAGGAAAGTATCCGCACCGAAGTCGTTGGCAAACGAGGGATACGGGTTAGGTTGAAAATCCCAGGTTGCCGGCGTGAGGCCGTTCCCGACGGCGTACTGTTGGTCATACCAGTTCGGTACCGAACCCACCGTATCAAGTTCCGGAACGAACGGCACATTGAAATTGTTGAGCGGAGCCGCTCCGGAATCGAACGGCGACAAACCGGTACTTCCCGCTTCGAGCGGCACCTGCTGCGGAGAGAAAAGTGCACTGTCGTTATACTGGTTTTCCGGAAAGGTCGGCTCGCTAGTGTAATTGTTCCCGTCATATGAATAACTTTGCGCGTCCGTGGGTCCCCCGACGGCTCCGGGATTGATCGCGCTCGCATTATCAAGCCCGGTTGACTGGTCGAAACCAGTGAAGGGCTCGTTGCCGAACGTGGAGATTGAGTTGGGATTGAACATCACTGCGGTGTCCAACGGGTTATCGCTTTGGGTGGTTTGCACAGCAGAATATATCTGGTCGCCCTGCTGATCGGGAGATTGAAGCGGATAATACTGCACATTTGCGTAACTGGTCGGCGCGAATAAGTCAGGGCTCACATCGGACAAAATACCTTTTGGGTACGAGGGCGCAGCGCCGGCAGGCTCGCTCGCGCTTCCGCCTACTGCATTGGTCCCGCCAGCATTTGGAAGTGTCGCGGCGGTGTCAACCGAACCACCTATTTGTTGGGGCGAAACCCATTGCCCATTCGGAGTCAGGACCTTATCATCGACCGCTTGACCCGCTTTGACGCAATGCCCTTGCACATAACCGGTTTGCACCTTCAGTCCGTCCCCGCACTCTACACCTTGAGAGTCAGTGCCGGGAGCCTTGCAAGAATAGTCGTATGAGGATTTACAGTCCGAATCGATCTGCCGAGGCGCGGCAGCCTGGGCAAGGAGTCCTGACGGTGTCGGCGCAGGCAGCTGCAAAATACCGAGCGTTGTAGCGCCCAATATCATGATGGAAGTCAACAGCGGATAGATAGCTACCGTGTCGCGCAAATCCGAAACCCCGCGAGGCATGGCTCCAGTATGCGGCAATCATCCGGCACGGACTGATAGCTTGTGGATTAGGAACCGCGGGCGCTCAGAACGATGCGGACGGTCTGCAGCATCACGAACAGGTCGAGGAACAACGAGCGGTGTTTGAGGTAGTACAGGTCGTAGGACAGCTTTTCTTTGGTCTCCGCAATGTCGGTGCCGTGATGCGGATCGCGGTCGTGTTTCAACTGCGCCCAGCCGGTCAAACCCGGTGCGATCAAGTACCGCGCGTTGTAATAGGGTATCTTCGCGCTGTAGGTGCCGGCGATCGCGGGTAACTCAGGTCGCGGACCGACGAACGACAGATCTCCATTGAAAATATTCCAGAGCTGGGGCAACTCGTCGATGCGGAGCAATCGCAACCACTTGCCGGCGCGCGTGACCACGAGCGACGTTTTTCCGCTTCTGCCGTAGTTCCCCTCGTCATTGCCGCTCATACTGCGGAATTTTAATATCTTGATCGGTTCCTGATAGCGGCCGACCCGCGACTGCGTGATGAAAATCGGTCCGCCGTCGTCAAGCTTGATCGCGGCGATGACGAACGGGTATACGACGAGAGAGACGACCCCCATGCTGAACGACGCGATGATATCGATGGCGCGTTTCAAAATATCGTAGATGCGCGACACTCCGATATTGCCGAGCACCCATTCATAATTAATGAGCGAAAGGGGTTCGCGCTCGAACACCTCCTGATGCAGTTCGACCGCGTCGATGAGCGCGAACCGCTTTTTGTGGAACGCGGCGTCGTAAATGATCGGCAATGCGGATGCGACCGCTCGATCCGAGAGATCGACGACGATGAACGATACCCCCGTGTCGACCGCAACGCGGCACGCGCGCTGGATCACTTCGTGCGAGGGGGCTTCCTTGGTGTCGATCACGTGATCGAACATAAAAGAGAACTGCCCCTTCTTAACCTCATCGGCAAGATGTTTTGCGTCGGGGCCGGAGGCTATGAGCACGCCGCGGATCTTTCTCCCGTTCCTGATCTGCGGGTAGACGGAAACGCGCCACAAAAATATCAGCGAGGATGATACGATGAGATATAGCAAAAGAATGGTCTTCGGCGCAATACCGAAGACAGGCGTCAGGAAGAAGAATACGGCCGCGATGATGAGGTTGATGACCTGCGTGTACACGATGGTGGCCAGGAGACGGCTGCGGAAGAGCGGCGTGTGGCGACCGTAGAGCCCGGCGAGGAAAAACACGACCACCCATACGACGAAGAGGATCGAGAACGGTACCAAGTGCTCTTCAAAAAGCGCCCCGGAAGGCGGTTCGAGATAGCGGAACGCGAGCGTGAGCCACAGTGCGGCGATAAAGACGAGGACATCGCCGACCAGAAGCGCTATATATTCGCGCTTGGGCATCAGAGTCATACGTGATAGTATTGTGCCACTAATTGAGCCATGAATCAAGCCCGCACGAAGATCCTGTTTTTGGTCACAAAAGCGTTCTGGGGCGGAGCGCAGCAATACGTATTCGATATTGCAACGCATCTGCCCGCTGAGAAATTCGATGCTGCGGTCGCATACGGTTCTGATGGAAAGCTTGTACAGGATCTTACAATTGCCGGCATTCGAACCTTACGCCTCCCCTCTCTCGGACGGGACGTGGCCGTTATATCGGACATAAAAAGTTTCTTCGAGGTCCTGCGTTGTATACGAACGGAACGTCCCGATGTACTTCATTTGAATAGTTCGAAGGCTGGGGCGCTCGGCGCATTCGCCGGCAGGATCGCCGGAGTGAAAAAGATCATCTTTACCGCACATGGCTGGCCGTTCCGCGAGCAACGGAATGTGGCCGCTCGTGCCGCTATTTGGTTTTTCTCATGGCTGACGGCATTGCTCTCAACGACCGTCATATGCGTCTCGAACGCCGACCTCGAAGCTGCGCGCGCGATGCCGTTCGTCGGAAAAAGATCCGTCCGCATCTATAACGGCATCGACCTGAAAAAAAGTTACGGATCCGGCGAACTGATCCGGTCGGTTTTCCCCCGCGACGCGCGCATCACAGGGACCGTAGGCGAACTGACGAAGAACAAAAATACGATCTCGCTCATCGAAGCCGCCAAGAACGATCCTTCAATGTATGTCGGGATCGTCGGCGAAGGCGAAGAGCAGGCGAACCTCGGGCGGAAGATCAAAGAATACGGCCTGCAGGATCGTGTAAAACTTTTCGGGTTCGTTCGTACCGAACAGGTCATACGCGGATTCGACGTGTTCGCATTACCGTCGATCAAAGAGGGCCTCCCCTACGTTCTGATAGAAGCCCGGGCTGCCGGGATCCCGATCATCGCCAACAGGGTCGGCGGCGTCGGAGAGATCCTCGATGCGAAAGACCTGAGTGAATTCTCGCTCGGCAAAATGCTCGAACGAACGACGGCCCTCTATCAATAAAAAGCCGAGGCCGCATTAGCGACCTCGTGCATACCCCGGATAGATCGGGGTCAAAGGTATTTTCTCGTTCCGCCGACCGCGTGGAACCTGTCATCCGAAAGACCGGATCGCAGACCCGCGATCGGCATGTGGTCCCGGTTCCGGTGATGCTCACAACGCGCGACCTTCCCGTCGAAACTCGGTTGCCTGCAGCGGTCGCCCGAGCCGTCGTCTTTCGGCATGGTGCAGGTCAGCGGCTCCGCCTCGGACGTCGCCTTTGCCGTGGTGAACTTGCGCATGTCAAAACCCTCCTCTGTAAACTATATAGCATCGACAGGGATGTTTCCACCTTCGATCGAACGCCGCTGTGTATCAGGCGACCGATCGGAAATAGTCCTCCCACGTTTCGTCATGTATCTTTTCGAATTCCTCCTGTGCCATTGGCGGGAAAGAATACTGATTTTGTGCGAGATACGTCTGCATCTCGTCATCTGAAAACGATCGGATACGATCCTGCTCGGTTTCGGGCAGGCGCGAAAGGTATGAAGCGGCACTTTTGGCCACGATAACCTTAGCGACATCGCGCAGCGCGACGCGGATCTCGCCTGTTTTATAGCCGATATCTTCAAGCCGCTTTGTGATGTCCTGTTCGCTCAACATGGCTTAATGGCCGCCTTTCGCATCGCGCGCTCCGTACGCGTAAGAGCCGGCTCCCATAAGCCCGATCGCGCCGAGAAGATAGAGCGGCGGATTGATACAAAAAGCCGAGAATAGCATGGCGCTTAAGAACATATTAAGCCCGCCTGCCCCGAGCGCCTCTTTCGTCTTACGACCGATCCACTCGTTGTGCTTACCGTGTCCCCTTTCCGCGGATTCCGCCATATGGGTATTCTACACCGCGCCGACGATCTCGGTCTGGTCGGGTGCCTGCAAGGTAGGCCGCGCGTGTTTTCGCATGCTCATCAGAATGCCGAGTGCGAAGTACTCGGTCAGCAAGTGCGACCCGCCATAGCTCATAAAAGGCATTGTCGTCCCGGTGATGGGCAATAGTCCCATATTCATACCCGCGTGCACGAGGAACTGCGCCGTGAAATATATCGCAATACCGGCAGCGAACAGCATATCGAAGTTATCGGCTCCGCGCGCGGAGATAGCGAGGATGCGCACGATGACGACGGTGAACAGTCCTATCAGGATAACGACGCCGACGAATCCCCATTCCTCGGCGAATGCGGCAAAAATAAAGTCCGTTTGATATTCCGGCAGGAATTGCAACTTGCTCTGCGTTCCGTATCCGATGCCCTTTCCAAAGAGCTCGCCCGAGCCGACCGCCACCGTCGACTGATAAGCGTTGTAGCCCGTTGTCTGGATGTTCGCGAGCGGGTGGATGAACGTGAGAATGCGGTCTTTTTGATACTGATGCAGGCCGAAATGCCATAGTCCCGCAAAAACGATCGTTGCGCCGATAAGAAGTACGGCGAGGTGTTTCCACGAAATGCCCGCCACGAGCACCATCCCGAACCAGATCGCGAAAATGATCAGTGCGCTGCCGAAGTCCGGCTGCAAAAAGACGAGTACACACAACGCGAGCGCGTACGCCCCCGATACGAAAATGTGCCGGATGTGCGCGATCTCCACGTGACGCCGCGCAAAATATTTCGAAAGCACTGCAACAAGGATGAGCTTGGCCGGATCGGCGGGTTGTACGAAAAAGAAACCCAGATTAAATCGGTTCTGCGCGCCTTTCACGACCGAGCCGAACACGAAGATGAGCGTGAGCCCGAACACGATGATCCCGTACAACGCCGAGAGCACTTGCGTGCGACGCAGGAAAGAATAATCGGGCACGCTCGCCGCGAAAAATACGACGAGGGACAAACAGATCCAGATGATCTGCCTGTCGAAGAAATCGTTCTGCACGGAGAAGCTGCGCATCGTTGCGAGCCCGAGGAACGAGATCGCGAGCGCTGCGGCGAGGAGGAACCAGTCAATGTGGGAAAAGATGCGCGATCCCCCTCTGCGTCGAACGGTCGGCATACGAGTTAGCGCTCTGCGGTCGGGTCCGGTTCGGGCGCGACTTCAGGGATGATATCAATCCGTCCGACCGGTGCGGAGAACCTCGAAGGCCACGTGAAGAAGATCTGCTGATCTGCGCCCGCCGCAAGGCTTTGCAGGGCGGTTTGCGAGGTCGCTATAGCGTTGCCGCTCGGATCGAACACCGTGGCGACGAAGGTGATACCGGAGACGGGCGCGACCGAGGTGTTGGTCGCGATCGCGGTCACCGCAGAGGAGCTCGCCGTCTCGGAAGGCTGCTCGTTCGAAACGCTGACGCCCTGCGCGATATCGATCGCGCTTTCCCACGTCAGAGGTCCGGTCAGCTGAAATTGCGTGTGAACGGCGATGCGATTGCCGGTACTGATATTGCCGATAAAGACCGGTGTGACGCCTCCGGGCATGATGAACGTCGTGCCGCCCACGTCTGCGACAAGAGCGTTCTGATCGTCGTACAGGTCCAATTCATAATGCGCCTCCATGACGCCGGCATGCTGGTTCGGGTTATCGATATAGGCGACCGCATCATAATCCCCTTTGCGCACGTTGAACGAACGCGACCACAGGACCCCTTCGGGTTGTAATTGCGCAGGATTCAACACAAGACAAGGACCGCCTTCGTCGATCGCGGTTTCACCGCCGTCCTGTTTGCCGTCGTGGCAATTCGGCGGGATGGTCAAAAAGTGATACGCGACCGGACCGCCCACGACGATCGCGAAAAAAAGAAATACACCGGTCAGGTAGATCACTTTGCGGCGGGTCGCCCAACTCATCCGTCCATTGTACCTGAGTTGACCCGCGGTACAAAAACATATAGATTTCGCGTGGCAAACCAGCGGAGGCTTCCGTGAGCTATCTCAAGATCGAAGTACTCCAGAAGTTCCCGCTCTTCTGGAGCAAAAAAGAGGACGAGGTGAAGGTCGGTATGGTATTTACTATCGTATCGGACTTGCGCCGGTGGCGGGTAGTCGGCGGGGCTTACTACTTATCGGATTCACCGAAAGGCCGTAACTCGGTGCCGGATCTTACCGGCTCGAGGATCAGGTACCTGATCAAGCACAAATACATCGAGGTCGTTTCGCAGGGTCGCAGGGCCCCGAAATGAAAATCGCCCGCAGCCAATCTGGTTCGGGCGATTCTCCTTTGTGTCGCACTATGATATACAACATAGAGAACGCGGAGGCACACATGAAAGACAGCATGCGGTTACAGGTCGTCTTGCCGATCGTCGGAATGAGGTTCGTCGCTAGCGATGCGGAAGAGGTCACTATCGAGAGTCTCAAGCCGACTGGAAGGTATTCATACACCATCGGTGAGATCCTCGACTTGTCCTTCGAGAAGAAAAACGGCTTGGGCGCAGTGACCCACTGGCGTGTCAAAGCATATGACCATGATGATATTGTCATCTCATTCGCCGAACTGAACGGGTGGCGACACGAATGCGTCATCGAGATCACCCTCGCCGCTTGATCGCAAAACGGAACACCCCGGCCTTTTATGACCGGGGTGCTCGCTTTTGAATGCCTCTGTTTCTTCTTTTTGTTCCGGCGCCTAGCTACTCTCGCCTTTCGACTACCATCGCCTCAAGAGGGCTTAACTGCGTCATTGGCGTGCTTGCACGCCAACAAATAGTTGACGGAATGAGGACGAGTTCAAAATCTGTGTGTTGGCGGCGACCTACTCTCGCCTTTCGACTACCATCGGCGCAGAAGGGCTTAACTGCCGTGTTCGGAATGAGAACGGGTGTTTCCCCTTCGCCAAACCACCAACACACAACTTTCGAACTATTTCCAAAGATCTCTTCAGTTGAAAACCGAAGAGCGACACAAGACTAACAATTTTTGCAACGAAGCAAGCTTCGTTGCCAGAAAACAATTTCGTTATACGCGACTCCCACAATTCCTTTCGAGAGTTCTGTCGGATTATTAGTACACCTCGGCTACACGCATTACTGCGCTTCCACCTGGTGCCTATCAACGTGGTCATCTCCCACGGTCCTTAACGATTCCTTATCTTGGGGTGGGTTTCCTGCTTAGATGCTTTCAGCGGTTATCCCATCCCGACATAGCTACGGGGCGTTACGACTGGCGTCATAGCCCCCAGACCAGAGGTCGGTTCATTTCGGTCCTCTCGTACTAGAAACGAATCCCCTCAAGAATCAACGCCTACAGCAGATTAAGACCAACCTGTCTCACGCATGTTTGTATTTCCCGATCTTCAGAGGAAATAATTTCTCACCCATTACTGGGTGCATTGGACTATACCTTCAACCGGAACTTCCGGTTGGCTAACATCTAGTCTCTACGGGTGTTATCTACCGTGCTCGAACTGAGTTTGCAATTGCTGAAGTTTTGTTTCCAATTCTTCCTTTGTCGCATTCAGCAAGGCAACTTCCGGATTTATCGCGTTATCCGCAACCTCTCCGGCGCTCTCCTGTCTGAATAACTCGTTCAGGCGTGCATCGATTTCCTCAATCCTTCCAGCGATCCTTTTATGTTCGGACTCGTATAATTGAGCCCTCATATCTTCAGATGTTGGAGGTCTGACGAACTCTTCCAGCATACGCCTCAACTATAGCAGATACTTCCCTCGGTGTTGTCCTCCACTTTCATAGATAGGATTTCACCGATATTAGTTAGCTTCTCCATACCTATTGCTAGGTATGGCCGCCGTGATCATGTCTTGTTTATTCCAAGATCTGTTCGATATCTTGGATGCCTCGGGATTCAAACCGCACGAAACACAACCTGCGTTGCGTTCCCTACGGTTTGAACCCAGCTCACGTACCTTTTTAAATGGCGAACAGCCATACCCTTGGGAGCTTCTCCACCCCCGGGATAAGATGAGCCGACATCGAGGTGCCGAACATTGCCGTCGCTTTGGACGCTTAGGCAATACCAGCCTGTTATCCCCAGAGTAACTTTTATCCGATAATCTTTGGCCGCATCTAATGCGGGCCATCGGTTCACTTTGCTCCGCTTTCGCGCCTGCTTGTCATGTACGACTCGCAGTCAAGCCACCTTTTGCCAATGCACTATCGGTACGGTTTCCATTCGCACCTAGGTGACCTTAATAGGCTCCTCCGTTACCTTTTAGGAGGACAGCGCCCCACCGAAACTGTCCATCAGGTACTGTCTCTTTCGGGTTTCTCCCGAGAGGTTAGAACATACAGTCATAAAGAGTGGTGTTGCATTGACGGATCCACACAGGCCGAAACCTGTGCTTCAAATCCTCCCACTTACGCTACGCAGCACGCCCGTATGCCCAATACCAAATTACAGTAAAGCTTCTGGGGTCTTTTCGTCTAGCTGCAGGAAGGCGGCATCTTCACCGCCCTTGTATTTTCACCGAGCAAATCCCCGAGACAGTTCCCAACTCGTTATACCATTCGTGCGCGTCTGAACTTACCAGACAAGGAATTTCGCTACCTTAGGACGATTATAGTTATCGCCGACATTGACCGGGGCTTATGAAGCGCCAGCCCTACTCCGCACCTTGAGTACAAGGTGCTTCGCGGGGCAAGCTCGCATCGCTGCAAGACTTGTCCCGTCGGAGCACTTTGCCACGCAAAGTGCGAAGTGGGACCGACCTCACTTGACCTTCCGGCATTGGTCAGGCATCACCCCCTATACTTCCTCTTGCGAGTTTGCAGGGAGCTGTGTTTTTGGTAAACAGTCGGCTGGGAATAATTCTCTGCGGCCCCTTGCGGGGCTGACCTTATTGCTAACGTACGGTCGCTTTTTTGCCGAGTTCCTTGGGGATCTCTCACTCGTTCGCCTTGGGCTACTCGCCCTGAACACCTGTGTCGGTTTGCGGTACGGTTTACAAAATACGAACTTAGAAGTTTTTCTTGGAAGCGTGCTCACGCGGATTCTCTTCGACGAATCTCCGATTCTCCCGACAACTCTCGCTTACCGTGCGGATTTACCTACACGGCACAATCGCTGCCCGGACCCCAATCCAATAAGGGGCCTGCGTTACAACCCTCCGTCACTCCATCGCATTACTTTGTAAGTCACGGAATATTAACCGTGAATCCATCGCCTCCGGCATTCGCCATCGGCTTAGGACCGACTAACCCTTCGATGATCTCCATTGCGAAGGAAACCTTGTTCTTTCGGCGTGCAAGAATCTCACTTGCATTGCGGTTACTCGTGCCAACATTTTCACTTCCGATCGCTCCAGCGGGGGTCGCCCCTTCACCTTCATAGCGATCAAAACGCTCTCCTACCACTCGTGTACTTCATTGAGGATACAATCGGCGCGGTGCCGCGCCGATTGTATCGCTGAGGATCAGGCCAGTCCGAAATAGTGCATGCCCAAAGCAATAAGGGGCGCGCCTACCACGATTCCGACGAACAGTTTCCAGTGGTCTCTCGGCCACCCGCCACCACCATGCGGCGATGTTCCTGTTGATGCCACTTTGATCACCTCCTTTCTTTCCTCAATGAAGTACACGAATCCGCGTCTTCGGTACCATACTTAGCCCCGATCATTTGTGGCGCAGAATCTCTAAGTCAGTGAGCTGTTACGCTTTCTTTGAATGATGGCTGCTTCTAAGCCAACATCCTGACTGTCGGAGAAATTCCACCTCCTTAATTTGCACTTAGCATGGATTTAGGGACCTTAGACGGCGGTCTGGGCTGTTTCCCTTTTGACGTATGGAGCTTCGCCCCCATCGTCTAACTGCCGTACTCTTGCCTCTGGTATTCGGAGTTTGATAGAGGCAGTGTCCTTTCGGACTATCCGCTTCTTCCAGTGCTCTACCCCCAGAGGGAACATACGACGCAAGCCCGAAAGCTCTTTCGGAGAGAACCAGCTATTACAACGTTCGATAAGCTTTTCACTCCAACCCACAGCTCATCCCAGGATGTTGCACAATCCAAGAGTTCGGCCCTCCCTCTGTATTTCTACAGAGTTCAGCCTGGCCATGGGTAGCTCACGTTGCTTCGGGTCTGATACATGCGACGAACGCGCTATTAACACTCGCTTTCGCTGCGGCTCCATCCGATAGGACTTAGCCAAGCCGCATGCATCAACTCGTTGGCTCATTCTTCAATAGGCACGCAGTCGAGGTCTTGCGACCTCTCCTACTCCTTGTAGACATGTGGTTTCAGATCTATTTCACTCCCCTCACCGGGGTTCTTTTCACCTTTCCCTCGCGGTACTTGTTCACTATCGATCTGAAGAAGTATGTAGCATTACCAGTTAGTGCTGGTGTATTCACCCGAGCTATCCGTGTCTCGAGTTACTCAAGAACTACAGCCATGAAGATGCTTTGGTTTCGTGTACGGGACTATTACCCTTTGGAGTCGAGCTTCCCAGCTCGTTCCACTACCTAAGCATTTTGTAACTTCACCTGTTTCCAGCGCTGTAGTCTGTACCCCCAACTACAAAATCGATCCACGTATCGCTACGTGTTCCGATTTTGTGGCTGAGTTTGTGCTGATCCCGTTTCGCTCGCCGCTACTAAGGGAATACCTGTTGGTCTCTTTTCCTCTTGGTACTGAAATGTTTTACTTCCCAAGGTCTGCTCTTTCCATCTGTTAAGTGGAAAGTCATCGAAGTTCATTCGATGGGGTTACCCCATTCGGAAATCTCCGGGTCAAAGCTTGCATAGCAGCTCACCGAAGCTTATCGCAGCTAAACCGCGTCCTTCATCGCCTTCTTCAGTCAAGGCATCCACCACACGCCCTTACTCAGAACTCCTCGAAAGGAAGTCTGAGAACCGCGTATCACCCCGCATAGTTCGCGTTAGCGAACGACGTGGGGTATCGCGCGCATTCCCTACAAGAGGAACGCGCGACTTTTATTGTACACATGCGCTTCGCGCATGTGACCAATAGATTTTTGTTTTCCTGCATCCCGTTTCGGAAAGACTAGTAACCGAAACGAGACGTTGTTGATTCCACCGATCCTTTCGGATCGATGATTTGTTTTCTTGTGTCGCTCTTCAGTTTTCAACGAGCAACATATGAATTCGTGTCTCTTTCGAGCGTGAAAAAGGCCGCTTTCGCGGCCGCCGGTAGTGTGGGAGTTACCCCGCCTTACGGTTGCCGCTTTTTCGTTACCATCTCCGAACACATATGTAGAGTGGAGTGTATACGACCGCTCTATACCTGTCAAATTCCAAGGAATAGAGCCCTAATCCATGTTTACTTCCGCCTTTTGCTTCAAATAGCCCTCACTTCTTACTCCCCAGGTCTGGATCGTTTCAATTTCCCGTCCACGTTTGTACGCCATCCAGCTTAAGTCTAGTTGACCCCCAACAATGGGCACCGTGACGTTAACTCGTTTATCCGTATTCAAAATGTCAGTTGTCCAATCTCGCAGACTCTTTGCGATCGCGTCCTGGTCGGTAACTCCGTTGGCAAGCTCGTTCTGTACGAGTAGGCGACCGAAATCTCTGACCGCATAGAAAAACTCTACGGGAAGTTCTTTCGCGGTAACCCCTGAAAACGAGTTCATGACATGCAGATACGCTCTCGCAGCGGCGGCCGACGAAGGTGATTTTTGCTCTGCCTGCTCGTTAAGCTTCCGGTATAGTTGCTCCCCTTTACCGGAGCGGCAGTACGATGGAATTGCCAGATCACCTGCGTCGGATATCCTTCTCTCACCCTCAACTGCGGATGCTACCGGCCCCTCTCCCAGGTTAACTTGGATCTTACTTAACAACACGCCATTGTTCTCCTGTATTCCCCACGTGCGTATTCGTTTCACACTGCCCTTATCAAGATATGTCATCGTCGCCTCACTGAGTGTGTCACCGATATGTGGCACCTTGATCGTAACAGGCACGTTTGATTCCTCGAATGATCGGTTCACAACTTCCGCCCATTTCACCAATTTCATTTCGACGTTTTGTTCCCCTCCGTGCGTTCGATAATGCTCAGCTGCGAATAAACTGAAATATGTATATGCATATTTAAGTTGTTCTGGAAGAACTTCATTGGATTTTTTCAAGTCCTTAGGGAAAGACTTAATGACATCCAAATACGCGAGCGTGGTCGCAGCAGGCGACGATGGATGCTCAATCGATTCGTGCAACAGTTCCGAGAAAAGTTCCCGACCTTCGCCTGATTCGCAAAAAGAAGGCATCAGTTTTTTGAACTCTTCCGGGATCTCCGTCTCTTTCTCAACTGACTCGGCAACCGGAGTCGCTGTTTCAGCTTGCGGGACGGGCTCAAGACCTGTTCCTGTTTCAATCCTATTTCCCGCTTGCGGCTGGATGAGCTTCGCTAGTGCATCATTAAGAGATGCCACCGCCGTGGCTATATCTTTTCCGGCCGGACTGTCTCGCAAATTCGGATCCGTCATCTGCATCTCAAGACTGTTGCGGGCGTCGGTGATAGTCGATACCAAAGGTAATGTCTCCCGGCTGTTCGCTTTGCGATCTAGTGCTTCGGTCGAGCGACCTGTTTTTTCCATCCCCGAAGTGTCCCAAGGACATAGGTCGAGGTCAAGCTTCTTTTGTGTTCAGCATTTCCTCGGCTTTTTTGAGGTCTTCGGGGGTCGTTATTTCGATCCATTTCTTCGTTTCGACGGCATGGAACGGTATCTTGAGCATCTTCGATGCGGCTATGACCGTTTGCGGAAGACCGAACTCCTCGCTTCCCTCGCTTTTCGGTATGAGCGGCCCTCGGAAAAGACGCGTGTCGAGTACGAATAGATTCGTCCCCAAAAGCCCCTTCGTAGAGCCATGATCGCCCTCGGTGACGTTCAGTATATTAGCGTGCGCGTCCGTTTCGACTTTGCCTTTCGAACGAAGTTCGTCCCGATGCTGGACGAGAAGCACCCAATCTTTTTCGTCTATACATCGTTGAACGTCCTCTTTCGCATACAGATCGTCCGACATCATGACGACGAAACGATCGTGCAGAATATCCTTCGCCTGCCACAGCGCGCCCGCCGTGCCGTCGAGTTTTTCCTGCTCGACGTATAAGATCTCTTTGTCGCGCCACTTCCCACCGAATTTGCTCTGTATCGAGCCCCCCATATATCCGACGATGACGATCACCTCATCGATCGCGTCCGGCAATGCGTCGAGCTCGTATTCGAGAAGCGTTTTGGTGCCGAGCGGCAAGAGCGCCTTTGGAGTGTTTTCGGTCAGCGCTCCCATGCGTGTGCCGCGACCTGCCGCGAGAATGACTGCCTGCATGTCCGTAGTGTAACAAAATAAAACACACCGCGCCCTTTCGGGCGCGGCGGTTGCTGACCCCTCAGAGATCAGAGTTGATGATGCGCGATGTCGGAACGGATCTTCTCGATGATGCGGGCAGCGGCTTCTTTGCCACCCAAACCGAACGCGAGTCCGAACGCGAGCGCGAGCGCGATGACAACACCCGTGAAAAGCGTCTGCAACAACGCGGTCGCGATGCCGAGCTGCGTGAGAGCGGCCATTATCGCGGTGATCCAGATCGCCCACTTGGCGACTGTACCGGCGAAATTACCCGAGCGTGCGCCGGCTGCGCGCGCCGAACCAGATACCAATCCTTTGACCACCTCGGCGACGATCGCCCCCAGTATCAGGATGAGCGACGCGACGATGACCTGAGGCAAGTACAAAAGGACGACCGTTTGCAGGTAGATCGTCACTTGCGTAAGACCGAGGATGTCGAGGGATGCAATGAGGAACACCAGAACGATGAACCATTCGACAAGGGTGCCGAGGAAACGGCCGACGTCGAGGTTGAATCCGGCCTGTTTTGCCGCGTCGTTCATCCCCGCCGCCTTCAACATATCGTCGATGCGGAGCACCTTTACGATCTCGACAACGACGCGGTAGATGATGACGGCAACGACCCATCCGATGAGGAACACGATGACGGCCGCGAGAATAGCCGGCAAATATGCAACGACCGTGTACCAGAGGTCGTTGAACGAGCCGGAGACTGCGGTCGCCGATTGACTAACGATCATAGAGTAAAAATTTATTAAATTTGTTAATAACCTAGCAGTTCGACCCGCTGTTTAATGAATGAAGTAATGATAGCACCGCCCTATGAAGGAGCGTGCGTTCCGAAAAAGGCTTGTGGATATAAGAAACGGCTCTATTGAGCCAAAACTAAAGGATTTTCGCTCTATCGAGGAGTACGATGTGCGGGAAATCGAAGGTATTGCGAAGGAGTCGGTCCTGAACCGTCATCCGGTACCGGAGCTCGGGCGTCGTAAAGCCGGCATATCGCAGTTCCCTGCCGAATACGGTCTCGAGTGAGCGTATGGCTTGTTCGAGCCGTCGGTCGTTCAGATCGTCAGCGGCGACCAAAAGGTCGACCGGACGACTCGTGTCGCCGGTAAAACTGCCGGAAAGTACCACTACGGTGAGCTTGCCGCAGCCTTTCAAAGCGGTGACCACGCTTTCGTAGCGCATCGGTGAAATTTCGTGGACGAAGCTCGATATAGCGCGACTATGTTTGAACTCCGGATCGAGCGACCATGCGTCGACCTTGGCTTTCGCGTGCACTTTCCGCGCCGTGCCGTTAGCGAGCGTTATCGAGATCGGTTTCCCTTTTCTTACGACTCCCCACTTTTCGAGCACTTTCAGTTCCCGTGCCGCCGCCTGCGGGGATATGCCCGCGCGTTTCGCGGCATCTTTGATCGGATACGGGCGTTCCGGATCGAACACGAATACGCGCAAGAGCCTCGCGCGCGCCTGATTGCCGCCCATGAACCCGGTAAGGAAATCGTCCTTCATATGGGACAGAATGGAACATTTACAACAGGTGTGCAAGTGCTAGAGTGCCGCCAGTGAAGCGAACAGGAGTGAACGATGGCAAAACGCCTTGCAACTTCAGGTCCTTACCAAGACACGACACCGAGAAAAGCCGCCTGCGCCATATTGTGGTTGCGCATGATCAACTGCCGTTTTTTCCCGGAACCGCCTCCCTGTTGGGCGCTAAGAGATCCGCAGGAGATCGGTTTGTCGGAATCAACATCGATCGCCTTTGACGACAGAGATCACTCGCGGGCTGAACAAATGGTGAATCAGCTCGCCGAGGTTCAGTGCTGGAAGCGCCGCGACGGCGAGGACCTCCCGATCCGCATCTTCGACGGCATCACGCTCGGAAAAGTGCTCGATAATTTTTTCGACCGCTGAAGACCGCCGCGAAAGCCCGGCATCGCTGCCGGGCTCTCACTTTTATTGACGCTCACACGCGAGTGCGGTACCGTCCAACCAGTTCGACCCTGGAGGCGACAATGAACTATGTTTCCCCGCGTCTGGTGACCCGCATCTTCGGAGCCATCTTCCTCGTAGCCTCGTTGCTGTCGGTCATTCTCTGCGTGTCGGCGCATGCCGACAACAAGGCGATGCTGCAGATCCAATATAAGGCGCTCTCCGAGGTATTGGCTCAGCTCCCGGAACAAAATACCGAGGAGTTATTCATCGCGGTCGTTCCGAACGTACCGCCGCCGAAACCTGAAGAACTCGAGGCAATGTTCCCGCGATTCATGGCCTTGTGCCATGAGATCTGCAGAGGGACGCTGGTTCGGATTAAACCGCACTTCGACTCCGAGGATAAAGTCGACGGCGTCGTTTTGGTCTACATTCCCGACGAGTAACGATCTCGTTCGCCTGTAAAAGCAAAGCCCGGCAGAAATGCCGGGCTTCCTCTTTTTTGCTCGAAGAAATTACTTGAGTGTGACCTTCCCACAGGCAGTCGGAGTAAAGCTCCTCCATGAGAACCCTCGGTTCTCATTACTTTCCGCCACGGGAAACTCCCGTTTCCCGACCCCTTCCCCGGCTGTCGGAAAAGTTACTTGAGAGTAACTTTTCCACCAGCCGCTTCGATCTTCGTCTTCCATGCCTCTGCGTCCTCTTTCTTGACGTCCGTTTTGAGCATGACCGGTGCGCTCTCTACCATGGTCTTCGCTTCCGCGAGGCCCAAGCCCAGCGCTTCCTTCACGACTTTGATGACCGCGATCTTCTGTTCGCCGACCGCCGTCAACTCGACGCCGAATTCGGTCTTCTCCTCTGCCGCAGTCGCTGCAGGGCCTGCGACCGCAACGGCCGCTGCCGAAACTCCCCACTTTTCCTCGATCGCTTTGACGAGGGTGTTGAGTTCGACGACCGTCATTTTCTCGACTGCTGAGATGATGTCTTCTTGTGTCATATGCTATTTAATTAATTGTTACTACTTCGTTTCCGCGACCTTGCTCAATACCACCGCAAAACGCTGGCGTGGCGAGTTGAGCAACTGTGCGAACATACCGCGCAGCGCTTGCATGCCCGGAATGGTCGCTATCTCGCGCATCGCCTCCGCGCCGATCAACTTGCCCTCGAAAATGCCGCCGACGATCGTGAGTTTGTCGGTCAGTTTCTTTCCGAACTCGTTCAACATGCGCGCCGGTGCGGTCGTGTCCTCCGCGCCGCCGTAGGCGATCGCTATCTCGCCTTCGAGCGGCAACTCGCCCGAGCTGTGCCCGAGCGCGTCGAGTGCGCGACGGATGAGGGTTTTCTTGGCCACGGTGTAGCCGACGCCCTCTTTGCGCAGATCGCGCCGCATCGCGCTTTCCTCCGCGACGGTCACTTTGGAAAAGTGCACGAACACGGTGGTAGCCGCCTTCATGGCGTTCTCGAGCTTTGCGGTGATCTCTTTTTTCTGTTCTTTGGTTTTTGCCATATCGGAAAAACCTAGTTGCTAACCAAGGCTCCGTGTGAGAGTTTCGACCTCAGCAAGTCTGACGCTCCTCGATCTTCTGGGAACAGCTCGCTTTCTCTGGCCTTGTGCGATGCAGTCTACTCGAAAGCCTTATGAAGTCAATTTTTGAGCACGGAAGGGCAAAAAGCGCCGAACATTCGACGCTATTGACTTCCTTCTATGGGTATGTTATCGTCCTCGGCAGTGACAGGGAGGGGTCTCAAAGAAAGGACCCCTGACTATGCAAGATCATCGAATCACGGCCGCGTGGGAGCTTCCCGCTCCTGCGTACGCGCTCCACAGAGACGTCTCCGCAAGACTCGGCCCTATAGCTGCCGTGTCCCTGGAATGCGTCCTTTTGGACGGCGCAAAGCGCTTCATGGCGCTTTCCACCGGCGAGATAGCGTTCATTCGCGATCTTGCGAACGTTCACCGCGTTACCCTACCGATCTGATCACCGGCGACGTAACAATGTGGTTTGAGGCAGCCCCTCAAAGGTGCATGTTATACGGCGCTCAAAGGCCAAGGTTCCCGGAACCTTGGCCTTTTGATTTTTTACCGCAACATCGCCGCCTCGGCGGCAGCCGTCTGCTCTTGCACCTGCTGGCTCGCGGAAAGCTTGGTCACGGCGTACGTGACCCCGAAAAATACGGATATAAATACCAAAAAGCCGATCACAAACCTGAAAAACGAACCCGACGGCGTCCTCTGCATACGCATTTATTGTATCACCGCGCCGGTAGCGTTGTTGTGCCCAATTCATCCCAATAGAACGACGCACTTGGATTCAGTCCATTGGATGTGAAGAACAAGACATCCGCGTAGGTCGTGCCGCTCACGACCGAAGATGACTGCCATCCGCAATCTTCGGGCTTGTCATCATCCACCATTCCGCAGTACTCTTTATCCGTGGATCCGTCGCGGAAAGCGAAGTACAGGTAATGCCACTTATTGTCGCGACGACTGTTGAAGATCGGGAAGAGGAGCGCGCTTTCTCCGCCGATCTGCGATGCAGCCTGGCATTCGGATATTGTGTCATCCGTACAGACCCCGGCACCAACGACCCCCGTATAGCCGTTGTTGCGAAAATACAGCGTGAACGATCCGGCGGTGAGCGATATTCCCTTCTTTATATTCTCGTACTGTCTGTTGAAAGTATCTTCTGATAAACAGTTCCCCGAATAGCAGTCGGCAGTGCTTGTACTCCAAACGGACGTCGACCAACCGTCCGCGTAGTTGCTCCAACCGGAAAATCCCGGATCAAAGTTGTCTACGACCGGCGACGTTGCGCCCGCCGCCCGGGCAGTCGTTGTCGAAAGCTGATCCGTTTGGGTGGATGTGGTTGTTGGCTGTTCCGGAGAGGTGGCTGTTGCTTCCGGTTGCATCACGTTCACGAGCGGAGGTTGATCTTGCGAAGAAGTCGCGCCCGATTGAATCTGTTCGGGAACGGAGACAACTTGGTTTACAGCGACCGGTTCGCCCCCGCCACCGAATCCGGCTGAAACAACTACCGTTACGGGTGCGGAGGTAGTCGCTGTCAGCGGCATCTGCGTTATTTCCGGAGACGACTCGGCTCGCTGCTCGGTTCCCTGCGGCATTGGTGGTTGTTGTAGTGGCTCAGACCGTTCATCTTGGTCGGGCGTTTTCGTTGGCTGTGTCGCAACCGGTGCCGTTACCACTTCTTCCGGATTCTGCCCTTTCAATAAGGCCTCGTAATCGGACTCGGACAAACTTGAACCGTACAGAGCTTTTTCCACAGAGAACACGGCCCCGGCACTGTTCGCATCCGGCTTCGGGAATATAGAAAACACCGCATCGCTGAATGCCGTGTGTATGATTTCGTTCGTATTATTCATGACCGATCCGACTGTGGACACTGTCTCTGCTTTTGCGTAATCGATCGCCGCAATGCTCGGATCACCCAAAGAAAAAAGCATCTTTTGTACTCGATATGACAGACTCGGAGATGGGGGCATAAAACACGGCTTGTCCGTTTCCGGCGCGTTAAGTTTTCCGAGCGCTGTCGTAATATCGGACCGGATGCGTTTGCCGGCCCCGGTCAGATAATCCGACCCGAAATGGTGCCCGCCGAACGGACCGACGCTATCGCCCGGCTCAGGTGGAATAGCCGCATTCGCCGGCAACGGTTGCGGAATTCCCGCCTCGGCATCCCACACGCGCACTTGATTGATAAGACTGTCGTTGCCCGAAGTAATGTATGCGCCACTGCCTTCGACCGCCGCCGCGGGAGTTGCAACTTCGTATACGGCGATCGATTGAGGAGGAACATCATGCGACACGAAGTATCTGTACAGTTCGTTCGCATAGAACGATCCCTGTGAATACCCGAGTAATAGCAACTTGCGTGTCGTCAACTCGGGGGCGATTTGCATGAGCATGGTATCGAGATCGAAGTCGCTGATCGGCGAACTGAACGCTTGGCTTATGGATTCAAGCTCGTCGCCGATGCCATCCAAGTGAGTCGGATTATAAGCAGCGATGACCTGAATATCCGATGATCCGAAACTCTGCGCGAGGATCCTGCGCAGCAGGTTCGTATCGCTGTCAGCTTGCTGCTTCGTTGTTTCGATCCCGTTTATATATACGACAGTTGCGCCGTTGACCGAACAGGCAGCGAACGCATACATCGGCGTTAGCAGTAAAATGATCTGTACTAGGACTGTTGCGATCTTACGCATGACCCTGTTCGCGACTCACATCGCAATCGGGGCCAGATGATAGCTTATAAGCGACACGATATTTTTGGATCGAATCGTACCGACCGACGCGGTCTTTCGTATTCAACACGGAATTTTCCACTTCCGACTCGAACACGCCGTAACCTGTACTTGATGCATCGTACAAACAACTGAAACCCTTACCCCACTGAACGACCGCTGCTTTCCACGTATCTGTGTCGAACACATCGGTCAACTGTATTTGCAGATCCATCGCGTACTGCAACTCGGCGGAGCGTATTGCTGTCGAGGTCGCTGTGGACGTCGGATACTCGCCGAAAATGGCGAGCTCGACGTCGTCGCGGATACCGTTGTCGTTGGCGTCCGTCCCCGCGATCGTGGCGCCGGCTTCGGTGGAATTCGGTGACGGTGGAAGATACGTGCCGGCGACATCGTCTGCAGTGAGCCTTTGAGCACTGATCTTCGAGACTGACGCAGCGGAAAGACGCGCTTCGTGATCGTGCAGATACGTGAAGATGACGATCAACACATAAGAACCGATTACGATCGCGAGTAGTAAACGCACATGCAAAAAGATCCGTCCTGACCCCTGTGCAGACATGTGTGCGATTATCGCATACAGGAATTTCTCCGAGAAAATCTTTCCACCATTTTACAGCAAGGATTCTCCTTGGAGTTCCGGGTGGTAGTTGGAAAATTCCAACAACAGATCATCGAACGCTCGAAACCTACGAAGATCGATCGGCCATGCGGATTTGCTTAACACTATGGATTGCAGGCGTTCCCCGTATAAGAAGTCGTGAAAACTGGAAAAGCGATATTCTTGCATGAACTTATGAGCTGCTGTTCGATCAATGTCCTTTTTCTCTGATCCCTGTGCCAACACGAGTGGCGAGAGGTGAATATAAGCGAATAGCCAGCGAAGGTACTCGTCACTCGTAATATGCTTCGAGCGGAACGGCCGTCGGAAAAGTGCGCCCGCGCGGTCATATTTCATGTTGAAGTACATGGAATACGCGGTCATGAGCTTATGCATAAAAGCCGTTATCCCCCCGTCGCATTTTTCCCGAAGCACTAGGTGAGCATGGTTGGGCATCAGCGCGTACGCGAGTAAGTCGGTATGCGTATATTCGGGGAGCACCCGGCCGAGGATCTCGATCGCAGATGCGCCTTTGTATTTCGCGCGCAGATTTCCGAGCCGTATCGGTTTTGCGGAATTTGAAAAAAGAAGCAATGCGATGAAGCGCTCATGATCTTCCACGCACTGAAAGATCGTGCGCTTTTCGACCCCTCCGGCAAACACATGGTATATCTCGCCGACTGTGAACGGCTCTTTTCGAAGCATATGTTCCTGTTGCAGGTCGAAGCAATCAGGGGTTTGCGGAGCCGAGATCTCTTACCCGTGCGTGACCCGAGACACGAGCATGTGTGAGGATTATCTCATTAGAATGATTTCTTCAGGGTCTTTATCCCCATCGAGTCAGCAAGGAGGTTCCTTGCTACACCCAGAGGAAACTACTGGTGCGCTGCGAGGTAGGCGCGTGTTTTCGCGCCGAAGTATCCGGCTGCGGGAGAGATCCCGACCGCCGCTTGGAATTTGGCTAGAGCCGCTTTGGTTAGGCCTCCGAAACGTGCCGTTTCGTTGCCGGGAGATCCGGCGCCGGATGAGGCAAGTACGTATCCGTGCGCGTTGAGCCACACTTGGAGTGCCATCACGTCGTTTCCGGTTGAACCGATCGTAAGGTTTCGCGCGAAGGATGACGCGCCGTTCGTGCTGCCGCCGAGTCCGGCGATCTGCGCCAAGAGGGCTTTGAGTTCCGCCTGAAGTCCCGCTACGCTCGCCGAAACGCCCGATGGGCCTGCGGCGCCTGATTGGCTGCCGCCGTTATTGGGAAGCGCTACTGGAGCAGAACCTCCGCCTCCCCCACCGCCACCTCCGCTGATGCCACCGCCGCCTGCGGTTACGACATTCACTGTGCGAGTCTTCGAAGCTGCGTTACCCGCTGCATCGGTTGCGGTATAGGTAAGCGTTTGCGCTCCAAACGTGCTCGGATCGATCGCACCTGTCGTCGGCGCGGAAATAGTTCCGCCTTGTGCATCGGTCGCGGTCGCCCCCGGATCGGTATATGCGACTCCCAGATAGTAGGTACTGTCGGGGTTTGAGCCGGTGATGGTAACCGTCGGCAAAGAACCATAAACACTCACGCCTGTACCGGAAGTAAGCCACGTTGCGGTTGATGTGGCATTGCTTGCGTAATCGGTGGGAGTCGTGATGCTGAACGAAAGCGCGCCGCTCGCGTCACCGCTTTGTATGGTGGTGGATGCGGTCCAGAATTTCGCGAGCGTCGACGTTGAGAGGACCGTCGCTGAGTGGCCTTCAATGGTGACCGCAGGGGCTTGGATAAACTCACTCGCAAGGAACGACACCGTAACAACGCTCCCGATCTTTCCGACTGTTGTGGGAGAGTCATTGGATGCCGCAGTGACCGTGCTCAAGGTAGGCGGCGTTTTGTCGAACACAACGTTGATGAGCGTACTGCTGGCTGCAGATTGGAATGTCGTCGTGGCCGAGCTGTTGGTGTCGCCCGGGTATCCGACATTGAACGCGATGGCCCCTTCTGTCCATGCGGTAGCGGAGGTGGTGGAGTACGTCCAGAATGTTGCCGAGCTCGTGCCGGTGTAGTTGCCGTTGGCGACGAGCGTCGTCGAACCCATGTTGAATATGTTGATGACCGGAGTGGAGGTTGCGAACGGACTGCCTGAAACTCCCGAGAAATTGAACTGGAATGAAAGCGTTTGGCCGACCTTCATCAAGGTCGTGGAGGCGTTACTTGAAGAGCTCGTTGCGTTCACGAGAGTTATTGCAGCTGCGCCTGCAAGGCTCGGCAATGCGACAAGAGCACATAAGACTGTGGTTACACCAACGAAACTTCCCGCTATACGCGTTCGCATAGTATTTTGATAGATGACCCCGACATGCTAATGCTCTAATACTAGCACTGGCGAAGTCCCGTCAAGACGCTCCCCGCCATTTTGGGGATAAGGTGCAAAAGACAAGGCCTTACACCTCGTGTTATTGCATCGAGTTGAGTTCAGCTTGGAGGTTTTGGTAGCCGATCACTTTGGCGTTGATGCCCTGCTGCAGGACCGCTTTGGCGTCCGCGGTGTCGCCCTCGTTGATGTATATCTGCGCGAGGTTTTGGTAGAAGGTCTCCTCTTTCGTCGGGTCATTCTTGATGGCGTCTTTGTAATAGACGATGCCTTGTGCCGGCTGCTTGAGGTAAGTGGCATAGAGATCACCGAGGTCGGCGAATGCGGTCGGGTCTGTCGGATAGATCTCCGTCACGTATTTCCAGTCCACCGCAGCACCGGCGTAATCCCCCGCCTCTTCGCGGAGAAGTCCGAGCTCGATCCACGCGCTGTAGTTCGTGGAGTCCGTCTTGAGTACAGCGAGCGTTTGGGTAAATTGCGTCTGCATTTGGGACTGCTCTTCGGCGGTGACGGTCGTGTTGGTGAACACGAGCGGTGCTGCGCTATTCGGAGGGGGGACCCCTTTCCCCGGAGTGACCCGCGTGATCGTGTAGCCGCCGCTTGTGCTGGTCGTGGAGGTCGGAGAAACGGTGATCGCTACTCCGCTCGACGAAGCCGTGGTCGATGTCGCGGTCGAACCGGACATCTCGCTCGTTCGCTTTTCTTGCCAGACACCATACGCGATAAGCGCGACAATGACGACCACGACGACACCGATAATGACGTTCCTGTTGGTTGTATTCATCAGCATAGGATACTAGTGCCCTTAGGGAAGCGCAATGTTTCCTAATTTTGGGGGTGGTGCAATTCGACGCCGTTGTACAGCATCTTCGAGATCTGCGCGATGATCCGTTCGAGGTTCGGGATACTGCTCCCTTTTGTCATGATGCATAAGAGGTACGGATGACCGGGATAGTATAC
>Ga0210396_10000582_pt1 | contig 46161 bp, 36 predicted proteins | sample IncBWH17OmetaG_FD_155466 | JGI IMG/M metagenome (GOLD analysis project Ga0210396, IMG submission 155466) | Forest soil microbial communities from Barre Woods Harvard Forest LTER site, Petersham, Massachusetts, United States - Inc-BW-H-17-O ... | reverse complement strand
TATTCGGTGTTCTGATTGCTGCTTCCCTGTTCACCTCCAAGACCTTTGCCGTAACCTTTCCGGTCCGGAGCGACAGTGGTACCCAATGTTATCGGCTGGAAGCTCCCGCCAGTTATACCCCAGATCCGAAACATCTCAACGACCCTAACGTTGGGTACAACAAAGGGTTCCTTGTCCCAATCAGCGCGGATGCGGCCGTAGTCGCTGCGGTCGGTTGGGCTGGCGGCTGGCAGAACCATGAGATGGGGGTTGGAGTTTCCAGTTACCCGAATTCCTTGACTGATTTGGGGGGGAAAATTCCCGGCGGTTTCTACAATGCCTCATGGGTGCATCCAACATATGTTGACTCAACCGATATCCAAATTGGTGCAAATGGCTACAACGCCGCTTCTGTGCATCCATTCCATGTGGAGCGTGTTGTGGGACCGACGTCCTACTACATCGTTGAGATGACTGGAGTTGTCGCCGGAGAGCGTCAGAAGCTGTACGCCTATGTTCTCGACGACGGCATGTTGGTTCGACCTGAGGTAGTTCCATGCGTGGAAGAGCATCACCGTCCGATGCGGCATCATGGTAAATGGGGAGGAGCAGAGACGAAAAAGTGGGGCGGCAAGCATCCATAAGCTTTGCTTAGATCCAAAATTGAGATAGGCCGCCGGGCCCCTTTTTGTGGCGAGATAGGGGCTTGGGCGGAAGGGCGGCTGTTCTGCATCGACCTAAGATCGCGAATGCGTTTCCGTCTTCGCCTACCAATTTGACTGTGACATTTGGATATCGAGTGTTCATATCAGGCAAAGCTTCAATGTTCGTGCCGCCTCGCGAGTATGCGTTTAGCGACCGTCGCAACCATTAGGTCAAGGCAGTCATTGCAGCATCGACCGTCGTTGATTGGCGCTGCGTTGTTTCCCCACTTCATAAACACAGTACCGCAAATCGAGCAGGTTCCGGTTGCCGGAAGAGGACTTGCGTACGCTCCTAAACTCATTGACGGCATATTGACAGATACAGCCTCGTTTTGGTGCGCAATCGTGCGTTTCTGAGCGCAACCATTCCTAGGTAAGTCGCTGATGCCCAGGCACTTTTGAGGCTTTCAAGACCGGTGCAATAAACCACTCTACCATCCCTCCAAAATTGCGCGACAAAGAGGTAAATCTAGGTCGGTAAGGGCGAACTATGTCATTGAAGGGGCGGGAGTCAACGGGAAGCAGATTTTGATTTCGCTAGGGAAAGGCGCTGTTCAACAGCCGGATCAAGCTCCGTAGGAGCGACGTCTTTATAGCTCCGCCACAGTCAAAATCACGGAAAGCTCCGTAGGAGCGACATCGAAGTCGGATTTTCGTGGCTGACGACGAGGGGATATCTTTGTTTTCGAGATTCGGGAACGTATGGCAATCGCATGCTTGAGCTGGCTCGAACACCAGGTATTTGCGACGAGATGCCGCTCCTACGGAGCTTACTGCCATTTTTATACCGGTAGCTATAAAGATGTCGCTCCTACGGAGCTGTCCACGATTTGACTGTGGCGAAATCACAGCGATCTCGGCCCTATAGAGCGCTCCATTTCTTCCAGGGGCGCTTCCAAAGCTACCACCGCTTCGCGGTTATCTTGCCACCGTTGACAGACGTCCGCAGGAAAAGCATTCTCGACCATGCCCAGAGTAATCGGACTACTTTTTTCAGGACAAGGCGCTCAGCAGGTTGGCATGGGCAAAGACTTAAGCCAAAGCTACGCAACCGCCGCTAACCTATTCTCAGAGGCTGATCAGCGGTTGCAACGATCGATCAGTCAGGTCGCATTCGAGGGACCGATCGAGGAACTCACGAAAACTGCTAATTGCCAAGTTGCGCTCTATGTCCACGGGCTCGCCCTCCTGGAAGTTCTAAAAGAGGAGCTGGGCGCTTTTCGGTTTCAGGCCGCGGCCGGTCTTTCGCTGGGTGAATTTACGGCTCACGCTGCCGCCGGCACCTTTGATTTCGGGACCGGCTTAAAACTGGTGGATGCCAGGAGCCGGTTAATGGAAGAAGCATGTCTTTCTACCACCGGAACAATGGGGGCTTTCGTCGGTGGAGACGAAGCAGCGGTCCGAGAGATTGCCCGGGAAACCGATGTCGATGTGGCGAACTTAAATTCGCCGGGCCAAATCGTCCTCTCGGGAGCAACCGACAACATCCAGACGGCCATTAATCTAGCCAAAGAGAAAGGAATACGGCGAGCTGTACCCCTGAATGTGGGCGGCGCTTTCCATTCCAGATTGATGGCCTCGGCGCGCACTCAGCTCATACCGATTCTGGAAATGGCTGCGATTCGTATTCCCAGCCCGATAGTGGTGGCTAACGTAACAGCGGCTCCTGTAAAAGAGCCGATGGAGATCCGGCGAACATTAGCTGACCAGGTCACTGGCTCTGTGCGCTGGGTAGAAACGATTACATATCTACTCGACCAGGCCGGCTGTGACCTGCTGATCGAATTAGGCCCAGGACAGGTTCTGGCCGGATTAGTTACCCGAATCCGGAAGGGTACAGAGGTGATTTCGATTGAGAACCTGGCTACGCTCCGGAATGCGCTACCGTTGATTCGCGCTGCTGCCAATTAGGACTGCGCCGCATATCCAAAGGTTGAAAACGTCTCTAGGTCGTTTCCGCGCGCACCGGGAGCCGCAGCAGTCGACGCGTTTCGGCGCACCTCGCAATAATTCCTATTCTCGCTAAAAGGACGCAACCATTTTAATGCGGCTCCCCTCCGAAAGGGGTGGTGCGTGCGCTCCAGCGCTGCTACATCAGCCACAGACTTGGTGCACTAACCCGTCGGCTTGATTTCTGAGTGCGGTTGGGGCGGGTGTTCAGTTGTCGCCGAGGTTGGAGGTGTCGATGCCAGCAACCGAGGCGTGAGTCGATAATACAGAGCGGAAAAACCAATCAAAACGCCGCCGAGGACCGCACAGGACAAAATTCGGTAAGGGGCCACCACTTCTGCGGTATCAAACACGAGCACTTTTCCCACCGTAATAAATAAAAGAGCAATCCCAGCGATCCGATAAAATCGCCGGTTCCAGATAAAACCGCCTAACAATAAAACCGCGGCGCAGAAAACCCAGAGGACGGAGTAAGCGCTAAGCTGCGCTCTCTGGAAGAACTGCCAAGTGAAGCGCTCGAGTTCGGCGTTCAAGAAACCGAAAAGGCCAATTAAGCCGAATATTTCGAACCAGCGAAAAACCGTCCGCTGCAGTGGGTCTTTCGCCGCCCGAAAAGCTAACCAAGCGACAGTTAACAGAAAGAGACAGACCGGTAATCCCGTGATCCATCGACTCAACAATCCGTCGGTAAATCGGGTAGTCTGTTGATACTGATCGAATCCGCTCAATACGAAGTCGAGGATGAGAAACCGGAAAATGGTGACCAATCCCAATAAGATGGTTCCTCTAAGCAAGATTCTATCTCGGGCCTCCTGGGCGACCCAATAGCAAGCAACGCATTGGGCAGCCCAGAAGAAGGTGATCCAGTTAGTGGAAAAGATAACCGTCCAAGCGATCAGGAAATAAATCATGCCTTGGACCAGGAGCCAGGTACGAGCCCGGGTGGAACCACGGCGCCAGACGATGATAGCAACCGATAACGTCAGGCAGCCATAGGCTAGCGTTAATAACGAGATCGGTAATCTAGCCGAATGCAACAACTCGTCCGATTTCCAACAGCAGAGCCAGCCATTTAAAACCGCCACCCAAACTAAAGGGATGCGCTCTTCGGCGGCTCGTAATAACGACCGCAGAAAAGGAGCTATCGAATAGAGGAGGAAGAGAAACTGAATGAAGCAGAACGCATCAATCGACGACTCCGATTGCAGGCTTCCCCAGAAAATGAAGAGCAACACCCAGCTGAACAGCGCTCCTAGAAAGTAGAGTTGAGTCCAACGTTTCAAAAACGCTAGCCCTTCGCCGGCGAGATTAATAATCGTCAGGCATCCGAAGAAAAGGAGGTGGCCGGATCTTCCTGCGGTATCTAGAACCGGGGCTAAATAACCGCCGAGGAATGCCAGCACGGCCAGCAAACGCGAATCCCAGACTGCTGCCACAGAGAGTCCAACCGCACTGACCAACAGCACAACAAATATGGTCAACGGATCTGGTATCAGAGCATAGATTTGGTTCGCTGCGTAGACGGACAAATAGAGAATACCCAAGCCGACCGCAGCCAGCGCAATGTCCAAGCCTCGCAACTTTCGACGCCGGCAGATCTCACCTGTGATAAAGAGAAAGGCGCCAAAGACGAAGCCGAGTGTCACCTGAGTAGCCGGCCCGATCCATTTTTCGTCGAAGGCGTACTTGAGGAAAAAGCCGGCTGCCAGCAAAAGGACAAAGACCCCGATCCCGAGAAACCATTTTTGCCCCACAGCGACCTCTGTTGAGCTACGGACTTTCGTTCTCAGAGGAGCAGTGCCCGGGATCGGAGGCGGTGAGGAGAATACGACAGGGGGCGACTCCTTAGGCAAAGGTGGAGGTCCAACCGCAGGTCTCGCATCCTTGTCGCCCGCCAATGATTCCACCAACGCCCGTAAACTGATCATTTCCAGGCGAAGTGCGGCCAGCTCAGAGTGCACGTTTAAATCGAGCGAACACTTTGGGCAGATGTGCCCGTTTGTCTCTGTCTGGCATCTTGGGCAGAGCATCGAAGCAGTAAGACATGGTACCCGCCTTCATGCAATACCACGACTTCTGACCAGCTTTAAAACGTTTCGGGCGCTCAAAAGGTAAGGACCGGGCAGAGCTATTGTTTCTAGCCTGCCCGGTCGACTAAGCCTGCGATCAGGACGCAAGAACTGTCACTTAACCTGTTCCAGCGGGCCGCTAGTGTCCGGGAACTCGCTCGTGTTTAGGACCTGAACTCCGGCATCATGTTCGCCGTTAAACGGAGTGATTGTGTTTGGACCGCCGGCCTTTACTACATCAGCCGGCCTGTTGAACCAAAGACCGATATGATAAGTCTGGACCGGATTGGTTGCCGGGTTTTGCGTGGCATCCGGTATGGAGCCGGGTTTGTCAAACGGATCTGCCGGCGCGGGCGCAATATTGGGCGCGACAATAAAAGTCTCGATACTGAAGCGGCCTATAAACTCGCGCGAACCGTTGCCGTCCGCGTCGGTTTTAATGTCCCCCTGATACCAAGAGAGGCCAAACGGTGCATTTGGTACTTGAATTACGAACAGATCGAAATCGGTATTCGGCGGCAAGCCTTCGACATTTACCTTCATGATTTCGACTGGTCCAACGGTATGGACGGTCACAGTGCCGTGTGCTTTAGGCGCAACCATCGGGAAGCTGGCTAGTCCCGGTGATCGTACCAAGTCAAACGTTACTCTTTTTGCGCTTCCAGGGGGTTCCTGGGCGATGGCTGAAGTGCAGGCTAAGGCAGCAATGCCGATGCCGGCAAACCCAAGCACTGTCATTTTAAAGCAATGTCTTAAGAATTGTTTTGAAGGTTTCATTCTGTTTTTGGCGATGGTGAATTATTGGATGTTAGGTTTGAATGCTGAGCCGGCCGTCGTTCGCCCGCGGGTTGACAAAGCGCTGGCCTTCAATCCGGTTCTAAGGAAATCGCCTGTTTGATGTTCTTTACTTTTTTTCCTATTTGCGCGGGAAAGGCAGATCGCCCGCAGAAAAAGCCGCGAAGGAAATAGCAGGTTCCTGCGGCGCCAGAGGAACCGCGAATGGACGCGAATAAAAGGCAAAGAACTCAACCGCAGATGAACCAGCCGTCGCTAAAGCTATGGCGGGCAAGCTGCAGATATACGCGGATGGATCCTCAGGTGAGAACTCAGGCCATGATTTTGTCGAAGTTTATTTGCGTCCATCCGTGGTTGTTCTCTCTTATTCGTGTCAAATTCGCGTCCATTCGTGGTTAATCTGTGGATCTTAAGTTCTGTGTTAGAGTCTGGCCGGATCTCCGCAACGATGGTCGTTGCCAATATAATGCAGACGGGCAGGAGTCGTCCCTACTGACGCGGTCCCTCGAAGCCTTTCGTCACTTTGCGACGAGGAACGACTGTTCAATCCGAGAAATCTGGGACCGAGTTTCGGCGTTCTTTTGACTGACCTCGTCAACAAGAGTCTGGAATTCGCTATCCGATTTAAACACGTCCAGCCCGGGATCTGCCAGCGCTAGCACCGGGTCAGGAAACCCTGTGCCGGTCATCAACTCCCGCAGATATTGAAAAGCCGCTTCGTTGCGTTCCAAGATGCGGTTACCAACCGCTAAGTCGAATCGCATCCAACGCGGAGATTTTGTGGTCGACAGCTTGGACTGAGCGGAGGTGACCACCCGTTCTGCGCTTTGTCGGGCTTCAGCGCTGCGCATGGTGCTGCGCAAGGCTAAGGTTAAACGCATCAGGTTAGTTGGACTATCTTTATCCGCTTTTGCTTCAATTATCCGGATTACAGAAGGCCAATCTCCGACTTGCATCGTACAAAAAAGGACCAGATCCGCAGCGGCTGAGTACTGAGTTTTGACGTCAGGCGGCAGCCGTTGCAAACCAGGCAGAGCGCCAGCGTAATCTCCGCGATAGACCAGGCGCTCGTTCTCCATCAATTGACGCTTCGTCGCATTCTGCTCGAGGTTGATGGCGCGCTGCATCCATTTTTCAGCCAAATCCGTTTCGTGAACCGTCCAACAAATTAAAGCGAGCTGATAAGGAGCCCATGAATCGAACGGATTGGTTTCAAAGCATTTTCGGATCGACTCGTACATCTCTTTCTGTCGCCTGAACTCCGTGGATATGGCGGCAGCCATGCGGTTGGCATCCCAGTCATTGGGAGCGAGCTCCAACGCTTTGCTAACGGGCGCTTCCATGCGATCGAACAAACCTTTCAGGTTGAACGCATTCGCAAGTTCGGTGTAAGCGCGAAGCTGATTCGGGTCGAGCGCGATGGCCTGTTGACAGAGATCGATCGCGGAATCAAGCGATGCCCCTTCCCCGTTGAACCGTTTGACCCGGTCAATATAGGCATCGGCAAGTCCAATGTAAGCCAGCCCGAACTTGGGGTCCTGTTGTAGCGCCTGTTTAAAAAGACCGACGGCTTTTTCATTTGCATCCTTCAAATGCAGATCCGACAACGCCTTGGCTTGCAGATACAGATCATAAGCACTCAGGTTCAAGGTAGGTTCGTTTCGAAGATGGTTGCGCTCGTCGGTTGAAAGCCGAGCGTGAAGAGCGGCAGCGATCTGCTCAGCGAGGTCGCCCTGGATCGTCAGTACATCCTGCAGTTGACGGTCGTAGGTCGCGCCCCATAGCCTTCGCTCAGTACGCGCATCATAGAGGATCGTAAAGATTCTAACTTTGTTGTCCGACCGTTCAACGCTGCCTTCTAAAACAGCGCCGACGTCCAGTTCTGTGCCGATTTCCTTTAAAGACTTGCGATGAGCATCCGGAACGTCTTTATAGCGCAGGATCGAGCTACGGGCCGTGACCTGGAGATCACCGACCTTGGACAGCTGATAAATTACTTCTGAGGTAAGGCCATCCGCGAAATAGTCACTCGATTTGTTTTCGCTTAGGTTGTCAAAAGGCAGCACAGCCACAGACTTCGAGCTGGTCGAACCGAGGCGGGGGTTAACTCTCCAGAGAAAATATCCGATCGCAGAAGCGATCACTAGAGCGAGCCCCAGAACGAGCCACATGCGGGCACCAAACCGCGACTTTCCCGCCGATGGTTGCACCGGCCGGGATGGCGAGATCTCCAGTGTCTGCTTCAGTGCGCGCAGCTCCGAGCGAAGCTCACTGGGTGTCTGCTGACGTTCATCCGGACCTTTGGCCAACATCTTTTTCAGGAGCTCCACAGCCGGTAAAGGGACCTGCTTAAGTTGTTCCAGCGGCAATGGTGAATGCAGGTGCTGGCTAATGACTTCAAAGGTGGTCCCGGTAAATGGAACCTTAGCCGTCAAACACTCCCAGAGGGTTACACCCAAAGAGTAAATGTCCGAGCGGATATCCACTTCGCGTCCGGCGCACTGCTCCGGACTCGCGAAAAGAGCGGTCCCGGTGAACATGCCAGGCACAGAAAGACCAGGTTCAGAATTCGAACTCGAAGCCGCGGCCGCTGCCTTAGCTAGACCAAAATCGATGACTTTGACGTTGACGGCGCCATCGTCATTGAAGCGGAGCATAATATTCCCCGGTTTGATATCTCGATGAATGATCTGCTCCTTATGGGCTGCCTCCAGAGCCGCCGCCACTTGGTCGGTAATTTCGAGGGCCAGCGGTATGGGCACGGGCCCTTTCTGCTCGATCAGCTGATGGAGCGTCGTGCCCTCCACAAGCTCCATGGCATAGAAGTAATCCCCATTTTTCGTTCCTAAGTGGAAAACGGAAGCAACGTTGGGGTGCCGAAGGCGAGCTGCAGCTCGAGCTTCTCGGACAAAACGGAGTCGGGCCGATTCGTCTTTAAGATAGCGAGCGTTGATGACCTTAAGCGCCACCGGACAGCGCAGATTTTTGTCCATCGCTCTATACGTCACCCCCATGGCACCGCGCCCGAGCTCTGCAGGTGCCCCATCGCTCCCTCTCAAGACTTCATAGTGATCAAAACTTCCGATTGCCCCTTGCGTTAACTCCTGAACGCCATTCGTCAATCCTTGCGATTCCGTGTTCGCAGAGTCTGACGGTAAGTCGACCGTAAGAGCCGCTCTCAACTGGCAGACAGGACAACGCTCTGGCGTAAGCGATACCGGAATTTTGGTGCCGCAATTGGGGCAAACCGAGATTTCATCGCCGGGCGCGGCTACCCGATCGTCATTCATATGCGGCCTTCAGCAATAGCCAACGCTTCACACAGAGCGCGGATTTCTTCGTCGATTTCCGTCGGATCCGAGACCGTACGCGAGACCTCTTGGCGCAGGAGGACAATGTATTGCTTGCGAAACCGGTGGATCGCAGTTTTGGCCGTGCCAAGGCGCACGCCGAGGGCTATGGCCACCTCCTCATACGTTGGCGGCGACCTACCAAACTCAACCCCAACGAACGGGTGCAGGATTTCAAACCGCGCCGATTCTCCGGCTATGGCACATTCTTCTTGTAACCGCTTGGTTGCGCGAGTCAGCAAAGCCATCGCCCACCGGGCGTCAAAAATCTTCTCTGGGGTTAGTTGATCGGTCTGCTCAAGTTCATATCGACTCTCGGCTTCTTCCGCATCCAAAAACAAAAATTCGCGGTCTCCGCCACGTTTCAAGGCTCGTGCCCGATCAGACTCGTCTGCTAGAAAATTCTGGAAAGAACTTAGAAGAAATGACCGAAATTTTCCTCTCGCCGGGTCCACCTGCTTAAGAGCGTGGCGTTTCAGGATCGAAAAAAAGAATCCCTGAGTAAGATCTTGAGCATCATGCGACGGAAGGCCCCGGCGGCGAGCAAAAGCGTACAAAGGATACCAGTAATCCCGGCAAAGCGCGCTCAGCGCCTCCTCACTCCCAGGCATCTGGGTTTCCGCGGCAATAAGGATTGCGCTCCAGCGAGTAGTACGAAATTGAGCTGGATCACCGGGTATTGAGCCATGCTCCTGATTCACCGATACCTCTTGTCGGAGCGACGGAGCACTAAAGCAGCACTCAATGCGGCCGTCGATAGGTTTTTATACGTACGCCAATTATTGGCCGGATAACGAATTCGCTTCGCGACTGGTTCGAGCTACGAAAATGAACCTGGCCACATGCGAGAGCCAATTGAGGCGCTGCTCAGCTGACATAGAAGCGAACTCGGTATGGCCGTCGAAGTCCGCTTCCTGGAGATTCAGGAACTGAGGACCAACCGCGTTACTCTCGAGCTCTTCCTTCATTCTTGGGTTCTTTTGCTTCCAATTCAGTCAATGCACGGATGTCGCTAATATCCTTTTCCCGCACTGGCCGAACGCGGCTTTTCATCTCGATCAACTTGCGACGAGAAGCGACGCGGATCACACGACCCCGAATTTCTAGCAGATACGCATCGGCGATCAGATCGTCAAAGCTATTCTCTCTGGTGAGAAACAAATCAATCTGGCGATAAGGCTCTTGCGGACTCCAGAAGGTGAACACCAACGCGTTCTTTTCCCGGATCAAGGCAGCGATACTCTGTGTATCGAGAATAATTTCCGCCGGCACGGGGGCTCTAGGCACCAGCCGGAGTTTGCTCATAGCCGCAAGAAACCGGCGCAGATTATCCGGTTCTAACGAGACCGCGACATCGAGATCCAGAGTGGTCCTTTCCACTCCGTGGAGGACCATGGCAACGCCGCCCGCCACGACGAAGTGGACATGATCATCGCTGAGCGCGCAGAGAATTTCGACTAGATGGCTTTCTTGGGACATCTCGATAACGCCGGGATCGCCGCGAACGGGCGAATTACGCCTATTTCAGTTCCCGGCGTTGACGGCGTTTACATCGCTACTCCCCGTTCCATTGCCGCCCCAGCTGCTTCTTTGCGGTGTCCCTTTCCTCGTCCAGGCGGTTCATCCGGTCTTCTAAGACTTGCTTCTTATATTTCCATTGCTCTTTCACTTCGCCCGAACTGTGATCGATCCAATAATCGATGTACTTCCTTTCCTGCTTCATCGCGTTCCTCTTGGCGTCCCATTGAGCATCCAATTTCCGGTACGCCTCGTCTTTAGCGCGGTCTCGATCCTCCTTGGTCCTGTAAACCGGGCTCGGTGTTGATCTGGGTCGCGATGGGGTCGGTTTGGCAGTTGCGACCTGTGGCGGAGTGCCAGTTGGAACTGGGGTCACCTCGGTGTTCCTAACGGCTCTGCCTTCAAAGACGGTGTTTGTGGGGTTGGCCGGAGATCCACTTGGATTAGCCGGCGTCTCCACCGGACTCGCCCGCGGCACTTGTACTTCCGAATTGTTAGGCGGAGTAACCCCAGACTCGGCCGAAGGTGTACCTCCAAACGTGAATTCTAATACCACTCGTTTCCCGGCCTGGATATCAGCCGTGCGAACCTGCTCCGGACGCCCTTCAATCTTCACTTCGACAGACTGCTTACTGGGCGGCAAAATGCCTTCGATGGGCGGTTTTCCCAGATCGATTCCACCAATCACGACGTCTGCATCGGGGCGGTCGCAGGTTACCGATAACAATCCATAGGTATGTTTGAACTCGACCACACTATTCCCGCTCGGATCGGGAACAAAACGTTGGGTAACCGGGGTCAGGGAACCGATTTTTGATGTTAACTCGATTTGCCCGGACGGCAGATTCGCGGTTAACGGAGTCTGACCTAAAGCAATTCCGGCCAAATAAATTGTGGCACCGGTCGGATCGCTTTTAAGAGAGACGTTTACTCCCTGGTAACTGTTCTGAACGTTAACGGACGCGCCTTGGGCTAGCTCAACGTCCTTGGTGATCTCCGGCCAACCAGGGCGTTTAAACGTCACCTGATATTTTCCGATAGGTATATTGTCTACCGTCAAAGGAGTTATCCCGGAAGTCGCCTTCTGGTTCGCACCATTGATTTCAAAGGGCACGCCCGGAGGGTCTGTCTTTACGACAAACTGTCCGGCCTCCCGAGCTAACGTAACCAAGCCAAGGTTATTGATCGTTCCGTCCGTGACGACGACGTCGACCGACTTGTTGACGTAGCCGGGAAATTGCACTTCAAGCGTTTGCTGACCGGCCGGTAAACGGTAGCTGGCAAGAGGAGTCGTACCGATCGATTGCCCTTTCCATCGCACAGAAGCGCCGGACGGCTTGGTATCCAGCGTCACGAATCCTTCGTGTGTGACCTGCTTGGGGACGGGCGCCTGCCGATTTAAAAAGAAACTGACACCTACCACCATCCCCAGCGCACCCAAACCAAACAGAACGATGGCGATTGTAATGACCCGCAATAACCATGGCGACGTAAGTGCTCGAGGCTCGTCCCCCTCTAACTCAGGATGCTCTGGCTCGCTTGGTACCTGGGTCGGGGCCACAGCCGCGTACGTTTCGCGTCCTCCTCTGTTTGGTTGAGCCGGACTTGAGCGAGCAATCCCTACGCCCGCAGCCTGTTGCGCGCTCACTTCGGGAATGTGGTTTAATCCAGTCCCAGCCAGAGGAGACAATGGCGGTTGGGCCGCAAGTTCGGCGCGCTCCAGTTCACTTAGAAACTCTACCGCTGACGGGAAACGGGTTGCCTCGAGTATCCCCGGACGCAGAACCGCGTTCCCAGCCTCGGAAAGGGCCGGCACCGGCGCAAATCTGGCTGGAGCGCCGGCCCCGGGATCAGCGTAGTGAGAAACCCCGCCCAACAGTTCATAAATTAATTGAGCCAACGGTCCCACTGGGTTTTTCACCAAATCCGAGGTGGCCGACGGTCGAACTAAAGTCTCGGTTGGCTCCGGTACCTTCGAGCCCTGAATGCCCGCAGTCGCTAACGAGTCCACCTTAACCACGAATGGAGGCCAGCTCTCTACGGGCGCTTTTCGGAGTGCATCGAGATCTTCGTTCGGATGAGTCGGTTCTATCTTAATATCTCCGACAGCAACCGAGCCGAGTAACAGTTCTCGATCGGCTAAAAAATCGAGTAACTTGGCCAACGGCTGCACCAAACGAAAGGTCTCGGGCCAACGCAATTCTCCACGAGAACGCAGCAGCTCCTGAAACGTGAATCCGCGAGTCCATTCGCTAACCAGCAAAAACCCGTAATCGGTCGATTCCAGCCCGTAGACCGCGGTTAAATTTGGATGGTGAACATTGCGCAGTTTAGCAACTTCGGCACGAAGGGCCTCCGATTGCTGCCCATTGTACATACGCGCCGTAAATGGCTTGAGACCTACCAACCGGTTCGTCTGCAGGTCTTTAGCCTTGAACAGACCAGACGGCAATCGCTCTAGAATCTCGTAGCGGTTCGAGATGATTTGGCCAGTTGCATAACCACGCGAGTTCCCGCCCGCCAAAGTCGCAGCCGGATCCACCTCAGTTATGACCCCAGAAAGATCCCGGCTCTCCGAATCTGTCAGCATTTCATCGAGAACCTGCTTGAGCTCAACAGCAGTCTGGAACCGATCTTCGGCTCTCTTAGCTAACATTCGCTGCAGCAACTCCGCTACCCTAGGGTTAAACGAACGCAGCGCAGCCTCTGACAATTCTGTTCCTAGATGCTGATGAATCACACTAGCCACCGACCCCTCATACGGGGGCCGGCCCAACAACATGTACCAAAGGGTTGCTCCTAGAGAATAGATGTCGGAACGCCCATCAATTTCACGTTCTTCGAGTTGTTCAGGACTGGCGAAATGGGGGGTACCAACGAAACCGCCTAAAGTTACAGTGACCGATTTTTCCGAGGACGATCCCACCGATTTGGCCAATCCGAAGTCGATGACTTTAACTAAGAGATGTTCCTCCTCCGGTTCATTAACCAGCATGATATTCGACGGCTTGATATCGCGGTGGACCAGCTTCTGACGCTCGGCGGCCACTAGAGCACGTGCCACTTGGCGGGCGATACGCAATGCTTGTTCCGCTGAAAACGGGCCTTCGCGGCGTATCCGGCTCTCGACGGTTTCGCCGTCCACGTATTCCATGACGTAAAAGAAACCGTCTCCCGAGTTGCCTAGGTGAAATACGGTAGCAACATTCGGATGGCGAAGCTGAGCCGCCGCGCGAGCTTCGCGAACGAAACGTTGGCGAGCGGTATCAGAGGAAAGAAATTGTGGATTGATGACTTTAAGCGCGACATCGCACCTGAGGTTGGTATCGAATGCCTTGTAAGTCACCCCCATGGCTCCCCGGCCCAGTTCCCAAGGGCTCCCATCAGGATGACTCAGCACCTGGAAGTGCTCGAACTTCTCAGCTTCAGGCATGGCCAGTGAACGATATGCCTGGAGAGCATCTTCGCAAATGGCGCTAGCAGGTACGTCGCACGTCTCACAAACACCTCCGATCCCATGGACGTAGTGCCATCCCGAAAGATCGCATTACTCCAACACTCCGATACTCCAACACCCCACTCGCCAGGATTCGAGGACGAGGACGACGACGAGGACGAGAATGAAGGGCTTCATTCTGGCTTATCGATGTACAAACGATTGGGATCGGTGGCATTCGGGTCTCGAAAAATTTGGGGCGGATTACCGGAAATGACCTGATACCCGGTCAAAACAAACTCGGGATAGAATCGATTTGAAGCCGGTTCGTATACCGTTTGCCCGGAGAAATAACCTTTCAAACGGTACTCAGTATTGTTGTCGGAGCCGATCGCATTCGCCGCGCGGTCGGGCTCTAATGTCTTCTGTTCGTTCACCATCACTAGCTGCGCCTGGCTCCAAGGCTGCTGAGGTTTCCGGATGTAACCCCAGAAGAAATAGTTTCGGCGATACAAACGCCGGCCAATAAAGTAGTCGCCCGGCTGTTCTGCCGCGATACTTTGCGCTAACACCGCCTGTCGAGCAGCAAACTGGTCTTCGGCGCATCCGGCTAGAAAAAGAGTGGCAAGAAAGGCTGTCGCTAGGGAAACACGGCTCATGTTGGTCCTGGTGCATCGAGTCATAAGTAGGAGGCGTACCGCCGTCGGTCAGTTGGCTGAGTTTCAAGGCGCGAACGACGAGCATATCTAAAACCGATACGCAAGGAGTGAGCAACGCCGAAAATCAGCCAACTGGCCACGGGCCAAAGGGTTGGCTTGAAATGGGTCCGTCTGCTTCGTTATTCGTTCGTCACGTATCGGCGCCGGATACGCTCCTCACTCATGCCTCGCATGCAGACCCTTTTGAAGCCAATCCGCCGCGGCGGACCTCCTACTTATGACTCGATGCACTGCACTTATTCACCAAACCACTAACGGGCAAATCAATTGCCGTGCGCTTGATGTTTTATCTGAGCCAAAAGGTCCGGTTTTTCTTGTAGAGCCAAAACCAAGGCCTCGATTGCGCGTAGCGTCTGTGGACTGATATGGTGTTCCATTCCTTCCACGTCGTGATAAATGACCTCCTCGTCGATCCCGAGCATCCTTAGAAAATCGGTCAGCAATTGATGCCGCTGCATGATGTTCCGGGCCAGGGTCTCCCCGGCGGTCGTTAGAACGAGCCCGCGATATTTTTCGTACTTGAGGAGGCCTTCCGAATCGAGGCGCTGCACCATGTTCGTCACGCTGGCCTGAGAAATCTTGAGCCCTAGGGCGATATCGGCAACGCGGGCGTAGCCCTTCGTATTGATCAGGTCGAGGATTTGCTCGAGGTAGTCCTCGACGGTCGAAGACCTCGCCACCGGAGCCGAATTTTCGGGCATACTGATCGATTATGCTCTGGGGTGGCATGGGTTGCAAGACTGCGAAAAGGCGATAGGGCGTAGGAATCCGCGAGCGGTAGGGCGAAAAACTCGGCGGGCCAAAGTTTGCTTCCTTTGCCACGCCAATCCGCGCGCCGAGTTTTTCGCCCTACCGCTGGTGGTTTGAGCCACACCGAATCGCCGCGTCGCCTATGCGGCCTCCCCCCTACAGTCCCACCAGCGCTACGTTGACTTGCTGATTGAACCCGACGCTGGTGATTAAGACTTCATCCCCGCGAATGTCGGTGACCGCTCGCGACACCGTCTGCAGCCGGTGTCCGGCGTGCAAAGTTGGCGGCAGTTTCTGTTGTTCGAGCACGAACTTCGCCAAAACCAGCTGCAGCACTGCGCTCGCGCCCAATGAATCTCCAATGGCAGGCTTGTGAGCATAAACCGGCACCGAACCAAAATCGGACGCGAACACGGCTTCTTCCACTCGATCCGCAAAGGTCCCATTTGCACTGGAAAGAATACCGGCCGGCGTACGCCCGTTGCATACTTGAGCCGCCAGCTCCGCCAGTGCAGCAGGAGCTTCTCTCTGGGAAAAAAAAGGTAAGCCAGCAGAGGTTCCGACGAGACGCAACGAACCCGAACGGCTTAACACCACGGCCGCGGCGCTCTCGGCTAAGATTGTGCCTTCGCTGAGACCAAACACCGGGAACGAAGATTGGTTGCTGGCCATACGCCACGTCGCAAATCCGTCTGCCAAGACCCAATCCGCCTCTTCTACCCCAACTACGACACAAAACGGAAGAGTCGGATCAATGGCCAGAAGTTGGGATGCGAAGTTGAGCGCCGATAACCCAACCGAAGAATCTCCCACCAAGGTATAGTCGCGGCCATCGATCTTCAGCAGCGCTGCGAGATGGCTGGCAGGAGCATTGAAGACCGTTTCGGGGAAAAGAAGCGGGCTGGCGGCATTTGCGCCTTCCGAGAGCACCTCGTGATAGAAACGGCGGGTATAAGCAACTCCGCCACAGGCGATCGCGAAGACGATCGCTCCCCGGCTTGCTTCTTCTGAGGGGATTCCCGCATCCGATAACGCGGCTAGCCCCGCACTTACCCCCAGCAGCGAGATTTCACCTGAACGCCGCAGCCGAGGCTGGCGTCCGGCGGCAGTAGTAAACTTTGCCGGTACCGCACTATAATAATACGAACGACCGCCGAATCCGTTCGGGAACAGCTGGCGAATTGCTTCAGTGCCTCGGACCAGTTCATCCCAGGTCTGCTTGGCATCGGCGCCAATCGGCGTAACCGCACCAACTCCTTGAACACAAAATTTAAGATCCGCAGATTTCACAGATTACGCAGATTTCGTTTTAGGTCCTATTACGTCAAAACGCCAAAAGCGATCTTTGCCGGGACCGGGGTTTCCTTTGCCACTCGGCGGAGCGCCCCGCCTGGAAACCATAATCTGCGTAATCCGGATAATCTGCGGATCTTTCATCTTAGGCTCGGGCTGAACGGGGACATCACGCTACCTGCAGCACAAGGGTCGCGTTAGCGCCACCGAAGCCGAAAGAGTTTGAGACCACCCGCCGGATCTTGGCCGGCTCTTCCGCGTTGCCGACCACCCGGAACGTCCAATCCGGTTCCGGTTGGCGGAAATTGATATTCGGGGGGATAAACTGATGGAGTATCGCCAGCACACTGAAAACGGCCTCAATCGCCCCGGCGCCCCCTAAAGCATGGCCCATCATCGATTTTGTCGAACTGATGGCGACACCAGGCATCAGTTCCGAAATTGCTTTTCCTTCAGTGGCATCGTTGAAAACCGTGGCGGTTCCATGTGCGTTCACATAATCGATCGAGGCTGGATCGAGCTGGGCGTCAGTTAACGCTCTTTCCATCGCCAGTTTTGGGCCGATTCCGGAAGGGTCGGGTTGCGTTAGATGATAGTTATCGGTGGAGACGCCATACCCGACGATCTCGCCCAACACGGTCGCGCGGCGCGCTGCGGCAGCGTCTTCAGATTCGAGAGTTAGCAGCGCCGCTCCTTCACCTAGCACCAAGCCATTCCGGTCCCGATCAAACGGCCGGATCTTGTCCGGAGTGGCCGCCTGAAGCGAGTCGAACCCGGTAAAGACAAGCTCGGATAATGGGTCGTAACCACCACACATGACCGAGTCATAAAGGCCGGCCCGGATCAATTGGAAGGCGTGACCAATCGCATTGGTGCCGGAGGCGCAAGCGTTGGAAATAATCTGCGCCGGAATCCGCCAGCCGAATTTCGCCTGAACATCCAAAACCGGCTTTTGAGCCATATAGTTCGCCACCGCCTGAGCCGCGCCGCCCCGGCTGGTTGGTTCGAACAACGAACGGTAGAAGCGTTCTCCGTTGGACATCCCACCGCTGGAGGTGGCAATCACCATGATTTCCGGAGAGAATTCGCCCGCAGTCCGGACCGCCTCCCGCGTTGCTTGCAGCATCATCAAAGAGCTGCGATCCAGCCGCCGGTCCTTTCGGGTCATCGGTTCTTTCAACCATTCATCGGTTACCTGACCCGCAGTGCAGCATCGCGTTTTAGACACATCGAATGCCGTAACTGGAGAAACACAATCCCTCGCGTTGTGCAGACTCTTTAAATTCTCAGCATTATCGCCACCTAAGGGCGACACGATCCCGTACCCGGTAATAAAAACCCGCTGCATTCTAGCGTTCTCAGACATTCGGTCGAACTAAAATAAAGTCGTACACCACTATGGGGACGCCGACAACGCCAAGAACAAGCGATAGGACCTAACCGCACGCTGAAGCAACAACGGATGGGATCCTCCTGGGCGTCAGGGTCTATGGGACCCCACGGGACTTACGCGATCGACGTATCCCATCGGTCCGGTTCCGTGACCGCCTAGTACCAGGCCCATTCGCTCGTTGCCCTTCCCGTTAACATCGATCTAATCGGTTACACCAATGTCGATCTTTAACGACTTGATTGGGTGCCAACCCAAAGCATTGTTTATCGCCGCCGATCTATTTTGCTATCCATACCATGGATGACGGCGGCGGTGACCAAAGTGTTCAAAACGCCGTAACTTCGGTCTTCTTAAATCCTGCCCGCGCAGCACGTCCCGCGGCTTTAGTGGACGATCACTATCCAAGCCTAAAAGACAGCCAGAAGCGACCACACCGGTGTCGACCATATTTTTTAATTTCAATAAATTAGGATTGACGCTCATATAGCTAATTTCATATACGCCCATGTTAATCGCGTGGATCACAGATCCGATGGACGGGTCTGCTTTGGCGCGGGGTAGACGTAAGGATATCAACTCAGTAATTCAGTCTATCACTTCAGCGCCCGGGGAGCAGGATGCACTTCTGGTCTGAAGAAGGATGGCCTACCCGTTGGCTTATGCATGGAGTCTACTCAGTTTACGGCCTTGGTCTAAAGGCACTTCCCGCCTTAGTCCTTCCGGATCCCATCCCTAGTTGTAACTAGGAAATTCCAGGATCCCGATCGGATCCATTAGTATCGACTATTAACTCTGGTCGAAGTTAATTCGACCAGAAGCAGCGGAATCTTTTTCGTCTCGAAAGAGATTGCGTCGCAGGAGCAGTCTTGTCTCCGAACGTTTGGCTAGAGGCCAGACAAAGGAGACCCAAAGGAAGTGTCGTCTTTAGATCAGACCGTTAACTAATTAACTCCAGGGTTAGATCTAACCGTTCGGCATCCCCGCCGTTAGTTAGACTGACTATTTTAAGCTAACCACTCCGATGAACCAATTTCGTCTAGCTAAATCAGTGGGATTTTCGGGCACAGGAACTATCCTGCTCGAGTTATTCAATTTTGTTAGACGACTAATCCGCCGGCTATCTGACGAAGCTAGAAACGTTGTTCAAACATTTCTTTCTCACACTTCGCAGTAATCGGATTTCTTACTAACTATTATGCAAGGTCTACTTGAAACCTCGGGCCGTAGCTATTCGGCTCGTTATGTAGAAGGCGCCGGTTATCGGCGCCGATTTGGAAGCATGGCGCTGGGCGGACTGGTTTCCGCCTCTCTCCTCTTCACATCCGGCGCGATGTTTGGCGCGATGACAACCATCCAGGTGTCTCCATTGGTTGCGAAATCCGCCCTGGTTTCGCAGATGGAAACAAGCAAAACGGTCAGTGTGGTATTGGCACTCCCATCTTCAGACTCAGCAGGTTTGAAGGCTTTTGTCGACCACGTATCCACACCGGGCGATCCGCTCTTCCGCCAGTTCATCACTCCACAGGAGTTTGCGAACAGGTTCGGCGGTAACGCGTCTGATTATCAATTCCTGAAGGATTGGGCGGTTTCTAATAACCTGACCATTTCCCAGGAATCAATCGGTCGCACTACTCTGACCGTACGCGGCAGCGTGGCAGTGCTGAACCGGCTCTTCAAAACACAAATCAATAACTATATCACCAGCGACGGAGTAACCTTCTATTCTGCGGGTATAGCAGCGACAGTTCCAGCTGAGATCAGTTCGAAGGTGGTGGCAGTTATCGGACTGACTTCGGGTAAACCGAATGCGGCCTTGGCCAAAGTCGGCAAGACGCTCGGCGAACACCCGGCGGCTAACTCTGCGCTTAAGCCGGCGGGAAGAACCGAGGCCTTGGGAACCGGCCCCGGTGGAACCTATGGTCCGCAAGACCTGCAGACCGCTTACTCGATCCCAGCCTGGGGAAGCTTAGTAAAGGGTCAAACCCTGGCTATCTTCGAGCAAGGCTATTACAACCCAGCCGACGTCAGCTTCTACGAAACCTATTTCAAGACAGGGTCAGCCGTGAAACAGGTTCCAATTTCGGTCAACAAGTCTCCTGTTGTAATCGAGCCGGCGATCGAAACGGAGGCCTGTCTCGATGTTGATATGATCATCGCGATGAACCCGAAGGTGGCTAAGGTCCTGGTGTACATCGATGACTACCAGTGGGACCCGTTCGATGTTGCTATCACCGATGCTTTCGCGAAGATCGCCGATGATGCTAAAGCGAGTGTGGTGAGCGCTTCCTATGGACAAGATGAAGGCTTCTTCATTGCGGATGGTACAGAAGTGGCCTTGGATACCGCCCTGCAACAATGCGCGGCCCAAGGTATTACTGTTCTGGCCAGCTCGGGCGACGACGGCGCTTTCGGTAATGGTTACAACTTCCCTTACAACGTCTCTAACCCAGCTACCGATCCCTACATCACGGGCGTTGGCGGTACCAGTTTGCTAACCACTACTGGCGAACAATACGAACTTGAGTCCTGCTGGAACGAATTCCCCTACTATGGGGCAACCGGTGGCGGTATCAGTACCTACTGGTCGCAACCGGCGTATCAGAACATTCCCTACTCCGGCTACACCGCTGGAAACGGGGGCTCTACCACCATGCGGAACGTACCGGATGTGGCAGCTGATGCCGCTGTGACCACTGGGGTTGCGGTGTATGTCAGCGATCAAGGCGGTTGGCAACAAGTCGGTGGCACCAGCGTTGCCAGCCCGCTTTGGGCCGGTTACCTGAGTAACATCAATGCCGCGCTGACCTGGAGCGGTCTGGGTACACTCGGATTCTTTAATCCGACCCTATACTCAGTTGGCATTACAGAGTTCGCTACCCCGTCCGACTACATGTATGACATTTTGAACGGTAGTAACGGCTACGTTCCATACGGTGGCCCCGGCTTCTATAACGGGTTCGGCTATAGCAACACGACCGGCAATGGTTCCATATGGGGCAGCGGATTTGGCTTACAACTTCTGCTTTCTGGGAAACAGGCGGGAACCCCTCCTGGGCCAATAGTCGTCGGGCTTAAGTCACCTGCGACCTCGACCAGTGCAACGATCAAATGGACTACGTCCAGCGGCGCGGTAGCTTACGCGATCGGCCTGTATCATGCAGGTGGCCTGTTCAACATTGTGCAGGGCTATGTCGAAAAAACGCCGAAGACCAGCCTCACGTTCACAGGCTTAATTCCCAATACAGGCTACAACGTCTTTATCTGGGGCTTCAACGCCAGCGGTGGATCGGCAAACCCAGGGAACGTTGCCTTCACGACCGCCCAGTAAGCGTTCATGGATCGACCGCGGTCCTGAGTCGTTGTAATAAACCGAGTAAGAGATATAAGTCCGGCAACCTCGAGTTTCTTCGGGGTTGCCGGCTTTTTTGCGCCTTTCGCCCTTTCGCCTTCGACGGCGTTCTCCAACTTCGCTCCGTCGTCTAAAACTCCCGACTTCGCCCCTCGTCTCAGACTCGGGAGGCTATGTCGGACAAGCCGGCGTTGACGGTGCTCCCCGCGTTGCTTACGCTGTCTCATGGCATCCAGCGCGAGCGAACCGCCTCGATATCCGATCCGGCGTTTTTGCTGGATGATCGCTAACGCGGCTCGTTGGAAATGCCCGACTTGCGGACGCCGGCCAATTTTTATTCCGTGGTATAAGGTTAGAAGCCTTCAGGATTGGTTCATGCCTTTAGATGGCTGTCCAGATTGCGGTTATCCATACGAACGCGAACCCGGCTATTTCCTCCTCTCAATCTTCGCGATCAATTATGGCGGCGGCGCGTTGATCGGAGTCATCCTCTATTTGATTTTCGATTTCTGGGTAAGGTTCCCTATCTGGCTGACCTTGGTGTTGGCGGTCACACCCATACCGATTTTTAATGTTTGGTTTGCCCGTCACTCAAAAGCGTTCTTCATCGCGTTCGATCTATTTCTAGATCCCCATCACCGCGATGACGGTGACGGGGATGAGCCAGCCAAAACACCAAGTCCAAAACGGCCTCGACTGGATCCGGTTAATCGCTGATCTCCCAAAGATTCGGAAGGGTCCAATTGCTCGCCAGGCCGGATCGATTGACGCTGGGCGACGAACGACGAATGAGCGGGAGCTCATCCCTACCGGAAAATCTGACAACTCCTTTAGTTTCGCTGTTGCCGGATTTTTTCGGTAATGCAGGAAGGAGACGATTAGTCTTGCGCCTAAGCCGGGCACCATGATAAACGACGCACTCTCCTGTGCCCCTGACGAAACCTGAAACCCTCGTTTCTTCTCCCGCTTCGCAGCGGCCCGGGTTCTTCACTGCACTATATGACAGGTCTACTTAATCCCCGTTAACCAGAAGAAGGTGAAGATTAACGGCGATCAAGTCGAGGCAGTGCTGGATGTTGATATGATCGCCGCGATCAATCCACAGGTTAAAGAGATACAGCTGTACGCGGCTCCCGGAGCCAATAGCATCAGTCAGTTCTCTACCGACCTCGTTGATGTGTTTGACGCGGTTGGCAAGGCAGCTTCAAATCCGGGTGGTCCCTCGATTTTGAGCGTTTCGTACGGTCTCGATGAGATTCAAATAGCGCTGGGCGGTGGGGATCCGGATGCTGAAGCGGCAGCACTAGAAGCGCTGGCATTGGAAGGCGTCACGGTATTCGTCAGCGCCGGCGATCAAGGCGCTTATGGCCGTACCGGACTTGAAAATAGCCCGGCCACCTTGAACGCGCCGGATCCGGGGTCTCAAATATTCGTGACCAGCGTCGGCGGTACCACATTGTTTACGTATTCCCAGCAACAATATCTCGGGGAGGAAGTCTGGAACGACTTGGGACTCGGGGATGGCGCAACCGGTGGCGGAGTAAGCGACCTCTGGCCAAATCCTGAGATCGGCTTCTTTCAGGGTACAGACCTGGTTGAATTCAACGGCGGAGATGGTAGCGCGCGCAATGTGCCGGACGTGGCTGCGCTAGCGGATCCATTAACCGGGGTCGGGATTTATCTGAAAAGCCAAGGGGGTTGGATCCAAATCGGTGGAACCAGCGCTTCTGCGCCGATGTGGGCCGGTTACATGAGTATCGTGAACGCCGCCGGGCAGTTCCTGGGAGTCGGTAATGTCGGATATTTCAACCCGCTTTTATATTTCACCGGCACTAATTTCTACACGAATAATGACGCTATCCCAGCCGGACTCGGGCTTTGGTATCCTGTCCTGGACGGCACGAATGGGAATTTCAACCTCTATGGAGTTGCCGGCTACGGTGCAGGGCAGTACTACAACAATTGCTGCGGTTTGGGCTCGCTGTTCGGCCCTTATGCCTATCAATTACTGAGCGCCGCCTTCACTAGTTCGTCTTCCCTGGATCCGACGAATTTGAAGGCCAAGCCGGGAACCACCACGGCCAAAATAACGTGGACCCCAGTCAGCGGAGCTTCTGGGTACGGGATTTATGTGGATAGGGTGACCCCAGTGGGTAACCCGATTACCGGCTATGATCTGACTGCTAACGCCAAGGCACTCGTTACCAAGAAGGCCAGTATTACATTGACCGGCTTAACGTCCGGAGACTACTACGGGTATTTGTTACCACCGTGGCCAATGTGAGTGGCACTAACGAGTCCGGGACAACGAGTATTGTATTCCAGGCCAAGTAAGTTTTATCTGAGCTAAACGCTCGAGATTGTGTAACCGGCGGCTGCTTGAGGCAGTCGCCGGTTTCTTTTTTTTTGCAGGTGAGATTTTGCTAACCACACCTTCCAGCCACGCCACTACATCCGGTGTGACGTTGCATACCTTGCCAAATCTGGAACTGCTTGTAAGAGCCGAACCTTATCGCTAGCCTTCCCCAACATGCGGACGAGCTCCAGTAGGAGCGACATATTCTCGCGGTCCTTTAAGGCAGATTTAACACGCCGGTTTCGATGTCGCTCGTACGGAGCTGCCCTCAAAGTTCTAGATAGACTGTCTGTAAAGATTTTGCTCCTACGGAGCACGGTCCGACCGTCGGCTTTGTCCGGCGGCCATGGGAAGGCAGGGCTCCACGGTACTGACGCCGCCGGCCTCGCAAGCGAGGCAGCGCTCCACAGCTTGCAGCAAAAAAGATTCGATGCGATAGGCTGCGCATGCAGTCGCTTTTGGCTATTTTACAGCTCGCCGCGGTTGAAGTGAACGCCTGGAAGATCATTGGCTGGAGCGGCAATTTGATCTTCGGCCTTCGTTTCGTTTGGCAATGGATCGCTTCAGAGAGAGCCAAGAAAAGCATAATTCCCCCCGGATTTTGGGAAATCAGTTTGTTGGGTAGCATCATTTACACGAGTTATTTTATCTTCTATCGCCATGATTCGGTAGGGATCATTTCCAACCTTTTGCCTCTACCGTTGTATGCACGGAACGTATTCTTGCACTGGCGCCACGCACGTAATGAGAAGAAGGTACAGGAGTCGACGAAGGAAGAGGACTCGCTAGTAGATTAAACAACCGCGAATGGACGCGAATGAAGGGAGCGCAACCGCAGACGGACGCAGATTAGATTGGAGTTTATTACTGACGCTTGAGTGAGGTCGTCGAAGCGGTGCCCGGCATCGACTCGAACGGCAGGCGCACCTCTGCTTAGATTCTTTATTCGCATTAATTCGTGTCCATTCGCGGTTTAGAAGGCTTTTATGATTTATCTCGATAACAACGCAACCACGGCGATCGATCCACAGGTGCTGGACGCGATGCTGCCGTACTTGAAGGAACAATACGGCAATCCATCCAGTGCTTATTCGTTTGGAAAAAAGGTAGCTCGCGCGGTGGAACATGCTAGAGAACAAGTCGCGGCATTGTTACATTGCGAACCCGCTGAAATTGTTTTCACCAGCTGCGGCACCGAGTCGGATAATACGGCGGTCCAGTCCACGCTCTGGATCGATCGAGATCGGAAACACATTATCACCAGTAAGGTCGAGCACAGCGCTATCCTCAGACAAGCTGAGGCATTGGCCCGGCGCGGATACGAGATCACTTGGATCGAGGTGGATGAACGAGGACTGCCAGATCTTGCCGCCTTGGAAGGGGCGATCCGACCTGACACCGCCATTGTTTCTTTGATGTGGGCAAACAATGAGACCGGAGTGCTTTTTCCGATTCAAGAAATCGCGGCTATTTGCCAGCGCAAACAGACAATTTTTCATACTGACGCCGTGCAGGCGGTCGGGAAAGTGCCGATCGATCTGCGAGCCGGCGACATTCAATTTCTAGCATTATCTGGACACAAGCTGCACGCCCCGAAAGGGGTTGCCGCGCTGTATGTGAACCGGCGCACCCGATTCAATCCTTTTTTGATCGGAGGCAGCCAAGAGGAAAAACGCCGCGGCGGTACTGAGAATACGGCTTCTATTGTCGCTTTGGGTAAAGCGGCTGAACTCGCCTTGGAACATCTCACCGAAGAGAACACGCGAGTGAGGGATTTGCGGGATCGCTTTGAGCAGGATGTGATGAAGCGGATCTCCGGCGTCCGTATCAATGGGGATACAGAGCACCGGTTACCTAACACTGCGAACATCGCCATTGAAGGTGCTGATTCAGAAGCGCTGCTGATGTTGCTTGACCAGAAGGGCGTCTGTTGCTCGGCAGGCTCAGCGTGTACCGCCGGTTCGCTGGAACCGTCCCATGTGCTTCGAGCCATGGGTTTCTCGACCGACCGCGCGCGAGCCAGCCTGCGATTTTCATTCGGGCGGTTTAACACCGAGGAAGAAGTCTCGGCCGCGGCGAACATCTTAGCGACGGCTGTGGATAAGGTCCGCGGTGCGAATCGCGGCGTACTGGCAGCATAGTCTGTCGGGATTCGTACTCGTACTCGTCGTCCCGACTTCGCTAGCGCATAGAACTGCGAGCCAACAAGGACGAGAGCTACGTCGGGCAAGCTGTCCTCGTCCTCGAATCGGGGATCATGGTCGGATACGCGGGTGAAATGCCATGGTCAGGGCGCCGGCACATCATCGACCACCCAGCAGCCTGATTTGGAGTCAAAAATGTAGACAGGTGTCCGGGTTTCGTCCCGAAGGGACTAGATGAAAGTAGCCTGGCAGTTCACTGCCAGGGATGCGTTTACGAAAAAGACCCGCCCCGTAGGGCACGGTCTGAGTTGGTCTACTGACAGGTTCGCCATTCAAGGTTGAAGAACGTTCCATTCACCCAATCAGACCGTTCCCTACGGGACGGATTCGATTTCTTGTATCCCCTGGCAGTAAACTGCCAGGCTAGGATCACTTGGTCCGTTCGGTACAAAACGCTTTCCCGAGACCTGTCCACAAAATCGACTCCACATCAGCCCAAAAAATCGAGGACGAGGACAGCTTGCCCGACGTAGCTCTTGTCCTTGTTGGCTTGCAGTTCTATCCGCTAGCGGAAGTCAGGACGACGAGAACGAGGACGAACCTCTGTTCCCTACACGACGAAAAGATCCATAAATTCGTCCACGGGTGTGTCCAATAGTCGCGATGAATCCGCGAAAAGAGACAGGATGCGGCCGGAATTCTTTTCAGAGATTTTGCTTCGCAAACTTTTCTCAAACTTCTCGAACAAAAGTGGTTCGCCCTCTTTTCTCCGGCGAGGATGGCCGATCGGATATTCCACCACTTCTTTTTCAGTCGCAGAGCCGTCTCGAAAGAAAACCTGAACCGAGTTCCCGATCGAACGTTTGTCCGGGTCCAGATAGTCTTTGCTGAAGTCAGGGTTCTCGATGACCTCCATCTTTTGGCGCAGAGCGTCGATCCGCGGATCGGCTGCGGCAGCGTCTTCGTAGTCTTCCGCTGACAGCTCTCCTCGGATCAGGGGAACCGCCACCATATATTGGATACAATGATCGCGATCGGCCGGGTTATTTAAGGGACCGGTCTTATCAATGATGCGTTTGCCTGATTCTTGGGTTTCAATGACCACTTTGGAAATGTCATCTACACGGTCCTTAGTCCGAACGAACAGTTGTAAAGCCGCTTCTACGGCAGTTTGAGCATGGAATTCTGCAGGGAAAGAGATCTTAAATAGCACATGGCGGATGACGTAAGAACCGAGAGGCTGTGCTAGTTGGATCGGGTTACCGCCGAATAGAACATCTTGAAATCCCCAGCGAGGCGCGGATAGAGCGCTCGGATATCCCATCTCGCCGCGAAGCGCTTGTAGGCCATGGAAAACGGCGCGAGAGGTGGCATCGCCTGCTGCCCAGCTTTTCCGAGAACCCGTGTTAGGCGCATGGCGATAAGTGCGAAGCGCGCCTCCGTCAATGAAAGCGTTCGAGATCGCATTCACGATCTCAGCCCGAGAGCCGCCTAACAGCCTGGTGATTACCGCAGTGGAGGCAACCCGAACCAGGAGTACATGGTCGAGGCCGACCCGGTTGAAACTGTGCGAAAGCGCTAGCACACCCTGAATCTCGTAGGCCTGGACCGCCGCTGTTAATACATCGCGGATTGTTAATCGATGAGACTTGGCGGCTTCCAACCTGCTTAGATAATCAGAAACAGCCAAGATTCCGCCGAAGTTATCGGACGGATGTCCCCATTCCGCGGCGAGCCAGGTGTCATTAAAATCGAGCCAGCGGATCAATGCGCCGATATTGAACGCCGCTCGAACCGGCTCGAGCTCGTAAGCGGTACCCGGTACCCGGGCGCCGCCGGACAAAACCGCTCCCGGAACAATCGGCCCTAACAATTTGGTGCACGCCGGATACGAGAGCGCCTGCAAGGCGCACCCGAGACTGTCCATCAGACAGAGTCGAGCCACCGACTCGGCTTCGGGCTCGACCGGCAACTCGCTCAAGACATAATCCGCGATTTGTTGGAGCAGAGTATCCTCAGGGGGACGGTTTGAAGATGGGATCATGACCGTAGATTATCCGCAGATTACATAGCGCGACGGAGCCGCAACCGAAAGGCACAGAAAAATCTCACGCAAAGACACAAAGGCGCAAAGTGAAGCCAATAATAGCCGCGAAAGAGCACAAAGAGGGCAAAGAAGTTCAAGAAATCTCAGGAAGAGATTGTTGTTTCGTTTCTAACCCCAGGATCGGCGTAGCTATAGGAGACGGGGTATACTTTGCCTTGCGATCTTCCGCGAATTATCTGGTCTCCGTTTTGCCTTTGCGTCTTTGCGTGAGATTTTTCCATTGTCTGCTTGTCGCTCCGCCGTTCCGTGCAATCAGGCGGATCTTTATCGCTTCTCGATCGGCACGAACGGCCGGGGTTCGGGACCGATGTAGTCGGCATTGGGGCGAATCAGTTTGTTATTCGCACGCTGCTCCTGAATGTGCGCTGACCATCCCGCGGTTCGGGCCATTACAAAGAGCGGGGTGAAGTGAGGGGTTGGGATGCCGAGAAAATGATAGACAGTCGCGCTGAAAAAATCCGCATTGGCAAAAAGGTTCTTCTCTTCTTTCATCACGGTCTCGATCTCCTCCGAAACTTCGAAAAGGTAACCGTCCGGCGCCGATTTCGACAAGCGCTGGGACCAGGCTTTGTTGATCGCATTGCGGGGATCGCTGTGTTTGTAGACGGCATGCCCAAATCCCATGATTTTCTGTTTAGCTGCTAACAGCTCGAGCACCGCGGCCCGCGCCTCTTTTCTGGTCTTAAATCTTTCGACCAATGCCATCGCCGCCTCGTTAGCGCCGCCGTGTAGCGGCCCTCGCAAAGTGCCGATGCCCGCCGTAATACAGGAATAGAAATCCGAGAGCGTCGCTGCGCAGACCCGGCAGGCAAAGGTAGACGCGTTAAATTCGTGTTCTGCGTACAGGATAAGCGAGACATCCAACGCTCGGCGCGAACCCTCACTCGGCGCATCCCCATGTAAAAGAGTTAAATAATGCCCGGCTAACGAATTGGCATCGTCGTCGGTAGCAATTTGCTCACCTTTGCGAGAGAAATGATGCCAATAAGCGAGCGCCGAGGGAAAGACCGCCAGCAGCCGCTCCGAAACTTCCTTTTGCATCGCAAAACTCGATTCTGGCTCGATCGATCCAAGGAAGGAACACGCCGTGCGCAGCACATCCATCGGGTGTGCATCGGCCGGAATCAATTCGAGCACCTTTCGTAAGGCCTCCGGCAATTGCCGTTTCTGTTTCAACCTAAGGCGAAAAGAATCGAGCTCAGCCTGGACCGGTAACGCGCCGTAAATTAACAAATAGGCGACCTCCTCGAATGACGCGTGATCGGCTAACTCCTCAATCGCATAGCCACGGTAGGTTAAACCGACCCCTGCTTTCCCAACTGTCGCTATTTCTGTTAATCCAACGGCTTGCCCACGTAAACCGGTGGATGCTGGGGGAACGTTCGCAGTGCTCATGCCTTTCTTAATATTTTGAGAACGAATCTAATTTAGATTCATAGTCGTGGTAGTTGAGGACTTCGTAGAGATGATCTCGGGTCTGCATCGCGCTGACCGCCGATTTCTGGGTGCCGGCGTTGCGGATGGTTTCATAGACGCCCTCCGCTGCAGCCGCCATCGCCCGAAAAGCGCTTAATGGATAGAGTACAACCCGGATCCCGGCTGCTCGCATCTCTTCGACTGAGAAAAGCGGGGTTTTGCCGAACTCAGTCAGGTTCGCCAGGACGGGAACTCGGAGACGCTCTGTAAAGCGGCGATAATCGTCGAGCCTGGTGACTGCTTCCGCAAAAATCAGGTCGGCTCCTGCTTCCACATATTTCTCACACCGCTCAAGAGCGGGATCAATACCTTCGCCGGCCACCGCATCGGTCCGAGCCATTAACATAAAGGAGGGATCGATCTTCGCGTCGCTTGCAGCCTTGATCCGATCAACCATCTCCTGTGGTTCCACGAGTTCTTTATTGGGACGATGGCCGCAGCGTTTTGCCTGAACCTGGTCTTCGATGTGGCAACCTGCAGCCCCTGCCCGGCCCAGATCCCGAACTGCCCGAGCGATATTGAAAGCGTTGCCCCAACCCGTATCGGCATCAACCATCAGCGGCAAATCGGTGGCCCCAGTGATCCTGCGAGTGTCTTCGCAGACGTCGTTCAGATTGGTCATTCCGAGATCCGGTAACCCAAAGGAAGCATTGGCGACACCCGCGCCGGATAAATAAACCGCTCGAAAGCCTGCCCGTTCTGCGAGAAGCGCACAGAATGCGTTGATTGTGCCCACCATCTGCAAGGGTCTTTCCTGCTCGATCGCGGTTCGCAAGCGGGCGCCGGGAAGAGTTGATGATTGGTGATTAGTGGTTGGTGATTGGTTGGAGGGGCTAGTCACCTTTTTACGTTTTAACCCGCGGCTTGGAGGAGTTCAAGGCCGGAGGGGAGCCGCTTTGGAATGTGACCCGCCGTCCCCCAATGTTCCCTGTTGCGCCCAATGCGACCGAAAAGCGAGGCAACAGGCGGCTCCCGCGAATGACCGAAATGTCCCGCAGTTCCATCGACGAAAATTATCTCCGCAATTCGAGAGTATCAGATCGTCTATTCTTCGTCTCGTAGTGTGAAACTCGTGACGGTCGTCGAACTCTTCAAAATTTGCAGAATACGGACTTGGGTAGAGCCAATAGAACTGCGAAGCTCTGGGTCACTCCCGGGAGCCGCCTGCTGCTTCGTTGTTCGGACGGGTAAAATTCTGCGAGCAAAAACGGGAGATCGTCTGACACAACCCAAAGCGGTTCCCCTCCATCATCCTTGAACTCCATCCACGCTATAGTTTAGAACTGAGGCAACCAGCCTATGGCCCAAATTGGCAAATGCACAAATAACGTGGGTTGTACCCTAGCTTATACCGGTCAAGAAATCCGTTTCGAAGGTTCGGCTGTGTGCCCGGAATGCGGGCAGCCGTTAACCTTACTCTCAAAGCCAAAAACGGGCAGCAAACTCTGGCTCGTGATCTTGGCTCTGGTTGTCCTCGTGGCGATCGCCGGCGGCGGATTCTATGCGGTCGAACGCATGCTGAGTGCGTCCACTGCGTCCACGACGTCCGATAATACGAAATCCAGCGCGACGCCGACAGCGTCAGCAGCTCAGACCCAAAGCGATGGGAAGATGGTCGATGGTAAAAGCCAGGTCCCAGCGGACGTGCTGAACAAAGCCAACAATCAGTCGAATCAATCGCCGTCTCCGCAGCCCGCCTCGTCTGCTGCTTCTCCGACAGTAAGTCCTTCGCCCGAAGAGCAGCAGTCGCCGCCCGGCCCGAAAGAAAGCCCGGCACCGAGCAACGGTGATAAACCACCACAAGGCGACGCTTCCCCCACCGGGGGCAAGTCTCCTCCAGGCGGAGATGCCAAAACTGATGTTCGTCACCAAAACCCAGGCCAGCAGAAGTCACCCGACTCCTCCGGAGGGGGGGACAATTCCGGACAAACCGTCGACACGAAACCGAAGGAGCTGTCTTCGGCCGAGTTGGGAGCCACGAAGGAAGATATCAAGAAGCGGATCAATGCGATTCCACGGATGAGCGATTCGGAGAAAACAAAGCTCATCGATAAGCTCGATTCGGCTCAGTATATGCAACGAGTCGGGGTCGTTTACTTCCCGACAGGAAGCGATGTCCTTCCCAAGCCGTCGGTGGATAAGCTCGTTAGCCTATTTAAGGCGCCGGAGCTGGTACAGAAAATGAGCGATCCCACGCTAGTGTTTATCGTTGCCGGCTATGCAGACATGACAGGGGATCCCAAAGGAAATTATAAGTTATCCGATGAACGGGCCCAGGCTGTGGCCAACGTACTACCGGACGCTGCAGGTGTGCTCAATCTAGTCCGCACGGTGCCTATGGGTGGCACCGATCTGCTTAGCGGCAGAAGGCCAGACCAAAATCGGGCGGTCGAAATTTGGGCGGTAATCCCCCAGTAGCCAGCCCAATCGGAAAATGCGTCAATGCATTCACCGGTTGCGCTGGCTATTGGCGGAATTATCCGGTACGCCGGAAAATTCCGCTGAGTTCAGTTTTGGCAGTTCGCCATCTACGCCCAGCGGAATACTTGGCTGTCAGCCGGGAATTCCGCTCATAGCCCGCCGCGCTGAAAAAGGCTAAGCCTTTTTCAGCGCGGCGGGCTGAGGCGCAGGCCGATGCGCAGGGCGTCGAATTCTATGTGATGCCGGACCTTGTCTAAGGGACGGCGCTCACCCCGGGGCAGCGTCACTCCATCCAACCGAAGAGGCCTACTCACGTTCCGCGGGGTCAAAATAAACCATCCACCTTGCTCCCTGCCGATTAGCGCATGACGCGCTTCCAACCCGGGAATCTGCTTGAAGACTTCAGCGGCCAGCGTGGATTCGGCCCCGATAATCGTGCCATCCCGGCACACAAAAGTCTTACCTTCAATTACGAGTTCAAGCCGAGCATTCTTAGGCGCCGGTGGACGAAGATCACCTTTTGAACCGAAATCGACCCAGCTCGTTTGCCGGCCTTCGTCCGAAGAAGACATTTCGGCATGCTAGACGGATTCTGGGCGGGTGCCAATAAAGAAGCGCTGCGGCTTACCTGCGTGACCGCGCGCTCGAATCCGGCGTCATAGAATCGTGGAGTCAGGCAGCCACCCAATTTGCCGTGAAGCGGCTATAGACTAGTCCTGGGGTAGCCACCGGCAAAGGCAGCCGCCTTGGCACAGCTCCATAGGAGCGAAATCCTTATAGCTATTCGTTCCCAATCCGGCGGCGGGCTCCGTAGGAGCGGCATATCTCGCGGTTCTTCAAAGCAGATTGACGCGCCGGTCTAGATGTCGCTCCGACGGAGCTGTCGTCAAATTTCAGATCGGCCTGCTATGAAGATGTCGCTCCGACGGAGCTGTGCCAAGGGCGCCTGTCGTGGCTTGGCTAACCCTGGGCTAAGATCTATAGCCGCTTCGCGGCCAGCTAGTTTTAACCGAAGGGTCAACCGAGATCAAAATCCGCCCTGTCCTCAAAATAATTGACAAGTTCTGCCTGACTGTGAACGTTCACGCTAATTTCCTTTGGAGTCCTAACAAAATATTGATCTTTTCCCGGAAAGGCGCTATTCCGGGTACGGCAATCCTTCTCCAAGCTCTATCCACAGAACTTTTCGAGAAGGCTAACCCCCCAGTTAACTATGAAATCATTATATTCCCTTGCTCGAGGAAACCCAGTATCAGCGCTAACTACCTTAGCGGTACTCGGACTCATCAATACTTCTGGTTTTGCCGCAGACAAGAAGTTAGTCGTTGGCTTCTCTCAGGTAGGCGCCGAAAGCGGCTGGCGAACCGCCAATACCGACTCCATCAAATCCGAGGCCGCCAAACGCGGCATTGATCTGCATTTCTCAGACGCGCAACAGAAGGAGGAAAACCAAATCAAAGCCATTCGGTCCTTCATTGCGCAGGGTGTCGATGTGATCGCTTTCTCGCCCGTGGTGGAAACCGGGTTTGAGCCGGTGTTGCAAGAGGCAAAAAAGGCCGGGATCCCAGTCGTTCTATCGGATCGCGCGGTGAAGGTTTCAGATCCTACCCTATACAAATGTTTTCTCGGTTCGGACTTCATTGAAGAAGGCAAAAGAGCTGGGAACGAAGCACTCAAGCTGACTGACGGTAAAGCGGGCATCGCGGAATTGGTAGGAACGGTGGGATCAGCTCCCGCGATCGACCGCGCAAAAGGTTTCCGCGAAGTCATCGCCAGCCACCCGGACATGAAGATCATCTTGTCGCAGAGCGGTGATTTCACCCGTGCAAAAGGCAAAGAGGTCATGGAAGCATTCTTGAAATCTCCGGAGGCCAAGCAGATCACGCTGCTCTTCGCCCATAACGACGATATGGCTTTAGGCGCGATTCAGGCAATGGAGGAAGCCGGGATCAAACCAGGCCAAGACATCAAGATCGTGTCCATTGATGGCGTCAAGGGAGCGTTTGAAGCGATGAAAGATGGCAAGCTTAACGTGACCGTTGAGTGCAATCCGTTGCTCGGACCTCAGCTGTTTGACATCATCGAGAAAGTCTCCAAAGGCGAAACGGTACCGGCCCGGGTTGTGACCCAAGAGGGCGTGTACGAACAAGCTCAAGCCGCCGAAGAGCTTCCAAAACGGCAGTACTAAGAGCAGTACCCGGTAGGGATGAGCTCCTGCTCATCCGGAGTTTCCCCGTTTCGAACAAACGGATAAGCAGGAGCTCATCCCTACCGTAAGTTTCAAAGTGCCAAATCCGGTTTTAGAGATCGCTGGCTTAAGTAAAAGTTTCCCGGGCGTAAAAGCTCTGGATGCCGTCGATCTCGCTGTCCGGCCCGGAGAGATCCATGCTTTGATGGGAGAAAACGGCGCCGGCAAGAGTACTTTGATCAAAGTATTGACCGGTGTATTCCCTCGAGACGCCGGCGAAACTCGATTATCCGGGCAAGAAATCGCGCCAAAATCTCCTCGGGAAGCGGAAGCCCTGGGAATCAGCACCGTATATCAAGAGGTCAATCTCATTCCTCATTTATCGGTGGCAGAGAACATCTGTATCGGGCGGCAACCCACCTGGGTAGGAACTGTCCGCTGGGGTGCAATCGCCAAACGGGCCCGGGCTGCATTGGCCAGGCTAGATCTTACTTTGGATGTGAATCGCCAACTTTCTTCGTATTCAATCGCGATTCAGCAAATGGTGGCCATCGCCCGGGCACTCGATGTCTCAGCCAAGCTTTTGATTTTGGACGAACCCACGTCGAGCCTCGACAAAATCGAGGTCGACGAACTGTTCAAGAAGCTGCGCATCCTGCGTCAGGACGGTCTCGGCATCATTTTCATCACTCACTTTTTGGATCAGGTTTACGAGATTACTGATTCGATCACGGTTTTACGCAATGGGTGCCGGGTGGGCTGTTTTGCCACCAAGGAGCTGCCACGAATCAACTTGGTGTCTCACATGATTGGGAGAAATCTGGGTCAAGTCGAAGCTCTTGAACAAACCCGGGCCAGCACTGCCACCATCCGGTCAGAGACCCCAATCCTGGAAGCACGCGCGATTGGAAAAAAGGGCTCAATTCAACCACTCGACCTGGACATTCGCCCAGGAGAGGTCGTCGGACTCGCCGGCTTGCTTGGGTCCGGACGAACGGAGACCGCGCGGCTGCTGTTCGGAATTGATAACCCGGACCAAGGGACCATCCGCATCAACAATCAGACGGTAAAATTCAGGTCACCTCGCACTGCTATCCGTTACCGGATCGCCTTAACCCCCGAGGACCGGAAAGTTGCCGGGATTATCCCCAATTTAACCGTGCGGGAGAATATCGTATTGGCTCTGCAAGCAAGCCGAGGCAGCTGGCGTCGCTTATCGATAACCGAGCAAGAGAAGCTCGCGGATCGCTTTATTAAATCGTTAGGCATCAAGACGCCCAGCCGGGAACAAATCGTTCGAAACCTGAGCGGTGGGAATCAGCAAAAGGTGTTGCTTGCTCGCTGGCTCGCGACGGAGCCGAAATTGTTTATTTTGGACGAACCGACTCGAGGGATTGACGTAGGAGCGAAGGCGGAGATCGAGAAGCTGATTCAGTCCCTCAGGCAGGATGGTCTGGCGGTGCTTTTCATCAGTTCCGAACTGGAAGAAGTCGTCCGGCAAAGTCAGCGAGTCGTAGTTTTGCGCGACCGCCGCAAAGTTGATGAATTGACAGAGGCAGCGATTTCCGAGCAAGCTATTATGGAATCCATCGCGAGTCATAGCTCGGAACGACCGGAGGCATGAGCGACTGGTTATCTGACCTCATTTTTTGGATCGTCTTTGCCGCCATTCTCTTTGGGCTACGCCGGCAACGGATTTTTTGGACGGTTGGCGCGCTGGGGTTGCTTCTGCTTTTCAATCAGTTTTTCACCCCTGGCTTCTTTCACGTTCAAATACTTGATAGTCACCTTTACGGCTCTCGCATAGACATACTGAACCAAGGGGCAAAAGTGATGCTTTTATCCCTGGGCATGGTTCTGGTCATTGCCACCGGTGGTGTCGATCTTTCTGTGGGTGCGGTGATGGCGATTGCCGCGGCGGTGTCTTCCCGGCTCCTGGTCACTCAGCATTTGCCGGCAGGCGTTGCTATCGCGGTGGCATTGGGCGTGTCGGTCTTAGCCGGCGCCTGGAACGGTTTGCTGGTGGCCGGGTTTGGTATACAACCGATTGTGGCTACCCTGGTCTTGATGGTGGCAGGGCGCGGTATCGCACAGCTGATCACAGAAGGACAGATCATCAATTTCCTGGACCCGAGCATGGTGTACTTGGGGAACGGTCACCTATTCGGTCTGCCTTTTACCCTCACTCTCGTGGTGGTGATGTTGTTATTAACCCATTTCCTGGTCCGGCGGACCGCGTTGGGTCTCTTCATCGAATCTGTCGGCGACAATGACGAGGCCAGCCGTTACTCCGGCATCAACGCCAAGCAGGTGAAGTTCCTGGTGTATACCTTTTCGGGGCTTTGTGCGGGTCTCGCCGGACTAGTGGCATGCTCGAATATCAAAAGCGCCGATGCGAATAATATCGGCCTCTATCTCGAGCTGGATGCAATCTTAGCGGTCGTAGTCGGTGGCACCTCGCTACAAGGAGGACGTTTTTACCTGGTGGGCGCCGTTGTCGGCGGTTTGTTTATCCAAACGCTGACGACCACATTTTACGCCAAAAATGTCAGCTCCGATATCGCACCGGTGCCAAAAGCGCTGGTGATTATCGCCGTCTGCCTGCTCCAAAGTGAGGTATTTCGAACCAGGTTCGCTCGGGTGCTTAGCCCCATAGAGAAATTCTTAAAACCGATTGGCTCTTGGCTACCCCGCCATCTGCAAACCACTGCGCGGCATGACTCGCCTAAATCCTAAGTACATCCCGCTCTTGGCGACTGCTGTTGTTTTGGCGGCCGTGTTTGGTACCGGCTCAGCGCTCTACCCTAATTTTGGGACACCCCGGGTTTTCGTGAATCTCTTGAACGATAACGCTTTTGTCGGGGTTGCAGCTATCGGCGAATCCTTTGTGATTCTCTCTGGTGGTATCGATCTTTCCGTAGGGTCAATGGTCGCTTTCGTCGGGATTTTGATCGCTAAGCTGTTACAGGTCGGATGTGACCCGTTTCTAGCCATGGGGATTGCTCTGTGCGCCGGGATTTTCGCTGGCGCCGTCATGGGCTGTCTCATTCATTTTTTTGAGATGCCTCCGTTCCTGGTAACACTCGCCGGCTTGTTTTGTCTGCGTGGTCTCGGTTTTGTTATTTACCCTGAATCGATCGGGATCGATCATCCCTTCTACGCCCAGGTGCTGCCGCAACTTTCTATCCTGGTCGCTCCAAAAGCGGTCCTGCCGTTCACTGCCATGTGTTTCCTCGCCTCAGTTCTGGTGGGCACTTTTATCGCCAGTTTTACGCGCTTTGGACGCAATGTTTATGCGATCGGCTCCAACGAAAACTCCGCTCGCTTAATGGGATTGCCCGTCGCCCAGACCAAAATCCTCACTTACGCGCTCGCCGGATTCTTTTCAGCGGCTGGAGGTGTAGTAGCGACGTTCTATATGCAGTCAGGGAATCCGGCCTCGTTCGTTGGACTTGAGTTGGACGCGATCGCTTCAGTCGTTATTGGCGGGACCCTGCTCACTGGCGGTGTCGGCTTTATCCCGGGCACCTTGATGGGAGTCCTGATCCTTGGCCTGATCCAAACCCTGATCAACTTCAACGGTACATTGAACAGCTGGTGGACGAAGATCGTGATCGGGGTGCTGTTGTTGATTTTCATCGTCCTGCAGAAGTTGATTTCCAGAAGAGCGGTGACGCAGTTGTAACGGCGCGGCGTTTGGCGTTTGGCGTTCGGCGTTCGGCGTTCGGCGTCTGGCGCAGGAAACGGGAAACGTTAGGGCGAAAAACTCGGCGCGCCGATGGTTCGGTTCCTATGTCACGTCAATTCGCGCCGGTTTTGAGCCGCGGCATGGGTCGCGATACCGCCCAAGAAAACCGAACGGCCTTCCATTCTTAGCGAAGGTTTGTGATCGCGGCGCCACGACAACGGCTCAAAACCGGCGCGGAACAGAGCAAACAGCAACAACGCGATCGGCGCGCCGAGTTTTTCGCCCTACCGCTCGCCGTTTCGCCCTCTTGCCACTCGCCGTTTCGCTCGACAATTTCACCCGAACGGCCGAACTGTAGCAACTTTCCATGTGCAGGGGCTCCTGAACTCCTGCAACTCCTCGAACTCCTGAACTCCTCTATCTATGAACTACCGCATCATCGGAACGACGTTGCCAGTGCTCGAACTCCAGTTAAACCCGGGCGAAGGCGTATTCGCCGTTTCGGGTGAGCTTTCCTGGATGAACAGCGCGATCACCATGAATACGACCACCCAATTCGGCGGCGGTGGCGGATTCTTCGGCGCATTGAAGCGGATGGCCGGAGGCGGCTCATTGTTTATGACCGATTACCGAGCCGAGGGCAACGAAGGTCTCTTAGCGTTCGCCACTCGGGTACCGGGAAGCATCCTTTTTCTTGAGATCAGTCCGAGCGAGACCTACCTCGTTCATCGTCACGGTTTCCTATGCGCAACTCACGGAATTGAACTGAACGTTGCCTTTCAACAATCCCTCGGTGCCGGGATTTTCGGTGGAGACGGTTTCTTGCTCCAGAAGGTGGCCGGGACCGGTCACGCCTGGATTGAACTAGACGGTGAAGTGGTGACATATGATCTGAAACCGGGAGAAACCCTGCGAGTCCATCCGGGCCACGTAGGCATGTTCCAGGAATCCGTTGGTTTTGAAATAACCCGGGTGCCCGGAATTAAAAATATGCTGTTTGGCGGAGACGGAATTTTTCTAGCAGCCCTCACCGGGCCAGGACGGGTGTGGCTGCAATCACTACCGCTGTCGAATCTTGCGCATGCACTCCAACCGTATTTGCCGAGAACGGTTGAGCGGGTTGAGGACGCCGGCGCCGGCGCAGTGATCGGTTCAGTAATACGAGGACTGACGAAAGGAAGCTAGCGCTGGGACCGAATAGCCGTTAGCCAATTGGTGAAGCACTATTGGTGGGGCGAGGCTCCGGAACGACCAGAAACGCTAAGCGAAGGGATTGGTGTGTCATGTCAGATTCGCGGTTACACCTGAGAGCCGCCGAGCCGCGGGTCTATGGTACTCTACGCAGAGGGCTAGGTTGTTGAACATGTGTCGAGTCCACTCTGAGATGCGAGACGCACGATAGGCCACGGCTCGGCGGTCTGTTAGGCCTAACGGTAGTCCGTGGTGGCAGACGCGCCGTTTCTTTGCTGCTTTCCGGCGACGCCCGGGAGCCTCGCCCCACCAATCACTTTTCGCTGTTGGCTATCTGTATGAAGCGCGTTATCCTCTCGGCACCCCTCCCGCGTGTACGAAACATGAATGGAATATCAAAAATCACGCGAAGCCCGCATTTGTTCGAATAGCTATCCGTCCTTCTCCGAAAATCCTATCTGTCGGTTTCCCGCTAGCACGCCGCTTTGGAAGCGAGGTGCGTGGCAGTTGGACTACCCAAGTTGAACCCTAGCTTTTGAACTACATGCGAACCATCCCCATTCGACCGCTTAAGGTCACGGAAAACACCGCTACCGGCTCAATCATTGCCATCGGCTTTGCGATATCGCTGATACCGCTCGCGCTTCTGTTCCTGCTTTTTGCTTTAGTTTATCCCGGGCTCCTCGCAGATTCCCAAATCGCGAAAGACGCGGTTAAGGTCCCCCAAGCTATCGCGCACGGCGACATCGTCTCGACGGTGGTGCTCAGTACAGCAAATTTACCCATCGATTATGGTATCCAGGGGGGCAAAAAATTTAAATCCCAACGCTGGGCATTCGTGTTCGGCGAATTCCATCATCAGAAGCCGTTACAGGTATATCATCTGCAAGGTCGCCCGGAGATTGCCACGACGAATTGGGCCATCGATGCATTGCCTTTGAGGTGGAGCACATTCTGGGCTTTCGCCGTCTCATTTACATTTGGTGTCCTGTTGGTTTGGGCGCTGACCGCTGTCGCCATTCACAGCGCAAAAAGCCTGCGCCGCACCGCATCTAATCCGGCAGCGATCGAAGCCGCGATACTATCGGGAAACCAGGTAAAAAATAACCGATATTGGAACTACTCCTGGCAATTACCAAACGGTAAGACGCGAAAGAATCTGGTCGCTTGGTCGCCAGAGCGAAAACCTTATTTCACAAGCGCGACAGAAGATCGAGCACTGGCCATTGTTTGTGGGAACGGCCCTGCACATCTGGTTGATGCTAACGGCCGCCCGTTCGATCTCGGCTCGTCCGAGCTGGAGGAGATCGCAAAAGAGCTGCGCTCCGAGAATGGGTGATTGAATCGCCGTTCGCAATTCAGGCAATTCGCGTGAGTTAATCGTCCTCGTTCTCGTCGTCGTCGTCCTCGTCCTCGATTCTAGCGGTTTGCATTCAAGGTGCGTCGTCATGTCGTCGCGCCCGGCCTCCTAGGTACCATGACGCTCCTCGGAGAGTCATGAAAAGAATGCAGGTGAGTTAGGTCTTTTCGGGCGACGAAAGCACGGTGATATCTGCTCGGCGTTGCGCGTGTTCCACCCAATCGAGGACGAGGACGACGACGAGTACGAGAACGAAGCGCCGCCACTAACGCCAACTGCAAACACCTAACCACTAACCATTGATTTGTTAGCGATGCAGGCTAAGGAAGAGAATGCCAGAAATTGGAGTGATTCAGATGCGCTGCTCGCTGGATCCGAGTGAGAACTTGGAGAACGCGATCGCTTTGGTCCGAGATGCCGCGGCGCAAGGGGCTCAAATCATTTGTCTGCCAGAACTGTTTAAGACGGTCTACTTCTGCCAAGAGGAGAATCACAAGTATTTCCAATACGCGGAGCCGATCCCCGGATCAACGACTGAGCGGCTATCAGCCTTGGCCAAAGAGCTGCAAGTCGTGATAGTCGCTTCATTATTCGAGCGCCGAGCAGCCGGCCTATATCATAACACTGCCGCGGTCATCGATGCGGACGGAACGTTACTCGGGATCTATCGAAAAATGCATATCCCGGATGATCCGTTATTTTATGAGAAATTCTATTTTACTCCAGGGGATCTGGGCTTCCGAGCCTGGCAAACCAAGTACGCCCGGGTTGGTGTATTGGTCTGTTGGGATCAATGGTACCCGGAGGCAGCGCGACTTACCGCGTTACGTGGAGCTGAGGTCCTCTTTTATCCGACGGCCATCGGTTGGCATCCTTCAGAGAAAGCCGAGTTCGGTGAGCGCCAACATTCGTCTTGGGAGACGGTCCAACGCGGGCACGCCATTGCGAACGGATGTTACGTCGCCGTGCCTAACCGGGTTGGCCACGAAGATCCAGCCGGTGGTGATGGCCTGGACTTTTGGGGGCGCAGTTTTATAGCGGACCCGGCCGGCCAGATATTAGCTAAGGCTGGAGAAGAAAAGCCTGAAGTCGTAATCGCAAGTATTGATCCAAAAGCGCTCGATCTTCAGCGCACTCACTGGCCATTCTTGCGTGACCGCCGGATCGAAGCGTACGCCGAATTAACCAAACGCTTCATCGATTAAGCCTGCATTTATAAACAAAGCGGGCTATGGCGGGTTCATCCTGAGGTGTGCTGGATGATTCTGCTCGGTTGCTTTTACTGGTATAAATAGGGGAACAATTCGAAAATGACTGATTTTACTGCCAATTCACCTGCTTCGTTGGGATACAAAATGCCCCCGGAATGGGAGCCGCACGAAGCGACTTGGCTTTCCTGGCCCCGGCGTGATGGGATCAGTTTTCCTCATGCTTATGAGGACGTGATTCCTGCCTTTACGCACATGATCGATGCATTGCGCGGCTCTGAGAAGGTCAGGATCAACGTGATGGATGTGGATCATGAGAACGAGGTCAGATTCTTTCTGAAAGAGATCGATATTTCTCATGTCGAATTTTTCATTATTCCAACCAATGAACCGTGGTGCCGGGACCATGGTCCGATCTTTGTTAAACGCGAGGCAAAACCGCGCTTGGCTGTTATCGACTGGAATTACAATGCCTGGGGTGGCAAATACCCGCCGTTCGACCTCGATGAGGTAGTTCCAACCCGAGTGGCAGAGCGATTTAAGCTGCCAGTTTATTACCCCAGCCTGGTGCTGGAGGGCGGCTCCATCGACGTCAACGGGGCGGGGGCAGCTTTATCGACTAAATCCTGTTTACTAAATCCGAACCGGAACCCTCAGCATTCCCAAGAACAAATCGAACAGGCGCTTCGAGATTATCTCGGTATCTCGGAGATTCTATGGCTATCCGGCGGTATCGAAGGCGATGATACCGATGGCCATATCGACAACCTCACTCGTTTCGTCGCACCCGATACAGTAGTCACGGTAGTTGAGACCAATGAGCAAGATCCCAACTACGAACCGTTGCAGACCAACCTCTCGTTGTTAAAAAAGATGCGTTTGTCCGACGGTTCGAAATTGAACATCGTGCGGTTGCCGATGCCGCCAAGGATCGAGCGGGAAGGCCGGCGCTTACCTGCCAGTTACGCCAATTTCTATATCGGCAATCGCGTCGTGTTAGTACCGTCTTTCGATGCGCCAACTGACAAGAAAGTTGTCTCGACCTTGAAGAAATGTTTTCCCGATCGAAACATAGTGCCGATCGATTGCCGAAACTTGGTGTGGGGCCTGGGCGCGTTCCATTGTCTGACTCAGCAGCAGCCGGCTGTGTAGGCGCATGGGCGCATCGGTGCCGCTGAAAGGTAAAAAGTGAGACGTGACATACCGGAGGGGCGTTGCATTCCGCGTCTTAGCTCGCACGCATGTCGGCGCCAAAAAATCGTGGCAGATGTTGCGTTCGGATAGACGCGACGCCCACGGGACGCAGGCAGCTTCCCCGCGTTGGTGTTTAAAAGAACGCTCGATTGTGTCGCACCAACAGGGAGCCGCGGCAAATACGTCCTTCAGCGAACTACGCTATAGACCTTTCCCGAATCTAAAGGCCGCACATTTCTAATGCGGCTCCGCGACGGGTCGTGCGTGCGCGCTCATTCGAGTTCAGGGGTTGTCCGATGAGGCGGATGAGCGGGAGCTCATCCCTACCGGACGAATATCTCGTCGTGAATCGTTCCGTTCCCAACTTTGGTAACCGGCCCTGAAAGGACGATAGAAAAGTCTTCCCCGATCGTAATTTTAAGTTCGCCGCCGGGCATCTGCACTTGCACATTTGAACCACACAAGCCAAGCCGGCGGGCGACCGCCGCAGCCGCGGAAGAGCTGCTACCGGAAGCCAGGGTATATCCTGCTCCGCGCTCCCAAATCTCAATCTGAATTCTGGTCTGATCGAGCACCTTCAAAAACTGCACATTTGTCCGATTTGGAAACAGTGAATGCCGCTCAATCTTCGGCCCCAGACGTTTGGCTAGGTCTGCGTCGACCTGGTCTCGTAAAATCACGCAGTGCGGGTTCCCAATCGTGGCGGCAGAAATTCTCAAGCTCTCCCCATCGATCTCCAACTCCTCATTGAGTACTTCACGCCGTTCTCCCATCACGGGGATTACATCGCTCCAGAAATTTACGGTTCCCATCTCTACTTCGATTTCGTGATGGGGATCCCGCACCCGGCACCGGACGATTCCGCCCGCGGTTTCTAACAGGAAAGGCTCTCCTCCAACCGAGCCGCGTTCCCAAAGGTGCCGGCAAAAGATCCGGATACCGTTCCCGCTTTTCTCGGCTTCGGATCCGTCGGGATTAAAGATGCGAAGGCCGGCCAATGCCGATTTCGAGGGTAAAGGACCGAACAAAATGCCGTCCGATCCGATCCCAAAATTGCGATCACAAATGATGCGGATCCGTTCCGGGCTTTCCATCAGGCCCATCTCGTCGATGACGAGATAGTCGTTACCTAACCCGTGGTATTTGGAGAAGCGCATAGCCTGCGTTTCTAAAAAATGCGCCTGCATTTTTTAGAAACGCAGGCTACGGCAGCAGGATGCTCCGGCTTCGCCGGAGCATCCTGCTGCTTTCTTTTGTTAGAATTTCGCAATGATTGGACGATCGGATTCAAAAACTCACAGTCACAAAAATCAAACGAAAGAGCTTGAACTGCGGAGCGCGCCGCTAAGTCGCATTATTGATAAATGCGAATTAGCGGCGCGCTAGACGGTAGAACAATGTTCCGCCCAGGATGAGATAGATTACGTTCGGCAGCCAAATCAAAAGCTCCGGATGAAGACTGGCGTTACTCTTAAGGTTATCGGTCAGCACGATGAAAATAAAGAAAGTGAAGGCAACACAAATGCTGATGCCGATACCCACCGAGGTTTCGCGTCGATGCGCGGTGATGGCCAGCGGGATTCCAATGAGAACAAACGTGACTACCGCCAACGAATTTGAGAACCGTTTGCTTAACTCAGTTCGCAGGATGGTAAGCTGTTTCCCCTGCTTTTGTTCCATGGCTTCCCGCAGATGACTTAGCGTCAGCTCCGTCGGACGTTGGTTGCTGTGCGCTTTGGTAATCAACTCTTGAAGCGAAATCGGGAAAACGCCTTCCTCGACGCTGATCCCGTAGTGCATCCTTTTTAAGTCGTTAACATCGGACTCATCCCGGTCCTCGTAACGCGCATCAAAAATCCTGAGCAAAATTCGTTGATTCTGTTTGTCTACTTCCATCGTGCCGCGCTTGGCATAAATGACCCGGACCGGGACCTGCTGCGCGTTCATTTCATAGATGTGAAGATCTTCCAGCGTACTCCCATTCTTTCGGCCGACATAAATTTTCCGATTAGGGAATGCATCAATCACTTCGTCTGAACCGAACAGCGCCAGCGGCTCCGTTGATGCCAGTCTAAACGCCAGCTCTTTAAACCTTTTTTCGCACTCAGGCGCTACGTAAAGATTGATCCAAAGAGAAAGCACGAGACCGCCCAATGTGATCAGAAATACCGGCGCACAGATGCGGAGCATACTGACTCCAGTGGCGCGCAGAGCCAATAGCTCGTTCTCGGAAGAAAGTTTGCCGAACACGAGCAACACGGACAGCAGTGCGCCCCAGGGAATCGAATAAATCATCGAAAAGGGGAGCAAGTCGCCGATAAAGGAGAAGATATAACTCCAGGGCAAACCATGGGTCATCAGGAGCTCGAGCAGCTGACGCATGGCGTTAGCGACCACCAACATCAGGCTGAGCATGCAGATCGTCCAGGTCAGAGTCGTGAGAATCTGACTGCTGACATATCGATCAATTATCTTAACCACACGTACAGAACAAATTGCGATCGCCGTACACGTTGTCAATCCTGCCTACCGGAGGCCAATACTTGTAGTCTTTGGTCCACGGAGCAGGAAACCCAGCTGACTCCCGGCTGTAGCTGCGGCCCCAAGGCTCAACCACCAAATCCTGGGCCGTGTGCGGCGCTCTTTTTAAAGCATTATCCTCGCGGTCTGCTTCTCCGGTCTCAATCGCCCGAATCTCGCCAAAGATTGAAATCATTGCATCACAGAACCGATCGAGCTCAGCCTTCGACTCGCTCTCCGTGGGTTCTATCATGAGAGTGCCCGGAACCGGAAATGACATGGTGGGGGCATGAAACCCGTAATCCATCAGGCGTTTGGCGACATCTTCTACCTCTATACCTGCAGACTTTTTGAATTGTCGCAGGTCAACGATGCACTCGTGAGCGACCCGGCCCGATTTCCCTTTGTACAAGACCGGATAGTACCCCTGAAGACGGGTGGCGATGTAGTTTGCGCTGGCGATCGCAACCTTGGTGGCTTGGGTGAGCCCTGCGGCTCCCATGAGCGCAATGTAAGCCCACGAAATGCACAGAATACCTGCGCTTCCAAACGGGGCGGCAGAAACCGGGCCAATCGCGTCCGGATGTTGTTCCTCGGCAAACGGATGGGTGGGCAGATACGGAACTAAATGCGCTTTGACTCCGATTGGACCAACGCCCGGACCGCCTCCTCCATGCGGAATACAGAACGTCTTGTGGAGATTCAGGTGACAAACGTCCGCGCCTAGGTCCGCCGGCCGGCACAAACCAACCAGAGCGTTCAGATTCGCCCCGTCCATATACACCTGACCACCGTACCGATGGACTATCTCGCACAGGTCGATAATACCCTCTTCAAAGACGCCGTGAGTCGACGGATAGGTCACCATCAATGCACCCAGCTGCGCTTGATGAAGTGCTGCCTTCTTTTCCAGGTCCGCTAAATCGATGTTCCCGTCGGAGTCGCACAGGACCGGTACAACCTGGAATCCAGCCATCACGGCCGAGGCAGGATTAGTGCCGTG
>Ga0210396_10000581_pt1 | contig 46250 bp, 60 predicted proteins | sample IncBWH17OmetaG_FD_155466 | JGI IMG/M metagenome (GOLD analysis project Ga0210396, IMG submission 155466) | Forest soil microbial communities from Barre Woods Harvard Forest LTER site, Petersham, Massachusetts, United States - Inc-BW-H-17-O ... | reverse complement strand
ACCTTGTTGCGCGTGCTTGACCTCGAACGTTTCGCGGACACCAAAACAGGATTGCTTTCGTCAGGCGAGCAGACGAGGGCGTGTCTTGCAAAAGCAATGTTGAACTCACCGAGACTCCTCCTTCTCGACGAGCCGACCGCATCGCTCGACCCCTCGACCGCGCGTACCGTGCGGGAGACCATACAGGCGTTCGCGCATACCGGCGAGAGCGGCGTATTATGGACCTCGCACAACATGCAGGAAGTGACCGATGTGTGCGATCGCGTCCTCTTCCTTTCGCATGGCAAGATCCTGCTCGAGGGCGACCCCAAAACGCTCCCGCAAAGTCACGGAAAAAAAGATCTGGAGGAATTATTCATTACGGTCGCGCGCGAACCGCTCTCACTCGATCTTTAATATGAATTTCAAACGAACATACGCGGTCTTTTTGCGTCAGCTTTACATCATCCGGAACCTTCCATCACGCATCGTGCCGTATTTCGTATGGGCGGTCCTCGACGTGGTCATGTGGGGATTCATCACGAAGTATCTGTACACGGTCGGAAGCGGCGGATTCGCGCTCGTGCCGGCGCTTTTGGGGGCTGTCATCCTGTGGGATTTTCTTTCCCGCGTGCGTGACGGCATCACGATACCGTTCCTCGAGGATGTATGGACCAATAATCTCCTCAACATCTTCGCTTCACCACTCAAGCTGTACGAGTATATCGGTGGCTTTGTCATTATGTCGGTCACGACCAGCGCGCTCGGTCTCGCCGTCATGCTGTTTCTCGCGCGAGTGGCATTCGGATTCTCCTTGTTCTCGCTCGGGCTCGCACTTGCGCCGTTTTTGCTCGTGTTGCTCCTCTTCGGTATCGCGCTTGGTATATTGAGCGCATCCATCGTGTTCCGATTCGGACCGTACGCGGAATGGTTCGTCTGGCCGATCCCCGGCATTTTGAATTTGTTCGTCGGCGTATTCTATCCCGTCTCTGTGCTTCCATCGTGGATGCAGCACATCGGTTACATCCTGCCCCCGACGTATGTATTCGAGGGTATGCGCAGTGTGTTGCTGACCGGCCGGTTCGACGCTTATGCGCTCGTGCTCGGATTCGCTCTCACCATACTGTATATATTGCTCGCATACGGCGTCTTCTGGTGGATATACCGTATCGTCGTCCGTAACGGACTGCTTTCCCGTTTCAGCGCCGGGAGCGCCTGATTGAAATATTTCGCCGCCCCGCGCGTCTCTTTGGTATACTCAACGCCTATGCGCTCGCTTCGTATACTCCTCACCGCATTGTTCATAGGCGCTTTTGCAGTGCCCGTCTTCGCCTTTGCGGCAACGAACACGTTTGAGGTCACCGGCTGGGTCCCGTATTGGAACTCCGCCACCTCGACCTCGGACGCGATCGCGCACATGTCGGAGCTCACTGAAGTCGATCCGTTCGTGTATTCGATGCAAAACGACGGCACCATCAAGGATCTCGGCCCGATGAACGTTCCGCCATGGTCGACGCTCGTGCAAACAGCGCGAGCGGATCACGTGCTCGTCATCCCGACGGTGATGTGGTCGAACGGTTCCGCTGAAACGAACATTCTCACCAACACGACCAGTCGTATCGCGCTCGAGAATTCGATCGCCGCGCTCGTGAGCACAAATGCCTATGACGGTATCGAGATCGATTTCGAAGGAAAGCCCGCGAACCTCCAGAATTATTTCTCGACGTTCTTGATGGGACTTTCTGAACGTCTTCCCAACAAAATACTTGCCTGCGACATTGAGGCGCGTACGCCGCTTGGCGACGCATACGCGGGATTGCCCGTTCCCGCCGGCGCCGGAGACTATTCCAACAACTACACGCAGATCAACAAATACTGCACGGAGGTGCGTCTGATGACGTACGACCAGCAAAATGTGGACACCGCGCTCGACACTGCCGAAGCGTCTTCCTCGAAACTCTACGCGCCCGTTGCCGACCCGCAGTGGGTTTCCGATGTCGTGCAGCTCGCCGTACAGCAGATCGCGCCGTCGAAACTCGAGATCGGCGTTCCCACGTACGGCTATGAATACGACGTGACCGCATACGCGAATAACCTCTACAACTACGACATCATGTGGACGTTCGATCCCGATTACGCGACGCAGATCGAGCAGCAGTACAACGTCAAGCCGATCCGCAACGACGCGGATGAGCTTGAGTTGACCTACATACCCAGTACCGCGACCAGTACCATGCCGATGTCATCGAATATCAACAATGCGCTCATCGCCGCGGCCGCGGCATCGCAATATGCGACACAGCTCAATTCGCACATGGATTTCCGTTTGCTTGACTGGCCGGATGGCACATCCGTCGCCGACAAAGCGAACCTAGCACAAACGCTCGGCGTCCGCGGTATCGCGATGTTCAAGGTGGATGGAGGCGAGGATCCGAGCATCTGGGCGGCAATTCAGGGTCTTGCAGGAAAGGCTACGACGGTCGCCACCAAACCGGCGGGCGGAAGTGTCGACATCGCGTTGACGCCGCTCACGGCAAATTTGCGGATCGGTTCGACCGGCATACAGGTCTACGTTCTGCAAAAGATACTCAACTCCGATGCTTCGACCGAAGTCGCAACGAGCGGTCCCGGCTCTCCGGCAAGCGAGACACAAAACTTCGGTCCCGCGACCAAAGCGGCCGTCGAAGCGTTCCAACTCAAGTACCACATCGCAACGGCAGCCAACCCCGCATTCGGCACCGTCGGCCCCGCCACCCGCGCCAAACTCAACGTCGTTCTCGCGACGATATAAGTTGCGTGAATCATACCTGCGACTATAGTGTTGTGGGCAGCTGCATCCGATAGGAGCCAACCATGGACACGGACGCGAAAGTACCAGAGGATTTTTTTTCACAGTTCGCGGGCGATCTCGATATGAGCCAATATGTAGATCAGGTTCGTTCGGCGCCGCGATTAGACTTGGTCGATCATCGCGAATTGTCGGTCATCGCTATCGGGCAGGCCGGCAAAGCACGCGGTGATGATGTGATCGAATTGGGAATCAGAAAGAAAAATGAGACTCCCGGAATTCTCGGTTTTTTGTTCCTGACGCGAGATCAGTGGAATACCTTGAAGGAGGCCGGCGATACGCTCTTTCGCAAGATGTAAGAGCCGCAAGTGATTCCGGTATCCGTTACCTGTCGAGCCGAACTACGAACGTTCGGCTCGCGTTTTTTATGTTTTCATGTTATAACCTTTTCATTGGCCGAGAGGCCTTTTTAATTTGTCTATGGAGATCAGGAATATAGCCATCATCGCGCACGTCGACCACGGCAAGACAACGCTGACGGATGCGATCCTGCGCCAAACAGGCGTTGCCGAAGAGGGCGTCTCGATGGATTCCAACACGCTCGAAAAAGAGCGCGGCATCACCATTTATTCCAAAAACGCAGCGACCTTCTACAAAGACACCAAGATCAACATCGTAGACACGCCCGGTCACGCCGATTTCGGCTCCGAGGTCGAACGCGTACTGCGTTCGATCGATTCCGTCTTGCTCGTTGTGGATGCCCAAGAAGGCCCGATGCCGCAAACCCGTTTTGTGTTGAAAAAGTCGCTCGAGCTCGGTCTGAAGCCGATCGTCGTCATCAACAAGATCGACAAGCCTGCGGCGGATCCCAAGCGCACCGAAGATCAGGTGCTCGAACTCTTTCTCGAACTCGGCGCGTCCGACGCGCAAGCGGACTTTCCGATCATCTATGCCATCTCTCGTGAAGGTATTGCTTGGAAACCGGCCCAAGGCCGGCCCGCCTCGGGCGAGGATCTGACGCCGCTCCTCGATACCATTCTCGCGCATGTGCCCCCTGCATCGAGTCCGGATGCGTCACAAAAACCCGCGCGTCTCCAGCCGTTCAATCTCGCGTACGACAACTTCCTCGGCCGCATGGCGATCGTGCGAGTGTACGAGGGCGTCCTCAAAACGGGCGATCAGGTCTTTGTAAAACAACCTTCCGGCGAAACGCGCGCCGGTAAGATCACCAAGATGTTCACGTTCAAAGGCCTCGCGCGCGTAGATACCGCCGCTATCGAAGCGGGCGACATCGCGCTCGTAGCGGGATTGCCCGACATTTACATCGGTGAGACCATCACGACCGACAAAGACGCGCCACCGCTTCCCGCGATCGCCGTCGACCCGCCGACCATCACGCTGGATTTCCTCGTCAACAATTCGCCGTTCGCCGGACGCGAAGGCAAATACGTTACCTCGCGCCAGATCCGCGAACGCTTGGAGCGCGAGCTCGAGATCAACGTCGGCCTCAAGATCGACTTCGGCAACGACACGTTCAAAGTGTCCGGCCGCGGTGAATTGCACATCGCCATACTGCTCGAAAATATGCGTCGCGAAGGATACGAAATGCAGGTCTCGCAACCGCAGGTCATCATGCAGGAAGTCGATGGCAAAAAACTTGAACCGTTCGAGGAGGTCATCGTCGACACTCCGCAGGAATTTCAGGGTTCGATCATCGAGCGACTCGGCACACGCAAATTCGTAATGTCCGCCCTAGGCGGATCCGCCTCGGGCGGAAAAGATCATTACGGTCAGGTACGTATGACGTTCACTGGCCCGACGCGCGGGTTGCTCGGCTACCGCAACCAATTCGTACTCGACACTAAAGGCGAGGGAATTCTTTCCTCGCGCGTCATCGGATTCCAGCCGTATGCCGGCGAGATCAGGAAACGTCAGGTCGGCTCGATGATCTCGATGGCAGGCGGCAAAGCGCTCGGCTTCTCGCTCTGGAACTTGCAGGAACGCGGCGTGCTCTACATCGGCCCCGCGACAGAAGTGTACGAAGGCATGGTCATCGGCAACACATCCAAAGGCGAGGAAATGTCCGTCAATCCCACGAAAAACAAAAATCTCACCAACGTGCGTTCAGCTTCCAATGACGAGGCGATCAATCTTGTCCCGCCGTTCGAACTCACCATCGAACGCGGGTTGGAAGTCATGGCCGAAGACGAATATCTGGAAGTCACGCCGCAAAATGTGCGCTTGCGCAAGCAATTCCTGACAGATATCGATCGCGCACGCGCGAAGCGCAAAGAGTAGTTGAGTTCGCGCTGCATTCGTAGTATCGTGCCGCAAGCCATACCGGCTCCAGCGTTGGAGGAAACGATGAATACGAGCGCTGCCAGCGTCTTTTCGCTCGATGCCGAGCTCGAGGCGGAACTACAGGCCCTCGGGGCGAAGGGGGAATCGTGGGGTGAGCCCCTCACGTTCGAACGTCACACGGTCGATACGTTCACGACTATGACGGGCGACGACAACCCGATCCATCGGGCCGACGCACCGGGCGGCCCTATCGTTCCGGGGTTCCTGATCCTTTCCATGTTGCCGAAACTCGCTTCGTTCTCTGCAGTGAAATCGATAAGCGGTCATACGGTGTTCAACAAAGGGATCGCGGACTGCGATTTCAAGCGGCCCGTCCCCATCGGTGGAACTATCCGGATGAAGTTCAAGCTCGGCGAGCGATGGCTCGACCGGATGGGCGTGCATGTGCTTTTCGGGTTCACCATCGGTCTCGAACCCGAGATGCGCGCCGTGGTCATCGGCCAGATCGGACTCCTCCTCGTCAAGTAACGGAGGCGGGGCATTCGCGCAGGCGCGGCTTTCATGGCCGCGTCTGTTTCTTTTTGCTATAATTCGCGCATGAAACGACCCATGCCCAAAGACGAAGAGGAGATCAAGAACGCGCTCTCGCCCGAAGAGTACGCGGTGCTGCGCCAAAAGGGGACGGAAGCGCCGTTCTCCGGCGAGTTCGTTCATAAGACCGAAGACGGCACGTACGAATGCAAAGTCTGCGGCAATCCGCTCTTTAGTTCTGACGCGCAGTTCGACAGCGGCACCGGCTGGCCCTCTTTTGATCAGGCGCTTCCCGGCGCGGTCGAAACCCATATCGACAACGAACACGGCATGGTCCGCACCGAGATCACCTGCGCGCGCTGCGGTTCGCACTTGGGACACGTCTTCGACGACGGTCCGACCGCAACGGGCAAACGCTACTGCATCAACTCCGTCTGCCTCGATCTCGAGGAAAAGTAACGTATGAATAGATTGAGCATACCGATCGGTATTCTCGTTGCGATCGTTATCCTGCTCGGCGTGTGGGGATATGTTGCGCATCGCCAAGGTACTTCTGCGCCGACGCAAACGGCGACAACGACCGCACCAACGCAGCAGACACCGACCGGCGTTGTCCAAACGCCCCCGCATCCGGTGACGTTGGATCCCGCAACCGTTGCAAAAGATGTTGTCGGCGATTGGCAGTCGACGGACGATCCGAACTATCAAATACAGGTGACCGCATCCGGTAAATGGACGGATACCTACGCGGGCTCCGACGCAAGCAGCGCGACGCAAACAGGCACGTATGAATTGTTCACCAGCGCAAAACCCGACAAGGATTTCACGGGCGTCTTGGTGCCGGGCGTCGTCTACTTGAAAGTTACCGAGAACGGTCTGAGTCTCTACTACAGTATTCTCAAAGCCAACGGAAGCAATTTGCAGATAAGCTACCTCGATCGCGGCAATACGCTTTCGTTCGTGAAAGTACGGTAACTAAAAAGATCGAGGCTCCCGTCCGCAGGGAGCCTCGCTGTGTAAGTCGTCACGTGCCGCTGTCGATCCAGGCACACTCGATCCTCGGTTTTCCGATTGTGGTGACCTTTGAAACCGGATTGTATGTCCTCGACTCGACCGCGCAGACATGTGCATCGTATTCAAGCAGCGGCGTGGGCAGCGTTCTCGATCCGGTCGCATAGAACTTGTGCAGGACTTCCGGCGGAACATCGGTCCACTCACCGCTGACCTTGACCTGCACGCCTTCGGGATTATCCGGCGTCGGCGTAACGCTACGCCACACCGTCGGCCGGCATTGTCCGGTCGAACAGTTGCATCCCGCCGTCGGGAAGACTTGTTGGTAGTAGGGATGCAACCGGCAGTGCTCGAATCCAAAATAGCTGATGCGTGTTTCGCCGGGATCGACACATGCAGGCTGCGGTGCTTCGATCGGACGTGCCCGCGGTATCGGTACGTCCGTCTCATCCGGAGGTTGCAGCGGCAGCGCTTGGTCCGCCGTCCCGCTTTGCGGATTTTGCCATTGCGTGAGCTGGTGGAATTGCGACCAAAGCCGCTCCGTTGCGCTCTGCTTGTGAACGCTCGGGCCGCAGATCGGCCAGTCGGCCTGCGCGGATGCCGGTGTCACGTATTGAACTGAAAGGAACAATAAGCTCGCAAGAGCCAGTCCCAATGTCCGCACCATGGAGGCCTCCTCTCGTGCTTGTGTTGGGTTCTCGCGAGCATACGCTGCCTGCGATTAGAGCGCAAATTAGAGCGATTTCAGCCAACCTATGAACTGCTGGGTCGTCACGATCGGATGATGTACGAACTCATAGACCTGCGGCACGTGCAAATATGCCCAGCCGAATGCGATGACGAGGAAAAGCACCGTAAGGCCGTCGACGAGCCCGTCCCACTCGTTGTACACGTAGTTGTAACCGCCGCCCGCCTGCCACGCCTGCGCATGCGGGGCAGACAGGTCCCACGACGAATATTTTGCCGCGCGCATCGGGCCGATGACCGCTTGGAAAACGATGAAGAGCGCGATGACAGCGACCCAGATCGGAATACCGGCAGGTAACGGCCATCCGAATATCATGCCTGTCGATATGAGCGAAATTTCAGCGAGGATCCACATGAGCGAAAGAGCGGCTTTCAGCAATCCGATGATCGGATTGTGATGGTACATGTGCTGTCCTCTGTATTTCCATTGCTGCTTCCACTGCCTCTTTTGCTGCCGTTTCATTTCGCGCCATTTCACATGCTGCGCGTGCTTCGACTCCATCCCGCCGACGAGGTCATCCCACTTGTTGCCGGTGACGCGTTCGTAACTTTCGCCCCAGCGTTCTTTGGCACGCTGCACGAGGGCTTCCGCGTTGAACGGTTCGCCGTGCGCCTGCGCCATCGCTTCCGCGGTGTCGGCGTAGGGGACAAGTACTGCGAGTCCGATGTAAAGCAAAAGCCATGCGCCGCCGGTGAAGACGGTGAGCGCGACGAACGCGACGCGTACGATCGTCACGTCGATATCGAAATATGCGGCGAGTCCGGCGCAGACGCCCGCAAAGACCGCATCTTCGCGGATGAGAAAAAACCGCTTCGGCGCTCGTGGTCCGCTTTGATGTTCGCGTTTCCCGCCGTCGGATGTTTCTTTGGCGTCGCCTTGCACCGGACCCATCTCGTCGATGATCTTTTTGATCTCATCCGTGTTGACGACCGTCTTGAACGGCGTCAGGAGCTTGTCGCATTTCTCCGCAATGGCCTGTTCGAGATCAGCGACGATCTCAGTCTTGCCCGGATCCTCCGCCAAGCGCGCAGACGCATCGTCCAAGTACGCGCGAAGCGCTTCGTAGCCCGCCTCCTCGAGCTGGTACGCTCTGCCGTTCAGATTTATCGTGATGACCTTGTTCATACGCGTTTGTTATTTTGCTAAATTTTTAATGGTCTTTGTAATTTCCTCCCAGTACTTTTTCAGATCGCTCAACCGATCCTTTCCTTTGTCGGTCAGCGAATAATATTTGCGCGGCGGCCCCGTTTCGGATTCTTTCCATGAATAATCGAGCAGGGATTCGCGGCGGAGCTTCGAGAGGAGGGGATAGAGCGTGCCTTCCTGCGTTTTGAATTCTGTATTCTCGAGCGCACCGAGAATGTCGGCAGAATACACATCACCGTGAGATATAACGGTGAGCACGGAGAATTCAAGTAATCCGCGCCGTATTGCTTCGAATGATTCGGTCTTTTCCATATCAGTACCTTGTCCTGTAAAGGTATCATCCCACAAAAAGGTGTCAAGAGGAGATTGGAGGCTTGTGGATATGCGAGGGTGGCGTAGATTGTGCGAAGAACACCGAAACCATCATGGAGTAGGGCAATGGGTGTGGGCTCAGTCGCGGAACTTCCATCTGTGCAGCTCGCTGCTGCACGATACGAAACGCTTCTCACTAAGGTAAAAACGGAGAAGGGCGGCTGGCATCCCAGATCGTGGGACCTCATCGAAGCCCGTCTCAAAGACGAAGCGCAATTCATGCATGAATGCGACGTGTCGGCTACATGCGGCTACGTATTCTACGTCGAGCTCGCCTGCTTGTACCTCACGACGTTCCACCGTCCCGAGGAGTTCAAGCGATTCATGCAGATCGTCACAGCCGATGTGGCCAAGTTCGGGGCATCTGCGACCGTCGCCGATGAAACCGAATTTACCGAGGGCGACAAGTGGATCCTCGGCATCTCGATCCAGATGTTCCATCTTAGCGTGGCACAACTGCGCAGACTCTATCCGGACACGTCCTAACGTGTCCGGTTCGCTTTTCAGGTATACTGTATACAGTTCAGCGTAAGGAGACCGGCTATGGAACAAGAATACTCTTGTTACTCAGGTACGGCTCGCGGGCGGTTTGCAGAACAGCGCGTGCCCGCAAATGAAGCAGGCTATTCGAATCTGATGAAGGCGGGCATCATGCGACCGCCTCGCGGTTGGATCGAACGCGGATCTAACGTGAATCTCGGACCACCGATAAAGAAGCTCTTTTCTTTTCAACCGCCTGAAAAGTAATACCAACATACGGCGGCCTAACGGATTTCCAGCGGGGGGGTCGACGACGGCGCGGGTCCAGGAACCCGCGCCGTTTTTCTATTTGAGATATACTGCCCTCGTGAGGACCCTTTTTTTCGATACTGAAACCACGGGCAACATGGACGGCGACCGGCTGGTGCAGCTGGGCATCAAAGAACGCGGCATCGCAGAGCCGCTCTTGAACGCGCTCTACAAGCCGCCACTTCCGATCGCGTACGAAGCGATGGCGATCCACCACATCACCGAAAAGATGGTGGAGGGCAGACCCGCATTCGGGAGTCTTTTTAGGAATCGCCATCGATCACATTCCTTACTTTATACTTGATCGGAAAGTTGGAGTAGCCGATATCGCAAACCTTCTCTTGACAATAGTTGTTGGATTACTGATTCCGATATCACTCAGCCCTTTTTTGTCTAATAAGAGCAACGTAAAGAGTTTCCTCATCGACGAGATAGGAGAGATCCTGGATTTACTTAATGACGTTAAAGGGAATATAGACGACTATGCCATGGATAATGATTCCGAGAAAAAACATAGACTTACTGTAAATTCGAAAATAAGCACCGACATAAGCATGCGTACACAAAGTTTGTGTGAGCAACTGGAAACTGCATTTAAGGCGAAGAGCACGAACACCCGCGAGGCGATAAAGACAGCCTACAATAACTATTGGCAGGAAGTCACAAGTGGAAACTTTATGTCAGATCAGTTCGTGTTCGATACGGACTTCAAGAACCTTCACAATAAAAGTTATGCCAGATTCTGCGCGACGTTGAAAAAAACTATATATGAAATCAACCAATACTAAACTTTGGTTGGTTGAGAAATATACTTGCGGAAAGTCGATGACTACGTAACTTTATCGGTATGAACAATTTAAGGATAAAGAAATCTGAGGTGGTCATTGTTATCATTTCCGCGATTTTCGCATCAATCATCACCAATCTTCCGAGCCACTTGAGTCTTATGCTTTCAAGCACCTTTCTCGTTGTCTTGGTAGTATTATGGTCTTTTATTTTTATCGCTGCAATGATATGGGCGGGCTCGATCGTTATTAAAGCGCTCTTCGATGTTGCTGTCGGTCTATCCCTGACCATTTTTTTAGTACAAGCATATTGTGGTCCGATGGTTATGCGAACAGCCGCCTCCGACCAGGCCCTGAAAGCTCTGGTATTCCTGGGTTTGGCCTATGTTAGTTATGATTTTTTGGTGAGAATATATAGAGGATCAAAAGAGTTGCTGCAAAGCGTCAAGGAAGTTGACGGTAAATGGAGTACGGGAAGCGTCTTACTCTGTGGACTAATTCTGCTATTTATTGCAGCATTTGCATTATTGATCTACCAAGTTATGACGCCAATCGTGACTAGCTTTTGTATATACAACTAGCTCTCATTTAGCCTGAACGGAACTACCCGGTGGAATTCATCGGAAGTTCGGATGAGGGTTGTGTATACTTTGGGACATGATCGATCACACATCTGTTGGGGTTAGCGATTATTCGAAATCGAAGGAGTTTTATTTGAAGGCGCTTGCGCCTCTTGGCTATGAGATCGGGATGGATATGGCTGAATACAAGGCTGCGGGGTTTAAGCACGGCGAAAGGCGTGACTTTTGGATCGGGGAGGTGAAGAAGCCGACGCCGATACATATTGCCTTTGCGGCCCAGAGCCAGAAAGAGGTGGATGCCTTTTATGCAGCTGGCATAGCCGCCGGAGGCAAAGACAACGGCAAACCCGGCTATCGCAAGGATTACAGCCCCGGCTACTACGCCGCTTTTGTGCATGATCCGGACGGCAGCAATATCGAAGCCGTTTGGCGCGATCCGTCGAAGAAATAGATTTCGGGCCCAAAATAGGGTAGAATTCCGACATGGGAAAACGAGCTGATCTGGATATCCGGAACAAGAAGTCGCGCTCGAAGAAGACGGCCAAGCGTTTGGCGACGAAAGCCAAGATGCTTGCGGCGAAGGGCGTGCGCAGAGGGTCCGTGAGATTCAAGAAACGAAAGAGCAGGATCTAATAGTCCGTTGCGATATGTATTTCGTCTACGTGCTCCAATGCGAGGACGGCAGTTTGTATACAGGTATCACGACCGATCTCGCGCGGCGTTTGAAGGAACACAAAAGTGGGACCGGCGCGAGTTATACACGCTCGCATAAAGCGAAGAAATTTCTCTACACCGAAAGGAAACGCACTCGAAGTACCGCGCTCAAGCGCGAAGCGGAGATCAAAAGCTGGCCGAGGAAGAAGAAGCTCGCTCTGTGGTAGCATGCGCGCATGTTAGTTGATGAAGTCACAGTGCGCCTCGAAGCGGGGCATGGCGGCCGCGGAGCGGTCGCCTTTCAGAAAGTGCGTTTGATGCAGGGCCCCACAGGCGGCGACGGCGGCAGGGGCGCGAGTATTTATTTTGAGGGCGTCTCCGACATCGGCGCGCTCGGCCTCTACGCCAGCCGCAAAGTCATCACTGCAGATAGCGGCGGCAACGGCCGCGGGCAATTCATTGATGGCCCTCGCGGGGACGACCTGATACTCAAAGTTCCGGCAGGCACGACCATCGTCAATCCCGAAACAGGGTTCCGCAAAGAGATCTCGCACATCGGCGAGCGGATCCTTGCTGCAGGCGGCGGCGACGGCGGCCGAGGCAACTTCAAGTTCCGCTCCTCGACCAACACGACGCCCAAAGATTTTGAAGAAGGGAAGCCGGGCGACGTCGCAGAATATCGCCTTGAACTTCGTTTGATCGCCGACGTTGGTTTGGTCGGATTGCCGAACGCCGGCAAATCGAGTCTCTTGAACGAACTCACGGCCGCTAAAAGCCGCGTGGCAAATTACGCGTTCACGACGCTCGAACCGCACCTCGGTGCCTATTACGAACTCATCATCGCCGACATTCCCGGCCTCATCGAAGGCGCATCAGAGGGCAAAGGCCTCGGGTTTAAGTTCCTCAAGCATGTCGAGCGCACGCGCACGCTTTTCCATCTCGTTTCGGCCGAAAGCGAAGACGTCGTGCGCGATTACAAGATCGTTCGTGCCGAGCTCGAGCGGTTCAATCCCGAGCTGTTACAGAAAGACGAACACGTGTTTCTCACGAAGTCGGACACTGTTTCACCGGAGGAGTTGCAGGGAAAGCTCGCGTTGCTCAAAAAGATCGGTGTGGACGCTATGCCGCTCTCGCTTCTTGAGCCGGAAAGCATCGACCGCGTGAAGACGTTGCTCAATGGGATCAAAGACAAAAAGCTACAGCCATCTGATACAATCTCGGCATGATACTCACACTGCACACGTCGAAAGGCGATATCGGATTGGAAATGATGGAGAAGGACGCGCCGGCAACAGTTGCGAATTTCGTGAAGCTGGCGAAAGAAGGATTTTACGACGGCACCAAATTCCACCGCGTCATCAAGGATTTTATGATACAAGGCGGCGATCCGCAGACGAAGGACGACGCACTGATCGGTCGTTGGGGGACAGGCGGCCCGGGCTACAAATTTGCCGACGAGATCCACTCCAACAACAGGAACGAAGCGGGCACTATAGCGATGGCCAATGCCGGACCGAACACCAACGGTTCGCAGTTTTTCATCAACGTAAAGAACAATAGTTTTCTCGACACCAAGCACACCGTTTTCGGCAAAGTCGTACAGGGGCCGGATGCCATCCAAGCGATCGAGAATGCACCGACCAACGAAATGGACCGTCCGCTTGAAGCGATAACGATCAAAAGCGTCACTATCTCGTAATCGACTTCACTCAAAGTTCACCTCGACCTGCAAGACTGCTTCAAATGATAGACACAACAACCGCTGCTCGCAGCGAATCGACCAAGCCGCTTTATCGGGGTGTTCAGATCGTTTGGTACATTTTAGGTATCCTCGAGGCATTACTCGCGTTCCGTTTCTTTTTGAAACTGGCCGGTGCGAATCCCGATGCTGCGTTCACTCGCATCATCTACGACGTCACGTATCCGTTCGCACAACCGTTCATCAGTGTGTTCCGTATTACGGTCGTCGAAGGCAAGATATTCGAATGGACGACGCTTCTCGCGATAGTCGTCTACTGGCTCATCGCGCTTGCGATCGTGCGCTTGTTCGTTATGAGTAGAACAGTTTCCACACCTGAGGCAGCGGTGCGATTGCAGCGACAGGATTCGTAATCCACATCAAGCCGCAGAACGGTTGGTATACTGGTACCAACCGATATGGCGAGCGGATATAAATACAAAGAAGATACCGAAGTGGCGGAGCTCAGACGGATCCGCAGGGAATTGCGGAATATCGAAAGCAACACTTCCGCCAAATGGTGGATCCTACACGGCATGCTCTACGGCGCCGGCTGGATCTTGGGTTCGCTGCTCGCGATCCTCATCCTCGGCTGGTTGCTCTCATTACTCGGCGTCATCCCCGGCCTGAACAAGATCGTCGCCGATATTTCGGCAGCGTTCTCTCGCGTCGGACGGTAGGGGAATACCCTATGCCGGATATTCACCGCCACCGCTGTCGACATTTTTGCGTGGGTTACAATATCGGGTATGGCAAAGAACGTACGTAAAGGTCACGGTCGTAAGGGCGAAGTGAAGAGCCGCACGCAGGTCTTGAGCGGGCGCAACAAGCGTTGGACCAAGGTGGACGCGAAAACGGGCCGCTTCATGGACCAAATGGCGAAGAAGGGACGCGCATTCAAAGGCGTGAAGATGAAATAGTGCATGAGTAAATCCCGCATTGAAGCCTTCAGCGACAGCGTCTTCGCTGTGGCGATGACGCTGCTCGTTTTTGATATCAAAGTTCCGGTACTCTCGGGTGCGACCGACGCGCAAGTGGCTCAGATCTTCTCGCAGCTCTGGCCGCTCGTTCTTTTGTACATGACGAGTTTCCTCGTGCTCTCGGTGCTCTGGACCAACCACCATTTCATTTTTCACGCCTTCGCCAAAGAGGTGGATCGTCAGCTGAATCTGATGAACATCATCTATCTCATGTTCGTGGTGCTCGTGCCGTTCTCGGCGCAACTCATCAACATCTATTCGCAATCGAAGATCGCCGTCGTACTCTATGGCGTGAACATTTTCGTCATCGTGTTCATATCGACCACGATGACGACCTACATCCGCCATCGCCACGCGCTTCTCAACCCCGAACTCTCGCATCGAACGATCAATCAATCGCAGTTCCGCGCACGCATGAGTTTGCTCTTTTATCCGCTCGGCATTTTGTGCTCGCTCGTGTGGATCCCCGCAAGTATCTTCTTCTACACCTTCCCCGTCATCTTCAACATTATCCCCGGTACATTGACCTTTCTCGAAAAGCACACGTGGCTGAATTTCGACTAGGAATTGTATTTTCTCCGGTTCGGGATAGAGTATAACGAGCACAAAAGGGAGGTCGGTATGACCGTTATCGATCTACGAACGAGGCAGGTATTGCCCGAGGTGACCTTCGAGCGTGTTTCCGCGGAAGCGTTCGAGCGGTACGGCACGAGCGGCGTCGAGGCGGCGTGGAAGGTATTCAAGGCTGCTATGGCCGACCTTACGGAGAAACTCCGGCAATTGGACGTAGCGGCCATGAAGGACTACACCATGTACATGTGGATGTGCGGGCAACTGCTCGACTACGCCGTTGATCCGAAGGTGTTCCGCGAGTTCCAGCAACAAGTCGGCAGCGATGTGGAAGCACTCTCCAAAGATGTCGAAGGCCGCAACGATATCGCAGATGAGCAGACGGAGCGGCTCACGGTGCTCTGTCTTTCCTGCAAATCCCTGTTCCAAAGTCTTGCGCTACGTTACCCGGGCACGCCATGAGTGGCGTGTCCGGAACCATATATGCTAGAGTTCTCCAATGGATCAGTTCCAGCAGATGGATATTTTTTTCATCGTGACGACGGTCGTCGTCGCGTTCGTCGGACTTCTTTTTATGATCGTGTTGTACCGCATTTGGCGGCTCCTCTCGGAAGTCGAATATTTCATGCATGAGATACGCGAAGAAACGACCTTGCTTCGGGGCGATATCGCAAAGGTCCGAACCAAGCTGCAGCGCGGGCTCCGCTTGCGCCGTCTCTTCAATATCGGCAAAGACGCCTTCACCGAATTCACCCGTGACCGCAGCAAGAAAAGTAAAAAAGACGATGCCGGGCGTTCATGAGTCGTTCATGCGTGAACGTCACAATTTGAGCGATGGCGCGTAAAAAGGCAAAACGAAAGTACTCGCAAAGTGCGGGCAAGGACGTAGAGCGTGAAATGCATGAATTCAAACGCGGCAGGCTCCGGAGCGGTCCCGGCGGTAAGGGCGGTAAAGTGAAAAACCGCAAACAAGCGATCGCTATCGGACTTTCGATCGCGCGCCGCAAAGGCAAGCGCGTTCCGAGGCTTAAAACAAGACGCAAACGAAAGCTGTGATCCGTTCATACGCTCTTACGGTTGCTGTGGTTTTATGAGTTCGGTCGAGTTAGTACGATATCTAACCATTACGAATATGACCAAAACACTGGTCGCGGCTTCAGCGCTTACGATCATGCTGGCAGCGGGCACGGCGTTCGCGCAAACATACACGTACCCGACGACAGGTACCTCGGGGACGACCGGTACTACGGGCACGACCGACCCCGGTGCGACGGGCACTGTGGGCGTCCCGAACACCGGAGCCGGCGGTAACGCAGTCGAGAACGAAGCGATACTCGGCGCTTCAGCGCTCGCCGCCATCGCGGCGGCAGGCGCGCTCATAGCGCGTCGGAAGACGATCTAGAGAACACAAGCGGCGGGCGCGGAGCGCCCGCCGCCTCCCCGGTATGCGCTCACGAACCATCACCCAATTGCTCGCTGGGCTTTTGATAGCCTCGCTCTGCGTGCTCGCCTACACCTTGTTCAATTCCACTTTGTATTTTTCGCAAACGACCGGCATCCCGCCGCTCTCGGTGCAAACGGCCGTGGCAACCTCGTCGCTGCCATCGCGGCTTATCATTCCGGCGCTCAAAGTGAACGCCAATGTGCAGCAATTGGGCGTGAACGGCGTGGGAAACATGCAGGCTCCGGATAATTTCACCGATGTCGGTTGGTACAAATACGGTACGGTGCCGGGTTACGTCGGGAGTTCCGTCATCGACGGACACGTCGACAACGGTCTCGGTCTTGCCGGCGTATTCATTCATCTCGATCAGATACAGGTCGGCAACGACGTCTACGTACAGACCAAAGGCGGCGACATGCTGCATTTCGTTGTGTCCGATATCGAGATATATCCATACCAAAACGTCCCCGTAGATCAGGTCTTTGCAGAAAACGATGCGGCTCGGCTCAATCTCATCACTTGCGATGGCACATGGGTTCATGGGCAGGACACCTACAATGAGCGGCTTGTCGTGTATACGAAATACGTCGGAGAGTCGTAGCGCGGGAACAGGCAAAAGGTTTTGGCTGCTGCGGGGCGAGCGCGACGTTCGTTGAGCTCAGGCGGAGCCGGATATGTCGCTCATCCTCGCCTGCCAAAACCTTTTGCCTGTTCCCGCGCTCATGCGTGATACACTTTTCCCATGCTCAAAACGCCGTTCTTCGATCCCAACAAAACATATTACGAGAATTGGGAACAAGGCCCGTTCGGCGACTTTACCGATGGAACTGTCGTTCCGGAAAGCCGTGAGCTTCGATTCGAATTTCTCGGTCAAAAATTACAATATCCGCTTGGCATTCCGGCGGGACCGCTCTTGAACGGGAAGTTCGTCGACGCTGCGCTCGATAAGGGCTTCGATGTGCCGGTGCACAAAACGGTTCGCAGCAAAACGCATCCGAGCAATGAGTGGCCAAATGTTCTGGGGGCGGACATTCCGGGTGATCTCACGCTCGAGATGGCGCAACAACCGATCGTCGTCCGCAACGAATACAAAGAACCGCTTTCCATCACCAACTCGTTCGGCAATCCATCGTACGAACCCGACGTGTGGCAAAACGATCTCCGCAAAAGTATCGCTCATGCAAAACAAGGACAACTCGTGATGTGCAGTTTCGAAGGCACGAAACGGGAGGGGATGAGCTCGGAAGATTACATCAACGATTGGGCGAACGGCATGCAGATGCTCAAAGACGCCGGTGTGAAAGTCGTCGAGGCGAACTTTTCCTGTCCGAACGAAGGCGCTGCGCAGCTCTTGTGTTTCGATGTTCCAAAAGTAAAACTTGTCGCGACGGCGATAAAAAACAAGATCGGCGACACAAAACTCGTCATCAAGATCGCGTATTTCGGCGAAGCCGAATTACGCGGGCTTGTGAAAGAAGTTGGGAATATCGTCGATGGCTTTTCCGCCATCAACACCATCCCCGCACCGGTAGTGACGCCCGACGGTAAGCAAGCATTGCCCGGCGCACATCGCGTAAAAAGCGGCATCTGTGGCCATGCCATCAAGTGGGCGGGTCTCGACATGGTCAAAAGGCTCAAGGCTTTGCGACAAGAATTCGGCATGAACTACGGGATCATCGGCTGCGGCGGCGTTACGATCCCGAGTGATTTTAAGGAATATCGCGACGCGGGCGCCGACGTCGTCATGTCCGCGACCGGTGCGATGTGGAACCCGTATCTTGCAAAAGAAATTAAGGAAGCGTACCCTGACGCATAAAGAAAGCGGGCGGCTTCGCCGCCCGGCTCGCGTCGCAAGTCTCGGAAACTCGTATAACATCATTTACTTTAAGGCAGAGATCACTTTCTCGATATTGGCAGCATTAAGATTGTAGTTTTTTACCAAGGCGATAGTTGGTTTTACCGGTTTCTTATCACCCCACCAGTGTCTGTAGACCGACTCTGTGCCGCGGCCATAGCTCCAATAATCACCCTCGTGTTTGGATTCCGTCACTTGTTCTCGAAGGCCTTTAGTCGTTAGCCACAGTTTGCGACCCCACCCATTTGGGTGATCGGGATGTTGGCTTCCAATATCGGCTATTTCCAGATCTTCAAGCAAATCACGGACTTCGGGCATACCGACTAGCTTTTTGAGGGTATCGAGCGTAGCGGTTTGAGCTTTTCGCCGAGCCGTATCTGCTTTTCGCTGCTGTCTTTTGGTCAAGATCATCGTTTTCTCCCAACAGAGTGTGGAACCGATGCGATTTAATCATCCGGAGACGACTACACAAGAAAATTGTCGTCAATAACCAACAACACCCAACGTGGAGACCGATTCGAATACATAGCTTGTATTAAAGATCCGGCCGCGCAAGCGCGGCCGGCCGAACGAAGTTGGTGCATTCACGCGCCGCCTCGTTTTGGATGCAACGTTCCTGTGTCGCCGAATTGCTCGCGGGACCCCTTTTCGGGAGCGGGCCCATGGCCACCGCCTCTCGCCCAGTTTGTAAGGGCTTCGCGGTGAGCATAATCCCTCAATGTTTCGGCCTGGGTATCCCGTGCTCGGTAGTAATCCAATAGGCTCCGAGACATGACCTTCTCCTTTGCATAAGATATTCTCTCCATGAGAATATCACCAGCTTCTTTAAAACATCTACAAAAAACGAAGCAAGAAAATTGTCGTCAAAATGCGACAACGTTATTTAGTTGCTTTTGCGACCTGTTCTTTTCCGAGCTGTTTGTACATGTACTGGAACAGCGAACGGACGATCTGCGCGATCTTTTCGTCCTGGATGTGGACCGCGACGGGGTAGTCTTCCGCGAAGGAGATGATCTGTACTTTGTCGCCGTAGGTCATCATTTCGACTTCGAACGGATATTCAGGCGGCAGGATGTGCGTTTGACGCATTTCTTTCGGGTCTTTGGATTTGGATTCGAGCGCCGCAGGAGTGCCGGTCGCGATCTCATAGCGCTGCACACCACCCGCAACGCGTTTCTGAATGTAGTCATTCACCCATGACACACCCATGAGCTTCTGCGCGGCGTCGGTGCCGCTAAAGCCGTAAATGATCTTCGACGGATTGCCGGTGATCGTGTCCGCGAGAACCTTCTTGATACCTTCACGACCTTCGTAAAATTGGATCGTCGGATATTTGCGTTCGCGGCCGAAGCCTTTTTCCTCCATGAACGGGACGATATCGCGCATTGTTTTGGCATCCGTCGCAAGGTTCTTTTGCATCTGTTCTATATAGTCGACGAGGAGATTCGGACGGATCGCGCGCCATGCGAGAACGCCGCCTTCCTCGACGGAACTGACGAGACCTCGTTCCGAGAGTGAGCGGAGGATAGGGTAGAGCGTTGTCCGGTTGATCTTCGTACGCTTAGATAGAAGGGAGACCCGAAGCGATTTTGAGTCAAAAAGCGCTACGAGAACCCTTATTTCGCTCGGTTGTAGACCTATATGAGCCAGTGTTTCAGCGAGGTTTTGAGCCAAAGGTTGCGGCAATGCCATATGTTGTCATGTTATATCGACAAAACATCGAAAGTCAATCGGTCGGGTACTGTATAGTTCTCGGGTGGAAAATACGTTGAAAATACTCGAAAAAAGGGCGTACGATGCGATCGAGAATAGAACATTCCCCGGTTGTATTATCGGGATCGTTCGCGCCGAGGGTGAACGGCAAGTTGTTGCGTTCGGGAAGTTCACCTATGCACATGAGTCGCCCGACGTTCGGGTAGACGCGATCTACGACCTCGCATCCGTGACAAAATCTATCCCCGTCGCTTCGCTTGCAGCCATGTTCGTTGCGGAAGGTAAGTTTGCGCTTTCCGATACGGTCAAACGGTACATTCCGGAACTACAGAATGATTTCGGAGCGACGATCGAGGATCTGTTGCGATATCGTGTCCACGGATCGCAGATGTCTTCTTTAAAATACGGAACGTTCGAACAGGTGCGAACGCACATATTCGAGCACGGATTCGACGGTCCGCCGAGTGAAAGCGAATATACGAATCTGCCGGCGTTCCTGCTCGGGATCATGCTCGAACGCGTTGGCGGGGAGATATTGCCCGCGCTTGCGCACAGGTATTTTTTCGCTCCGCTCACGATGAACGATACGACATTCTTTCCGTATGATATCGAGCGTGTTGCTCCGACAGAGGTCGTAAAGGGCATGGAGATCCGCGGTGTCGTACACGACGAAAGCGCCCGCATGTTCGCGCAAAAGCGCCGCGCGGCCGGGCATGCCGGCTTATTTTCAACGGCGCTCGATCTACTCAATTTTCTTGAGGCTCTTTTGAACGATCGATTTCCGCAGGTAGTCGCGTTCGCGCAACAAGGTCTCGGCTGGCAACTGAAAGGCGACTTTCTTGGTCATGTCCAGCAAGGAGCCTCCTTGCTTGCCGGAAGCGGAAGTAGGTTCGGGAAGACCGGATTTACGGGCACGTCGGTAGTTCTGGATATGCAAAAGCGGACCGGCCTCGTCATGTTGTCCAACCGCACCTATCCGCATCGTCCGAACGACATGGGTGCTATCAACGTGTTCCGAGCCGATATCGCCAACCTCGTTCTCGATAGCGATTGAACAGATGACGTTCAGCGTGTACTCTGCTCCCTATGTGCGGCATCTTCGCGTATACGGGCAATAATAAGAAAAACGCGGGCGAGGTCCTGCTCGACGGGCTCATGTCGCTCGAATACCGCGGCTACGATTCAGCCGGAATGTTCCTACCCGACGCAGGGATCGTAAAATCGACCGGCGCCGTGTCGCATTTACGGCGCAAAATGCCGCCCGGGTTTTTCGGCAAAAGCGGCATCGCTCACATCCGCTGGGCGACACATGGGGAGCCGACGGAAGTGAACGCGCACCCGCATAAAGATTGCACGGGCGACATCTGGCTCGTGCACAACGGCATTATCGAGAATTACAAAGAGTTGCGGGCGAATCTGGAAAAGCTCGGCCACACCTTCGTTTCAGCGACCGATACGGAAGTCCTCACACATCTCATCGAAGAGCATCTGAAGCGGGAAAAGGATTTCGAGAAAGCGACCGTAGCCGCGCTCAAACAGGTGAAGGGCACGTACGGCCTCGCCGTCGAATACGTGCCGGAGCCGGACAAAATAATCGCCGCGCGAATGGGTTCACCGGTCGTGCTCGGCTTAGGCGAACATGAGCGGTTCATCGCCTCCGACGCGGCACCGATCCTCAAACACACGAGCAAGGTCGTATTCCTCGAGGACGGCGAGATCGCGGTCATTACGCCCGAAAAACACGACATATATAAGTTGGATGGTGCGCGAGTGGAGCGCGATCCGGAAAAAGTCGACTGGAACATTGAAGCGGCGCAACGCGGCGGGTACGCGCATTTCATGCTGAAAGAGATCATGGAGGGTCCCGAAGTCGTCCGGAACACCTTGCGCGGCCGCGTGCTTGAGAAAGAAGGGCTTGCCAAACTCGGCGGGCTCGAATCAGTCTCTGACGAGATCGCCAAGGCGGAACGTATGATCATCGTCGGATGCGGCACTGCGTATTACGCGGCGCTCACCGGCGAATATATGCTTGAGGAGCATGCGGGCATCCCCGTCGAAGTCGAATTAGGCAGCGAATTCCGCTATCGTCACCCTGTCCTGAACCAGAAAACGATCCTTCTCGCCGTGTCGCAGTCGGGGGAGACAGCAGACACGCTGGAGGCGATCCGCGAAGGCAAGCGGCGCGGTGCTCTCACGCTTGGTATCTGCAACACGGTCGGTTCCACCATCGCCCGCGAGACCGATGCCGGAGTCTATAATCATGCGGGTCCGGAGATCGGTGTCGCTTCGACCAAGGCGCTCGTCTCGCAGCTGACGGCGCTCGCGCTCTTCACGATGTTCCTCGGTCGTCAGCGAACGATGAGCGTGGAAACGGGACAGCAGATCGCGAGCGAGCTTCTCGCGTTACCTCAAAAGATCCAGTCGGTCCTCGACCGGCGTGCGGACATCGAGAAGCTCGCAAAAAAATATCTCAAGGCACGCGATTTCCTCTACATAGGACGAAAATATAATTACGCCGTCGCGTTCGAAGGGGCTCTGAAGCTCAAAGAGGTGTCGTACATCCACGCGGAAGGATGCGGCGCGGGCGAAATGAAGCACGGCCCCTTGGCGATGATCGACGAGCATTTCCCGACATTCGCGATCGCCCCGAGCGATTCGGTGTATGAAAAAGTCGTCTCCAACATTGAGGAGATCAAAGCACGCAAAGGCCCCGTTATCGCGCTCGCGACGGAAGGGAACACGGAGATAGCGAATCTTGTCGATGGCGTGTTCTATGTGCCGCACACGATCGAAATGCTTTCGCCGATATTGAACATCGTGCCGCTGCAGCTTTTCGCGTACTACTTCGCAAAAGAAAAAGGTCTTAATGTGGATCGCCCGCGCAACCTCGCGAAATCCGTGACCGTCGAGTAATTACGTCGTTTCCTCTATCTCGTTCTGGATGATCGAGCTCTTGAGCCATTCTTCACGCTCGGACGGATCCAGTCCTCCGAGGCACGTTTCGATATAGCGACGCGATATTTTCATATCGGTGTAGTGGTTGTCGGGAGCCATGAACGCGTATACGATCCCGTCGATATCTTCCACAAGATCTTCTGTGACGTTCACGCAGTCGTACCCGAACTCGCGTCGCTTCAGAAGATCGAGCTCCTGTTCGGTGACGGGAATAAGCACTCCCGAGACGATAACTTCGTCGCTCGGAACGATATTGAGGTAGAGATATTGGCGGCCTTTTTTGTTGAACTTACGCACGTATCCGCGAACATTCCCGCGCACGATCTCTTTGGGCCCGTGCAACGTACGCCCGAGACTATCGGGATTCATCAACGACCCGTAACCGAATACATACAACTGCATTATTTTTTTATACCACGCATGACGGGCATCTGAGACGTTTTCCACAAAGAAGACGACCCGGCAGCAGTGCCGGGTCGGTCGCCGGTCCCGTGATCGGCGTTATTGCTGGTAGGTTCTCACCAACGCGTCGAGCTTGGCGTCGAACTTCACCGTATCGCCGGTCAGCGCTTCGGCATAGTAGTTGTCGTTGCTCTCGTCGCCGATCGAATCCGCGGATACGGTCGCCGAGAAGGCAAGCTTTGAGACGAGGTACGGCTCGAGCGCGAGATTAATGAAGTCACGGCGACAGAGCGCGAGCTTCTTGCCGGTCTGGCTTGCGCAGACCCGATCGCCGGTCTTGATAGCTCTGTCCGCGAACGGCTCGGTCGGTTCCGTCGCCATCGCAATAACGGTAGAAGCAGCAAGCGCTGCTATTACAAGAGTGATCTTGAGCATGGTGTGCTCCCTCCGGAAGCGCGGTAATGCGCCCGTGGTATCAAAGCATGCGAGCTGTTCTCCTGCAACGGGCCTTATAGTTTGATGACCTCCTCCCACGAACGGCCTTCGACGCCGAAGTGGCCGTAGGCTGCTGTCTCGCGGAAGATGGGGCGCGTGAGGCCGAGGCGCTCGATGATCGCGCGCGGGCGGAAATCGAAATTCTTCGTGACCATCTCGGTAAGATTCTTTCCGTCATCGTCGAACGCCTCGATCATTACGGGCTCGACGCGACCGATCGCGTACGCGACGGAGACGAGCGCTTTTTTTGCATAGCCGTTCGCTACGAGATTTTTTGCGGCGAAACGGCACATGTACGCGGCAGAGCGATCTACTTTGGTCGAATCTTTGCCGGAAAACGCGCCGCCACCGTGCGGCATGAGCCCGCCGTAGGTGTCGACCATGATCTTGCGACCGGTGAGGCCGGCATCGGCGGCAAATCCGCCGAGCACGAATTTGCCGGTCGGGTTCACCAGTATTTCGATGTTCGATACGTCGCCGAGGACCGGAGTGAACAGGTGCTCGATCAGTCCGGCGCGAATATCCTCCTGCGACACCTCTTCAGCGTGCTGCGTTGAGGTGAGTGCTGTGAGGACTTTGCCGTTGTCGATCGTCACTTGGGTCTTACCGTCGGGCTTGATCCACGTGAGCACATTGTCGCGACGCAGTTTTTCCAGACGTCGCGCGAGCGCGTGTGAAAGAACGACGCCCAGTGGGAGCATCTCTTTTGTCTCGTCCGTCGCAAATCCGTACATGATGCCCTGGTCGCCGGCACCGCCGGTGTCGACACCCTGCGCGATGTCGGGCGATTGGGTGACGATCGTATTGAGCACTTTTAATTCGTCCGTATAGCCGATGTCTTTGTAGACTTGACGTGCGATCGTCTCGGCATCGATCTTTGCGCTCGTGGTCAGTTCGCCTCCAAGCATCAACGTGCCGTGGCTGCCGAAACTTTCCACCGCAACACGCGATTTCGGATCTTGGGTCAGACAGGCATCGAGGACCGCATCGGATATCTGGTCGCAGACTTTGTCGGGGTGTCCCGCCGTTACGCTTTCCGTCGTGTACCTCTGCAGTGTATGGAACATATGAATATTTCCAACGGAAAATATCTTCACGCGAGGGACTTATGGTTAAAAGTATCTCCCCGGCGGGCTGGAAGTGGCACCTTGCTTTTGCAGGTTGCCGGCGGGTCGCAGAGCCAGATCTCTCGCCGCACTCTTGATACGATATTCGGTTGTGGCACAATCGTACCAGTTGCCTTTTCAGGGCGCAAGGTAAGGAACGAGGTCCAGATGGATGCGCATGCTACGAACGAACAACGCGTGTCACGTCGGGACCAGTGGCGTCCCGTTGAAGTGTTCAGTGAAGCGAAAGATCGCCGACGCGGGTCAGAAGACGCTCACATCGTCGGTGAGGCCTGCATCGCAGTATTCGACGGCGTATCGTCCCCGAGCGACGGCGAGCAGGACGGGCCGACGCCCGGACAGTACGCCGTTGAGGCGGGGGCACGATTGCTTTACGGTGATCCCGATATACGTGCGCACACGATCGTACAACGGCTCACACAGGCTGTCCGTATAGCACGCGAAGGATACCGAACAGGGACGCCGAGTTTCGTGTTCGTCGCGTTCTTTCCGAAGGAGGATGTGATCGTGCGCGTCGGCGATTGTTCGTACCTGATCGACGGAGAAGGGAGTAACAAGGAACTGGCCGTCGATCACGTGCGTGCGGTGTTGCGTAAACGCATCATCACGAGAATCCTCGCCGCCGGCGCGTCGGTGGAAGAACTTCTGCGGAACGATCCGGCTCATGCTCGCATGGCCGGTCTTCGGGACTGGCAGGACCACTTCACCAACACGCACGCATCGCCTGAATACAGCTACGGCGTGATCGACGGGGAAGACGTACCGGAAAGGTTCGTTGAATATATTCCGGTTCCCTGTAGTGCCTGTAAGATCGTTCTGGCATCCGACGGCTATTCGTCGGGCACGCTAAAGATGACGCTTCAGGAGAGTGAGAAAGCGTTAGTGCGATTACAAGAGGAAGACCCGCTTGGTATCGCCCGGTATTCGGTTCGTTCGCACAAGCCTGTGAAAGAAGGCCAAACGGCGACCGACGATCGCACGTACATCCGCATCGAACGCATCTAGTGCGTTCGATGCTTCTTTTTATCCAGCGCGCGAACGATCTGCGCGGCGAGCTTGTTCGAATCGTGACGGATGAGAGAGCGCACGATGAGGTCGTGCTTGAGACGTTTTTTGCCCTTGGGGGAGGCGATGAGCGACGCCCCCATAGCTGTGTGATCTTCAGGCAAGACAACTCGGGTCGGCATTTCCCCTTCTCGGGCGTAACGCTTGGTGATCGCTCCGGAAGGAAGCTTGTTGTTGTAGAGCACGAGATCGATCCGACCGCCGAGGTACTTCTCGATCACCGCAGTATAATCGGCGACGGAGAAATTCTTGCTGTGTTTCGCGTAGCTCATCAAATTGCATACAAAGACTTTTTTGGCGCGGCTTTTCCGTATCGCTTCGGCGATACCCTTGACGAGCAGGTTGGGAACGAGACTTGAATAAAGATCGCCCGGACCGATCACGATGATGTCCGCATCGCGGATCGCCGCGAGCGCTTTCGGGTTGGCGCGCCCACGCGGTTCGAGCCACAGGTTCTTCAGATCGCCGTTGATCTTCGTCGAGTGGATCTTATTTTCGCCGCGGACCGTTCGCGCGCCGATCTTGGCGGCGAGCTTCACGGGGTCGAGCGTCGAGGGGATCACGCGACCGCGGATGCGCAATACCTCGCTCGCTTTTTCGACGGCCGCATCGAAGCTGCCGGTTATTTTTTCAAGTGCGGAGAGGAGGAGATTGCCGAAGTTGTGACCTTTGAGGCCGCCTTCCGAAAAGCGGTAGCTGATCAGCGTACGCATCAGTTCGTCGGACGAGGACAGCGCCACGAGACACTGACGCACGTCGCCCGGAGGAAGCACACCGAGTTCATCGCGCAGTATGCCGGTCGAACCTCCGTCATCGGACATCGTGACGATCGCGGTAAGATTGAAGGGATACTTTTTAAGACCGGTAAGCACCGTAAAGGTACCGGTTCCCCCGCCCATAACGACGATATTCTTACGCTTCTTAGCTGCCATACGATTCGGGCAATACTAGCAAAAAGCGTGGTTTTATGCACCTGTATCGGCTTAGGTATGCGGTAACTACCGTTATACTGTAAGCGTCTATCCAATATGACATCGTGGTCAATAAATAGAGTTGCATGGGGGATCTGGGCACTCACACTGCTCGGGACGATCGTCGCGTTTCCGGCCTTGCCGTCCACGATGGCAGAGCATTTCAATGCGACGGGTCAAATGTACGGAACAACGGCTTCCTGGATAGGCGCATTCATTCTTCCGGTCATCACGCTGCTTGTGCTGCTTCTTTTTACGGCGATCCCATACATCGATCCGTTGAAGGTCAACATCCAACAGTTCCGGCGGCAGTACGATACATTCGTTGTGTTATTGATGCTCTTTTTTGCCGTGATCCAATCATTGATCATTTCGCGCAACCTCGGTTCGACGGTAGATCCGATGTACGTCGTACTGCCCGCCGTCGGCGTGCTCATGTTCTACGTCGGGACGATCCTGCCGAAGACGCGCCGAAATTGGTTCATCGGCATCCGCACGCCGTGGACCATTTCATCCGATCACGTCTGGCAGAAAACCCATGAGCTCGGCGGAAGATTATTCCAAGTACTCGGCGTCGTCATCATCCTCGGCACGCTCGCGCCGGCGTTCGCATTGCAGATCATTCTCATTCCGCTCGTGATCATCGTGATCGGACTCGTCGCGTATTCCTATGTCATTTATGAGCAAGACCGCAAAGCCTGATCTATGAGCACGCGAGCATGGGGAATACTGACAGTCCTGCTTGCGATCGTCGTGATCGTGCTCGCGTGGTTCTTGATCACCACGCCCGCGTCGGCGCCGACCATTCCCGTTTCGCAATCGACGAGCACCCCGACCGCTCCACGGGAGGGTCCTCCCGTCTCGAGCTCGACCGCGCCGCTCGACACGCAGGTTTCGGTCACAATGCCGCTGCCGAACGCCATCGTGGGACACACCTTCGATATAACGGGCACCGCACCGAACCAGTGGTATTTCGAAGCGGTATTTCCGATCCAGGTACGCGATGCGAACGACGATCTCGTCGGCAATTCACAGGGCCACGCGCAGAGCGATTGGACGAAGCCGGGGCTTGTCGCATTCACATCGCAAATAACGATCGATGCATCGTATCAGGGCCCGGCCAACCTGATCATCCTGAAAGACAATCCTTCGGGCTTGCCGCAGAACATCGACTCGGTAACGATCCCCATCGTCGTGCAATAAAAACGAGGCGACCGCTGCCCGAAGGCAACGGTCGTTTGTTTCAGAGCGCCCACCAGAGCGCAGGAGGGGGGTGGTCCTTGCACGGCTTGATCGAAAAGCAAATGTGCCCGATCTCAGGCGGTCGGTTCCGCCATGATTCGTCGAAACCGGGTCCGTCCGTCGCACTCTTCTCGCGTGCGCGAGGTCTCTTTTTGTAGAGCATCCGTTCGTGCGCGAGGCTGGTGACGGAGAATCGCCAGCCGGCTTCGTATTCGACGATGGCGCTTTTCGGGAGACGCTTGTGACGACGGACCAGTTCATCCAGTGTGCGAGCGGCCTCTTCGATCGCACGAGCGGTGTGATAGGGATTGTGACTCTCGTCGGACTGCCCGCGAAACTCGTTCAATTCCCGTCGTGCGCGGATCACGGCATTCGACAACGCACGCAATCGTTTCGGCAGCATCGGCAGCTTCGAAAGCTCGGCACGCTCCTTCTTCTTTTGCGGCATGCGGTACGGGCATCGCCTGGGGGCGCGTGCCCGCAAAAGTCCGGACACGCCTGTACCGAGGATGTCTTCGATGGCGGTCATGGGACGACTCCGTTTGCTGTCGGGGTTTTAGCACGATTTATTGCATTCGACAATATGCTAGGATTGCCGGATGAAACCAGGGAAATTCGAGGAACGACGTAAGCGGGCGGCGAAGATCGTCGCCTATTTGAAGAGAGTGTATCCAAAACCGAAGACCGAACTGCGCTACAAAACGCCGATGCAGCTCCTAACCGCAGTGATGCTCTCCGCCCAGACGACGGATAAACAGGTCAATAAGCTTAGTGAGGCGTTGTTCAGAAAGTACAAAACGGTCGGTGATTTCGCGCGCGCCAACCCGAGGGTATTCGAAAAAGAAATCTCATCCGTTTCGTTCTTCCGGAACAAAGCGAAGGCGATCGTCGCATCCGCAAAAAAGATCGAGAAAGAGTTCGACGGTAAGATCCCGCGAACGGTGCCCGAACTCGTCACGCTTCCCGGCGTCGCATACAAAACCGCCAACGTCGTGCTCGGTGAACTCTACGACATGTGGGAAGGCATCCCGACCGACACCCACGTGAAGCGGTTCGCAAAACGATTCGATCTTACGGATAACGAAGATCTCACGAAGATCTCCAAAGACCTTGAGGCGCTCGTTCCGAAAAAAGACTGGAAATTCGTTAACAACGGTCTCGTCCTGCACGGTCGCTACGTATGTCCGGCGCGTCCCCACAGTGATTGCGTCACACATCCGCTCACGAAACTCTGGCCCGAAGCAGCTAATCGTTGGCCCAAAGCCAACGATTCGAAAGGGGTCGGGAAAACTGTAGTTTTCCCGTGGCGGAAAGCAGGACGAAGTCCGTTGAGAACCGAGGGTTCTCAAAGCGATTCTCGTTTACGAGAATCGCAACGATGGCCCAAGGTAACAAGATGATATGAAAGTCATCGTCGACGGACTTGCGATCGAATACAAAGACGAAGGACAGGGACCGGTCTTGCTCATGCTCCACGGATGGGGGAACACGATGCGTTATTTCGACACGCTTTGCGACGCGCTGAGCGGACTACGCATCATAAGATTGGATGCGCCGGGATTCGGCGGATCCGAACTCCCGCACGAGCCGTGGAACGTCGAACGCTATGCGAAGTTCGTCGCGGATTTTTGTGAGAAGATCAACGTTCAGCCTGTCGCTATTCTTGGACACAGTTTCGGCGGACGCATCGCGACCAAAGGCGTCAGCAAGGGCATTCTGCGACCGCAGAAGTTGATCCTCGTCGCATCGGCGGGCGTCGCCGAGCGGCACACGCCGCGCACCGTCCTTTATGCGGCAGCCGCAAAGATCGGAAAAACACTTCTCGCGCCGCTCCCCGAAGGAGCGTACGGGAAAGTACGACGCATGGTCTACGAAAAGTCGGGAAGCGATTATCTGACGACGAGCGCGAAAGTGATGCAACAGGTGTTCCTGAATATGATACATGAGGATCTGAGCGGGGATGCGGCGAAGATCACGTTGCCGACCCTTCTCATATGGGGGGAGAATGATGTGATAACGCCGCTCAAAGAAGGTGAAAAGTTGCACTCGCTCATCAAGAACTCGACCCTTCGCGTCGTTCACGGGGCGGGGCATTTCGTATATCGCGATGACCCGCGGGAGGTCGCGAAACTCATCAAAGAATTCGTATGAAGCATATTTTATCGCGCTATCACCCTCGTTACGTCCGCTCGCTCGTATACATGATGCAGGCCAGTGAATATTATCCGCGAGAATTTCTGGCGTGGTATCACCGCACCGGCGATTTTTCCAACATCGAGAAACGTAAACACCTCATGTATACGCCGAAGGCGGTAGTGTTGACCTTTTTTGCTTGGATCTTATTGATCTGGGGGGCGGTTAGCGCCGCGCTTCTCGTGTTTCAAGCCGGATTGCCCGGCTATATCTCCGCGATCATCGGCATTGTGCTCGCGCCGTTCATCGTGCCCTATACACTATTCCTGCTGATACTCTTGCTCAATTGGCTCCAAATTCCCGTCGAGTCGTATATCGTCGCCCGTGCGAAACGCACGCTCCAAAAACATCCCGCGGTGAAGATCGCCATCGCCGGAAGTTATGGCAAAACCACCATGCGCGAGATCTTGAAGACCGTTATTTCAAGCGGCAAGCGAGTCGCGGCGCCAAAGGGCAGTCACAACACGCCGCTTGGCATCGCGCGATTCATCGAGCAATTGCGGGGCGATGAGGAAGTACTCGTGTTCGAGTTCGGAGAATACTATTCAGGCGACGTCATGCGTCTATGCAGGTTCGTCGAACCGCAGTGGGGCATCGTGACGGGCGTAAACGAAGCGCACTTGGAGCGGTTCGGTTCGCTCGAAAATACTGCGAAAACGATTTTCGAGCTCGGCGAATATCTCGATCGCAGTCCGCTGTATGTCAACGCCGAGGATACGCTTGTCCGGGCGCGCGCAAAGTCCAATTACGTTCCATACGATAGAAACGGCGCAGGTCAGTGGAAGGTAGTCGGGGCCACGACAGCGATCGATGGCACGACCATCGACTTTTCGCACAACGACAACAGTGTTCGTGTGCACTCAAAATTGCTAGGGCTTCACAATATCGGGCCGATCTCCGCTGCTGCCGACATTGCCTCGAAGTTGGGACTTTCAGACGAGCAGATCCGGCATGGCATCTCGCAAACAAAACCGTTCGAGCATCGCATGCAACCGCGCTCGGAGGGTGGGGTCACGATGATCGACGACAGTTACAACGGTAATCCAGACGGTGTGCGAGTCGCTATCGAGTTCCTCAAGACGCTGCAGGGACGCAGACGCTGGTACGTAACGCCCGGCCTTGTCGAAATGGGTTCGCGCAAGGAAGAGGTGCACAGGACGATCGGCCGCCAGTTAGCGGAAGCCAAGATCGAAAAAGTCGTTCTCATGCGCAATTCCGTCACGCCCTTCATCGAGCAGGGCCTCAAAGAAGCCGGCTATACGGGCGAGATGATCTGGTTCGACGATGCGGTGATGGCCTTCAGAGCGTTGCCCACGATGACGCTTTCGGGGGACGTGGTCCTGATCCAGAACGACTGGCCGGATCAGTATTTCTAGGCATAATAGAGCCATGAAGTCGATCGCGGTCATCTTCGGCGGCAAAAGTGCGGAGCACGATGTCTCTATCATCACTGCGCATATCCCGATCATCGAAGTGCTGCTCACCGATGGTGGGTTCGACGTGTGGCCGGTTTACATTTCGAAAGAGGGGAACTGGTATTGCGACAAGCGCATGAACGATCTCCGGTTTTTCAAAGAACCGGATTGGGAAGCGCAGGTCGCAAAATGGAAACCCGTCGAGTTGTCTTTTGAGGGAGGCCTGCAGATCTGCTGGCCACGCATGTTCGGCAAGTGCGTGAAGATCGATGTCGTATTCCCCGCGATGCACGGCACGTACGGAGAAGACGGTTCGCTCATGGGCGTGTTGCGGATGGCTAACGTGCCGTTCGCCGGTTGCGACATCTTCGCATCGGCTGTTGCAATGGATAAAGTGTTGACCAAGCAGGTCGTTGCGGCAGAAGGCATGCCTGTCGTGCCGTACGTGTGGTTCACCAAAGCGCAGTGGAACAAAGATGCGAACGCGTACCGAGCACGAATGAAAGATCTGAAATGGCCGCTTTTTGTAAAACCCGTGCATCTCGGTTCGTCGATCGGCATCACCAAAGTGAAGAACCAAGAGGAGCTTGAGAACGCGATCGAGGTTGCGTTGCACTACGACGACAAGGTACTTGTCGAAGAGGGGATCGAACCGCTTTTGGAGGTCACGTTGCCGATCATGGGCAACGACGATATCCGCACGGCAGAATGCGAACGTCCCTTGAATAAAACGGAGATGTTCGATTTCAGCGATAAGTATCTATCGGGCGGTAAATCGAGCGGCGTGAATAATGCCTACAGTGAAATTCCTGCCGCGATCGGCGAAGAGCTCACAAAGAAGTTCAAAGCGCTCGGCGTTCGCGTATACGAAACGCTCGGCTGCACCGGCACCGCGCGCGTCGACTTTTTGATCAACGATTCGACGAAAGAGATATTCGTGAACGAGGTGAATACGTTGCCTGGCAGCTTGTACCATCACAACTGGAAAAAAGCGGGCGTCTCAAATCGCGATCTCGTGCTCGGGCTCATCAAACTCGGCGAAGAGCGTTTTGCCGCGCAACAGAAAAATATCTACGCATTCAAATCCGATATTCTGAATAAGGTCGGCGGGCCGAAGGTGCAGGAATAAATAAAAGGATCGGGCGGCCATGGGCCGCCCTTTGAAACCGGATACCGCCGCTTATGCAGCAAGAAGAATGCCGGCCACCGATTGCTTCGTGCAGATCAGGTTGACTGTCGCGTGCACCGTATTGGGCGGCTTCGTCGCATCGGCGATGGCGTAGAACAGCATCAATTCCACGTGTCCGTCCGGGGTCGGATACGCATTCGTCTTGGCAGCCGCCCATGACCTGAGCTTGGTCTTTTGCTCGGGCGGAATCGCCGCAAGCACAAGCCGGCTCAAGCGCCCTCGCTGATCCTTCGGCACATCGCAGAATCGCTGATCGAGCTCAGCGGGCGACGCGCTGTGACCCCGTGGGAAGACGGTCGACTGGCGGTGTTTCCTCGCCAAGTTAACGAGTTCGTGACACATCCTCGATATCCCTCCAATAGTGCCCCGACGCCCTTGTGGCGCACGGCTCAGGACACTATATGCAGTGCCAGTGCATGTCGCAAGTTGAATTGTTTGAGGTAGGATGGTGCGATGAGACCCAGAAAAGTCGCGGTATTCGACGTCGACGGAACCATCTTCCGCTCGTCGCTTTTGATCCAGCTGGTCGAACAGTTGATCCGCGATGGCGTGTTTCCGGAGGAGGTGCAGGCAGTCTATGCGAGGCAATACGAAAAATGGCTCGATCGGGAAGGGGATTATGACGCGTACATTCAGGCAGTCGTAAAAGCATTTATGAACCATCTGGTCGGCGTGCACTACGGCGCGCTCGTCGAGGCGTCGAAAAAAGTCGTGGCGGCGCAGTGGAAACACACGTACCGCTATCCGCGCGCGCTCATCAAGGAGCTCAAAGATCGCGGATACTTTTTGCTTGCGATCTCACATTCGCCCAAAACCATTCTCGATAAATTCTGTCCTCGTCTCGGGTTCGACAAAGTCTATGGCCTCTTGTACGAGATCGACGAGGAGGATAAGTTCACCGGCAAGGTAACGGACGAAAAGCTCGCGCTCGACAAGGCGTACATCATCCGCCGGGCGATCGACAAGGAGTCGTTGATGCTGACCAATTCGATCGGGGTCGGCGACAGCGAGAGCGATATACCGTTCCTCGAGATCGTTGCGAAGCCTATTTGTTTCAATCCCAATTCGAAATTGTTCGCGCACGCGAAAAAGGAAAAGTGGAAGGTAGTGGTGGAGCGCAAAGACGTGATCTACGAACTATGAGATATGTTTGGGCGGCGGTTGTTCTGATCGTCGTCGCCTATGCGGGATATGAGTACCTGCGAATAAGCGTGCTGGTCGGCGTCAGCGGTAAGCTTGTTAACGAGGCGTATGCGTACCAAAACGCGACCGGAACGTTGTCGGTGCTCGTCCTCGGAGACAGCACCGCCGTAGGGGTCGGTTCACCGAGCCAGGACTCGGTCGCCGGACGCCTCGGCACATATTTGAACGCATCAGTTGAGAATCACGCCGTGAGCGGTGCCGTGACGACGAACCTCGCAAAGCAGATCATGCAGACACAGAGACCGCACTACGACCTGATCCTTATTCAAATTGGGGCCAACGATATTATCCGTTTTCACTCTCCGGCGGCTACCGCAAAGACTCTGGATGCCGCCCTCAAGTCACTCAAGCCGAAATCCGACCGCATCGTATTGCTGACGGCCGGCAGGGTCGGCGACGCTCCGTTTTTCCCGCGACTGTTCGGCTGGCTCTGGACATGGCAGGCATCGCGCATGCGGGCGCAATTCATGACGGTCGCGAACGCGGACAACATTGCGTATGTCGATCTCTATAGCGCTCCGGATCCGTTCAATTCCGATCCCGTCCGGTATTACGCGCCCGACGGACTGCATCTGACCGGCGACGGATACGGATACTGGTTCGATCAAGTACGGCAAACGATACAAGGCCGTTGGCCGGAAATTACACATGGCCCCAACTGATATACAACAGTTCAGACGCGAGGTCTGGAGCTACTATAAAAAGAACGGCAGAAACGACCTACCGTGGCGCAAAACGACCGACCCGTACAAGATACTCGTGTCGGAAATGATGCTCCAGCAAACACAGGTGCCGCGCGTCATCGAAAAGTACAAATCGTTCGTTAAAAAATTCCCGAACGTCGACGCGCTTGCAAAAGCAAGACTCGCGGACGTATTGAAAGAATGGAGCGGACTCGGCTACAATCGCCGCGCGAAATATCTCCACGACGCGGGCAGGATCGTAGTCAATGACTACGGTGGCGACATGAAAAAAGCACTGGGACATCGACTGCCCGGCGTCGGCGCCTATACGCGAGCCGCGATCAGGACGTTCGCATTCAATGAATCGAACGAAATGATAGAAACGAATATTCGCACAGCCTATATCTATCATTTCTTCCCTTCGTCAGAGGATACGAAGCAAGGAGGCTCCTTGCTTCATGATGCGCAGATCTTGCATATTGCGGCGAGGGCGGCGAGGGATCAGGATCCGCGCACTTGGCATTGGGCGCTCATGGATTATGGCTCGCATTTGAAACGAATCGGAGTTCGTAACAATGTACGCAGTAAGCACTACACGAGACAATCGAAATTCGGGGGGAGCTCGCGTCAGTTTCGCGGTGCCATCCTGCGTGAATTGCACTCAAGTTCAGCCAGTGAACAACTTCTCCGGAAAAACTTAACAAGGCGCCTCCTTGCTCAACAACAGCAAGGAGGCGCCTTGTTGGAAAGGGCTTTGGCGGGATTGGAGAGAGACGGATTGATCAAACAAGAAAAGGGGAAATGGCGGATCGCGTGATACACTCCGGTCATGAAAACGAAGTCTACTGTGTTGGTCGCCGCGCTCATCGTCATTGTTCTCGGGCTCTTCGCATTTAATGCGCATCAGCCGCTTTTACAATTGGGCTCGCCGGGGATCTCCGTCTCGACGTCCACGATCACCGCAAGTACCACAGAGTACACGGTCGATGCAGCGTATCCGCAATTCGGGATTTCCGCGATCGATTCGCAAATTAAAACAACAGTGCAAAGCGGCGTGAGCGATCTCGAAACGCAGGCGGACCAAGACAAGCCTGCGGAGAACGGCTATCCGATCTATAGCTTTACCTGCCTCTACAACAGCCCTTATGTCGGCTCCGATTACGTTTCGGTGCTGATCGCGTGCGGCGCGTACACCGGCGGCGCGCATGAAATGCCGACCATCATCGGCGCGACGTTCGATCGTGCGACAGGGAAGTCCGTCACGCTCGATCAAGCGCTTGCGCTTACCGGCAAAACGCTTGATCAAGTTGCGCAGGAAGCGAAGCAGCAGTTAGCGCAAAATCCCGACACGATGCCGACGGCTATCTGGGCATCAGGCTCGGATGCGACATCTGACAACTACTCAACGTTTCTTATCAACCAGAACCACGTCGTCTTTATTTTCCAGCCGTACCAAGTCGCGCCGTATTCTTCCGGTGCGCCGGAAGTCACGATCCCGCGGGTTAAATAAAAAGGAAAAAGGAGCGGCGGAATGCGGACGTCACGCGATCGTCTTCTCGAGCTTATACCCAAGCTCATCCATGTTGGTGATCACGAAACCGCTTCCCTCGATCTTTTTTCGCACGCGGCTGATAAAGGCCTCAATAGTATTGCTGAGCGGTGAGTCCTTGTCGGCGTCTTCGTAAAGGAACTGCTCGATCTCGCCCCGATCGACGAGTCCGCCGTTCGCACGATTGAGAAGCCAGAGTACCTGAAACTCTTTTTTAGTCAGATGTTCGGACCTACCGTTGAAATGAACATCAAGGGTTTTGGAATTCATGTCCATCCTTTCAATGCCAACGGATTTACCCTCTTTCCATTTCGGGGAGCCAATACTCGGGCGCTCATCCATACCCGGATTATACACTCGCGATCATGGGGATTACCGGTAACGATGGCACTCCTGTTAGAGTATATGCATGGCAAAATACCGCAGCATCGACGAGCCGTACGTGAAGTGGATCATCAAAGAATACAACTATTGGACGTTGATGCTGAACGAAGACCAGCGATATCTCGGGCGCGCATACGCGTGGCTCGTGCGCGAGGGCGGGATGCAACGGTTCTCTGAAATAACGGATGAGGAAATGTCGGAGTTGAGAGTTTTGATGCGCGAGTACGAAATCACCGTCGAAGAATTGTGGCAGCCGGATTTTATGAATTATGCGTGGCTCGCGAACTTAATTAGCGAACACGGCGGCCACGGACATATGCATCTCGTTCCGCGTTACAAAGAACCGCGAACATTCGCGGGCGTGGAATTCTTCGACGGACGATGGGGTAAGAATTTCTCACCGAGCGAAGAATTCAAACCAGCAGAGGAAGTACTCATGCAATTGCGCGACACGTTGCGAAGCACGATCTCATAAAAGACAAAGCGGCAAGGTCACCGCCTTGCCGCGTTGGAGGTTTCGCGATTCGTTCCTTAGTACCGCGGGAACGGGCCCATGCTTTGTGCCAGTCGCTTGGCTTCACCGCTATGGATCCACGCGTTGAACTGCGCCGAACGAACTTCAGACTGATAGCGATCGTATTGCGCGACAAGGCCATGGTAAGCCTGTTCGATCGCAATGTCCGCAAACGTAACGGTCGTGATGATGCCGATCGCTACGAAAGGAATCATGACCATTTCGACGGGCGAAATGTATGCTAATCCGCGCAGGAAAGGCAAAAAAGGCGGAAACATGGCTGAGCCTCATTGGTTGTTAACTGTGCCGCCACCAAAATACAATGGTTCTTTCTTCTCGTCAAACACTCACGATCACCGGAATGACGATGGGGCGCTTTTGTGTTCGCTGCAGGAGGAAGCGGGAAACAGACTCGGCGAGATCGTCGCGGGCTTGGTCGAGGTCGGCTGCGCGGGGATTGCGCAGCGACGTTTCGACTGACTTCCTGATGATGAGACGGGTCTGATCCATGAGCTCTTTGTTGTCTCGCAGATACACAAACCCGCGCGAGATGATGTCGGGCGATTTGTGGAGTTTGCCGGTACGTCGGTCCACGGTGGCGACGACGACGCAGAATCCCTCCTGTCCGAGCGCTTTTCTATCGCGCATGAGCACGTCGGAAAGTTCCGATACGGTCTGTCCTTCCACCACGCGCATTTCGGACGGCGCTTTCATCGCCAATTTGACGATCTTCTCGCCGTCGAGGATCTCGATGAGAGAAGAGTTGTCGGGGATCGCGATGTGCGAGGGTTCCATGCCGAGCTCCACCGCCACATCGGCGTGTACGCGTAACATGTAGTGATAACCGTGTACCGGCACGAAGAACTTCGGATGTATCTGTTTGTGGATCCACTCGGCTTCTCCGCGGTTGCCGTGGCCCGATGCGTGCACGTCGGATGTGTGGTACGTGATGATGTGCGCGCCCTGTCGCGAGAGGTTGTCCTTGAGTTTTTGCACCGCGCGTTCGTTGCCCGGAATGACCGATGACGAAAGCACGATGGTGTCTGTCGGATGCAGACGAATGTACTTGTGCGACTTGTTGCCGATGCGTGCGAGCGATGCGAATTCGTCGCCCTGTGCGCCCGTCGCGAGGATGATGAGTTTGTCGGCAGGATACCGGTCGATGTCCTCGACCTGCACGACGGTGTCGTCTTTGTACTTGATCAATCCCAACTCGCGGGCGATCTCGATGTTGGTTCGCATGCTTCTGCCGTCGATGACGACTTTCTTGTTCGCTTCTTCGGCGAATTGCACGACGCGAATGAGGCGTTCCAAATGCGAGGCGAACATCGCCACGATGAGGCGGCCCTTCGTGTCTTTGACGATCTTTTCAAGCGTCTGATATACGTTGTATTCGGGAATGGAGAAACCGGGTTGCCAGACGTTGGTCGAGTCCATGAGGAGCGCGAGCACTTTTCTTTCTTTGAAAATGCCGAATTCGCGCTTTTCCTCGTCGGAGGGATCGCCGTCGCGGTGATTGAGCTTGATGTCACCGGTAAAGACGACATCGCCCCACTTCGTTTCGATGATGATGCCCATCGAATCCGGAACGGTGTGCGTCACGCCGAAGAATCGGACGGTCGTCGAGCCCAGTTTTAATACTTCATCCTGCTCGACTTCGCGGATGACGGTCGGCGGCAGGTGAGCGAACTCTTCCTGTCGCTTTTTGATCATCCGGCTCGTCAGTTTGCGCGTGTAGATGGTCGGATTGCCGATGCGGTCGATGATGTAGGGAATTCCGCCGATGTGGTCAAGGTGGCCGTGCGAGATGAGAAGCCCCCGGATCTTGTCGCGGCGTTCCTCGAGATAGGCGGTGTTCGGCAGAATGTAGTCGATACCCGGCGTGTCGTCCTCGCGGAATTGGAAGCCGCAGTCAAGGATGAAGATATCATCCTTGGTCTCGATCGCGGTCATGTTGCGGCCGATCTCCTCGACGCCGCCCAAGGGAATGATGCGCACCGCGTTCTCGCCCGGAGGCGGGATCTGCTGCGAGCGCTTGGCCGGATCCTGTTTGTGCTCGATGCGCTGTTTGCCGCGGCGCGGATGCGCAGGTCGCGACGACATCGGCCGGAAGCGACGTTGCGGACGGTTCTGGAATTGGGGACGCGGTCCGCGCGGCGGTCGTTGAGGCGACCGCGAAGGTTGTGCTTGGTTATTAGGTTCCATAGTAGTTTATTAATTTGTTATTGCGTTGATGCGGTATTCGGTGCAAATACATCCCAAATTCGGGACGTTTGGTCATACCATTGATAGATGTTCAGGAATCTTTCCGCGGGATCGGTGAGAGCGCCGAGCTGTATGCCCTGCAGACCCTGCGGAACGACGTAGAGGAAATCCGGCGCGTACAGAAAGACGGCGGGCTGGTCCTTTTCGATCTGCTGTTCGAACTGTTGATACAGCGAGTCCCGCGTGGTCGCTTCCGACGTGCCGCGTGCCTGCGAAAGCAGAGCGTCGACTTTCGTGTTGGTGTACATCGCGAGGTTCAGTCCCGGATCGTTGCGTTGCGTCGAATCCCAGAACGCGAAGAGGTCCGCTGTGCGTCCGACGACCTGTCCGAAAAGGATCGTATCGTACGAACGCGGGCGCAAGATGGTGTTGTCGAAATCTGACAGCGGATACACCTGTACCGTCACCTGCACGCCCACCGCCTGCCATGCCGCCGCGACTTCGTCCGCGGTCTCGACGAGTTCAGGCTCGTCGGCGGTCGAAAGGGTGAACGACAGCGTGTGCTTGTTCTTGCCGGAGCCTTTCGTCCACGCCTCGGTGCTGGAACTGAACGACCAGCCGCCGCGCTGCAAGATCGACTCGGCGCTCGTGATGTTAGCGGAAACGATCGGCGAGGAGGATGCGACGATCGTGAACGGTTGTCCCGTCACGGTCGTTTGCGGCGCTTCGCCCAACACTCCCGGAGGGACCGGTCCGTCGAGCGGAACGCCGTATCCGCCGAGCACGTTGTTGACGATCGTCTGCTTGTCGAGGGCGGCGTCGAGGGCGGCGCGCACGGCAGGGTCGGCCAAGACCGGATTGCGGCCCTCGTTCAGGAACACGCCGAACACGCGCGGCAGAGGAACCTGCAAAAGCGACGAACCGGACCCGCGGAGTTTCGGCAGGTCGCCCGGCGATACGCCGGCGAGCGCATTGATACGTCCGGCATTGAACGCGTTCAAGAGCGATGCGTCGTCTGCGTAAAAGAGGAATGTGATCTGGCCGAGGAGCGGCGTGCCCAGTGCGAAGTTCGGCTCAGGGGCAAGATCGTAACGCGTCGGCGAGCCGGTCGAATCGGTCTCGAAACTTTTGACCATGTACGGACCGCTGCCGACCGGATGGGTGTTGAGCGGCGAGAACGGGAATTCCTCGGGGGAAATGTTCTGCCAGAGATGTTCGGGCAAAATACCGAGCGTCGCGTTCTGCAAGAAGGGGGCGTACGGGTGGGGTAACGTGAACACGACCGTTCGCGCGTCCGGTGCCGACACCTGCACTCCTTCCCAGTTCGCCTGTTGCGGACTTTTGATCGCCGCATTCTGCGCGAGCTGTATCGTGAAGAGCACGTCCGCCGACGTCACCGGCGTACCGTCCGAGAACTTCGCGTTCGAGCGCAGCTTGAAGGTATAGACCGTGCCGTCGGGTGAGATGGTGTAACTTTGCGCGAGGTCCGGCGAATAGGTGCCGTCGGCGTTCGCGCGAAGAAGTCCCGAATACACGAGCGCCGTCAGATCCTGATCCGCCTGCGATAGCGCGAGCACGGGATTGATGAAGCGGGCCGGACCGATCTCACCTTCGACGATCGAACCGCCGCTCGCCGGCGTCACGACCGAGAATACGTGCGATGCCTCGATAACGAGTATGAAGGCGCTAGCCGCAAGCAGGAACGCAAGTCCGTACAGAAGCAATCGTTCTGCCGGTGAGAAGCGCGGCAACAATGCCTCGAAGCGCCTGAAGTACGGGACCCGGCGTTCGAGCGTAAGGTGTTCCTGCCACGATAGGGATGTATCCGGATCTGAATCTGCCATATCGCCCCTTTAGGGGCGGCGCGCAACCCAAGCGGGCGAACGCGAGATTAACTAATAAGAAGACTTACCAATGCACTTATCGCAAACAGTATACCAAGAATGATCGTTGCGTAAAAGAGGTTCTTTTCGAGGCCCCTGCGGGTGTGAAAACCGGAGCTGAAGTTGTCGCTCCCGAAGGCGCCGCCCAGCGACGCGCCGGTGCGTTGCAGCAATACCGAGCCGATGATGAGCACGGACAGGATGATCTGCACGTAAGGCAACGTTTCTCGGAGGAAAACCATCGCGCAGAGCCTACCACACTCATTTATTGTATGCAAATAGAGGGCGGCGGCGCGTATGCTCGCGCCGCCGCTCGATTCAGGCTCGATGTAGCAATTCGAGCCAGTGCTGGTAGACGTAATTGCGCCCGTGCACGGCAGTGAGCTTTTGTATCGCCTGCGCCTTCCGTCGGGCCGTATCAATGCAGACAATGAAACCGCTATACCCGCAGTCGTCTGCTTCCTTCAAGGCATGGTATAGCGTATACATACCCAGAAGAACCAACATGCGGGAATTACTCCACATGTCTTCGTAGCGGTCGGCCGCCGTAGCAGGATCAAAGCGGAACGATAACGGCATGCTGAGTCCGAACCCCACCAATCCGCATGCGAACCAGAGAAGGACGAACAATTCCAACGGGAGACCGAGACTGAGATTTATCAGCTCGCCTACCAACAAAAGGATGACAAGGGTCTCCATCATTGTGGCGCTCCATTACGGGGGATACCCGTCTAAATGCATAATGCAATCTTAAATACACGAAGTCAAGTTGCCCCTACGCACACACTCGACTATATTGTCGCAACGAGTTAGTAGTACTAAACAATCTGTCATGGCAAAAGAAGTGAAGAAGATCAACGTCCAACCGATAGGAGATCGCGTTCTCGTGAAGCGCGAAGACGCGCCGCAAAAGAAATCCGTTTCCGGTATCATCATCCCCGATACGGCCGAGAAGGAGAAATCGAAGCGCGGCGTTGTGGTCGCTGTCGGTCCCGGTCACATGAACGATCAGGGCAAACTTGTTCCGACGACCGTCAAGGTCGGCGCGAAAGTGTATTTCAACGCAGGTTGGGACAATGAAGTGGACGTGGGCGGGGACGACGAATCGTATTTCCTCGTCCGCGAGTCCGATATTTTAGCGATCATCAAATAGTCATATGGCAAAACAGGTCAAATTTGCGGAAGAGGTGCGCGCGGCGCTCAAGCGCGGCGTCGACGTCGTCGGAAATGCGGTGAAAGTCACGATCGGTCCGAAGGGCCGCAACGTAGCGCTCGCAAAATCGTGGGGCGGTCCGACGATAACGAATGACGGCGTTTCGATCGCCAAGGAGATCGAGCTCGCGGACAAGTTCGAGAACATGGGCGCCGCGATCGTGAAAGAGGTCGCGACCAAAACGAACGACAAGGCCGGCGACGGCACGACGACAGCGGTCGTGCTCGCGCAGGCGATCATCCATGAGGGTTTGAAACGCACCGCGCTCGGCGCCAACGCGATGATGGTGCGCCGCGGCATCGAAGCGGCTGCCAAAGACGCTGTTGAAGAGCTCAGAAAAATGGCGAAACCGGTCAAAGGCAAGTCCGACATCAAACAGGTCGCGACCATTTCCGCAGAATCGAAGGAGCTCGGTGAGACGATCGCACAAACGGTCGAGAAGGTCGGCAAGGACGGCGTCGTTACCGTGGAGGAATCGCAATCGCTCGGTATCGAATCCGAATACGTCGAAGGCATGGAGTTCGACAAGGGCTACGTGTCCGCGTACCTCGTGACGAATCCGGAGCGGATGGAAGCGGAAATGAAAGACGCGCCTATTCTCATCACCGACAAGAAGATCTCGTCCGTCAAAGATATTCTGCCGCTTCTCGAAAAAGTCGCGCAGTCGGGCAAGAAGGATCTCGTCATCATCGCCGACGACGTCGATGGGGAAGCACTCGCGACATTCATCATCAACAAGCTCAAAGGCGGCTTCAGCGTACTTGCGATCAAAGCACCCGGCTACGGCGACCGCAAGAAAGAAATGCTGCAGGACATCGCGACAACGGTCGGCGGGCAGGTCGTTTCCGAGGATCTCGGTGTCAAACTCGAGAACGCGGAATTGAACATGCTCGGCCGCGCCAACCGCGTTCTCGCGACGAAAGATTCGACAACGATCGTCGGCGGCAAGGGCAAGAAGAGCGATATCGAAGCACGCGTCGCGCAATTGCGTGGTCAGCTCGAGAGCACCGATTCGAAATATGACAAAGAGAAGATCGAAGAACGCATCGCGAAGCTCACCGGCGGCGTTGCTGTCATTCGCGTGGGTGCCGCGACGGAGACCGAAATGAAATACTTGAAAGATAAAATTGAGGACGCGGTCAACGCGACGAAAGCGGCGATCGCCGAAGGTATCGTGCCGGGCGGCGGCGCCGCGCTCGCCAAGGTGGGCGCGAAACTCGCGAAGAAAGTCGACGGCAAAGCGCACGACGAATACGCGGTCGGATACCGTATTCTCACGTCCGCGCTCTCTGCACCGCTTTTGCAGATCGCAATGAATGCCGGACGCGAAGACGCGGCCGTCATCTTGCAGGAAGTGGTCCGTCGGGGCGGCGCGTACGGATTCAATGCCTCCGCGGAAGCCGACGACATGGAGATCGTCGACATGTATGAAGCCGGTATCATCGATCCGGTGAAGGTGACACGTTCGGCCGTTGAAAATGCAGCCTCAGCTGCAGCCGTACTCCTCACGACGGAGGCCGCGGTCGCCGATATTCCGGAAGAAAGGAAGAACGCTCCCGCGATGCCGGGCGGCATGGATATGGAGTAGCGTTTGAGCGTCTAAAACATCCACAGAATGTAGACGTGGCGCCCCGAAAAGGGGCGCCACGCTGGTACAATTGAGCTACATGTCCCGCTTCATCGCGGCCTCTTTTCTCGTATATGCTTTGGCCTTTTTGCTCGCGCAACCGACATTCGCGCAAACGACTCAATCGTCCGGAACTGTTTCGTGTCACGCCATAGACGCGACCCACAAATTCGCGGGAGCGAGTGAAGGAGCGACCTACACCGTATCCGATCCGAACAATACGGATCAGAAAATAACGATAACCAACCTTTCCAAACAAAAATGTTCGCTGTCCTGCCCGACGACGGTCGGTGGAACCGTCCCCGGCATGTGTACGGAAGAGGGCGGCAAAAGCGTCTGTAAAGCAAATGCGACATGCGCGAACGCACCGCTGCAGCAAGTGACGCTCAGTCAGATACAAAACGCGATCAACGGCACCGCCCCGACGCCTCCCACTGTGAGCCCTGATCAGGGCATGACCAGTCAGCAGATCTCGCAGACGGTCCAGCAAAGCGAGCAGGCGAACACGACGAACAGCACGGGTATTACGACGCAACAGCTTTTGAACAGCATGCAGGGCACGAGCCTGTTGCAACAAGCGCTGCTCAGTCCGACACCCATCGCACAAAATCCACTATTGATACAATCTACACCCGCGCAACAGCAACTCCTCAACATCACCGGTCTCTCGGGCGGCACGGTCGACGGAATTCCCTCTCAATCGGTGCAGCCCTCGACCGTATTCGGCGCGACGGCGCCTCCGGACAATTCGTTCAGCCCGAACGGTCCGCAGCAGTACAGTTCGAACACGTTCCAGTCGAACGGCAGTCTCGGCACCGTCGTCACACAGAATCCGGACGGTACGTTCACCGTGCTGCGGGGTTCCGGAACGAGTGCTCCCGACTGGCTGCAGCAGGTGAACAATCTCGCGGGGAATATGTCGAACGGCGGATGTCCCACTTCCGGATGCATCATCGTGAACACGGGAGATCGCGCGACGTTATATTTCGGAGGAGCATCGAATCCCGGCACGTATGTTATCCAATCCAACGGCGCGCTCGCGACAGGAATCTGGTCGACGGTGTTCGGCGTCAATGCGCAGGACATCACGGCGCAGTTGCAACAGGGGATACAGGTGACGACGCCGCAGGGTACGACGTTGTTGCAAGCTGATCCGGAACTTGCCACTGCGGCCGGTCAATCGCTCGCGACCGACTATAACAACGCTCCGCTCATGGACAGGCTGACCGCGTATTTCAATGCCAACAGCAATGGTCTTTCGGTCTCATACACGGCACCGACGCCGACGGACCAGCCGACGCCTCCGACGCCACCTGAAGTGCAGCCGCCGCCGGCGATCGCGATCGGTATCGTGCAGGCAACGCCGCAGGATCTTCAGGAAGCCGCGAAGCTCGGCATCACACTGCCGACCATTTCTCTTTCGGAAACGCCCTCGTCACCCGAACCGTTGCCGGCGGTACCGGTCATCCCCGTGCAAACCGAGACCTTGCCGCCACTCACGCCCGATCAGGGAACGCCGCCCAAATCCACTTCGCAGCCTGCCCCCGACACAAGTCAGCCGGCACCGTCCGCACCGGGTGCCGCACCCGCACCTGCGGCAGGATCTTCGGCATCCGGAAAAGTCGCACCCGCCGGCGCACCGGGAGGCGGAGACCAAGGTGCCGCTCCTCCGGCCTCCGCAGGTGGGGCGACCGGCGGCAACCAAAATAACGCAGGAGGTTCAGCAGGACAGGGCGGCAACGCAACGGGATTCTTGTCGCTCCTTTCCGGATTATTGAGAGGTCTCAACTTTTCTCCTCCGGCGGCACCCGCACCGGCTTCGCCGCCTATCGTCTATTCCGCGAACGCGCCGATAGTTGTGCTTCCCGCTTCGAGTGACGGCTTGCTCGGTGTATGCAAACCGGTAGTAGTGAACGGACAAGTGCAGCAATGCGGCGCAACATCTAATAT
>Ga0210396_10000580_pt1 | contig 46556 bp, 45 predicted proteins | sample IncBWH17OmetaG_FD_155466 | JGI IMG/M metagenome (GOLD analysis project Ga0210396, IMG submission 155466) | Forest soil microbial communities from Barre Woods Harvard Forest LTER site, Petersham, Massachusetts, United States - Inc-BW-H-17-O ... | reverse complement strand
CGGTTTGTATATCAACCGCCTTCATGAACGTATGCCTCTGCAATCCGATCCTACGGTGCGTTATGCCATAGGCGATTTCAGCAAGAACCGGTTTTATGACAACGACCTCAAAATCGATTCTCCTTACAACACCTATAAGCACCGGGGACTTCCTCCCGGCCCCATTTGTTTTCCAGAAGCATCCTCTGTTGATGCCGTACTGAACTACAAAAAACACAACTATATCTATATGTGTGCCGAGTATGGTACCGGCCGCCACTTATTTGCCGAAACCTATGATCAACATGAAGCCAATGCGAAGCGCTATCATGAGGCGTTGGATAAGGCGGGGATAAAAAGATAGCGGCAGGAGGCAGGCGCAGGTAGCAAAACAAAAAAGGGCAGGAGGCAGGTGCAGGAGGCAGAAAGTGTGCGGATTCGCTATCCCACAAGCTCGCTCAAAAGTCCACTGGACTTTTGCCGTCCCTTTGGAGGGGGCAGGGGGAGGATAAAACTTGTAGTTGGCAGCAGACAGCCCCCAATGGCTCTGTCATCCTGAACAGAAGGGTTGGATAGTGGATGAGGGTGAAGAATCTGCTGGTGTGGGAGGGAGCCAGTCAGCAATTCTCATAGGGTAGTTGGCAAAAGGTGCAGACTCTTGTCCAGGAGATAGGATAAAAGCAGCCGAATATTGCATAAAGTCTGAAAAAGCGTTTGGAGTGGTTGTTCTCCCTATGGAAATGTCTCCATACGTCTATGGATTGATTCCCTTCGCCACGATTATGTCTCCTTAGGTCTAAGGAATGATTCTCTTCGTGACGATACAATCTTCTCACATCTGAGAAATGATTCCTTTCGCCACGATTATGTCTTCTTACGTCTGAGGACTGATTCTCTTCACTACGATCACTTCTCCTTACGTCTGAGGAATGGTTCCCTTCACTACGATCAAGTCTCCTTACATCTAAGGAATGGTTCTCTTCGCGACGATCCCGTCTTCTCACATCTGAGGACTGATTCCCTTCGCCACGATTATGTCTTCTTAGGTGTGAGGAATGGTTTCTTACGTCTGGGTAATGGTCCCTCTAGTCTGAGTAATATCTCCTTACTCCTGGGGAGCCCGCCCTCTCACAAGCAGATCCTTCTCCGGCTGAGGCGGATCAGGATGACCGCGTAAGCATTTCTAATTATGAATCAACCCAGCCTTCAACCTTCTTTCATAATCCCTTACCAGCAATGTATACCACACAACACCGATGGTATATAAACCGGCGGTGATGAGGAAGATGTTTACATAATCAATTCCGCGGTCGCGCATGATGCCGAACAGGAGTCCGTCGAAAAACCAGCTTCCACTCCAGATGGCGGCTGTGAGGGCGCTTACAATTTCCTGGTTGTGTTTGCCTACATAGTTCATTACTACATCGGAGGTCATGGGTCCTGCCATATTCATCAATGGCTGACGAAGCAGATAACACCCTACGGCAATATAAACGGAGATGGCCAGCTGACTATAAAACTGGGTAGTAGCCATAAGGATAAGCGCCAGGATAGCAAAACCCTGTGTAGTGGGTATAGCCACTTTGTATCCTATGCTTTTCTTGATTTTAGGAACAAACAAGGCTCCGGTAGCCACCAGCAGAGAGGCTACTATATTGATGGCATTAAACCAGGCCGTACTCATCTGATGCACATTGGTAAAAAACAGACTGATAAACGGGATGGTGATACCGGCTCCTACAGCAATGATGAGGGTAGGCAGCAGGGCTTTGAAAATAATGAACCAGTCGGGCTTGGGAGAATCTTTGGCTTCTTTACCGGTAAAGGGTACGGTTTCCTTTAGATCCACCCGGCTGATACAATAGATACCCAAAATGCTGGCGCAGGTAATGCCCAGCAGCAAGGTTTTCTCATCAAAATAAATGGGGTTGGCTGCGCTTAGTGATGCGATCACAATGCTGCACACGATGGTGGCGAGGCTCCAGGTGGAATAGCTTAAGGATATGGCCGATGTATGATGTTCGGCCGGGGAATTACGGAGGATGAAGGGCAGTATGGGAATCTGTATACAGGTAAACGAAGCGCCCCAAATCAGTTGCATCAGGTGATTGAGGTTGACGCGGTGGTTTTCGATGGTAAATAATATTCCGAAGGCAAAGAGCGGAACACAAATACAGGCCAGATAAAATAAGGGAAGCAGCTTGCGGCGGCGAATATAAAATCCTACAAATGCAGCACTCACCAATACACCTAAGTAGCGAAACTTGGTGGCATCGGCTACCTGTCCATCGCTATATCCTTCCCGATGCATAAAGAGCGGGAGATTGGAAAGAAAAGAGGAGTTGATGAGCTGCAGACAGAATTCAGCGGCAATGAGAAACAGAATGCTTCGTTGCAATTTGCTGTAGTCGCGAAAGTTTTCGAAAAAACGAAGAAAAAACATAGTCGGGTACGAAGATACAAAATCCGGTTGCGGCCACCCCGGTTGGTTTGATGCCCGTGTTTTATTCAAAATTGGTTTGCGCTTGACCTGCTTTTAAAGGCTAAATACTTCAAAATAAGCAGGTAATGAACGAGAGGTTGGATTATTAACATTCCTTTAAGAAACCCGCACCCTGCGTGGGAGCAAGGGCTTGTCTTTGTATATTTGCGTTCTCAAAAATGAAATCAATAACCCATCTTTAAACAATCTATTATGGCCGTATTAACAGGTAAAAAAGCTCCTTCTTTTAAAGCCAGTGCCGTAGTGCATGGCGGTGAAATCGTTACCGATTTTTCTTTGGATCAGTATATCGGAAAAAAACACGTGGTGTTTTTCTTCTATCCAAAGGATTTCACCTTTGTATGTCCTACCGAGCTGCATGCTTTTCAGGAAAAATTGGGTGAATTTGAGAAACGTAATGTGGCGGTTGTAGCTTGCTCTACCGACACAGAACAAAGTCATTGGGGCTGGTTGCAAATGGATAAGAAAAACGGAGGTGTTAAAGGCGTTACCTATCCGATGGTAGCTGATACTACCAAGACTATTTCTGCCAATTTTGACGTTCTTACCGGCGAATACGATGTAAATGATAAAGGCGAACTGGTAGCTACCGGAAGCATGATTGCTTACCGTGGATTGTTCCTGATTGATAAACAAGGTGTGGTTCGTCACCAGACTGTAAATGATCTTTCTCTTGGACGTAATGTGGATGAAGCCCTTCGTATGGTGGATGCCCTTCAGTTTAACGAAGAAAATGGTGAAGTTTGCCCTGCTAATTGGGTAAAAGGCAAAGAAGGTATGAAAGCAAGCCATACCGGCGTTGCGGAATATTTGTCAAAAAACTAAGCTATAAATACGGTATAAAAAAGAGTCCTGACACAATTGTCAGGACTCTTTTTTTGACCTTTCATGAATCTATTTCTTGGGGTTCAATACCTCTATGCCTTTATACACCGCCCGGTGAAGAATGGTAGCATGACTTTCTTCGGGAAAAGGTACAGAAGTCACTTTGAACTTATCATTCTCTACCGGTTTAAAGATTGCCAGCAACTGATCCAGATAGTCCTGCATTTCCTTTCCTTCATTTCCCAATGCGAAAAATACACGAGCTCCGGCAGCGGATGCATTTTGAACCAATGTTTTTGAATCGGGCACCAGAGACCCGTCGTCCCACCAGAGACTGGGACTTACAATAATATAATCGGTAAAAAGAGAGGGTTTGCGAAGCAATACTTCTGTTGCCAGCAGACCGCCAAGCGATTGACCTATGATTGTTTTGCTTGCATTGGTCCGGTAATGTTGTTGTACATAAGGCTCCAGTTCTTTTTCGAGAAAGAGAATGAATTTGGCCGAGCTTCCCGAAGTGGGTGACACTTTGAGATCGGCTTTGTTATGAGTGGGAAATGTAAAGTCTCGTCTTCTGTCCACATTGGCAATGCCTACTACAATAGAGGGCTTCATGACATTGATCATCGTCAGGAACTGAACCAGACCGGCAATATGCACAAAGTCTTCATCAGCCGATCCGTCCAGGAGATAGATAACCGGAAAAGAAGTGGCAGAATCTTTTTTGTAGTTATCGGGGAGATAAATATTTAAGATTCGTGTTTCCGACAGCACAGCTGATTTTACCTGATCCACCACTCCAAGGGTAAATGGAGGCAAGGACCTGGGTGATGTCTGGGCAATAGCATAAGACTGACACAACAGGATAAATACTAAAAAGCCAAGAATGTTTTTCATATGCAATTAGTTTGAATGAATAGGGAAATCATATTTTTCTCCTCCTACATGTACATAGGAGTCGATGGTTATGTTTTTATCCGTTCCGTTTATTTTGTAATTCAGTTGTAAAGATCCTTCCTGTTTTATTTTATACCAGATTGTTTTAGACTCTTTAGGCTCCAGATGGTCCACCACCTTTAGATCGCCCGCTCCGGAAACAACCAGATGATCCATCCTGGATTCAGAAGCATTGATGAGGGTAATACGGTTGGTATTGTATACGATATTACCAAACCAAAGATAGAAAACGGCAAGGGGGATATTGAATACCGTGAGCAGGATCGTGCGAACGTTTTTTTTACGGGCTACATCATTTCCTTTGTTTTTGTAACGTACCCATATTTCGAAGAGGATACCCAGGATACAAAGCGGTGTAGACAGGTAAAAAAGATAGATAGCACCATAAATAGCCAAATCGCCCCAGGCAGGGTTCCAGAACCAAAGCCAGAAGATGAGGGAGCTGGCTATCGTGGTAAGCAGGGCAAAGAAAATAGAAAGGAAGTGGAGGGCGCGGAGTTTCATCTTTAATTAATACCCCGTACAGAATAAGGCCTTTGCACCTTTAATCCCGCATTTCTGGTATTGGTTATAAATTTCCGCTACGCGATTGCAGATCTGAAAACCTGTTTCATTATTCATCCATCCGTCAATAGCGGCCTTAAGGGTATAGGCTTCCGGACACATGAGGTTGGTGGTCCAGAGCAGAGGAGTGGCTCCTGATGCTTTGATGGCCCGGTTGTACATGACACGGCTGGCACAGGCCATGATGATCACAGATTTATCGGCCTGTCCTCTTTTCTGAGGAAAAGAATCGAGCTGGAAATCCATCAGGGCCGAATGACCTACATAACAGATAAGAGGAGCTGTCTTCAGTTCCAGGGTTTGATCCTGACCCAGATAATTCACATGAAGGGTGTCGGTGGTGTTATTGGCGGCGGCGTTCAGAAAGTCGACCGTGCATTGACGGATACGCGCCCCTTTATATGCATCTGCAATGAGGTATACTTCTTTTCTTCTTAATCGGTAAATACAACGTTCCAGAATATTGACAGCCGGATTCTTTACTTTACGGATCAGCATCCAGTCGGGCGAAGTGTTGAAAAAGGTACGTACCCCATATCCGCAACCCCAGTAGAGGTTATTCTCCGGATCATTGCCATTACCTATCTTCCTGGGTACAGGTACAATGCCCTGGCTGTCATTATCACACAAGGCCACATATACATGAATGATTTTAGGTTGAACCCCATCCGGAGGATGAAAGGAACACAGCAACGCAACAAGAAGAGCTAGGGGGAAACAAAATTTCATAAGCTAATATAGGAAAATAAGGAAGGCGGAGGGTAAAGATGCCTCAGCCATTTATAAAAGAAAGCCAGCTATTGTTTCGTACGATAACGTTTAACCAATTGTGGATGGAATTCTGATTTTAATGAACAAATAAGATGTTGTTCTAAAGGGCAATATTGAGGGTGAATTCTTATCTTTGTTTCATGATTATATGTTTTTTGAATGGAAATAGAAATCGATTATCTTGAAGAAGCTGAAAAATTTCTGGATAGTTTAGATAACAAGGCAAGACAGAAAGTATTTTCTGATATCAATAAAACGAGACATGGCTTACGTGGAGAATGGTTCAAAAAAATGCCTGGAACGGACAATATTTGGGAATTCAGGACACTATACAACAAAACCTATTACCGGTTATTTGCCTTTTGGCATAAAACAGGCAATAAGGAAACGCTTATTGTCTGTACAAATGGATTGATAAAAAAAACGGACAAGACCCCTCCTGGTGAAATTGAACGCGCAGAGAGAATCAAGAGGGATTATTTAAAATAAATAGAAGTAAATTAATATTTTCTGATAATCGGAAATCATGGAAACAAAAGTCAGGGCTGCGAAACGGAAAGGCAAAAGCATGGAAGAGCTGGAGACAAAGTATTTTGGGAAGAAAGGAACCCCAAAGCGGGCAACATATGAAACCCAGATTCAGCTGGATTTAATTGGGGAACTGATAAAACAAACCCGCGAGGAAAATCATTTGACCCAGTCTCAGCTTGCAAAAAAGCTAGGCATGGATACAACCTATGTATCCAAAATGGAAAATAATGTAAAAACACAAAGACTGGATACTGTAATTAAAGTATTTAAGGCATTGAAGGGACAACTATTTATTCGTGTTGGAACCGGGGAAGAAATGAAAATGATAGAGCTTATCTGATAGCAGAAGATAATTAATGCGTATGCGTAGCACCCGCTGAATATTTATCATCAAAGCGAACAAACATATTGAACCAGACGGCTCTTGAATAACGAAATACAACAGGAAGGATAAGGATCATCACCGCAGCATTACCTCCCAGCACGGCCCAATCGCTCCAGCCCAGCACCAGCCAGAAAAACAAAACACATACCACCGAAAGTGCTACCGTTATACCATAGCTGATATACATGGCACCCCACCAGAATCCTACTTCCGGAAGATTGCTCTGCCCGCATACAGGGCAGGAATCAGGCATGGCATAAATTTTTCCGAGGTTATATGGGTTTTTATCCAGAAACATATTTCCCTGATGACATTTAGGACATTTCTGATTCAGAATGGAATAAACAATGGTATCGTGATACATGGTGTGAAGTTAAGTATTCAGCAGTTCTTTCGCCCTTTCGAGTGCCTGATCTATATCAGCTACCACATTTTTATCTCCAAGCTTTTCATGCAGCCCTGATTCTTTCAAGGTTTTTCCTACTTGAGGTTGTATGCCCGAAACAATCAGTTGGGTGCCAAAACGTTTTACAAACTTGAAAACCTCTTCCAGCGTATGAAGCCCTGTGGCATCTATAACGGGTACGGCCCGCATGCGGATGATCAGCACGCGGGGAGGGTCTTTAATGGAGTAAATAGATTCTTTGAATTTATAAGCAGCCCCGAAAAACAAAGGCCCTGTTATTTCAAACACTTCTATTCCATTCGGCACATGATAACGGGTAATGGATTTTTCATCATTGTCTTCGGTCATGTTTTCATCGTGACTGGAAACAAGATTCACATTGCTGGTGTGCATCATATTGCGCATGAATAGAAAAGCGGCCAGTATCATGCCAATTTCGATGGCTACTGTCAGATCAACCAACACCGTGAGTAGAAAAGTGGCCAGCAGTACCAGTGCATCACTCTTAGGGCCTTTGAGCAATGCGAAAAAAGATTTGTACTCGCTCATATTAAAGGCTACCACCACCAATATACCTGCCAGACAAGGCATAGGAATAAGCACAGCCCATTTACCTACAAAAAGCATAATGAGCAATAATGTAAGGGCGTGTACAATACCGGCTATGGGAGTGCGGCCTCCGTTCTTTACATTGGTGGCAGTACGCGCAATGGCTCCGGTAACAGGAATACCTCCGAACAAAGAAGATCCGATATTGGCAATGCCTTGTGCTATGAGCTCTGTATTGGAGCGGTGACTGGAACCTATCATTCCATCCGCTACTACGGCCGATAACAGAGATTCAATGCCACCTAAAAGAGCAATGGTAAATGCAGGTTGGATAAGTTGCTGGATGGTCGCAAAACTCATAGCAGGAAGCTCCGGGGCCGGAAGCATGGAAGGGATAGAACCAAACCGTTTGCCAATCGTTTCCACATCGAGGTGAAAATACTGGGTGGCAAAAGTGGCAAGTAGAATAGCGATGAGGGAGCCGGGAATCTTCGTACTCCATTTGGGTGTCAGAAATACAATAAGGGTAGTTACTGCCGCTATAAACAGGGCCCAACCGTTAACAGAACCGGCATGTTGATAGTATGCGATACATTTCTGAATAAAATCGGCCGGAACAGAAGCGATCTTCAATCCTAAAAAATCCTTGACCTGGGAAGAAAAGATGAGCAGTGCTATTCCACTTGTGAAGCCTACAATAAGCGGATGGGGGATGTATTTAATGATGGAGCCCAGTTTAAAAACACCCATGAAGATGAGCATGACACCTGCCATAAGCGTGGCAATGGTAAGACCACCTATTCCATAATGGGTCACCACCCCATAAACAATGACTACAAAAGCGCCGGTTGGTCCCCCGATCTGCACCCGGCTGCCTCCCAAAGCGGAAATAAGAAAACCGCCTACAATGGCGGTAAAGAGACCTTTCTCGGGAGATATACCGGAAGCGATAGCAAAAGCTATTGCCAGTGGCAAGGCTACAATACCTACTATGATACCCGATAACAGATCGGCAACAAATTGCTTTCTGGTATAATTCGTAAGCGTCGTAAGAAGCTTAGGTTGGAATAACATAGTACAAAAGTAAAGAATAGGAAAACCGGACCTTTGAAAACAGGTATGATCCTCATCATACTTTTTGTCATTAAAGCCCTAATGTGATGGGCCGCTGAATTTTAAAATTCATATACTGCCATTAATAAATAACCCCACGCTTCAGCGTGGGGTTGAACAAACTCTTATCTATTGGCTTTAGCCCTGATCAGAAACGATTGTAAGGGCTAAAGCCCAATGTTTTGTTTCTTTCTACCCCGTGCTAAAGCACGGGGTAGAAAGAAACAATGAGCCCCAACAAGTAATATACAATTGAAAGTAGTAATTGAAAAAGGGGAAACAACAAGTTAAGGAAGCTGGATAAAGAGGGGGCAGGCTTAATAAAAAATAAGAGCCAGTACCGCGAAGATTAAAATAAAAATAACGAAGGCCCAGCCATCGGCAGGAAAGTAGTTATAGTATTTGACCAGGAAGGCCTTCAGTTTTTGCATAGCGGATGGTACGTTCTCCTCCGGTACCCTGTTTCAGGAATACCCGGTAAATGATGGTAATACTACTTATAGCGCCTGACACCGTAAGTAAAGGTTTCAGTATAAGGGCTTGTTTGTCTTCCCAGGAGCCGGAAAGGATCCAGGATGGTTCCAGACAGAGCAATAATCCTGCCGAAGAAAGCAATGTTCCTGTGATCGGAAGCCACCAGGTGTTTTTAAACCAGACAAAATGAAGAAGAAGTAATACTGTGCCGGTGATGAACAACAGGATTTCGTAATTCTCTGCCAGGCCATCCATACGAAGCGGGGTGAAAAACAAAACGGCTGAAAAGATAGATGCAAAGATCGGAAAGCCTGTTCCCGGTTTCCGAATCTCAAACAGGAAGCCTAAGCCCATAATCACGATAAGCAGAAAACTGATAAAAGGAGTGAGCAGAAAATCCAGCACCTTTTCGAATACATGGGGCTGATAGCTGAACATGACAGGATGTGTCGTTTTACCGGTACCGGTAGAAGCGGATGAAGACTGTAGATTCTCTTTCGGTAAAGTGGTGTTGTTGTTGATCCAGTTAGTCAGGGATGCGTCCGAAACAGATTTGTTTTCAGGAGAAGAAGTGGTCCCATTCATCATGCTGTTTACATAAGTTTTGTATTTCTCCCTAACCTGGGTGCTGTTCAGGGAATATACGGCGGTCTTTGTCCCTGATTTATTACCGGAAGCCGATGCAGTATCGGGCCGTACGGATATAATAGCTCCGTTTTTGTCTGCTCCGTTATCCAAAAATACCGTCATGGGTTTGTTATATTCCATGAGTTTGTTCCGTATATCGGTAGTAGCAGTATTAAAATCGGCAAAGGGGTTGACGTGTATATACACCATGTCGGCATCCAGGCTCATGGCCTGACGCAGTGCAGCGCTGGTGTGATGCCAAAGTGTGCCGGCATCAGTTTCATATTCGTAAATGCGTGGATTGCTGTTGGCTGTATGACTGGTAGCGGCCGTATCGTTTACAACAGGCTTGGCAGGCGTTGATTTATTGTCTGATATTTCGGCCGGAAAGCCCAGGGTAATATGAATGGAGAAAGGATTTTTACCGGCGATATTGGTTTCGGGTGCTATGGGTGCACCACTGCTGCTGGAAGCATTGGCAATAAGCCAAGGAGCAGAAGCCGCCCAACCGGTAAGGTGAAGCGAAACGCCCAGAATAAGAATGAAAAAAAATGTTTTAGACCGCAACATCGTTCTATAATCAATACTAAGGTAGAAAAAATACCCGACCCGGTAAAAGGGATTTGTTAAGCTCTGTTAAGGAGGAGGTTACGGACCTAGAAATAGTGGTTTACGTGATGCATGAGCTCTGTAAAAACCCCGTCGTTGCAGGCCACAATCGATTTGCCAAAAATGAAGTCCTTACCGCCCTGAAAGTCACATACTTTACCTCCGGCTTGTTGTACCAAGAAGGCGCCTGCGCTTACATCCCAGGGTTGGAGACTGTATTCATAAAAGGCTTCGAAACGACCGCAGGCTACATAAGCCAGATCGGTGGCTGCCGAACCAAGTCTTCGTAAACCGCGTGTGCTGCGCATAAACTGACGAAACAGCAGCATATACTCCTCCTCCTGTCCATGATCATAATAAGGAAAACCGGTAGCGAGGAGTGAATCTTCCAGCTTACTGGTAGCCGATACTTTGATAACGGAACCATTCAGATAGGCAGGACTTCCTTCCCAGGCATAAAAACATTCATCCATATTTACTTCATACACCACCCCCAATACAGGAACCTGATCCCTATGCAGACCGATGCTGACTGCAAAACAGGGAATGCCATGTATGAAATTGGTGGTGCCATCCAAAGGGTCAATCACCCATTGGTAGTTGGAGTAGGGGCCTTTGTTATCAGCGTTGCTTACTGTTCCTTCTTCTGCAATAAATGCCGAGCCGGGCAGAAGCGTACCCAATGCTTTAACCAACATGGCTTCCGATTGTTTGTCCACATAGGTCACCAGACTGTTGCGGCTTTTTGTTTCCACCTGACCGGCCTTGATCTTTTTTTGTTCGGTACGTATAAAAGCGCCTGCCTCGCGGGCTGATTTACATACCTGTGTACAAAGAGTTTCCAGATTAAGCATGAGGAGAGGGGGTATCTGTTACTTCGGGCTTTTGTCTGCGGAAATAAATAAGCCCGGTAATACCGAGTACCAATAAACAGATGGCAATAAACATGGCCTGGGTAACGGTATAGGTACCTATTTTAAACAATACAGTATTCTCACGGATCTGCTCTATGAAGAATCGCTCTATGCCGTTCATGATCAGATAAACACTGAATATAACTCCCGGAGTTTTGATCCGTTTGCGCAAGGACCAGAGTACAAAGAAGAGACTGATACAAACAAAGGCTTCATAAAAAGCAGTAGGATAAACTTTGGCCACCAGATAAGGAGTGTTTTGCCAGTTGCAATGACACTGCAGGTATTCTGCCGTATTTTGAATATAAGGATTACATTCCTTGTTTACATTGTTGGGGTAGTTGTACGACCAGATCCAGTCGGGCAAAGCATGAAGCCAGGAAGGCTTGGTGGCTGTATTCGGTATTCCCCAGTCTCCATCTCCGGCTACATGGCAACCGATTCTTCCTACTCCATAGGCCAGCATCAGTCCGGGAGCACAGGAATCAATAACATGGGCAAAAGGAAGTCCGTTGCGACGTGCATAGAAAATAACGGCAAGTCCGCCTACAATAAGCCCCCCGTACATCGTCAGCCCGCTGAAAGAGAAAATCATTCCTCCCGGGTTGGCGATAAAGTCGGAAAGATTTTCGAGGATGTGAAAGAGTTTGGCCCCCAGCAGTCCTGCTACGGCAGCAATCAGTGTCATATTGCTTACATGTTCATAAGGATGGTATGGCACTTCCATCAGTTTGGGTTCGGGAAGCCGTTGTTTTTCTTTTTCACTGTAACGCATCCATACAAAGGCTGCTCCCAGCACCAATCCTCCAAAAATATTGCCCTGGGCTGACATCATGAATTCTCTTGGATTCTCGCTTATAGCACTGTAGTTGAGGATAAACCCCAGCAGCTTATAACCGATCAGAAAGCCCAGCACCCCATTGGTGATCAATTCGCTTTGGGTGGCGCGTTCTCCTTTCAGAACCTTACGGAAGGTACTGTGTACAAGACCTTCGTTTTCTTTTCTGCGCAGCTCTTTGGCAAAGAAATATCCGGCAACTAAGAACGCGATGGCGACAAAGAAGCCGAAGCTTTGGAGAATTTTAAGAAAGGGAAGGGAGATTCCGAATAAATCTTTTACTGCGTCGTATATGGTTGGATACATAATATGTTTTAAAAACTTACTTCTTTCTGTTTAGTTTCCGGATTCACGTACGTTGACTCTTCTATGCTGATCTCCATATCTCCGTCAGCTCCTATTTTTATCAGCTTCGCCATACGAATCTGGTTGCTGATGGCAGGGTTAAATGCTGTTTTTACTTTGATATAATTGTCGGTATAGCCATGCAGGAAACCATTCTTTGGTTCTATTTCGAACAGCACTTTCCTTTTTGTGTTCAGATGCTGTTCGTAAAAGCCTCTCAGTTTTTTAGCTGAAAGGATACGCAGCATCTTGTTGCGTTTTTTGCGCACGGCTACCGGTACCACATTCTCAAATGCGATGGCTTCGGTATTATCTCTTTCTGAGTATGTAAATACATGGAGATAGGAAACATCCATGCTATTCAGGTATTCATAAGTTTCCAGAAAATGCTCATCCGTCTCGCCGGGAAAACCGGTAATCACATCCACCCCGATACAAGCCGCAGGCATAACCGAGCGGATAAGAGCCATACGGTCGGTATACAGATCGCGGAGATAGCGACGGCGCATTTTTTTCAGAATAAAATCAGATCCGCTTTGAAGAGGAACATGGAAATGCGGGGCAAAACGACGGGAAGAACCCACAAACTCAATCACCTCATTGGTCAATAGGTTAGGCTCAATAGATGAAATACGAAACCTTTCTATGCCTTCAGCCTGATCCAACTCCTTTATCAAATCTATAAAAGCTACATCCTTTTTTTTTCCACCTTGCAACCTTTTTCCAAAATCACCCAGATTGACACCCGTGAGCACAATCTCCTTCACCTTGCGGGAAGCAATCTCCTGCACATTTTTAAGCACGTTCTCAATGGTATCGCTGCGGCTTTTTCCTCTGGCAAGGGGTATGGTACAAAAACTGCAACTGTAGTCACATCCATCCTGCACTTTCAAAAAGGCGCGGGTACGATCTCCATACGACCAGGCATCCACAAACTGATTGGCCGATTCTATATCGCAGCTGTATACATCAGCCTGGGTACGTTTTGTAATGTTATCGAGGTAATGAAGCAGGTTGAATTTTTCTGTGGCTCCGAGAACGAGATCAACTCCTTCTATATTGGAAATTTCTTCGGGCTTCAGCTGAGCATAACAGCCCATGATGACGACAAAGGCTTCGGGAGCCAGTTTCAATGCCTGTCTTACAATCATACGGCATTCTTTGTCGGCATTGGCAGTCACGGAACAGGTATTGATCACATATACATCGGCTGGCTGACTGAAATCAACTTTCTGATAACCTTTTTCCTCCATCAAACGGGATACCGTAGAGGTTTCGGAATAGTTCAGTTTACATCCTAGTGTATGAAATGCAATACTTCGGGCCTGGCTCATGAGGACGTGAAATTACGCAATTGCCTCCACCCGGCTATTAAAAAGGATACAAAAAATGCCCGTGTCGTATTTGAACGGGTAATCTTAAGGGTTTGAATTTCGTATATTTGAGGAGCACCAATAACTGCCGGTAAGAAAAATGAAAACAGCCACTCTTTGTCTCTTCTTTTTATCTGGTTTAAACCTTTGTTTTGCGCAGTTTCCGAACGTAATGATCGGCAATCAGCATGCCCCTGAAGAGGTTTCTATCTGTATTAATCCAAAGAATCCATTGCAGGTAGTGGCCGGAGCCAATATCGATAATTACTATTACAGCAGCGACGGAGGCCTTCACTGGACTTCCGGAACGCTGGTATCTACAGGTAACGGTGTATACGGCGACCCCTGTCTTTTTGCTGATACTACCGGAACATTTTACTTTATCCATCTGAGTAATCCCCCTACAGGAATGGGTTCCTGGGTTGATCGTATTGTCTGTCACCGTTCTTCCGACGGAGGAATAACCTATAACAACGGAACATATACCGGTAAAAACGGAACAAAAGTGCAGGATAAGGCCTGGACAGCTGTTAATCCTTTCAATAATGAAATCTATGTCTGCTGGACCCAGTTTGATGTGTATGGTGTGAATACTCCTACGGACAGCACCATTATCCTGTTTTCAAAATCAACCGATAATGCAGCTACCTGGTCCAACCCCAAACGTATCAGTGCGCAGGGAGGTGATTGTATGGATTCAGATAGTACCGTTGAAGGTGCGGTACCTTGTGTAGGCCCTAACGGACAAATATATGTTGCCTGGGCAGGTGCTCAGGGGTTGGTATTCAACAAATCATTGGATGGAGGCATAACCTGGATGCCCAGGGAGTCGCAAGTTTGTTTGATACCTGGTGGATGGGATTATAATGTTTCAGGTTTGTACCGGTGTAACGGATTGCCTGTTACTACCTGTGATATGAGTAACGGACCCAACCGTGGAACGATTTATATAAACTGGAGCGATCAGCGAAACGGAACTACGGATACCGATATCTGGATGGTGAAATCAACCGATGGAGGTATTACCTGGTCATCACCCAAGCGCGTGAATACCGATCCTCCGGGGAGGCAAAATTTCATGTCATTCATGACCATTGATCAGTCAAATGGAGATCTGTATGTTGTTTATTACGACCGGCGTAATTATTCCTCCGGCGACTCGACCGATGTATTCTTAGCCCGTTCATCCGACGGAGGTAATACCTTTACCGATTACCGGATCAATGAAAATGCATTTGTTCCGAGCCCCTCTGTTTTTTTTGGCGACTATATCGGACTATCTGCAACACATGGCATGGTAAGGCCCATCTGGATGCAGTACAACGGATCCGGTTTAAGTATCTGGACAGCAATAGCCGATGCAGCCATGATGGGAATAAAGGAGCAGGGGCCGGTGGGTGCGGCTTCTCTGGAATTGTTTCAGAATAGCCCTAATCCTTTTAATGAAGGTACACTGATCCGGTTTGATCTGGCAAAGAAGGAAAAGATCAGTTTATATATGTTTGATATGGGTGGTAAGAAGGTGGCTACCTTATATGAAAGTCAATCGATGGATAAGGGGAGCCACTATTTTGTTTTTAATGCAAAAGCATCCGGCCTGAAAAAGGGAATATACCATTGTACCCTGCAAAGCGGCACCACCCAGGTGACAAAGAAAATAGAGGTGATAGAATGAATAGCATGAAACGGTTCGGGACGATAGCTCTTCTTCTTTTCCTGCTGTCAGGCAACAGGGCAGAGGCTTGTAAATGCTCCGACCATTTGTCTCTGGATAAAGCGCAATGCGATTTATACGATGTTATTTTTACCGGTAAACTGGATTCCGTTTCCGTTTGTCATTCGGGTTACGCAACAGGTTATTTTTCGGTGCAAAGTCTGTATAAGGGAAAATGTTACGAGCAGGTAAGCGTACGTTTTGATTGTGAAAGCGATTGCCAGATGAGTCTCCTGAAAGATGAACAATGGCTGGTATATGCCAGATACTATCAATACAACGGCCTGGGGATAGAGTTCTGCAGCCGCTGCCGGAAACATGTGCTGAGCGGAGATGATTTTTATCTGGCTCTGAACCACCTGTCGTGGGATGAGGAGATCAGTTATCTGGATAAAGCATTGGGTAAACATACCCTGTTAAAAAAAGAAGAACCGGCTCTGAAGGAACGGAAGCTGATTCAACCCAGTGCATACTGGAAGCTGGGATTGCTGTTGATTTCAGTCGTATGTCTTCTGGTTATTTTTCATTTTGTTAAAAAACTTCCATAATGGCTCAGCAATTTAAGGCACATCCCTGGCATGGTATTTCAATAGGAGCAGAAGCACCTGATCTGGTTACGGCATTCATTGAGATTGTACCCACCGACACACTCAAATATGAAATTGACAAGGAAAGTGGATATCTGAGAATTGACCGTCCCCAGAAATTTTCGAATATCATTCCATCTCTTTATGGTTTCATTCCTCAGACTTATTGTGGCGATCTGGTGTCGGGGCATAGTCTTAAAAGTGAGAAACAGGGGCCTACCAAAGGCGACGGCGATCCATTGGATATTTGCGTGTTTTGTGAACGAACCATTACGCATGGCGATATTATTTTGCAGGCCAAACCTATTGGGGGCTTTCGTTTGATTGATAAGGGAGAGGCCGATGATAAAATTCTGGCTGTGATGAAGGGCGACGTTTTTTTTGATACCTGGAATGATCTTCATGATGTTCCGGATGCTATTATAAACCGATTGAAGCATTATTTTCTTACCTATAAAAATCTGCCGGGGCAACCGGTGGTTTGCGAAATTCACAGTATCTATGGTGCTGCTGAAGCCCGAAAGGTGATTGAGCTCAGTCGCCAGGATTACAAGAATAAGTTTCCGGATTCGTTCTGATTTTTTTTTCATGGCTACGATCTATTGTATACCGGGTACGGGGGTAGATGAACGGGTTTTTTCCAGACTGGATCTGGAAGGACACGATGTGCATTATGTGCATTGGATAGTGCCGTATAAGAAAGAAACCCTGGAAGATTACGCATTAAGGCTCAGCGCTCAGATAAAACCGGTACGTCCTCTGGTACTGATCGGTGTTTCCTTCGGTGGGATGCTTTGTACGGTATTAGCTAAACATCTCAAACCCGACCGGGTATTTATTATATCCAGCAGCAAATCCAGAAAAGAATTGCCGCATCGGATCCGCTGGTTGCGTCTGTTACCGTTCCATCGTTTATTACCCGATTCTTCGTATGTAAAGGCCGCCAGCTTATCCAGAAGAATATTCGGATTTGTAGATGATGAAGACGGAGAGTTGTTTCTTGAAATGTTGAGGACAGCACCCAAAGGCTTTTATCCCCTGGCGGTGGATTGTATTGTAAGATGGAAACCCAAGGAGGAGGTTTCCGGCATTATTCATATTCACGGAACCAAGGATAAATTACTTCCGATACGAAGGGTGAAGCCTGATTATGTGATAGAAGGCGGTACACACAATATGGTAGTGACCCATTCCAAACAGGTAAGCGAAATCATTAACAAGGAATTAAAAGGACTATAATTTTTTTCTTCTGCCTTCTGATTTCTGACTTCTGTCTTCTTTTTTTTATTTCCCCATCAGCACATAATACATAATATTTGCTCCCATTTTAAGAGCTTTCTGGCGGCTTTCTTCCGGGTCATGATGTACCTGAGGATCTTCCCATCCATCCCCGATATCCGCCTCGTAATCATAAAAGCAAACAAGACGTCCGTTATAGATGAGTCCGAACCCTTGCGGTGCTTTACCATCGTGTTCATGGATTTTAGGGACGCCTTTGTCAAAATTGTATTTCTGGTGATAGATAGGATGAGAAAACGGGAGCTCTATGAAGTCCAGTTCGGGAAATACTTTTTTCATTTGGGTGCGGACAAACTTATCCATCCCATAACTGTCATTGATATTCAGAAATCCGCCACCTATTAAGTATTTGCGAAGATTACTGGCTTCCTGTTCGGAGAACACGATATTTCCGTTACCGGTAACATGGATAAAGGGGAAGTTAAATATGTCGGGACTGCCGGGTTCAACAACGGATTCTTCGGGGTTGATCTTGGTTCCCAGATTTTCATTGCAAAAATGAATGAGGTTGGGTAGTGAAGTAGGGCTTACATACCAGTTGCCACCACCACCGTATTTTAACCGCGCAATTTTATAGGTAAAGTTTTGCTGTGCTTCTCCATAAATAGAGATAATACAGACCAGACAGAGGAGGATATAATTTTTAATCTTATTCATTTAACAAATGGATGGTGTGGCAGGCTGCGAAGGCTGCCGTTTCTGTTCTAAGCCGGCTTTTACCCAGGCTGATTGTCTGGAACCCGTTTTGAATGGCTAAGTTAATCTCTTGTTCCGAGAAATCACCTTCCGGGCCAATAAGGATTACAACATCCGATCCCCGGTGATAACTATCTTTTAACAGCTTGGGCTCCGGAAAGGAATGATTACAATGAGCAATGAATTTTTGTCCCGGCCATTTAGCGCTTTTTTGAATGAAAACCGGGAAGGAAACACTTTCGTTTATAACCGGCTCATAGGCCTTGATGCTTTGTTTGATAGCTGATATTGTAATTTTATGAAGCCGGTCGGTTTTGATCATCGTCCTTTCCGAATGCTCGCAGGATAAAGGTGTAAATGCTTCAAGACCCACCTCGGTTGCTTTTTCCAGAAACCATTCCGTACGATCCATGCTTTTTGTAGGGGCCACAGCCATGTGCAGATGAAAGCCGCGTTTGCCAAATTCTTTTACTACCGATTTCACCTGTACAATACATCGTTTGGGATGATCGTCGGTTATTTCGGCAGTAAACAGATTTCCTTTTCCATCCACCAGTTGTACTATTTCTGATTTCTGAAGCCGTAAAACCCGGATGGCATGTTTGCTTTCTTCTTCCGAAAACATATAGACATCCCCTGTAATATCGGGTGTATAAAATAGTTGCACAGGCAAATTTACGAAAGACAACCTGAATCAGGTCAGTAGTTGAGTAATTTAGAGATTTTGGAAATGGATTCCTGATTCTCGGGCAGGTTCAGGGAGTTGAATACCTTTTGTTTTTCCTTATGGGTAAGGTGCCACGAGAGGGATATATGGTCATTGGCTTCGTTCTGAAGCTCCAGTCTTACGATATCAACATGGCTTTTGACCCATTTGTCGGCTGATTGTATCTGCGCATTCTGATTGAAATCCTGTACCTGAAACAGGTTACCATAAAAACTACCCATGGGCTTAGTCAATGATTGAAAGAGAGTAGGAGGCGGGTCATTGTCGATAATGGCTTCCATATGTTTGTCACGCATCTGGATAATCAGCACGCCGCTGGTGTTTTTTGCAATCCAGTCGTTGAATACTTCCATAAACTGAAGCGATGTTTCCAAGCCGTAATTATCTCTTAGCCCGGCATCCATCACTTCTATCCTGGGTTCGGAAGGGAGAAGAACAAGCGGGGAGATATAAGGGAAGGTGGCGCTCATCCGGAGCACACTGGTAAACAAGGTTTTCATCGGATCATGCTGATTGAAAAACCGGGTATATTCCAATGCGTTGAGCAATTGCCGTCCTTCAAAATTTTTGTTAGGCATATTCTGTGCCAGATAGGAGATATCCTGAGCTGAAATAAGGAGTTTGCGTCCGTCATTGACAATAGAAGGAGCAAAAATCATCATCGGGATATCGGCATTGGATTCCGGTAGGCGATAATCGCCCAATGTTTTCCCTTCAAACACATGGGTGTTTTCATTCAGTTTTTCTTCCAGGGCATATCCCCGATCCATCACAAATTCCTCGTTTCCGACTTTAAACTTCTGGAAGTGAACAAACCATTCACTGGTGGCAACAGTAAACGCAATGGGGTTAAGGATATCTTTGGATATCTGGTTGATATAGGTATTATTAATAAAGCGTTTGATTTCATTCTGATCCCGTTGTCTGCAAAGTTCCCGCAGATAAGCCGCTCCGATCATCCCTCCTGATGAACCGGTGATGAGTTCGGTATGTTTCATCAGTTTCCCGCGGGAGATGCTGTCGATAAAACTCAAGGCGTAATAAGACCATAAGGCCGACCGAAGTCCTCCTCCGCTTACATTAATAAGTACCAGTCTTGGCTTTTGTACGGTATCACCCGGGATGGTGTTTTTTATCTTCCATTTTTCAAGAATCTCGATGGTATGACGGATGTCGGCCGACCGGATAAATGTATCCCGGTCATAATTGCGCATGTATTTATAACTGTATGGAGCCGGAGGTGCGGTGTAGTTAAGGCCATAGGCTTTACTGGTTCCTGTAATGAATTCTGTTTTATGAATATAATTCACAATCAGGATGAGGACAATGAGTATGGCAGTGGACCAGCCCCTGAACCAGGAGTACAGCGAGCTGAAAATCATGATAAATACCGTAAACAGCAGAAAGAAGCTGGCTCCGGCAGGTATTTCGAAAACAGTATATTGACGCAACAGCCCCAGAGCTATAAGGCTTAGAATGGTAATCGCTTGAAAAATGGCTGCATTATGATGGTTCTGCCGGAAGACAGCCATCAGCATCTCTTTCTTGTAATGTCGTACCGGCCTTACCAGCTTGGTACGCAGAGGCCAGCTAAGGAAGGTTTCTACATACCAGTCGCGCGATTCCTTGATAAGGTATGGATTACGTTCTCCGGTGTTCTTTAACTTCCGGATGCGGAAAGCTTCCCTGTCATCCTTCGTAGGTTTGTTCAGGATGCCGTACATTTTGTAGATATCCTTATTGGTACGGAAGAAATAAGTAAAGGCTATAAAAAAGAAGAACAGATTACCGATAATGAATGCACAAACCAGTGTAATGATTTCTAAACGGGAGAAAACATTTTCATCTTTCAGAAAGGAGATGATATTGAGAGAGTAAACAATGATAAAGGTAAGAGGCAGTAAAAAATTGTTGAGACAATAGCGCATGAACGGGTTGGCCATAGTGGCCAGAAAAGGAAAACGGAATCCGTTTTTGATATAGCTGCCTATGTTGTAGGCCATGATAAAACCACCGCAGGAGAAACCAACAATAAAGTACGAGAGGAAACTAAGCCGGTCGTGGTATTCCGGTCCCAGAAAAAGAAAGGGAGCTCCGTATTTGGCAGCTACTGAGTTGGTGACTAGCCCGAAGAGCAGGAGCCAGAATACAAGCAGAAAGTGATTTTTCTTAAAGTCGATAAGTAGCAGACGGAACGCAAAGGAGAAGAAGAAATTTCTGAACAGGTGATTCTTCAACAGCAATATCCTTACTTTCCGTAACAGGCGCATAATGCGGATTTATATTTATTTATACGGATTCCCGGACTATTCGTTTCAAATAGAGAAACTGAGTAAGAATAGAAAACGGCAGGGTGTAAGAAACCTTGTAATGCTACGCAGTAATTACTTGATCTTTCCGTTAACAATAGCGAGAATTTCTGTTTCCAGCTGACACGCCTGTTCTTCTATCGTTTTTCCTTTTGCAATGATAGCGTCAGCAAATGCTTTGTCCGTTAATCCTCCGGCATTGATTTTTACATTCAGGAATGCCCCCATCACCGCACTGCGGCAGCAAAGAGCTCCTACTCCGGCATCGCTTACCGAATTAGGATTTCCTGTTTCTGCCATGGCTTTGGTGAGCGCCATGGCCGAAAAAGACTTCTCCATGACCTTAAATGGCACTTCCGTAGCATAACGGGTAGCAGCCTGGATGGCTTCCGTACGCATTGCTTTTTCCTGTTCTGTAGCTTTTGGCAGAGAAAAGGCATCCATAATTTTATTAAATGCACGGGTATCTTCATCCACCAGGCGAAGCAGTTCATCTTTCAGCAGCTGGCCTTTCTCGGCCCAGACAGAAAATTCTTCCCAGCGTTCATCCCAACCCGGTTTATGAGAAGACAGATTGGCAACCATAGTACCCAACGCCACACCCAGTGAACCTAAGTAAGCAGCTATAGATCCTCCACCCGGAGCCGGGCTTTCGCTGGCTGTTTCGTCTGCAAAGCTGCTTAGGGTCATACTTGTCAGTCTTACAGCTGCCGGATCTTTCAACAGGTATTCAATAATCCGTTCTTCAGGTTTAAAGGGAGACAACTCGTCCAGTCCAAGCGACTTAACGGCAATTTTAATCAGTTCTTTTTCACTTACTCCTACCGAGCGTTGCTGTTTACGCAGGAAATATTTACCCGCATCCAGCAAGGCATGAAGAGGTATGAGACCAACCAGTTCGGAACCGGTAACACGAATGCCCCGTTCGGAGGCTTTCTTACACACTTCATCAAAGGCTATATGTACCGGGGTGATGTTGATATTGGTCAGATTCATAGAAATCTGTGTGATTCCATACTCTTCAATATACCAGCCAATAGCTTTCACAGATTTCAACGTGCCGGAAATATGTACGGGATGTCCGGAGGCATCGGTCACGATCTTTCCGGTTACCGGGTTTCCTTCCCGTTTCACTCTTCCGGCTTCTCTTACATCAAAGGCAATAGAGTTGGCTCTACGGGTAGAGGTGGTATTCAGATTGATGTTGTAAGCCACCAGAAAATCGCGCGCTCCTATTACAGTTGCTCCTGAACGTTCCGGATAAGTTGCCGGCCCGAAATCGGGTTTCCATTCCGGAAGTTTTATCTTTTTAAAAAAACCTTCATATTCCCCGGCACGAATCACGGAAAGATTATTCCTTTCCTTATTCGGCTGAGCCGCTTCATACAGGTATATCGGTATCTGCAGTTCTTTGCCCACGCGTTCCCCCAGGCGTACAGCATAAGCAGCTGTTTCCTTCATACTGATATTGGCAATAGGGATCAGTGGACATACATCGGTAGCACCCATTCTGGGATGTTCTCCCTTATGTTTACTCATATCAATGAGCTCGGCGGCTTTGCGGATAGCGCGAAAAGCTGCTTCCACCACTTGTGCAGGGGCACCTACAAAAGTTACTACGGTACGGTTGGTAGCTTTGCCCGGATCCACATTGAGAAGCTTAACGCCTTCTACAGATTCTATCTCGTGGGTGATCTGATGAATGATATTCAGATCGCGTCCTTCGCTGAAATTGGGGACGCATTCGATTAGTTGATTCATACTATTTACAGGTCTGAAGTGATTCTTCCGGTCTAAAAATAAACATAAAGTCTGATATTTTTCTTCCGCCGACTGGAACTCATGTTTTCCTTTTCTTTTGATTCCATCCCGAATAAATGTAAAAAAGGCCTGTTATAGCCAAAAAGATCAGAAAAGGCTCGATGAGCAGGCGATGGCGTGTTTCTACATAATAAAGCGACTGCTCTAAAGACAATAGCAATGGGATGATAAACAAAAGCAGACTTCGCTTACCGATGAGCCATAAGGCAGCAATGCTCAGGAGAAGGATAAACAGATAACAAACCTTGTATAGCGGTAACAGGAATTGGGCTTTGGATCCGTATTCATTACCGATGGCAGACCTGAAAAGCCAGAAATTTTTCAGTTTCAGCAAAAAGAGCCTCACCTGTAATCCGGGCCTCTCTGTCACATTTTTATAGTACAACCCCAGGAAATAATTATTCTGTTGTTTCACCGTCATCTGATGGATAGAATCAACGGCACCGGGACTTAGCAGGGAATAGCAGTCGCTGCCATTGGTGAGGTAATTGCTTCCTTCTGTTTCGGGCAAAGAACCTTTCCAGATATCCTTTCCTCCCAGGGAGCTCATGCCAATAATATCATCCTGGTGGTAATTGCGTATCATCCAGGGCAGGCAGGCCAGCAGGATAAACAGAAAAAGAGAGGCGGTGAGGAGGGTGGCGCGAAGCAATCCCTTTTGCTTCAGATACAGGATTAAAAACGGGACAACAGCAACGATAAGGGTGGCGCGGGTAAGTACGGCCAGGGCCGATGAAACAAAAAATAGGACCAGGTTGATCATGCTTTCATTCTTCCAATAACGTGCCGTAAAATAAATAGGCAATAACAACATAAGTAGATCCATAGAAAAAGGATGGATTTTGAAGAGTGCATACCAGGCAATGCCGGGGTGAAGACAAAAGAGAAAGATAGCGATGAAGACAATGGTATTGTTATATTTTGTCACATGTGCCGGTAACCGGAAGCTATCCAGAAAGAAATGGAAGATATCCCATAGTAAGAAGGCTGCTAATGCATTTAGGAGCACATGAAAGATACCGGCTACCAATGGATGTATTCCGAAAATGGTATATAGGAGTGCCAGACAGGAGGGGTATATTGGAAACTGAAAGGTGTGATTCTTTATTCCATCCCAGAAAAGAAAAAATTCACCGGTATTGCTAAAGTTGACGGCAATATCATTGTCCTCATAAAACGTCATTCCCGGTTGGCGGATGATCAGGAACAGGAGTTTGAGAGAGGTCAGGAGCAGGATAACGCCCCAGAGCTGTGTTTTGCCTGGTTTCATGGTTGCTGAGCCCGGATCGGTAACATGACTAAGGCTCAATAATTTTTCCGTTCAGGATAACTGTTTCTACCAGGTTGCTTCCGAAAGCGTATGGAATATATGCGTATCCCGGAATTTCTTTGGTTATAAAGATGTTGGCTTTTTTGCCAATGGCAATACTGCCATGGCTATGACTTAACCCCATGGCATAGGCAGAATTGATGGTAGCCGCATGGATAGCTTCTTCCGGTGTCATCTTATATTGTATACAGCAAATGCTGATCATCCCGTTCATGTTTCCGCTGGGGCTGGTGCCGGGATTAAAATCGCTGGCAACGGCAAGGGGCAATCCGGCATCTATCATTTGCCGGGCAGGAGGATGGGGCAGGGAAAGGAAAAAAGCCGCGCCGGGCAATATGGTAGGCATGGTTACGGAATTCTGCAAGGCCTTTATTTCGGCATCTCCTACATATTCCAGATGATCTACACTGATAGCTCCACATTGTACTCCGGCAATGACACCTCCTGAATTGCTCATTTGCTCGGCATGAACCTTGGGTGTCATGCCGTATTTTTTTCCCGTTTCAAGAATATGAATCGTTTCTTCTGGACTGAAATAGTTTCGTTCGCAAAAAACATCACAATAGTCGGCAAGCTTTTCTTCGGCAATACTTGGCATCATCTCTTCTGTGAGGTAACGGATGTAGTCTTCTTTCCGGCCTTTGTATTCAGCCGGAACAGCATGGGCGCCTAAGAAAGTAGATTTGATAGTCAGCGGACTTAAGGCTTTGAGTTGTTTGATAACCCTTAGCATTTTTAATTCCGCTTCCAGATTAAGGCCATAGCCGCTTTTTATTTCCACGGCACCGGTGCCCTGACTGGTAATCTCTTTAAGCCTCAGCAAGGCGCCCTGTACAAGCTCTTCTTCACTGGCATTCCTTAGTTTGGTTACGGAATTAAGGATACCACCGCCCCGGGCAGCAATTTCTTCGTAGCTAAGACCTTTTATCCGGTCGGTAAACTCCCCTTCGCGGCTGGCTGCATAAATAAGATGCGTATGCGAATCACACCAGCAGGGTAGAACCAGCTTGTCTGTAACATCAAGCACCTGCAGATCGGTCCAGTCCGAAATTCCTTCCCAGTCATCCATCGATCCAAAACCGGCTATAAGATCATTTTCTATGGCCAGCCAGGCATTGGAGATACAGGAAAGAGTTTTCATGTCCTCCCCGCAAACCTTTTGGCGCGGCTTGTCTTCTGTTTGAACGAGAACTTTGATATTTTTGAGAAGGAGTTTCATGTTGGGCGTAGGATAATGGGTCTTTTTACTTCCTTTTTATCCTTTAAGATGCAATCAAAGATGAAAATAAAAATCGGAATACTTCTTGATTTTTTTCATGTAGCTTTACTGAAATTCTAAAAACATAAGATATGAGTATCGCTATAGGTCAGAATGCCCCCGATTTTCAATTGCCCGATCAGGATAAAACCATGACAAGTCTTTCTGCTCAGAAAGGAAAAAATGTCCTGTTATTGTTTTTTCCGGCAGCCTTTACCGGAACCTGTACCAAGGAACTTTGTCAGACCCGCGATGATATTGCCTATTACAACGGTGTGAATGCACAGGTGTATGGCATTAGTGTAGATATGCCCTTTTCATTGGGTAAATACAAAGCAGAACAAGCCATCAATTTCCCGTTGTTGTCCGATTTTAATAAAGAAGCAATGACGGCTTACGGATCGATCTATGAAAACTGGATTTTGGGTCTGAAAGGAGTTGCCAAACGCTCCGCTTTTGTGATTGATAAACAAGGAGTGGTACGTTATGCCGAGGTATTGGAAGATGCAACCAAGATTCCTGATTTTGATGCGATCAAGAAGGTGCTTGACGGTCTGAAATAGCCCGATTGTCCTTTTCTCACTTAGCTTTTTTGAGTAATGAGAATCAGTCTGTCTGATTCGGCAGGATTAAAGGGGTGGAGGGCATAGTTGCCTTTTACCGACAGGATATTGAACCCGTTTTTAGTCAAAAGGAGTTCGAAGTCGGCGAGACTGTAAGCTCTGACCCTTTCCATAAATTGATATTTCTTGCCTTTGTCTTCAAACTGTATATCCTTTACGATATATCCCTTTTCTACTGATTTTCGGATTTGAAACTCAATTCCCTTAGCCTTTTTGGTCTCAAAAGGTTTGAGCAAGGGTATTGCCTTGGTCGTGTTGAGGTAATCCAATACAAATGTGCCACCTGGCTTAAGTGAAGCATGAACAGCTCTGATTACCTGTTCATGTTCCTCATCGCTGTTGAAATACCCGAAGCTGGTGAACAGATTGAAGACATAATCGAAATAATCGATACGGCCTGGTTCACGCATGTCACTTACAAAAAAGGTCAGCGTTTTATTTTCAAACTGACGGGCGAAATGGATGCTTTCGGAAGAGAGATCAGTACCTGTAACCTCATACCCTTTTTTGTTTAACAGGATAGCATGCCGGCCTCTGCCGCAACAAAGATCATGTATGCGTGCTCCTTTTAAAGGTTTTAGCAATAACAGGAGATTATCCAGAAATGCTTCGGCCTCCAGTTCATTCCTGTCACCATATAGGATATGATAGTAATTGCTGTCAAACCAGTTTTCAAACCAGGTACATTCCATTTCTGCTGCAAGGATCTTATGCGGGGCAAAATTACCCAATTAAGTTTATCCTTGCACTATTCAAAAATGAATGATGGTTTGCCATTTCCATTCACTAAACAGGTAAAAGAGGGGTTTCAGCTAAAAAAAAGTGGGTAGCTAGGGAATTCAGTAAAATATCGGCATATTTGCTAAACAGCGGCTTCTATTTTTTGAAAAGCCGAAAGATTCATATCTTTAATTAACCATAAGCCCGGCCTATGTTGCAAACAGCTCTCCGGATTGATCTTCAAAAGACATCCAAATCCCGCCTGTCAGAACTTGATCTGAAGAACCTGCAATTCGGAAAATATTTTTCCGATCATATGTTCGTCGCTGATTTTATCGATGGGGAATGGAAAACAGCCAGCATTATGCCCTATGGCAAGATGGAGCTAAGTCCTTCTACTTCTGCCTTTCACTATGGTCAGGCAATTTTTGAAGGTATGAAAGCTTATCGCAGTGAGTCGGGTGATGCGGTGCATTTGTTTCGCCCCGAAGCCAACTGGCGCAGAATGAATATCTCGGCCGAACGTATGGCTATGCCTATTGTTCCTGAAGATTTATTCATGGAAGGAGTGTCTAAACTAATCAGTCTGGATAAGAACTGGGTGCCTTCCGATACCGGAACATCGCTTTATATCCGCCCCTTTATGATCAGCACCGATGAATACATCGGTGTAAAGCCATCGGATTCTTATAAATTTATCATCATCACATCCCCGGTAGGAGCCTATTACAATGCTCCGGTAAGGGTGCTGGTTGAAACAAATTATATCCGTGCTGTAGAAGGTGGTATAGGTTTTGTAAAGGCAGCCGGTAACTACGGACGTTCTTTATTTCCTACCCGCCTGGCACAGCAACGCGGATACCATCAGATTATATGGACCGATGCACGTAACCACCGTTTTTTAGAGGAATCAGGTACCATGAACGCTATGTTCATGATTGATGATATTCTTATTACACCTCCTTTGGGAGATACCATCCTTGCCGGAATTACCAGAGACAGTGTACTGACTCTGGCCCGTGATTGGGGCTACCGTGTTCAGGAACGTAAAATCAGCATCGATGAAATTATTGATGCACATAAAAAGAAAACATTGCAGGAAGCTTTTGGAACAGGTACTGCAGCCACTATTGCACATATGTCAACCATCGGATTTGAAGGCAAAGATTATGAATTGCCTCCCGTTGAAGAACGAATCTTCTCTAACCGGGTAGCCCTGGAGCTGGAAGGAATTAAGAAAGGAAGACTGGAAGACAGGCATAATTGGTTGCACCGGATAAAATAATACCGGCTGACTTCTCTGATTCTTTTTTATGAAATATATTGTCTCGTATTCGAATCCTCACGACCATTTTATCTCTGTTGAATCTATTGCAGAGACCCTAGGAGGTGATTCCCTCCTTTTTCAACTCCCAGCCTGGAGACCGGGCCGTTATGAGCTTGGCAATTTTGCCAAGAATGTAAGGAAGTGGACTGCATTGGATGAAAACGGACGTGCGCTTGATTTTTGTAAGCTTACCAAAGATCTCTGGAAAGTTTCCTGTAAAGGAGTCCAGCGGGTTCACGTGAAATATGAATACTTTGCTTCCGAACTGAATGCGGGTTCTACTTTTCTGGATGGAAGCCAATTGTATATGAATCCGGTAAATTGCTGTATGTATGTGCAGAACCGGTTGGAAGAATCCTGTACCCTGGATCTTCATCTCCCCGATACCTATCAGGTAGCAGGTGCCCTCCAGAAAAAAGGAAGTATACCCTCCCCAAAATCAGGTTACAAGATTGAACAGTTATATGCTGCCGGTTTTGATGAGCTGGCCGACAGCCCTTTTATAGCAAGTGCCACTATTCAGCACAATATGTTTGTGTTGGATGGAGTTGAATTCAACCTCTGGTTTCAGGGAGAGTGTAAACCCAACTGGACAAAGATTATCAACGACTTCTTTATTTTCATCAACGAACAATTTCTGATGATGAAGGAATTCGTTCACGACGAATATCATTTCCTTTATCAGATCCTACCTCATAAATTTTATCACGGGGTGGAGCACCTGAGGAGCACGGTTATAGCATTGGGTCCCGGCTACCGCTTAAACGAAGGAGAGTTGTTTGATGATTTGTTGGGTGTGAGCTCTCATGAATTATATCATGCCTGGAATATCAAGTCGATACGCCCGGTAGAAATGCATCCTTACGATTATACCAAGGAAAATTATTCAAGACTTGGGTTTGTATGTGAAGGTATTACAACCTACTATGGTGATCTGTTCCTGTTTCGCTCCGGTGTTTATTCCGAGTTTGATTATATAAAGACGGTACACGAACGTCTTCAAAAGCATTTTGATAACCCCGGAAGGTTTAATCTGAGTGTGGCTGATTCTTCGTTTGACACCTGGCTGGATGGATATGTTCAAGGAATACCGGGCCGTAAAACTTCTATTTATGACGAAGGTTGTCTGGCTTCCTTTATGACCGACATCATTATCCGCAGAAATACCGCCAATGCTAAATCACTGGATGATGTAATGCGGGTGTTGTATTATGACTATTTCAAAAAGGGGAAGGGTTACAGCGAAGAGGACTATCAAACAGTGGTGGAGACTCTGGCGGGTGAAAAACTGGATGATTTTTTCAGGACCTATATCTATGGTGCAACTTCCTATGATAAAAAGTTCAGCGAGCTGGCGGCTTTTATTGGAATTGAATTAAAGAATACGGGCTCAAAGAAACATTACGAAGGGCACTTCGGGTTTAAAGCCCATGCGGAGGGTCATCATTACAAAGTAAGCGCAGTATATCCGGGCAGCCCTTCCGATAAGGCAGGGCTCTGTCCTCAGGATGAAATACTGGCTATAAACGGATTTGTGCTGAAAGATGATTTGAATGAATGGTGTCGTTATTTTCATGGCCAGGATGTGAAACTTCATGTTTCGCGTGCGGGCCGGTTGTTTGATCTGGTCATGCATCCAGGTGCCGATGAATATTACCGCGTGTATTATATTCAGAAGATGAGACATGCGAGCGACCAACAGAAAGCGGCTTACGAAGCCTGGAGCCGTCGTAAATTCTAAAAATATTTCTTCCACTTCCAATAGTGGACTTCCTTTGTAAGGATTTCAGTTTCATAAATAATACATATTCGGTATTCTTTTCTTTGATAATCCGTAAAAAAAGAGGATTTTTACGCCCTTAATTTACCTTGCGTATGAAAGTTTTAAAATTCGGAGGCACTTCAGTTGGCTCCCCGGAAAGGATGAAAAATCTTCTTCCGCTTATCGATGCTCCTGAGCCCAAAATTGTAGTGCTCTCTGCCATGAGTGGTACTACGAATAGTCTTGTTGAAATTGCCAGCGCGTTGTATGCAAAGGAGAATGATCGCGCCCGTCAGCTTATTGAAGCCCTGGATCTGAAATACCAGACGGTGGTGAAAGAATTATTCAGGAAACCGGAAACACTGAAAAAAGGACAGGAGCTGATCCGTTCCCATTTCGAATACCTGCATGCTTTCCGTATGGATGTATTTACAGCCAATGAAGAGAAAGCCATCCTGGCACAAGGAGAATTGCTTTCTACCGCCCTGGTGCATTATTATCTGGAAGAAAACGGGATACCATCGGTTCTGTTACCTGCGCTTAATTTTATGCGTATTGACGAAAATGAAGAACCCGACCTGCAGTATATAGAACAAAATATACAGGTGGAGCTTAAGAAGCACGCGTCGGTAAATATTTACATCACACAGGGCTATATCTGCCGCAATACATTCGGAGAAATAGATAATCTGAAACGGGGAGGCAGCGACTATACCGCTACGCTTATTGGTGCTGCTATTCATGCCGAGGAAATTCAGATTTGGACGGATATAGATGGAATGCACAATAACGATCCCCGTGTGGTGGAGAAAACATATCCCGTTACCGCTATCTCTTTTGATGAGGCGGCCGAGCTGGCTTATTTCGGAGCCAAGATTCTGCACCCCACCTGTGTATTGCCGGCTCAGCTGCGTAAAATACCTGTCCGTTTGCTCAATACCATGCAACCCAAGGCTAAAGGCACCCTCATTTCTGAAAAGAGTTCGGGTTCTGCTTTTACTGCTGTAGCTGCCAAAGATGGTATTACGGCCATTAAAGTTAAGTCGGGCCGCATGCTACTGGCTTATGGTTTTTTACGTTCCGTATTTGAGGTATTTGAACGATATAAAACACCTATTGATATGATTACCACTTCCGAGGTGGCTGTTTCACTTACCATTGATAATACCCGTAACCTGAATGCGATCCTCACCGAATTAAAGGAAATATCGAGTGTGGAGGTGGAAGGAGATTTGACCATCGTTTGTATTGTAGGTGATTTTGCTGCCGAAACAAAAGGCGGGGCTTTACGGATTTTTGAATCGTTAAAGGAGATACCGATACGGATGATATCTTATGGGGGCAGCGAGCACAATGTTAGCGTACTGGTAAAAACGGCATTTAAAAAGGATGCATTGGTGGCATTGAACAAGGGTTTATTTTAACAGGTACACACACTAAACAAAACGCTATGTTTTCCAGTGAAGCTATAGAGCGGTTCCGTCATTTACCGACTCCTTTTTATTATTATGATCTTACCTTGCTTCGGAGCACGCTGGAACGCATACGCACCGAAGCAGATAAATATGATTTTCATGTTCATTATGCGCTCAAAGCCAATGCCAATCTGCCCATCCTTCAGCTTGTCCGTTCATTTGGTTTGGGGGCTGATTGTGTAAGCGGCAATGAAGTAAAGCGGGCCGTGGAATGTGGCTTTAAACCCGTAGATATAGTGTTTGCAGGGGTAGGAAAGAGCGATACGGAAATTTCATATGCTCTTGAACAAGATATTTTTTGTTTTAACTGTGAATCGCTTCAGGAGATGGAAGTGATTCAGGAGCTGGCTGCAAAAGCGGGTAAAAAAGCCCGGGTGGCACTCCGCATCAACCCGAATGTGAATGCCAACACACATAAATATATTACAACAGGTCTGGAAGAAAATAAATTCGGAATCAATCTGTGGGAGCTGGAAAGTGTGGTTACAAAGCTTAAAAATTTAGATAGACTAACCCTTTGCGGGTTGCATTTTCATATCGGTTCACAGATAACCGATTTAAGCGCTTTCAAATCACTTTGTCTGAAGGTGAATGAAATACAGGGCTGGTTTGTGACACGTAAAATAAATATTGAGAATATCAATGTGGGCGGAGGTTTGGGTGTGGACTATCATGAACCAGATGTAAATACCTATCCCGATTTTTCCGCTTACTTCGGTATTTTCAATGAGTTTCTGGAGCGGCGTCCCGGACAACGGGTTCATTTTGAATTGGGACGTGCCGTGGTGGCTTCCTGCGGAAGCCTTATTTCACGGGTATTGTATGTAAAGAAAGGACAGAATACACATTTCGCTATCCTGGATGCCGGTATGACAGAACTGATTCGTCCGGCATTATACCAGAGCTACCATAAAATTGAAAATCTTTCCAAACAGGAACCTGTTTCCGATGTCAAAAAAGGAGCATCCGTGTCAGATAAACAGCTGCAACGATATGATGTAGTTGGACCTATTTGCGAGTCGTCGGATTGTTTTGGTAAGGCAGTATTGCTTCCGGAAACATTTCGGGGCGATCTGATTGTTTTACGTACCGCAGGAGCTTACGGAGAAGTGATGGCGTCTACCTATAATCTACGGGATCTGGTGAAAAGCGTTTATTCCGAATAAGGCTATCCCTTAGAACGTTTATTTTAATTTGCTTCCGAACACCTTTTTGAATTTCTCCACCTTGGGTGCTATTACAAACTGGCAATAAGGCTCTTTGCCATTTTCACGGAAATAATCCTGGTGATAGTTCTCTGCTTTATAAAAGACGGTAAAGGGTTTTATTTCGGTAACAACAGGCGCTGAGAAAGCCCCGGAAGCATCCAGCTTTTTCTTATACGATTCAGATAAGTTTTTCTGTTCCGTATTGTGATAAAAAATGACGGATCGGTACTGGGTTCCTACATCATTTCCCTGACGGTTAAGCGTGGTAGGATCATGTGCCTGCCAGAATGCTTCCAGCAACTGGTCAAAGGTGATAACCGATTTGTCGTAATAGATCTGGGTTACTTCGGCATGTCCTGTTGTCCCTTCACATACTTCATGATAGGTTGGGCTTTTAACGGTGCCACCGGAAAACCCGCTTTCCACTTTAACAACACCTTTCAGCAACTGAAACTGGGCTTCCATACACCAGAAACATCCTCCTCCGAATGTTGCAGTATCTATAGTAGCGGGGTTATTTATCGGTTCATTGGCTGTTGACATAGTATTGGGTTTAGCAGATGGGGCACAGGAAATGATTGTTAATCCGAATAAAATAAGTCCTGTTAAATGTCGGAATTTTTTCATGGAGTATGTTTTCAATTATCTACGTTTAAAAACGGAAGACGGATTGATCTCCCGTTACTTTTACTGTTAAGAGATGTTAAGCCATCCCGGTAAAGGATATTTCAATTCCTTCAATTTTCTTCAGCAAAGATACGATCCTTTCTGCTTCGGCCTTGCGGATGGATATTTTCAAGGTGCAGGAGGTTCCGAAATCCTGTTCCTGCTGTTCTAATGCATTGTCTTTGATCAGCTTCATGACTTCGCTCATCCGGTCGTAGAGAAAACGGAGCTCATATCGTTCCATCACCTTTTTTTCGATAATACCGGCCTGGTTAAGCGCTTCCGAGGCAGCGGTTTTATAAGCCTGTATAAGGCCTCCGACCCCTAACAAGGTGCCACCGAAATAGCGGACCACGATTACCATCACATCGCTCAGATCGCGGGATTGTATTTGTCCCAGAATGGGTCTCCCTGCGGTACCCGAAGGCTCTCCGTCATCATTCGCACGAAATAGTTGTTTATCATACCCCAGCCGGAAAGCATAACACCAGTGACGGGCTTTGGGATGCTCCTTTTTAAGTGCCAGAACATGTTCTTTTACTTCCTTTTCGCTACGTACCGGAAAGGCAAAACCAAGGAATTTGCTGCCTTTATCTTTGAAAATACCTTCGCCGGGTTGCCCGGGCGTAAGGTATGTATCATCAAAAAGGCTCATGAAAAGGCAATGAGAGCAATAGCGACAAGTGATAAACCGATGCCGGCCAGATTCCAGGCCGAGAATTTTTCTTTGAACAGGAGATAACTACTCCCGGCACAAAGCATCACAATACCCATGTTGTTGAGGGGGTACATAACGGAACTTTCCACGAAACGGGTATTGAGCGCTTCGATCATACACCAAATAGAGAAATAGTTGGGAATACCCAGAACAATTCCCGCTACAAGACTTTTGAGGGGGAAGTGTTCTCCTTTTACGATAATACGAAACAGAACCAGACACAGACCGATACAACCCGCCACGCCAAATCCGCTGGCTACAAACAGACTGGAATCTGTTTTCAGAATCAGTTTTTCCTGCGCATAGTTAACCAGAGCGTCGATGATGCCACTACCCAGAAAAAGAACGATAGGAAGCAAAATGATATGCCATTTCTTAACCACCGGAGCTCCCGGCTCTTTTTCTTTTTTTGATGTCAGGAAAACGGCAGTAAGCGCGAGCAGGATGCCGGTAAGCTTCATCCATCCCAGGCTGTTATGATAAAATAAAACAGCTATAGCCACCGGTATAATAACCGACATTTTATTGGATACTGTAGCCACCGAAATGCCTATTTCCTGTGCTGTTTTTGCTATCAGCATAAAAATAAGGATGAACAGACTGCCGAGTGCCAATGCCACCCAGGCCCAGTTCATATGAGGCACGGAGAGAATGTTTCCGGTGCTGTTGTTATTCAGCAAACCCAGGCTAAAGGCCGTGAGATAATTGACAACAATTGCCTGCAGGTTATTGACACTGTATTTGTCAAAATATTTAAGAATGATAAGGAGGACGGAATTACAAAGAATACTTAGCAACAGATAGATCATACGTTCAGAAAAATGGGTGAAAGATTATCGGGTGTAAAGATGGGAAAATCCTTGAATTAAGAGCGGTTTCTGTAAATCCTTAATTCATCATCTCCGCTTTGTTGTTGATGAAAGGGCAGCACCGGTTTTTCAGGAGCGGAAAGACCCTTTTCAATAGTAACATTGGAAATGAATACACGGACTTCGTCCCAAAGATCAGCGCTAAAAAAAGATTGTAACAAACGGCTTCCACCCTCTACTAACAGAGACTGGATATTACGCCGGTGAAGGGATTGCATAATGAGCTGCAGACTTTCTGTTTCAGAAAGGAAAGAGATAACTTCATATTCCAGATGATGACTATTGCCGGCAGACTGTGAAGTAAAAAACAGTGTAGCAGTACTACTGTCTTTAAGATGATGGGTGGGTGGAATGCGGTTCATCGGATCAAGGGCAATACGTAATGGATTTTTTCCCGTACCTCCTCTGGCGGTAAGACGAGGATTATCGAGTAAGGCTGTATTGGTGCCTACCAGGATAGCCGATTCTTCGCCTCTCCAGGTATGTAATAGCTCCATAGAGCTAGGGGAGCTGATCTGCAATGCTTTTTGCCCGCTTTCAACAGTCCTTAGCCCATCCAGAAATCCATCTTTTGTTTCCGCCCATTTAAGAATGATATAAGGGCGTTGTTTTTCCTGGAAAGTAAAAAAACGTTTGTTGAGTTCCCGGCATGCTGGTTCCAGCACTCCGGTAGTTACTTTGATACCGGCTTTCTCCAGTTTTTCTATTCCTTTCCCATGTACTTTGGCAAAAGGATCGATGGTGCCGATAACCACTTCCGGAATTCCTTTTTCTATAATCAGATCTGCACAGGGAGGCGTTTTCCCATAATGGGCACAAGGTTCCAGATTGACATACAGACAAGCATTTTGAAGCATTTTGGGGTCTGCTACTGAACGGATGGCATTCACTTCTGCATGCGCCTTTCCATATTCCTGATGCCAGCCTTCGCCTATGATGATGCCATTGCTGACAATAACACATCCTACCATCGGGTTGGGCGCTACAATACCCAGGCCTTTTGCGGCCAGTTCCAGACAACGTTGCATGTATAGTTCCCCAGGATTCATGGGGCAAAATTAAGATTTTAATCACCCGTTCTGGATGCTTCTACATGAATCCATGGACTGGCCCAGGTTAAAAGCGTAATTTTGCCGCATGAGAATCCCAGACAACCGGGTAGGAACCATTGAGACTTTTTTCAGGCAAGAGTTGAAGGGCCTGTATGAGCCGGAAGAGATACGGATGATTACCTTTCTCTGTTTTGAAACATTTCTTGGTTTCAAGAGCCCTTCGGATCTGGTTTTACATGCATCCGATAATGTTAATCAGAGTGATTTACTGAAATTCAATTTTGCAGCCAAGGAGCTTAAAAAACACCGGCCTGTTCAATATGTGCTTGGCAGAACAATTTTTTACAACTGTATATTGGCTGTCAATGAACAGGTATTAATTCCCCGGCCGGAAACAGAAGAGCTGGTTGATATGGTGATTCGTGAAAATAAAGGGAAGGCAGTAAAAATAGTGGATATAGGTACAGGTAGTGGTTGTATCGCCATTGCCCTTAAAAAATATTGCCCGGAAGCAACGGTATTTGCATTGGATATTTCAACGGAAGCGCTGAAGCTGGCCGCAAAAAATGCAGAAAGTAATAATGTCTCCATTGATTTTTGCGAATGGGATATACTGGATGAAAACAAGCTGTGGCCAGGGCCTGTCTTGGATATAATCGTGTCTAATCCTCCTTACATAGATCTCTCTGAAAAAGAAGCGATAGCTCCTCATGTAAAGGATCAGGAACCGCATCTGGCTCTGTTTGTGAATGGGGATGACGTGCTGCTTTTTTATCGTAAGATTGTTCTTTTTGCCTCACAGAACCTGAAACCCGGAGGGACTGTATATTTCGAAATCAACGAAGCCAAAGGAAAAGAAATGGTCCAGTTAATAACAGACTCCGGTTATGAAAAGATAAAGTTGCATCAGGATCTGAATGGGAAATCAAGAATGATTTCTGCCTCCAAGAAAGTTTTCTAATTACACTCCCGGATCTCCACTTTTTCTTCTTCTTTCAATACGTTCCAGCCTTTTCGGTCTATCCGTATCCATACCCAGGGCGTTACCAGTAAGGTGGCATTATGACAACCGGCTTTGATAGAAAGGCGAACCAGACGGAGATGGAGTGTAGCTTCACTGATCCATACACTATCGGCTCTGAGTCCGTTGGATTGGCTGCCATCGTAACAGGCTATAATCATTTGCTTTTTAAAGTCCACATCAGGTGGGGCCTTTCCCAGAGAAGGATCGGACTTTCGCATTTTTTCCCAGGCTTTTAAAAGGGCCTTTTTGCTGTGATAAACAACGGTCTTACTTTCCATGACCCCGCTGTTTTTGCCGGAAGCGGCAAGGTTCCAGACAGGACCGTTGGAAAAAGAAAGCATACCTCCCAGAAACAGTATATAGAGTAAACGCATGGATAAAGTTATTGAATTTCTTATTTTTACCGCATGACGTCTTCTGAGGCTAAAAAGCGCATTTCCGAACTATCTCATTTAATCGAAGAACATAATTACAATTATTATGTCCTCGCAAAACCTGCTATAAGCGATTATGATTTTGATATGCTGCTGGAAGAGCTCCAGAAGCTGGAAAAGGAATTTCCGGAGTTCCTGTCTCCTGACTCTCCGTCCCAACGGGTAGGCGGAGCCATCACCAAGGAGTTTCAAACGGTGAAACATATGTATCCCATGCTATCTCTGGGTAATACATACAGTGAGGAGGAGTTGAAAGATTTTGACGACCGGGTGGCGAAAACCCTGCAAGAGAAATACGAATATGTATGCGAACTGAAATACGATGGGGTGGCAATCGGTATCAGCTATAAACAGGGCAAGTTTAATCAGGCTGTGACACGGGGAGACGGGGAGAAGGGCGACGATGTAACAAATAATGTGCGCACCATTCGCAGTGTACCTATTAAGCTAAGAGGCAACGGTTTCCCCCCGTCCTTTGAAATAAGAGGGGAGATTGTGATGCCAAGGGAAGTATTTAATGAGATTAACAGGGAACGGGAAGAGATAGGTGAGATACCGTTGGCAAACCCGCGTAATTCGGCTGCCGGAACACTTAAACTACAGGATTCGGGGGCTGTAGCCAAACGTAATCTGGATTGTTATCTCTATTCCCTGCTGGGGGAGGAGCTGTCGTATGATTCGCATTATGACAGCCTGGAGGCAGCCAAAAGCTGGGGTTTTAAAGTACCCATCTATACCAAAAAGGTGCCCGATATAAATGCGGTGTTTGAGTTTATCAATAACTGGGATAAGGCCAGGATGGATCTGCCATTTGATATTGACGGGGTGGTGATCAAAGTGAATTCCTATGCTCAGCAAAAGGCATTAGGCTATACGGCTAAATCACCGCGCTGGGCTATTGCTTTTAAATTTAAGGCGGTACAGGTAAGTACTGTTTTGGAGTCTATCTCCTATCAGGTAGGTCGTACGGGGGCTATCACACCCGTTGCCAATCTGAAACCGGTGTTGCTGGCAGGTACCACCGTTAAAAGAGCGTCATTGCACAATGCAGATATCATCGAAAAGCTGGATGTCCGTATCGGAGATACTGTTTTTGTGGAAAAAGGAGGAGAGATCATTCCTAAGATTGTAGGTGTTGATCTTCCGAAAAGGCCTCCACACGCTAAAGCTGTTCATTTTATTACCCATTGTCCGGAATGCCATACGGAACTGAGAAGAAGTGAGGAAGAGGCTCAGCATTTCTGCCCCAATGAGAGCGGCTGCCCTCCTCAGATAAAGGGTAAGATGGAACATTTTACCGGACGGCGTGCCATGAATATTGATGGCATGGGAAGCGAAACGATAGAGCTGTTATATGATTCAGGACTGTTAAAAAACATTGCCGATATCTATGATCTGAAGAAAGAAGACCTTCTTCCCCTGGATCGCATGGCTGAAAAGTCGGCCGCTAATCTGATCAAAGGAATAGAAGATTCCAAACAGATCCCTTTTGAAAGGGTTCTTTTTGCAATCGGGATACGACATATCGGAGAAACAACGGCTAAGAAACTCGCCTATTATTTTAAGGATATAGAACAGTTGAAAAAAGCAAGTCCGGAAGAGCTGATGGAGGTAGGGGATATAGGCGGAAAAATTGCCCAAAGCGTGGCGGCTTATTTTAAGGATGAAAGAAATGCCGATCTGATCCATCGTCTTCAGAAGAAAGGCCTTAACTTTAGACTCTCGGAAGAGGCGCTGGCCAATACCAGCGAAAAGCTGAATGGACTCACATTTGTTGTTTCAGGCAAGTTCAGGGATATTTCGAGAGATGATCTTAAAAAACTGATCGAGCAGCATGGAGGTAAAAATGTAGGTTCTGTTTCCGGAAATACATCGTATCTGGTAGCAGGAGAAAAAATGGGTCCGGAAAAACTGAAGAAGGCAGAAAAGCTGGGCGTACAAATAATCAGTGAAGAAGCGTTTATGAAAATGGTGAGTGATACTTAATCTGTCCTGAAATTGAGCTTAGTGTCCAATATAAAACGGTTGTTCGGAAATTATTTTCTGCGAAAGGAGATGATCGGCCTGGTTCGTAACCGGGAAATGATGAGCATCTCAGATTCCAAAACAATTGGTATCGTGTTCGAAGCGAGTGATAAAGAAGAATTTGAACTGGTAAAGAAATATGTGCTCTATCTGCGTGAGCAGAAAAAGAAGGTGAAAGCAATAGGCTATTTTAGCGGAGGAGAAACTCCTACACTTACCTTTTCCAAACTGGAATATGATTTTTTCTCCAAAAAAGATCTGAACTGGTATGGTAAACCGAATGATAAATTCGTTCATAATTTTATCGAAGAAGAATTTGACACGCTGATCGATATGAATATACACAATCATTTTGCCCTGCGGTATGTAAGCGCTATCTCCCGTTCCCGGTTTAAGGTGGGTTTACATAGTGCAGAGAATGAAGCCATATTTGATCTGATGATAGAAGGCACCGAAGGGAAAGGGCTGAAATATTACCTGCGTCAGGTAGATACTTATTTGCAGATGCTGAATAAAGACAAATCCAATAACAATGCGTAAACACAATGAGTTTAGGGGCACCGGAGTAGCTATGGTGACACCTTTTAAATTAAACGGAGAAGTGGATTATCAGGCTCTCGCAAAAATTGTGGAGCATCTGATCCGCGGCAAGGTAGAATACCTGGTAGTGCTGGGCACCACCGGAGAATCGTCTACCCTTAGTAAGGAAGAGAAGAGAAGTGTGACCGCCTATATCCGGGAAGTGGCCCGCAAAAGAATACGTCTTGTGTTGGGCATCGGTGGCAATGATAGCCGGGAGGTATTACACAGCCTGTCGACAACCGATCTGAAAGGATATAGCGCTATTTTATCCGTTTCCCCGGCATATAATAAACCAAGCCAGCGGGGTATCATAGAGCATTACAAAGTAATAGCTAAGGCATCGCCCTTGCCTGTAATATTATATAATGTTCCGGGCCGGACTGCATCCAATATGACTGCAGATACTACCTTACAGTTAGCTAAAGTGCCTAATATTATTGGTATCAAAGAAGCTTCGGGAAATATGGAGCAGGTGATGAAGATTATTAAGCATAAACCCAAAGAGTTTCTGGTTATATCCGGTGACGACAATTTAACGCTTCCTATTCTCGGTTGCGGAGGCGACGGCGTTATTTCTGTAGTGGGGAATGCATTCCCTAAAGATTTTTCTGAAATGACACGTCAGGCTTTAAAATACAAAATGGCTGAGGCGCAACGCCTCCATTATAAGCTTACGGATATTACCGAGCAGCTGTTTGCTGATGGAAACCCGGGAGGAGTAAAAGCAGTGATGGCTATGATGGGGCTTTGTAAAGAAACAGTCCGTTTGCCATTGGTTCCTGTTAATGATACCGTGAGGGCCACCCTGCGGAAAATGGTAAGAAATTTTTAATCAGCAATATCATGGATCAACATGTAGCTAACATTGGAGGAGTCTTCATCTATTCTGAAAATCCGGAAGTACTGGCCGAATGGTATGGTAAACATCTGGGAATAGCGTTTGAAGGAATCCCGGATAAGAGCGCTTTTTATACCTCATATGATTATACCGATCTGGCTACGGGAAAGAAAGCCTCTGTTGCCTGGAGCATTATTCGGTCTAAAAACAGACCCGCTTTTGCCAAAGAGAAATTATATATGATCAATTACCGTGTTTTTGATGCGCAAAAAACGGCTGATCATCTGCGGAGTCTTGGAGTAGAGGTAAAAGGGCTGGAAGTTTATCCCGAAGGAAAATTTGCCTGGTGCTCCGATGCCGAAGGTAATCAGCTGGAATTATGGGAAGATACTTCCATGAAGTAAATTTAAGATTTATGAATTAAGATTTATGATTCGAAAAGGGAGACCTGATTCAAAAAATCTTAAATCATAATTCTTAAATCATAATTCTTAAATCTTAGCCTTCAACCTCTTCCACAACCTCCGGTACATCTCCGAAGCTTCTGTATAAGGGTATTTGTGTACAATAGGCATCCTGTATTCTCCCATCTTTTCGATTTCTGAATTATAAGGTATAGCTACGGATATACATTCCGGATAATCCTTTTCAAACTGGATCATGCTTTCGTTGTGCATGTTTTTTCTCCGTTCATACATGGAGAAAAAGGGGAATAGCTTTTTCTTGTCCAGCTTTTCTTTCTTGAAAAACGCTTTCAGCTGTTCATAGGTGCGTATAGAAAGTGTAGAAGGGATAACCGGCACTAGGATGGCGTCGGTATGCTCAAAAAGGTTTTCGGCTACGGCAGTAATACTGGGTGGGCAATCGATAAAGATATAGTCGTACTCCTTCTTAACCGGACTGAATAGTTTTTTAAGCCATTTGTCGCTCCGTTTCATTTTGCTGATGAAATGATCCAGGCGGCGGTATCGTCCATCGGAAGGCAGGATATCCAGGTTTTTGAAATCCGTTTTTTTGATGGATGAATCGAGCGATGCGTCTCCGAAAATAGCCCGGTGTCCGTCATCTTCATCGGCTTTTACATTGAAATAAAAACTGCTGGCGCCCTGAGGGTCGATATCAAGAAGTAAAACCCTGTTCCCTTCGGAAGCCGCAGCATATGCTATATTGACAGAAGTGGCGGTTTTTCCTACCCCTCCTTTAATATGATATACGGCAATGATCTTCATAACCTTGAATTTTATATCTAATGTAGGAAAGAAATATATTAGTTACCAGAGAAGCATCGATGGGAATTCAGAACGCCAGGTAATATTCCCTGGTAAGTTCAATATATTCAGGAGTATAGTCGTGCCGTTCATTGGTTTCAATGGCAATACTCTCTTCGGAGAAAGAACTGGGAGAGAACTCAAACTGCATGAGATGACGTTTCTCCGTTTCTTTATCAATTCGTGTACGTACCCGGAGCAATTTGCTGAGATGAAGTCCACGTTCCGTAGCAAGTTCGCAAAGGATTGCGGCTTCTTTTACAGGCAGTATTACACAAAATCTTCCTTTTTTATCCAGTACCCGTATCACACTTTCCAGCAGTTCGGAATAAGGAAGCAAATCGGCATGCCGTGCAGTAGTACGTTCTATTCCGCTGGCTTTTGATGAATCCAGAAAATAAGGAGGGTTACTTACTATCAGGTCATACCTGTTTTTTGTTTCTTCAGAAAACTCCTGGATGGAATGGTGGAAAATACGTACTCGTTCTTTCCAGGGACTTAGCAATATGTTTTCTTCAGCTTGAGCACAAGCTGTTTCATCCAGATCAATACCGTCTATAAGGGCCTTGGTACGTTGGGCAAGCATGAGTGCAATAACCCCTGTGCCGGTTCCGATATCAAGAATGTGTTGGGCTGCAGCCGTTTTTACCCAGGCGCCCAGGAGTACGGCGTCTGTTCCTACCTTCATGGCACATTTATCCTGCCGGATGGTAAATTGCTTGAAAGCAAAATGTGGATTGGGCATAAACCGGAAATTCCAAAGCCTTAGTAAGTTAAGGTATGATGAGCTAAGTTAGCATAAAAACGGAGAAAGGCAAAGTCTTTCACCTATAACCTGGGCTATTCTTCTTCCTCTTTATTTTTTCCGGATAAGGGACTGAGATAAATATCAATCAATCCATCCGGAGCCCTTAACAAGAGTATCTTGTTTTCCCTATTAATATTTATAATGAATTCCGGAACAGCCGGAATAAGAATTTCCTGTTTGCCAAGCATGATGCGAAAAACCCGTTGCATGGGCAATTCCAGCACCTCTTCCAGAATACCCAGATTGCCATACACTTCATCTTGTACAGCAAATCCGGCAAGTTCCTTCATGTAAAATTTGGTTCCGCTTGCTTGCGGCAATGCATCGGAAGCAATATAAATATCCTTATTCACCAGCACTGCAACAGCCCCGGGATTGCTCACATCTTCCAGTTGAAGCAGGAACAGATTCTTGTCGGGTTGGAAAGAATTGGATTGTACAAAATAAGGTACCAGCCCTCCTCCCGGATCAACAAAGACTGTTTCAAATGTATAACCTTCGAATAGTTCAGGCTGGGTTAGGACAACTTGAAGTATTCCTTTCTGTCCTTGTGCCTTTATGATACGGCCCGCTTTGTAATATGAATCGCTGGTCACTGGTAGTTATGATCTGTTTAAATGAAGTGCAGTGATAAAGGTAGAGAATATTAATGAAGAGACTTCACCGATGCAGGGGAAGCATGATTGTTCGAAATGAATAGCAGTGTTCTGTTTATAAGAATAACCGTTCCGGTTATAACCACAGACACTCAGGTTATAAGAAGAACCGCTATTGTTATAACCTAAGACCTTCAAGTGATAAGAAGAACCTTTATCCTCATAACCAGAGCCACTCAAGTTATAAGAAGAACCGTTATCGTTATAACCGGAGCCACTCAAGTCATAAGGAGAAGCTTTATCCTTATAACCAGAGCCACTCAAGTTGTAAGAAGAACCTTTATCGTTAGGTAACTCACTCCTTTCGCCACGTTAGGTCCTGCCTTGGGATGGACGATTAAGTATGTGGCTAAAGGAAATAGGTTAAAATATCGAAGCCGCCAGTTTTACTGACGGCTTCCTGTATTCTTATCTCCGACCTTTTGAGAATTTCTCTCTTTATGGGCCAGACATACCTCTCTGTTAGGGACTGTAAGCGTTTCACTTACTCTCCGTTAACTTGGAGGCACCATTTTTATTGCAATAAGAGCACTTACTTAATCGGAGCCAACTGGACTGGAGTGTACAGCTCTCTTCATAAACCAAAGATAAAAAGGGGCTGAATATTATACAAATATGGTTTTCAACAAGTTACTAACCGAAATAAGGTGCCTTTTATCCTTTTTGGGGCTGGTTCGAGCTAGAATTTGGTGTTTGACCGTATACCTTCGGTTTATACCCCATGAACTCAGAAGTCCTATTTCTATATTCCCTTAGATTTTTATCAGCATATTCCTGAAGCTCCTTAATATGTACCAGGTACATTTCGATCTGAGGATGAAACATGCCAAAACTTTTATCGTATTGGATGTGGTATAGCATTTGCCACTGGTAAAAGAATATGCTATTCTCTATCCTAGTCAGTATTTTAATAAGCTTGGTGTCAATATGGTTATAGCGAACAAAGATTTCCTTCAAAGATTTGAACGTGGATTCCCTTAAATATTCCCACCAATCCAACCAAGTTCCATTCTCGGTTTCACCTTCAAAAGAAAAAGGGGCATCCCTGGCTTCTCTTTCAATTGATGCCAAGAGTGGTCTTAGCTTTTTCATGTCATAATCCGTAAGGCTTGCCTTTTTGTTTTCAATTTGCAGGAATGGTTCTATAAAAAGGTGGGCAGATGTAATGATGCTGTATACTTTAAGTCCTACGTATTCATTAATATTCTCCTTGTCCTTTTCACTTTTTATGTGAACAACAATGAAATAGAACAAAAAGGCAGACATGTATGAGACCGACAGTTTTGATACTAGCTGGCCCAGTTTATTGGCTCCTTTGAATAGTTCTGTATAGTTCGTAAAAATAAATTCAATTGAGATGTACGCCAAAACAGCTCCTGCCAATAAATACAATAGGACTGGACGGACTTTAAGAAAATATTTAAATAATGTTTTCATTGGTATTTGTTGTTTTTGCTATAAGAGCCAATCTTTTTTTTGTCTGTTTTTGCTTCCTCCTCAGCAGCATCTAAAGATTTAAGCATAGTTGCTATCTGTTTATTCAGTCTTTTTTGGTAGACATCTTCTTCCTGCTCATTTTGAATGTTTTGGGATGGTATTAGTACATTATTCTTGCCTATATTCATTTGTTTGTCAAACTCCTTTGATTTATATCCAAAGGCGTGCATGGTTAAGACAAGATTTTCTCCTTCCTTCTTTGATTTGAGTTCAACAAGACCAGCTAGTGACACTGTCTTACTATCAATTAGGCTCGCATCTCCAATTCTTAAAATATTGGTTATCCCATGGTGCAAAACGAGATACCCATTGAATAGTTTAAATTTATTTGTAAATTCAAGTTCTCCTCGACTCCCAATTTCACCAGGAGCAAATAGTGTTTCCTCAGCTGCTATATGTTCATTTAACATGCCTCTATCGTTTTGATAAAAAAACCAGGCAAATGCATCTCCCATACTTTTACCTATGTAGATGAGATTTTTTAAAGCATCAAGGCATTTTTCAAATTCTTTTAGTCGATCTTGCTTTTGTTGGTATGAAATTGCAATTCCGCTATTTAGGAAGGCACTTCTTTCTCGTTTGATCTTTATATATTCTTCTTTAATCATAAAAAGACAACAGGCAAGGTTATATTGAAAATGAATCATACCATCACTCATTGCCAATTTTTTTATGGCTGAGATAGTATCCCATAATTTCTCATATTTCGGCTCTATTGCCTGAATTAGCTTTCTAACCCGTAACTCACTGTCTGTCATCTGCATTTTTTGTGCTATAGAACTAAATATAACAAAGTTTAGCTCAAATTGCAACAAATAACCATGTGCTTAAAAGTATGAGGTGTTTAACCACGGTCTAATAGGAGCGAGTTACCTATCGTTATAACCAGAACCACTCGAGTTATAAGAAGAGCCATTATCGTTATAACCTGAGACCTTCAAGTGATAAGAAGAACCACTCCCTTTATAACCAAAGAGGTTCTCGTTGTTAGAAGACTGGCTTAGGTAGCTAAAATTTGTATGGTTGTTTCAAGAAAAGGTCTTGATGGGTTCAAAAAAGAAAAATCCGGACTAATTGTCCGGATTCTTTCTGAATTTGGTAATCCTGTTTGTTTAAGCTTCTGTATTAGCTTCAGGAGTTGCCTCTGGAGTTGTTTCGGCAATAGTTTCAGCCGGAGCATCAGGAGGAGGTGTATTTTTAGCAAGGATTTTTGCAGCCTTTGCTTCGTTAGCTTTTGCTTCTTCAGCAAGACGCTTACGGTAAGATTCTTTTTGTGAGCTGGAAAGACGTTCAATTTTAGCTTGAATTTTACCGTCTTTTTCGCCTAACCATTTGTTGAACCTGGCATCTGCAATGTCCTGAGTAATAGCTCCTTTGGCAACACCTATCTGGAGGTGGTTACGAAGCATGACCCCTTTGTAGGCCAGAATAGCGCGACAGGTATCGGATGGCTGAGCGCCATTCCCAATCCATGTCAGGGCTTTCTCGAAATCGAGGTTA
>Ga0210396_10000579_pt1 | contig 46597 bp, 42 predicted proteins | sample IncBWH17OmetaG_FD_155466 | JGI IMG/M metagenome (GOLD analysis project Ga0210396, IMG submission 155466) | Forest soil microbial communities from Barre Woods Harvard Forest LTER site, Petersham, Massachusetts, United States - Inc-BW-H-17-O ... | reverse complement strand
TTGGACGGTGTCCACTGCTCTACCGTATAATTGCGGTTTTCCACACTCCCATAAGCTGAGGTAGTGGCGATTCATCGCACTCATCAGGATAGCCCTGCGGTAAGTAAGGGCAGGCACGGCCGCGCACGGCGACCCTCGGTTGTCTCTCCGGGGTCATCTCCTTCATTCATAAGGTGTTGCGAGGCTGGAAGACGTTCGCTGGTTAGCTTCCTGTTGACTTTTTTTTTACTCAGCTCGTGGGCGATGGGACAGCAGGACGTGATCGTCGGGGTAGAGGTTCATGGCAACCGCCGCATTCCCGCCGAGACCATTAAAGCCCGAATTTTTACCCACCCCGGAGATGTTTACGATCAGGCCGCGCTTGAGCGTGACTACAACTCTCTGTGGAATACCGGATATTTCGAAGACATCATCTTCACGCGATCGCCAACCCCTAAGGGATGGATCCTTAACATCACCGTGAAAGAACGGCCAACGATTCGGGAGATTAACTACGAGGGCCTGAGCTCGGTCTCAAAAAGCGACGTGCTGGACCGTTTCAAGGAAGCCAAAGTCGGTCTGTCGGTCGAGAGCCAATACGATCCAACCAAGGTGAAAAAGGCCGAGGTCACCATCAAGCAACTGCTGTCCGAGCACGGGAGGCAGTTCTCCACCATTCGTACCGAGATCCACCCGATTCCACCAAACGCCGTCAGCCTCACCTTCGTGATCAAGGAGGGGCCCAAGGTCAAGGTCGGCAAAATTACCTTCGAAGGCAACAAGCACGTCCCTAGCCGGATTCTGCGTAGCGCGATGAAGAACCTGAAGCCGATCGGAATCCCCCATTCCATCTTCCTGGAAAACATCTTCGCGAAGACGTACGATGCCACCAAACTCGACGAAGACACCGAGCGAGTTCGCTCCGAGTACCAGAATCGCGGCTACTTCAAAGTGCTGGTGCAGGAGCCTAAGACCCAGATCCACGACACCGGACACCAGGGATTTCACATCCCGCTGCTGCAGAAAGGTCCGGGGAAGGCCGTCGACATCACCATGCCCATCGAGGAGGGTGACAAATATTTCCTGGGCGGAATCACTTTCAAGAACAACAAAGCGGTGACCAACACCGCTGCCTTGCGCCGTCTGTTTCAGATAAAAGATGGCGATACCTTTGACCGCAGCAAGATCGCGAAAGGCTTGGAAAACCTGCAAAAAGCCTACGGCCAATTGGGATACATCAACTTCACTTCCATTCCAAACACCACGTTCGACGAGCAGAAAAAGCTCGTCTTTCTCGATATAGACGTAGACGAGGGTAAGCAATTTAGCGTGCGGCGCATCGAGTTCCAGGGCAACACGACAACCCGCGACAAGGTGATACGCCGTGAGATCGTTCTGGAAGAAGGCCAGGTTTACAACCAGCAACTATGGGAACTCAGCATCCAGCGCCTGAACCAACTGGGATTTTTCGACAATTTGAAAGCTGATGACCCCAACGTCACCGAGCGTCATCTGAACGAAAAGGATGGGACGGTAGATCTCACTCTCAAGGTCAAGGAGAAAGGCAAGAACAGTATCGGGTTGAGTGGCGGTGTTAGTGGTCTGTCCGGTTCATTCGTCGGGCTGAGCTACAGCACCAACAACTTTCTCGGGCTGGGCGAGACTCTCAGTGTGCAGGCAAACATCGGCAATCTCCAACGCAACGTTTCGTTCAGCTTTACCCAGCCTTACTTATTCGACCGCCCACTGCAACTCGGTTTCACCGTGTACTTCACGAAGTTCACATACGATCAGGCGCGGCAGGCGGCAATTCTCAGCGGTCAGCAAATCAACCTGCCACAGGCTTTACAGCAGAATCTCCAGAACTATACCCAGTCGAGCAGGGGCTTTGCAGTGAACCTGGCTTATCCGCTGCACCGCTCGTTCAAAAGGGTGGGAATTAGCTACTCGTACGATGACTCTTCCATCGTAGCGCTTACCACGGCGTCGCAGACACTGTTCGATTCTCTAGCATTTAGCGGAATCAGCGGTCCCAACGCGCTGAACGGAATCATCACCAGCAAGATTGTTCCCAGCTTCACGATAAACTCGTTGGACAGGGCACTTTATCCCCACAAGGGTAACAGCCTCTACTTGGGGACTGAAATTGCCGGATTGGGCGGGACTGTCAGGACAATTCGCCCGGTTGTGAAATTCACCCATTGGAGGCCGATGAATAAGGGGCGCAATGCACTTGGTTTCAACATTCAGGGATCTTATCTCACCGGCTACGGCGGCGTAGTGCCTCCCCCATTCCAGCGCTTTTACGACGGTGGGGAAAATGATTTGCGGGGCTTTGATATCCGCTCCATCTCGCCCGTCTCGTTTCTGCCGAGTACGACGTCGATCCAATTGCGCAACCCGGATGGCTCGATTGTTCCCAAGAATCCCGCCAATCCTCTGCAAGGGGCCTATACCATCCCAGTTCCACTGGACCAGATTGTTTTCCCCGGCGGCGACTTCAGCGCGATCACCAACGTGGAATATCGAATCACCATCGCGGGGCCAGTGGCTATCGCGCCATTCATGGACTTTGGGGTTGAGCCGATCCTGAGAGATTCGCAGCTGAAAATCAACAACGGACAGTTCGAGTTGATCAACAGCACGGTTTACGGCTGCCCTGCACTGGACGTTGGCTTCAACTGCGTAGGTGGAACAACGCAGAAATTCTCGCAGTTCCTTAGTCCGGTGGCCGGCACAAACTGGACTCCCAGAATGTCCACGGGTCTCGAGTTGCAAGTGTTCCTGCCAGTGGTCAACGCGCCCTTCCGCATTTACTGGGCTTATAACCCTTTGCGCCTGGATACCACAGTGAACGCGCCGGTTCCGATCACCCGTGCCATGTTCCCGCCCGGCGCCGCCGGAGATTACACCTTTCAGCTGGCTCGGAATTCTTTTTCTCCCCCCTATCAATTGAGGGAGCCGCGCAAGACGTTTCGCTTCACCGTAGCGACCACGTTCTAAAGAAGACCTTGGGCGTCAGGCTTTCGAAGATGCAAAAGGTTAGGCTGGCCCGACAGTTTGACGCTGGGGTAGCAGTGTTCCTATAATGAAACCTACAGCACCCTGAAAATCGAATAGTACGGGGTGGTCATCACGCTCGCAGATTTGCGTGAGACGCTGAGTGTTAGGGTCTGCCTTCCCCTGTGAGCGCGCGGCCTGGTTGGCTTCGAGGCAAGACGCAGCATGATCTGTGACAAGGATCTGAAGCGAGATTCCCAATCTCTAAGGAGTTCAAGCAATCCATGACAAGAAAGTTCCCGCGATTTCTTCTGGCCACCGTGTTTGTCATTTCGGTTACCGCCCTGGCTCAAACTGCCAGCGCGGGCCCCGCGTTGCCCGCAGCACCCAGTGCCGCAGGGTCGACACCCGATACCACTGTCGGTGGCACAGGAAGCAAGATAGGTACGATCAACATCGAACAGGCAATCTTCGCCAGTAATGAAGGCCAGCGCGACTTCGAGGTGCTCAGCAAGAAGCTTGAGCCGAAGCAGACCGAGCTGAAAAGCATGAACGACGAAGTCGAGAGCCTGAAAAAGCAGCTGAGCGCTCAAGGCGACAAGCTCAACGACGACTCCCGCGGCACGTTAGTCAAGCAGGTCGAGGATAAACAGAAGAAGCTTGAACGCTCGGTTCAGGATGCGCGGGACGACGCCCAGGCTCAACAAAACGAGATCGCGCAACGCATCCTGCAAAAGATGGCTCCAATCATCGTGAAATATGCGGGCGACAAGGGATTCGGCTTGATCATGGATACTTCCAATCCATGGCCTCAAGGACCCGTGCTCTGGGCTGGACCTTCCGTCGACATCACGAAAGCGATCGTCGATGCCTACAACGCACAGTCGGGTGTTCCCGCGCCTACGAGGCCCACAACGGCGAAGCCGGCGGCCACCGGTGCGACCAAACCCGCAGCGCCAGCCGGCGCAACCAAACCCGCAACGACCACTCCACCTCCTAAGTAGACTCGAGGGACACCTTAGACACCACGAAAGTTCCTGGAAGGCCGCACAAAATGCGGCCTTTATTCTTGCTCTGCCGATCAGAACCACGGTTGCGAGAGCGCCTGCCGGTGTCCTTAGAGAAAGCACCCACTCAGGAGGACACCATGTTTGCTGATTCCCTACTTGATTCTCGTTGCGCTGACCGCTCTCGCCGCGGTTGGACAACTCTGGCTTCGTTTTCGGGGCAAGCTTTTGCCGCAGCGGGTCTGTTCTTGCTGCCGCTGTTTTACACCCAGGTTCTACCGCAATTCCAATTGGTATCCCGGCTCGTGGCACCGTCTCCGCCACCCGCGCCGCCTGCTCCGGAGACCGCGCGAAATGCTCGCCCGAATTCGAGCAACCTGTCAACCGACGGCAGGGTGATTGCGCCACTTTCCGTGCCGAGGGCAATAGCGCCCATTGACGAATCGAGTGTTCCACCAGCGGTTGATGTTAGCGGGTTGGGCGGGATCGGCAGCACCGGCACTTCGCCGGGTCGCAACGGCGTTCTTGACTCGATCGGGACCGGGCTTAATACCGTCGTGCCGCCGCCCCCAACGGCTTCCGCCCGTCCGCCTCGCGTTTCCCGCGTGATGGAGGGAAATCTCTTCTATCGCGTGCAACCGCAGTATCCGCCCCTGGCGCGGCAGGCACGGATTCAAGGCATCGTAGTGCTCCGAGCAATGATCTCCCGGGAGGGCAGGATTGAAAATCTGCAAGTAATCACTGGTCATCCGTTGCTAGTGAAATCCGCCATGGATGCCGTTTTGCAGTGGCGCTACCGCCCGTATTACTTGAACAACGAGCCGGTAGAAGTGGAGACCCAGGTAACAGTGAACTTCACGCTCTCGGGCGGATAGTGGAAACGGCCTGGACATGTCGGTCATCCTGCACTGGGAGTAGTACGGCAGTAACCTGAGGGCAGCCGAGATGGCCTTTATAATCTAAAGCCAGTGGCTACTATCGAGATTGCCAAGCGAACCGCGACTCGACCGACTTGGGCTGAGGTCTCGCTGGGAACGTTGCGGCGAAACTTTCGCGCAGTGCAGCAACACATCAGCGCCGGCGTGACGGTTTGTGCCATCGTGAAGGCCGATGCCTACGGGCACGGCGCGGTCGAGTGCGCGCAGGCGCTGGAGCAGGAGGGCGCGCGCTGGTTCGGCGTGACCTCGCTGGATGAAGCAATTCCGCTTCGCGAAGCCGGTATTTGTGGACGCATCCTGCTGATGACTGGTTTCTGGCGCGGCGAAGAGGAAGAAATTGTTCGCCTGGGATTGACTCCAACGGTCTGGGAGACCGGGCAAATAGAATTGTTCGAAAAGGCCGCGACAGCGCTCGGCGTTGCGAAGCATCCCATCCATTTGAAAGTGGATACCGGGATGGGACGGCTGGGAATCGCGCCGGAAGATTTGCCACGGATTTGTGCGGTGTTGGAGTCGTCGCCACACCTGCTGCTCGAGGGATTGTCGACTCACCTGGCGTCGTCTGAAGTGCTGGACGAGCCGTCGGTTGCGGCGCAATTGAAGTCGTTCGATGAAGTGCGTGACTTTCTCCGCAACGAAGGATTCAATCCGCCGCTGATTCATGCGGCCAATACCGGGGCCGTGATCTCGCGTCCGGAATCCTGGAACACGATGGTGCGGCCGGGGATTGCGCTGTATGGTTATTATTTGCCTTTTGAGCGTGCCGGTCGAGAAGTCAGTGGCAGCGGGCTGCGCCTCGCGGTGAAACCTGCTTTGACCTGGAAAACCCGCATTCTCTCCCTTCGCGATATGCGCGCCAACCAGGCCCTGGGTTACGGCGGAATCTACGTCACGAAAGCTCCCGCCCGCATTGCCGTGCTTCCGGTGGGATACGCAGATGGCTTAAACCGCAAGATTTCTTCTCAGGGCCGAGTCATTGTGGGTGAGAACTACGCCCCGATTGTGGGACGAATTTCCATGGATCTGACCTTGGCCGATGTCACCGGACTGCCGGGAGTTTCTGTAGGAGACGAAGTCGTACTGCTGGGTGCCGTGGACGGTTTAAGTGTTGACGCCCGGGAACACGCTGCGCTTTCGGAGACGGTACCTTACGAAATTCTTTGCGGAATCTCTAAGCGCGTACCCCGAAGACACGTCGACTGACCCATACAAGATTACGTTCCCGCTCGAAGCTTCGCCAGTTCACTGTACGAGACGCGAATTCCGTCTACGACTTTGTCGTACTCCTCGTACTCGGCCGGCGTCAGTCCCACCAATGCTTCGCGCTTCGCCAGTTCGATCTGCTCTTGAAAGAGACCGGACAACTCAGCACTGATTTGCTGAGCCCTATCACAGCACGAAGAAGCTGAACCTTGGCGTGTCATTTAAAAATCGGGAGATGCATCCTGGCCAGCCATTCACGATAGAGACGTCGCGTGCTACTTCTTAGCCGGCCAGATTAATGCTCACCTTTCTAGAGGGAGCAGTTGTCAGGACACTGTCAAAAGATTGCAACTTTTTCTGGGCTTTCCGGAATTGGGACACTTTCGGATTTTTTATTCGAAATCACCTGATCGCAACCGGGAGTGTCGTGCCCGCTGAAGACTCAATATTGCGCTCCAAATGCTGATTGCCGCAGTTCGCTGCCGTAGCCCTGACCAGCCCTTCCTCCTTTGTTATGCTGGAATACCCATGCCCTCACGCTACGCACAGTGGATGTATGACTGGGAGACCCGGCTCACGTCTGTTGACAACAACCGGGTCGTGCGTCCATTGGAATGGGGCGTGGAGTGGGCACGGGATTGGCCTTGCCGCAATGGCTATACTCCTGGGCATATTCCGGAAGACGGCGAAAGCTATCTGCGCGAATACAACCGGCGAATCATCGCCTCAAGTGATGAATTCTTTTCCTATATCAAACCAGCGGACTTCCGCCTGGAGCGGCGAGCGGTCAAAGTTTTCAGCACCCGCGCTGTGCCAGATTTGGCGCTTGAAGAAAGAGTCCGGGGCACCTACGCGGATTTCCTGCGGTTCACCTCGCCGGTGCGCACCCCGTTTCCAGAAAACAACCTGGTCAATGCTCGCTGGTTTCCAGCCCGAGGCAAGCGAGCGATTGTGCTCTTGCCGCATTGGAATTCTGATGCCCTCGCTTATAACAGCTTGTGCCGCGTGCTGAATCTTCTCGGGATTTCAGTTTTGCGGTTGACCATGCCGTACCACGACATCCGAACCCCTCCCCTGATCCGGCGCGCTGATTATGCTGTTTCTGCCAACATCGGACGAACGCTCGATGCCTGTCGCCAGGCTGTGATCGATGTCCGATGCTGTCTGGATTGGCTCGAGTCCCAAGGCTATCGCCGTCTGGGCATGCTGGGCACCAGCCTCGGTTCGTGTTATGCGTTTCTAGCCGCCGCCCACGACCCGCGCATTCAAGTGGCGGCTTTCAATCACGCTGCGACTTACGTTGCCGATGTCGTCTGGCATGGACAATCCACTCGGCATATCCGGGAGGGGTTGGAATCACAGATCGATCTAGAACGTTTGCGAGCTCTTTGGAGCGCCGTGAGCCCGATGTCATACTTCCAGCAATTCGCGCGCTGGCGCAGGAAGTCGCTCATTATTTACGCTAAGTACGATCTGACATTCCTGCCAGAGTTCTCGCGCAGCGCCGTGCATGAGTTTGCCCGACATGATCTGGATCACAAGGTGGTAGTGCTGCCCTGCGGACACTACACAACCGGAGAGATGCCCTACAAATACATCGATGGCTGGAATTTGGCGTCGTTTATGCGGACCGCGTTCGAAGGGTAGCAGTTGGCACTTGGCAATCAGCATTTAGCCCATGAGGTTCGGAGTAAGCCCGACGAATCGAGAAAATGGGAAGGGATACGAGACTTCGGAGGCTAAGTGCCAAATGCCAAATGCTTGTCTGGAATATCGCAAAGGCGAGTTCACCGTCAGCACCGATCGTGAGCTGATTGACCCGGATGTCGTCCATGGTTTCTTGACCGAGTGCTACTGGGCCAAGGGCATTCCGCGCGAGGTTGTCGTGCGTTCGATGGAGAACTCGTTGTGCTTCGGTGTCTATGCAGAGCGCAAGCAAATCGGATTTGCACGCGTCATCTCCGACTATGCGACGTACGCTTACATCGGAGACGTATTCGTGCTCGAATCGTTTCGTGGTTGCGGCCTGGGGAAATGGCTGATGGACTGTGTCATGCAGCACCCGCGTCTGCAGGGATTGCGCCGCTGGAGCTTGGTCACCCGGGACGCTCACGGACTATACTCGAAACTTGGGTTCGAGCCTCTGAAGAAGCCTCAGAACTATATGGAGCTTCACCGCCCCGATGTTTACGAGCACAGCGCCGATAGAAGGCTAGATTTTCCCGGAGATTGAAATGAAAGACAACAACATGTCGCGTCCGCTGTACGAAGCGGATCCCGAAGTGGCCGCTGCGATCGATAATGAGGTCCGCCGCCAGCACGAGGGACTGGAACTGATTGCCTCGGAAAACTTTGTCAGCGAAGCCGTGCTTGAAGCGATGGGCTCGGTGTTCACGAATAAGTACGCCGAGGGCTATCCGGGCAAGCGCTATTACGGCGGCTGCGAGTTTGCCGACATCGTCGAGAACCTGGCTCGTGAGCGCGCGAAACAACTTTTCGGAGCGGAGCACGCCAACGTCCAGCCCCACGCCGGATCGCAAGCCAATATGGAGGCTTACTCCGCCGTACTGCAACCCGGCGATACCATTCTAGGTTTGAACCTGGCGCACGGCGGTCACCTCACCCACGGACACCATCTCAACTTCTCCGGAAAGACCTATCGCATCGTTCCTTACGGCGTAACGAAGGAAACTGAGACCATCGATTACGACGACTTGGAAAAGCTTGCCGAGAAAGAGCGCCCCAAGATGATTATCGGTGGGGGCAGCGCTTATCCTCGCATCATTGATTTTGTGCGCATGCGCCAAATCGCTGACAAAATCGGCGCGCTCTATCTGGTGGACATGGCGCACTTTGCCGGACTGGTCGCTGGCGGCGTGCATCCCTCGCCAGTTCCTCATGCGCACATTGTTACTTCCACTACGCACAAAACGCTGCGGGGACCGCGCGCGGGAATGATCTTGTGCAAACAGGACTTCGCCTCCGCGGTTGACAAAGTAGTCTTCCCGGGCATGCAGGGTGGGCCACTCGTACACATTATCGCCGCCAAGGCGGTGTGCTTCCGCGAGGCCATGCAGCCAGACTTCCGCGATTACGCGCGGCAGGTCGTGGCCAACGCCAAGGTATTAGCTGACACGCTGGCGGCGGAAGGCTTCCGCATTATTTCTGGTGGTACGGACACACACCTCATGCTGGTGGATGTGTTTTCCAAAGGCATGCTCGGCAGCGAGGCTGAAAAGGCGCTGGATCAGGCTGGCATTACTGTAAACAAGAATGCCATTCCTTTCGACGTGAATCCGCCGATGAAGCCAAGTGGCATCCGCATTGGCACGCCTGCCCTGACTACGCGAGGCATGAAGGAAGCCGAAATGCGACGGGTTGGCCGGTGGATTTCCGAGGCACTGCATCAACGAACAGATGCAGCTACGCTAGGGAAAATCCGCAAGCAAGTACTGGAACTGGCCGACACATTCCCCCTATATCCGGAGCGTAGAACCAGGGCGCAGGCGGAAGCCAGGGCTTGAGCATTTCGCTAAAAGCCGAATTCCTTCGTGTGCCTTCACGTCCTTTGTGTTTAAATCTGTTCCGTGAGAGTCGCCATTGATATTCGGCGGATGACCGAGTTCGGCGTTGGCACCTACACGCGGAACGTCGTGCGGGCTCTGGGCCGACTGGATCACTCGAACGAATATTTTCTTATCGGTTCACCGCAGAAGGTGTCGGAGATCGGTCCGCTCCCGCCAACCTTTCAGATGGTCCCATTGCTGGATGACGGGACTACGGCCAAAGGCTATCTCGAATGCCGCGCCATTCTCAAGCGCTTGAATTGTGATCTGGTGCACATCCCGCATCTGTTCTGGATGCCCCGTACTTTGCCTTGTCCATTTGTGATGACCGTCCACGATGTTCTTGAGCACATGTATCGTGCGCATGGCGGCTCCGGCCTGAGCCGCTCGCTGCATTTTCACCTTACTCGCCGAGTGCTCAAAGGGGCGGCAAGAATTCTGGCGGTCTCCAGATACACCAAAAGCGACATCGAGAAATTGTTTGGCATCGCTGGGTCTCGCATCGAAGTTGTGTATAACGCCATTGACGAGCGCTTCCTCCGCGGCCACGCCTCGGACCCGGAACGGCAAGTCCTCGCCGAACGCTATCTCGTGACTTATCCTTTCCTCCTGTATGCGGGCCGCATCAGTCCGCACAAGAATGTGGTCCGGATTATCGAGGCCTTTTCTGCTCTGAAGGCTGAACTGGAGAAGGAGGGGAAGTTCCCGGACCTGAAGCTGATCATCATCGGCGACGAACTTTCGAAGCATCCTGACTTGCGGCGCACCGTCATTCGCGGCGGCGTGCAGAACGACGTCCGCTTCATGGGATTCGTTCCCATCGAAATGTTGCGGGTTTTCTACGATGCGGCCAAGATCTTCGTCTTCCCCTCTCTCTACGAAGGTTTCGGACTTCCCCCCCTCGAGGCCATGGCACACGGCACGCCAGTGGTTACATCCAACACTTCGTCCCTGCCCGAGGTGGTGGGCAATGCAGCCGTGCTGGTGAATCCGGAAAATGTCTTCGAGATCATGCGTGCACTGCACCGCGTACTGCTCGATCAGCCGGTTCGCGAAAAGTTTAAGCAGCGCGGGTACGAGCAGGTCAAGAAATTCTCCTGGGAAACGTCCGCTCGGCAGATTATCGAGGTTTACGAATCAGTGGCAGGGAAACGGGACAAAGTCCGTCACTATGCAAAAGCGATATGAAGCGTGGGCGTCCGCGCCTGTGGTGAGCAACCGTGCACGACGAGGCTCACGAACCCGCAACCTCCGGCGGCCTTACTCGCTCTTGAGCAATGGCGTTCCGGGCGAGACCAGCCCTTGACGATGCAATTTCGCGCGGAAGCGGGCACGATCGGTTTCTGATGAAGCTGCGGCCAGGCTCTTGCGTAGCTTGAGGATTTTCTCTTTGCGAGTGCGGCGACGGCGGATTTCGGGACGACGGCTGGGGGCGGACATGGATTGCTCCTGATCGATGATTTGAAGATTGTGATGGCCGGACTGTTACCCCAACTCGCGGGGTCGCGTTGCGACCACTTAATCATTGAACCGGAGACAGTCGGAACTGTCAATGCAGACGACTGCGGCTCACAGTTGTGATGTATCGTGGCTTGTATCGCCGACTGTAGATTAAGTGCGATTTATACATCTTGCGCATCCAATGCAGGGAGGGACAAAGCTCACTATGAAGATTGCAAATGACGTCACTGAGCTTATCGGGAACACGCCGCTGGTGCGACTTAACAAAGTGACAGAAGGCTGCGCCGCCGACGTGGTGGCGAAACTGGAAAGCTCGAATCCTTGCGCCAGCGTAAAGGATCGCATTGGCGTCAGCATGATTACCGAGGCCGAACGGGCGGGGAAAATTCAGCCTGGCAAAACGGTGCTGATCGAGCCCACCAGTGGGAATACCGGCATCGGCCTGGCATTTGTGGCGGCCGTACGCGGGTACAAACTGATCCTGACCATGCCTGAAACCATGAGCCTGGAACGGCGCGTTCTGCTGCTCGCCTTTGGTGCCGAAATCGTCCTCACGCCGGGTCCGAACGGGATGAAGGGCGCAATCGCTAAGGCTTCGGAGATTCTCGCCAAAACCCCAAACGGTTTCATGCCGCAGCAATTCGATAACCCTGCCAATCCCAAGGTCCACCTGGAAACCACTGGACCTGAGATTTGGAACGACACGGAGGGGCGCGTGGATATCCTGATTTCCGGCGTTGGCACCGGCGGAACCATCACCGGCGTTTGCCAATATATCAAGCCAAAGAAGCCTTCTTTCAGAGCCGTCGCAGTGGAACCGGCCGACAGCCCGGTGCTCTCGGGCGGCAAGCCTTCGCCCCATAAAATCCAAGGCATCGGCGCCGGATTTGTGCCCAGCATTTTGCGCCGGGACTATATTGATGAAATCGTTACGGTGACCAACGACGACGCGATTAACATGGCGCGCCGCCTCGCCAAGGAAGAGGGTCTGCTGGTGGGTATTTCATCCGGCGCAGCCGTGGTCGCCGCTCTCAAAGTCGCAAGCCGGAAAGAGAACGCGGGCAAGCTGGTCGTGGTTGTGCTGCCGGATTTCGGCGAACGCTACCTGACGAGTATTCTGTTTGACGCGCTCCGGAACCAGGCGCTGCAGATTCCCACATCACCGCTTGCGGCTTGATGCATGTCCCATTTCGTCGCCTCAATTCGTGAGGACGTCGCCACGGTGCGAGAGCGCGACCCTGCAGCCAAATCGCGCCTGGAAGTCTTCTTGTGCTACTCCGGGTTGCATGCAGTGTGGTTCTACCGCATCAATCACCGGCTGTGGAACCGCGGCTTCTGGCTGCTTGCGCGATGGCTCTCGCAAGTGGCGCGCTTTCTCACTGGAATCGAAATTCATCCCGGTGCGACGATCGGACGCCGGCTATTCATTGATCATGGGCTTGGCGTGGTCATCGGCGAGACCGCGATCGTCGGGGACGACGTGACCTTGTATCAGGGCGTAACTCTGGGCGGTACAGGCAAAGAGCACGGCAAGCGGCACCCCACCATCGAAGACGACGTGGTGATCGGCGGCGGAGCCAAGGTCCTCGGTAATATCACCGTGGGGCGGAACTGCCGCATCGGCGCCGGATCGGTCGTCCTACGAAATGTTCCGGAGAACTCCACCGTCGTTGGCGTTCCGGGCCATATTATTTTTCGCAACGGCGAGCGAGTCGTGATTACCGATCCCAAGCAAATCAACGACCCGCTCTCCGAGGCTCTGGCGGCAGTGGCGACCGAAGTAAACAAGTTGCGCGACCGAGTGCAAAAACTCGAAGGCTCAGAGGTCGCCCATGAGCCGCTATCGTCATCCATCCAACGGATTATGGAGGACATCGATTATCAGATCTAGGTTTATGGACGCTGACATCCGGGCAGAGCTAATCCCCGTGGAAACGAAATCCACCGAAAGCCGGGAACTCTCTTGAATCGCTTCACTCGTCGCAGTCTGTTGAAATCCGTCGCTGCGCTCGCCTCCTCCGCCATCTTTCCTTCTGGACTCGCGAGCGCTGCTGGCTGCGCTTCCGGCATGTCCTCCACGCAATCCACCTCCCCCAAATCCCCGAAGCCCGTGCAAAACCCCGCCTGGTACGGTTTTAATCTGCTCGAGTACTTCTCCACTGATCCCGACTGGATGAAGTATTTTCCCTACAAGAACGATGGGATGTTCGTCGAAGACGACTTCCGCTGGATTCGAGACTGGGGCTTCAACTGGGTGCGGTTGCCGATGGATTATCGTTTTTGGACCGCTCCTGATCTGTTCACCATCAATGAAAAGCAGGTCGAACCGATAGACCGAGCCGTTCGGCTGGGAGAAAAATACGGTATCCACGTAAACGTTTGCCTCCACCGTGCCCCGGGCTTATGCATTCTCGACACGATGGATGTAAAACTCACGGGCATTAGCGTCACAAAAGAAAAGACCGACGTCTTCACCGATCCTCACACCTTCGATGCCTTCCTTCATCAGTGGACTTTCTTCGCCGACCGCTATAAAAGCATTCCGAGCCAACAGCTCAGCTTCAATCTGGTCAACGAGCCAATTCCACTGCCGACTGCGGCCGAGTTAGCAGAGCTCCAGCAGCATGGTGCGGCTACGACCAAAGATCTGTTTAGCCCCGAGCGCCTGCAACGTCATGCCAAGGACTACACACGTTTGGCCAAGGCTACTGCGGACGCGATTCGCACGCACGACCCGCAGCGCCTGGTCGTAACCGATGGCTATCCAGGAGGAGGCTCGCCGATTCCGGATTTATTCAGCACTGGCATGCTGCAAAGTTGCCACACCTACAATCCGATCCAAGTTACGCACCATAACTGCGAGTGGGCGCGCGGCATCCTTACCGGCTCAGAGCCGGTGCCCACGTGGCCGCTCAAGGACGACAAGGGAAAAGTCAATAGCGACCGCCAAACCCTCGAAGCGACGTTTCATCCGTGGACCAATCTTTCAGCCGAGGGGGTTCCGATCCACTTCGGCGAGATGGGATGTTACAAGCACACTCCGCCCGATGTCGCGCTGGCATGGTTTGCCGACACACTCGACATTTTGGGTGAATTGAACGCCGGATGGGCGTTGTGGAATTTCCGTGGACCCTTTGGCGTACTCGACACCGAACGTCCAGGGACTAAATTCGAACCCTGGCAAGGACACCGGCTCGATCGATCGCTACTCACGCTTTTGCAAAAGAAGATGAAAGCATAATTAATTTCCCGCGACGGCGTGCGGTCAAAGCGTGCGCATCGCGAGGAGTTTTGGTGATGAAGACACTCATAAGGTATTTTCTTCCTCTGCTGCTCTGCGCTGCCGCCTTCGCACAGGACGCAGCGAATGCAGGCTTCCGCTCCATACATGTGGATGCCAGCAAGGTAACTGGCGAGATCCGTTCGTTCCAGGGAGTGAACGGTCCCCCCAGTCCGCTCATGGCCGGGCTTCCAAACCTCGTCCAGCAATACAAAGACCTGCGCATCAACCAGGTTCGCACCCACGATTTTATGGGTCCCACCGAGATAGACTCAAAATTCGACCTGGCTAACGGACTATTGACTTGGCTTATTCCTGATTCTGCCCAACGTGCTGGCGTGGTGAAAGCGGGCAACGCCAGCATTATTTTTCCTGACTGGAGTGCCGATCCAGAAAAACCCGAAAGCTACAATTTTGTGCCGACTGACAGCGTGCTTGCCGCCATTCACGCCAGCGGAGCGGAAGTCTATTATCGGTTCGGTCGCAGTTGGGGCGCCAATATCGAACCACCGCCGGATTTCGACAAGTATGCTGCCGTGGTGAAGCATATCGCCATGCACTACAACCAGGGGTGGGCGAACGGCTTCCACTATGGCATTCGCTATTGGGAGTTCTGGAACGAGCCGGAGGCTCTCTTCTGGTCCGGTACGCCTGAGCAGTTTTACTCCTTGTACGAGAAAACGGTTCGCGCCTTGAAGTCAGTTGATCCCACACTCAAGGTGGGAGGCGATGCAAAAGCTCTCCCGTCTGATGATGGACCGTACCGCGAAGGGTTTATCGACTATTGTGCCGCCCACCACCTGCCGCTCGATTTTTACTCTTGGCACACCTATGCCGATCGCTCCGCCGATCCTTACGACGCCGTTCGTCTCGGTAAGCAAATTCGTGAACTCCTCAACACCCACGGCTTCCCCAACGCCGAGAGCATTCTCTCAGAGTGGAATCTCACCCCGGACTTTACCGACCGCGAGAAGGCTAGGCTGCAAGGCGTGGTCAACGCTGCCTACATCGGCGCGGTGCTCAGCTATTTTCAGGACGCCCCCATTGATCACGCGCACTTCTATCGCGGCGACGCAGCATGGATGGGACTCTTCGATCTCCACGGCAAGTATTTCAAGACCGCATACACGTTCCAAGCCACGGGGAAAATGCTGGACACGCCGCAGCGCTTTGCAGTTGAGGGCACGGACAGCTTCGGTTTCGCGGCCCTGGCAGGCCGTTCGGCAGATGGCAAAACCGTTCAGATACTGATCAGCAATTATGCAATTCCGGCGGGCTTCAAGCCAAACATCATGCAAATACCGCCGGAAGCGCTGAAAGCATTGCCCGCTTTGCCGGACTTTTCCAAACTCAAGTTCCTGCCGCCTCGTACGGACATCGTTTACCGGGAGAACGCTGGCTACAATCTCACCATCACTAATTTGCCCTGGGGTCCAAAACCATTCATGGTAAAGCGTTACCGAATTAGCGACACGCAGAATCTCGACTTGGTCGAAGAAAAGTCCGGCGCGGGAGGAACTCTGAATCTGTCCAGCCGTCTCCGCCCCCCTGCCGTAGAACTCATTGTGCTTGAGCGACAGTGACAAGGCGCCTGCAGACCCGGATTGTGTCAGGTTGATGGCGCCTCTATTTTTGTTGCTTGGAGAATGTGCGGATGTAGGCCACCAGCGAACCGATCTGGGCCTCTGACAAACTGCTCTTGAACGGAGGCATATTGTTCTTCCCGTCGCTCATGATCTGGCGGAGTTGTGCGTCGGGCTTGCTCTGCACGGCCGCAGAACCCAAATCAGGTGCGTTCAGGCTCTTCCCAACCGGTGTCGCGGCACCGTTTTTACCATGGCACGACGCGCAAGATTGGTTGAACAGACTTTGCGTAGCCGGGTCAGGCGGCGCCGCTAGAGCCGTTACAGGCTGAAACACAACCAAGAGTCCCGCCACTGCAATCGTCAGGGCTGAACAAATCGTGCGGCTCGCAAACTTCGTTGGGATTCTTGTCATCGGACCAACCCCTTTATCTTTCTTGGCAATTGTCATGCCATCCCGCGCCGCGAAGGTCCGCGGGCGAAAAACAGTTGATAGTGAATGCTCGGCGCACCGAATCACCGACGGGATTTTGACACGATGTCACCCCGTCGACGGAAGCGCGCGCCGCAAACCTGCCGCACAGCATATATTAGAGCGAAAACGAGCGCTAGCACCAGTTGCATGCTGGCAAATGCACGGTTTGGAGACAGTCTTGCTATTTGATTGTCGCAGTGGGGATTGGTCCGGGAGTCATTCTGTTAGCGCACGCCGCGCAGGAAACCGTACGAAAAGCCAACGATTTCCGGAAACGGATGGACTACGAAATGCATCCATAACAGACATCCGAGGCTTCTATGATTCAGCTGAGAGTGAACGACATTGACCGGTCGTTCGACGGTAATCCGGACATGCCGCTCTTGTGGTACCTACGCGACATTCTGGGACTGACGGGAACAAAGTTCGGATGCGGCATTGGACTGTGCGGTTCTTGTACCGTGCACAAAAACGGCCAGGCTATTCGAGCTTGTATCACGCCGATGAGTGCCGCGGCGGGAGGTCAGATCACGACGATAGAGGGCATTGGGGCGCATGGGCTTCATTCTGTCCAAAAGGCGTGGATGCAGATCAATGTCCCTCAGTGTGGCTATTGCCAACCCGGCCAGATGATGCAAGCCATCGCTTTATTGGCGGCTACACCCAAGCCGACCGATGAGCAGATCGACGACGGCATGGCAGCGAACATTTGCCGCTGCGGAACCTACCAGCGGATCCGTGCTGCAATCAAAGTTGCGGCCGAGGAGCGCGCATGAACCCGATCACGAATGCCAGCCGCCGCGGCTTTCTGAAAGGACTGGCTGGAACGGGAGCTTTTGTATTAGGAGTGCGGTACTTGCCGGGGATGGCGGTGCCGGAGGACTTGCCGGCATACCGTACGGACGCGGATCTTGCCACACTGCATCCCAGCGTTTTTCTGGGCCTCAACACCGACGGAACTGTGTTCATGGTCGCGCACCGCTCGGAAATGGGGACGGTGATTCGAAGTACGCTTCCGTTGGTGGTTGCCGACGAGCTCGATGCGGACTGGAAGCGGGTGAAGATTGATCAAGCTATCGGCGATCCCCGCTATGGCGATCAGAACACGGACGGCTCGCATTCAATTCGCAGCTTTTACGACGTGATGCGGCTGGCTGGGGCGACCGCGCGTCTCATGCTGATTCAGGCTGCCGCCGAACAATGGGGTGTGGCTCCATCGCAATGCAACACCGGCCTCCACGCGGTTGTGCATCCTGCGACCGGTCGCCGACTAGGTTACGGCGAACTTGCCATGGCGGCATCGAAATTGCCAGTACCCAAGAAAGAAGACGTCCAACTAAAATCAAAGACCGCCTGGCGGTACATTGGAAAGGGAATGGATAGCTATGATCTCGCGGACATCTGTACCGGCAGAGCAGTCTATGGAATGGATGCGCATGTGCAGGGCATGGTCTTTGCGTCCATTGAGCATCCTCCAGTTTTTGGCGGGAAGGTAAAGTCTTACGACGCGCAGGCGCCACTGCAGGTAGCCGGAGTGCACCAGACTATCGCTATTGATCCGTTTCAGCCGCCTTGCGCTTTCCAGCCACTGGGCGGTGTAGCTGTAATCGCTGACAATACGTGGGCTGCATTCCAGGGCCGCAAGAAATTGAATGTCAGCTGGGACAACGGACCCAACGAAAGCTACAACTCCGACGAATATGAGAAGGAATTATCGAAAGCGGCGCGTCAGCCGAGCAAGGTCATTCGCACTCACGGCGATGTAGATCTTGCCTTTGCCCAGGGTGGCCAGATTTACGAAGCCGACTATTACGTTCCGCTTCTGGCGCACGCCAGCATGGAGCCGATGGTAGCGCTGGCGGAATTCAAAGACGGCAAAGTCACAGCATGGGCGCCAAGCCAGAATCCACAGGCAGCCCAAGACATCATTTCGAAGGAACTTGGCATCCCCAAAGAAAATGTGATTTGCCACGTGACTCTCTTGGGCGGCGGCTTCGGGAGAAAATCCAAACCTGACTATGTTGCCGAGGCAGCCGTGCTCTCGAAAAAAGTTGGACGCCCGGTAAAGGTAGTCTGGACCCGTGAAGATGACATCAAGTTCGACTATTACAACGCTGTAGCCGCAATGTACATCAAAGGAATCCCTGACGCGAAGGGGAAGCCTACCGCCTGGTTGCAGAGGTCGGTCTTTCCGCCCATCACTTCCATCTTCGACGTGAACGCTGTCTATGGAGATCCCGGGCACTTGCAGCAGGGTTGGACCGACGTGCCATACGATATTCCTAATCTTCGCGTAGAGAATGGAGCCGCCAAGGCACACGTCCGAATCGGATGGCTGCGATCAGTAGCAAATATCTATCACGGTTTTGCCGTCCAGACCTTCACCGACGAACTGGCGCATCGAGCCGGCCGCGATCCGGTGGAGTACTTACTTGAATTGATCGGGCCGGATCGCAGGCTCGATTTCAAAGGTGTCAACTACCCGAACTACGGAGCTTCTCTTGACACTTATCCTTGGGAAACCCGGCGCTTACGCCAGGTTACTGAGATGGTAGCGGAAAAATCCGGGTGGAAGAAACGCAAGCTGCGCAAGGGGGCGGGAATCGGCATCGCCGCGCACCGCAGTTTCTTGACCTACGTCGCCACCGTGGTGGAAGTGGAAGTGTCTGACGATGGCACGATCAAGATTCCGAGGGTTGACACCGTCGTGGATGCAGGGCTCGTAGTGAACCCCGAAATTACCCGAGCCCAGTTTGAAGGCGCTGCGGTATTCGGAACCAGTGTTGCTCGCAGCGGCGAGATCACTGCCAAGAACGGAATCATTGAGCAATCCAACTTTGCCGACTACGCCGTGGCGCGGATCAACGAAGCGCCGTATCAAACCAACGTGTACATCGTTGATAGCGACGCTCCACCGGCAGGTGTCGGAGAGCCCGGCGTCCCGCCGTTCATCCCGGCATTGTGCAATGCAGTTTTCGCAGCAACCGGGAAACGGATTCGCGAATTGCCTCTCAGTAGAACAAATTTAGGCAAGAGCTCTTAGACGCGGAACACACCTGTCCCAGAGAAGGGCTGGAACTATGTCAACCAGGCGAAAATTTCTGGAATTAGCAGCGGCTGCCGTTATCAATGCGCGCCTTGGCCAACAAACACTCGGCGCCCAGACGAAGAATACTATTCCGTATCGCACCCTCGGACGAACCGATGAAAAAGTTTCCCTGGTGGGCATGGGCGGCTATCACCTCGGCAAGCCAGATCTGGAAGCAGAGGAAAGCATTCGTATCCTGCGCAGAGCCCTCGACGAAGGCATCAACTTTCTTGACAACTGTTGGGACTACAACGGTGGAGAAAGCGAAATCCGGATGGGCAAGGCGCTGCGCGACGGCTATCGCCAGAAAGCATTCCTGATGACTAAAATAGACGGCCGGGATAAGGCGACGGCGACAAACCAGATTAACGAGTCATTGAAAAGGCTCCAGACCGATCGCATCGATCTCTTGCAATTCCACGAGATCATTCGCGATTCCGACCCGGACCGTATATTTGCGCCCGGAGGTGGGCTGGAGGCCGCGCTGCAAGCACGAAAAGCGGGGAAGGTACGCTACATCGGATTCACTGGTCACAAAAGTCCCGATATCCACTTGAAGATGTTGGCCACGGCGTCGGCTCATCAGTTTACCTTCGACACAGTGCAAATGCCACTCAACGTAATGGACCACCACTTCGATAGCTTCGAGGCCAAGGTGCTTCCCGTTTTGCTAAAGGAAGATATCGGCGTGTTAGGGATGAAGCCTATGGGAGATCCCTTCATTCTTCGAAGCAATACGGTGACTGCGGTCGAGTGCCTGCACTATGCCATGAACCTGCCGACCAGCGTAGTTATTACTGGATGCGATTCGCTTTCCATCCTGCAACAGGCCGTGGATGCGGCCAGCAGTTTTCGAGCATTGAGTAAGGAACAGGTGGCCGCTCTGCTTGCCAAGACCGCCAAAGCCGCCCAATCCGGAGAGTATGAACTCTATAAGACCAGTCACCATTTTGATGGTACCTATCAGAACCCGCAATGGTTGGGATAGCCATTCGCAGAGGAATTCATCGGCTCTCCGAGCAGGATAATCGCAGTCTGACCGACGACCATACGGGGCGCTCAAGCCATTACACGAAATCGTTCTGCCAGGCGATACCCTGGAGACCGTCGAAAAGCACTATGCGCCGTTCGTGCCGGCGTTGCGCAAGCGCGTGCGGCATATCATGGAAAGCGGCGGCGGCTTGGAGGTAGTCGATACGCCGTTGCACGCCAAACCACCACAAGTGGAATAAGTGTGACAGCTAAGACTCGCTGACCTCAGGTCTCGACTGCCATTCGACCAGAATCTGGACGTGGGTTCTGAGTGTCATGGTTGCAACAGTTGGCTGGTCGAAGCCTGGACCGGCGAACCAGATGCTGGGCGGAACCGTCACACGTCCAGCCCGATTGATCTCATTAAAGCCAGCCCATTGCTTTTCGTGACCACGCCCTCTAGCAGCTTGTAATCGAAGTGCATCTTTCCATTTTCAAACTCTTCCTGAAAATGGACGTTGTAGAGATGACCGTGCAGTGAGTCACCAATGTTGACCAGCGCTAAATCGTGAGTGCTCACCAATCCGATAGCCCCGCGATTCAGCAGGGCGCGGACAACGCCCTCGGCTCCAACGCGGCGATCGTTTGAGTTTGTGCCTTGCAGAAGCTCATCCAGCAGAAATAGGAGTGGCACGCCGCCACTCGCGAGGTCAAAGAGTTTGCGCAGTCGTTTGATCTCCGCATAAAAACGCGAGCTTCCCTCCTGCAAAGAATCGTTCACCCGGATGCTGGCGCCCACTTGCATCGGTGTGAGCCGAAGGCGCTGCGCCCGCACCGGCGCGCCAGCCATCGCGAGCACAGCATTGACCCCGATCGTACGCAGCAGCGTACTCTTCCCAGACATATTCGAACCACTTACCAGGAAGACCTGCCTTCCATCGGTCAGGCGGACATTTACGAATACTGGTTCCCGCTGGGATCAAAGGATGTCCGATCTCCGTGCCGTCGAAACACGCCGCACCTTCGACAAACTCGGGAAATGGATCGTCGCGATGCTCATAACTGTATGTGGCGAAACAGAGAAGTGCTTCGATTTCCCCAATTACCCTCAACCACGACCGCACCGCAGCGCCGTGAGCACGCCTCCAGCGTTCGGCCGCAAACGCCACCTGCACCGAATACATGAGTGGGATATCCAATATGGCTGTAATCACATTTCTGCGGGAGTCGCTCAAATCAACGACGGTTCTCAGACGGGCGATAGCCCGGGAGCTTGTGAGTTGGTACGACGAAAGTTCGGATTGCAGCGAACGCAACCGGAACGCATGAAAACTGTGCTGTTCGACACGCGCCAGGGTGTCTGAGAGCAAGTCCAGGTCACGCAAAGTTTGCTCGCAGCCCTGCAGCGCATCTTTCAGCGGCTTGCGCAGGCTGTAAGTCAGTGTGGCCTCAATCAGAACAATCGTGATGAATGGCGTGGCAAGTCCCAGGTACCCCCAAAGCACGGCGCCCGCAACAGCAGAAGTGCCAAGCAGCAGCGCCAACCACTGAATCCACTCCGGCTTCATCTGGTTCGACGCTTCAGCCCAACGCAACAATGCTTCGGGACGCACACCCACCCTGGCATCTTCGCCAAGTATCGCTAAATCTTCCTTGAGATCGAGTTGATCGCGCAATTCGAGGACCGCGGTGTGCCGCTCTCCAATTTGCTCAACCGGTGAAGGCGAGAGCAACCATCTCGCCAGCGTCTCCTCGCCCATGCGGGTGCGAGCGGTTGAGAGAAGCTCGAACAAACCACTTCGCCCAAATAGGTCTAGATCGGTTGCATAAGCATGATGGGGATCGTTGAAGCGTTCGCCCGTCTGCCCCGTACCCACCCAGCGGTCTTCGATTCGCGCCAGTCCGTTCCGATAACAGAAAACTCCACGCTGGGCTAGGTCTCGGGCTCGCAAAGTGCGCGCATGATACACCGCGATAAACACGAGCAGGATCAGCGGCAGAACCACCCACCAAGGCGAGAGTTCGTGCTTTCTGAGAGACTCCCAGGCCACGCCTGCTGCCGCTAGGGCCAACACTAAGCGAATGTTCCCAAGACGAATATGAACTGCCTCGCACGCAGCGACACGACCTTCGCGATCTCTGAGGCGCTGCCTATATTCTTCGACGGCCAGCACAGATTGAGAATACATCAGGTGCTTGGAGAGTGGACTTCCTTGCGCGAGCAACGCAGGACGGACAATCTACTTGGGCAGGTTTTGGTTCAACTGGCGTAATAGTGCGCCGTGAAAGGCGCTGGACTTCAGCGGGTGCAACTCCCGGGTAGCGGCCGACAAGGCTGCAAGTCTAGAAAGGTGGAAGTCCTTTTGTCGTGTTTGCCGGGCCCACTCGATTGGATTCTCCCCATTTTGATTCTTGCAAACACCGTCGGACTTGGCAGAAACTAGAGAGCAGAGCTTGCCTCGCTCGACCGTTTCATGAGCTGATTTTACCCGAGGAATACGATAGCGTATGGCGAAGAAAATAAAAACAAATCAGCAAGTGCAAGAATGGATCGATGCGCGAAGACGCCGCCATTTGTCTCACAGCCAGGTATAGATGGCCCGAGAGCTTGGGTTGAACCCGGCGAAACTGGGCAAGATCGACAACCACAAGCAGGAGCCGTGGAACCCAGTTCATCGAGCAACTCTATTTCGAGCGTTTTGGCAAAACTACTCCCGACAACGTCGTGTCTATCGAGGAGCGATGTCGAGTCGAAGGGCGCAAAAGAGAAGCGAGCCGTGCCGCCAGGCAGCAGCGTACGCGAGACAGCACCTGAAGCACGGTGAGCGACGTCCGCGATACTGGCGGCGCTGCGGTCCGAGGTGCTGACAGTGCAACCACAAGGGGCGGTGACGGGAGGCGAAGTTGTCGTACCGACATGCGGTGGGTGGAACAGGAACTGCCGCCCCGAAGCAGTGGCGCTTGAGTCAGTTCCAACCCTTCAGGCAGTTTTCAATTTCTCCTCCACATAGAGTGAGAGCTGAATCAGGCGCTCCATCAATCGTTCGGCTGGCAGTCCCCTATAATAAAGTTTTTTGAGCACCAACTCCTTGACAAAGAGCCGCACAAGATACCGCAACTGCAGGGTGCGGCCGCGTGGCGAAGACAAAATCGCGATGCCCGCTATTCACGACGAACAGGTTCCGCTCGGCATCGAATCGCGCCCCGTTCAAACGTGTAGCCCGGTAAGCCGCGCGCATTGAAGAGAGAAGGGCCCACCGCCGCATCCAGGCTATCAGTGACAGTGATCAATGCTTCCGCACTGCAGGACACATCACGCTGTGAGACGGTGACGGACAAGCGCACGAGACCGGGCGACGACGGCGCTTGGAAGCTCACTTCTTGATCGGAGACTGCTGAGAGGGGATGATTGGACCGGAAGGTGGAAAAAGAGGGAGAGAAGGTGCGACAGAAAACGGTTGATCTTGGGGGCGACAAAATCGATGATGAGCTGGACTGGGCCGTCAGGTGTAAGGGTTGCGGCGAGTTGTACGTCCTCCGCGAGGTTGGCGCTGAAAAACAACATTTCACCGTCGCGCAACACACCATACCCTCTCACAAAGCGCATACGGTCGAGTAGTTTCAGTCATAAGGGATCGGCATGGGACATTACTGCAGGATCTGCGGGCGTGAGCGGCCGAACGAGCAGTTCTCGGGCAAAGGTCACAAGACTCATGTGTGCAAGCGCTGCCAGGGCAAGCCGAAGACCGAGCGTCGAGCCATCGAGGATCAGAACGATATCTTCGGGTTTCTCAAACAGTCGCACATCTCCGAAAAGAATGTGATTCGCCTGGGACAAATGGCGAAGTCGGGCAATCCGCAGGTCGCCAGTCTCGCCGAGATTGTCCTGGAAGTAGCCCGGATAAAGCCCTACAAAACCAGGAGACTCAAATTCCTTGCGCAGAAGCATCCGGAACTGCTGCGCAGGTTGGAGGACACGGGCTTGGTTTTTGCCCATACCTGGGACTGGGAGACTAGGGAAGTCTTCGCCCAATCCAATTCGGAAGAAGCGGAAGTCTTCGTCCCAGAGGATTGGGAGGCGACAGATTTGTCCGCGCAAGAAGACTGGGAGATACCGTTTTGACTGACCTGGCTCAGACCTCGCAATTCTTGCCCAACACTGGTGAGGCCATAGGATGAATTTGATGGAACTGGACGCGCTGATCTACGAACTCATCGTTGACGCAAAAGGGGAGGACGAGCAACTCTGGGCGTTTCGCCAGGCTTGTGGAAGTAGCGTTTCCCGCGAACACAAATCTGTCTCGCTATTTGGCCGCCTACCGTAAGTGGATGGGCCTCGATCCTTATCCAGCCGGTGGTGTCGCACCCTCGCGCGGCAATCGGTGATATAAAGCGAAGACCGGCGATCTGGATCTGACGTCCCCCATCCAACACTGGGGTGAAGAAGGCGAAGTTCTCGACGATCGAGCCAAGGCGATCATCGCCTGGGGACCGCGTCCGTCATTCGAAATGGAGCAGTTGCTTCCGACGGATGACCCCGACGATCCGGATGGCGATCCCATTATCCGCTCCAACGACCTGGAGAGCGCGGGTGATTACGAGGCCGCATGCCAAATCCTCATGGAACTTTGCGAGTCCGACCTCCGCTGCCTCGACGCCCATGCTCACCTCGGTAACCTCATCTTCGACCACATCCCCGGCGATGCGATGCGCCACTACGAGGTGGGACTGCGGATCGGCGAACTCTCGCTGGGCAGCCTCGCCGATGGGCTGTTGCCCTGGGGACGGCTCGACAACCGCCCGTTCTTGCGCTGCCTGCGCGGCTTCGGGCTGTGCCTGTGGAGACTGGAACGGTTCGAGGAGGCCGAGCTTGTTTTTGACCGGTTGCTGTGGCTCAACCCGGCGGATAATCAGGGCGTCCGCTTTAGTATTGCCTCGGTCCAGGCGCGAAGGACTTGGAAAGAGAACGAATGAAGCCGGTTGGTTAGGGTCTTCACGAAGCGAATCTCTAGGGAATCTATGATCCCACATTCCTTGTGGAATCAGATAGTTAGAAACTGTTTGGCAGGTGCAGAAGCAAGATGGCGGCGAAGCCGAGTGCGAGCAGTTGTCCAAAGCCCTGCGATGGCATATACCGATGTATAGCGATAGAGTTCCCTCTACTACGCTTTGTAAGAGTATTCTCAAAGTTCGTAGTACGCAATTGGTATTCAGACGACGCCAGGAAATTTCAACCTGTCGATGAAATAATCACACCCCTCTCGATCCAGATGCTCGCGCTTATGCTCCACTTCTTCTATTCGATAAAATGCCGTCAGGCCTGAACCATGTCCTTGAGTCTTTCCACTCTACTGGCACCGCAATTCACCAGGAACGTCCGGCATCGGGGCGAAGAATATTATTGGCGCGACCAAGTCTCTATTGAGCGGGCTTCTGAAACCGAATTGCACGCCCGGGTGCGCGGTTCGCAGACTTATGACGTAAAGCTGAACTTCAGAGACGGAATCCTGTCGGTGTGGTGTGACTGCCCCTACTTCGTGGACAATGGCGTCCCATGCAAGCATCTCTGGGCCACGATTCTGGCAGCCGAGGCACAGGGCGGCCTCTCTGTGGCTACTTCCGCGCCGCAACTGGTGTTGAGCGACGATTCTGAATTGCCCTTTGACGACGCTGATCTCAAGACGCTAAAGGCCAGATGGCGAGACTCGGTTGCCCGCTCGCGCGTGTCTGTCACTACTCGACCGCGGGTGCCGAAACCGCCATCGTGGCAACAGCAATTCAGCGAGATTGTCGCCCCCGGATCGCGGCCGGCCGCGCCAGAGTCCACGTGGCCGGCTAAGCGGGAGGTTCTATACATCGTGGACATTGCAACGGGTCTCTCGGGCGGCGGACTGTGCCTCACGCTGGAATCTCGTGATCGCAAGAAAGACGGCAGCTGGACACGCCCCAAGGCGCTCGCGATGAAGCGCAGCCAGATTCAGCGTCTCCCTGTAACCGAAGACCAACAAGTACTGTCGATGCTCGCTGGAACACAGACGTACGACTATGGATACCTGGATCCTTATGAACGTCTTCCCGAATTGTCAATGCTTCCGCCTGCACTGAGCGCTATGCTCGTGCCTCTCATAGTCCGAACCGGCCGCTGCTACTTGCGGCCTCAGAACGAGCCCGAAGCTTTGCTACCGCTGTCCTGGGATGACGGCGAGGCTTGGAGTTTTGGGCTTGAGTTGGGCAAGGCGGAGGACGGACAGTGTGCGCTCACCGGATTTTTCCACCGTGGTGAAGAGCGAATGAAACTGACGGCCCCGGTTCTCGTCGCACCTGGCCTTCTACTTACCCGGGACCGAGTGGCACGATGCGCCCAGGAAGCTTCGTTTGAGTGGATTTTAGCTCTTCGCAAGAAATGCTCGATTGTGGCCCCCGAGAGCGAAAAAGATCAATTCCTGGCCGCCTTGCTCTGCTCGCGGAACCTGCCGCCACTGACTGTGCCGAAGGAAATGCGGTACGAGGAATTGGCGTCAATTCCCGCTCCGCGTCTGAAAATTTCCCAAGCGCCGACCCGCTATGGACCAGGGCGCCTGCAAGCGGAGCTCTCGTTTGCCTACGAGGACCGGATTGTGCCGGAGTTCGATCCCTCGCGGGGCGTCTTTGATGCTGCCAGCCGGCGGTTTCTGAGCCGCGATTTCGACGCCGAAGCAGCGGCTAATGCATTGCTCGATCAACTGGGCGTGAAACGAGGCCAAGCGAGTTACTGGGAACCCGAACCTGCCCGCGGGTTTGCGGCGAGTAAGCTGCCACGGGTCGTGCGGTCGCTGGTCGAGGCGGGATGGCACATTGACGCCGAGGGAAAAATCTTCCGTCGGCCGGGCTCGTACCGGCTCGAAGTGTCCAGCGGTGTGGACTGGTTCGAATTACACGGCGAAGTGGATTACGGCAACACCAAGGCGCGACTGCCAGAATTGCTCGCGGCCCTGCGTCGCGGCAACAACATGGTACAGCTCGATGACAGAACCTACGGAATGCTGCCAGAGGAATGGCTGCGCCGGATCGGTCCCCTAGCCGGAATGGGTTCTCCCGAGAACGGACACATTCACTTTACCCGTTCCCAGGCAGGACTTCTCGACGCCCTGCTGGCCACACAGCCCGAAGCACAATGGGACCAGACGTTCGCGCGCGTCCGGGCCGAACTGCACCAATTCAGCACGGTGGAGACCACTGCACAGCCTGAGGGATTCGTGGGTCGTTTGCGCGATTATCAGTGCGAAGGATTGGCGTGGATCCTTTTTCTGCAACGATTCTCTTTCGGCGGTTGCCTGGCCGATGATATGGGTGTGGGCAAGACGGCGCAGGTGCTGGCTCTTCTCGAAATGCGTCGCGAGTTGCGGTGCGCCGGCCAGCCAGTCGCACCGTCCCTCATCGTGGTGCCGAAATCCCTGGTGTTTAACTGGAAGCAAGAGGCGGAGCGCTTCACGCCTCAACTGCGGGTTCTGGACCACACCGGTATGGCCCGCGATCGCAACGACTTCGCGGCTTGTGACGTGGTTCTCACCACCTATGGTACGCTGCGCCGGGATATCCTTTCTCTTAAGGATCTCGAATTTGATTACGTCATCCTCGACGAGGCCCAGGCGGTCAAGAATGCCGACACTGAATCCTCGAAGGCAGTACGCCTTTTGCGTGGACGATATCGTCTGGGGCTGAGTGGCACTCCGGTCGAGAATCATCTCGGCGACCTCTGGAGCTTATTTGAGTTTCTCAATCCCGGAATGCTTGGCGCCGCCAGCATTTTCAAGGTTGCAGGCAGCACATGGCGCAATCCCACGGAAGACACGCGCCGCTTGCTGGCTCAGGCCCTGCGGCCATTCATTCTGCGCCGGACCAAGCAGCAAGTGGCGCAGGAACTACCGCCCAAGAGCGAGCAGACGATTTACTGTGAGATGGAGACTGCCCAGCGCAAGCTTTACGACGAGTTGCGCCAGCACTATCGCGAGTCACTGCTGAAGCGAATCGAAACGGACGGTCTGACTAAATCGAAGATCCAGGTTCTGGAAGCCTTGTTGCGTCTGCGCCAGGCCGCTTGCCATCCCGCACTGCTCGACCCCAAACGCATTGGAGATCCCAGCGCCAAACTCGAAGCGCTGCTCGCGCAATTGCGCGAAGTCCTCGACGAAGGACACAAGGCATTGGTGTTCTCGCAGTTTACCAGCCTGCTGGAAATTGTTCGCGAGCGGCTGAATGAAAGTGGCATCGTTTACGAATACCTCGATGGCGCGACTCGCGACCGCCAGGCCAGAGTCGAGCGTTTCCAAACTGACCCAAGCTGCAGAATCTTCTTGATCAGCTTAAAGGCAGGCGGAGTCGGGCTGAACCTTACCGCCGCCGAGTATGTATTCATCCTCGATCCCTGGTGGAACCCGGCCGTCGAAGCGCAGGCGGTGGATCGCACGCACCGCATCGGACAACAGCGTCCGGTCTTCGCGTATCGGCTGATCGCCCGTGACACCGTCGAGGAGAAGATCCTCGAGTTGCAAACTAGCAAGCGCGACCTGGCCGCCGAAATCATCGGCGCCGAGAGCAGCGTCATGTGGAACCTGAAGCCCGAGGACCTCGCGCTTCTACTTTCGTAGCGTTCTTGTGACAATAACAAGGAAGTAAGAAATGAATTGCGCGAAAGTTGAGGCAGGGTACGGAAAAGTGCAGCTTCCGTCCCAATCGGTCGTAGGATCGGCGTAACCGAAAATTGTGTCGAGGGGGCTTGTGAACTCAGTGCGTCGCGTCTGCGTCCCAATCGACTCTCCCGCCACTGCCACTCGTTGAAAGCAAAAGTTTGTGGCAGCCGGACCTATAAGCCGAATTCGCTGGGCTGCATTGCAAATAGACAACTTATTTGAAATCAGTCCCCGTGAAGTGTCGATGAAGTCAAGCCGCGCAAATGGCTTGGAAACCCAGGCAAAACCAGAGTTTTCGAGTGATTCAGACTCAGTCGACCACTCAGATGAAAGCGAGAAGAACCGTCAACTGGAGATCGAGAGGGTGTATTTCTCGGGCTGGCGGTCGAAGGCCTGTTTGCATCCGGCACAGCAGAAGTAGACCTCGCTTCGATTATGCTCTGATTTGTACTTCGCTCCACTGACGTTCACGAGCATGCCGCAGACCGGATCGCGCGCTTCGTTGTTCAAAACGGGTAGGTTCAAAACCGGCAGCGCGCTTTTCTTGGACTCTGCAACGGGCTTCGCTCGATTACTCCTTAGCTGGATAATCTCGGCAAGAATGCTCACCGCGATCTCTTCGGGTGTGGAGGCGTGGATGTCGAGGCCGGCTGGCGCCCGAATCTGGCTCACTCGCTCGGACGGCACACCCGCTTTGCGCAGATATTCGAAGACCTTCTGCGCCTTGACCTTGCTGGCCACAAAAGCGACGTAGGCCGCATTGGTCCTGGCCGCCTGTTCGAGTGCTTCCTCGTCCCCTTCGCCCTGGGTCGACACCACGATAAAAGTCTCGCGCCCAATCTTGAGTTCACCCAAATTCGAGTCTGCCCGCAGCAGGTCAACGTCTGGGAACTGCTCCTGGTCCGCGCCGGAGGCGACTACGGAGATCCGGTAGCCCACAGTTTTGCCCAGACGAGCTAGCGTCTGAGCGAGAGGAGAGCGTCCAAAAATCAGGATGTGCGGCTTTGGCAGGACGGGCTCGATGTAGATATCCAAGGTGCCTCCGCTATGGCAAGTCATGGTGTAATCAACGATCCCACCCTCCGGCGATGCCGTGGGACTGATCCGCACCAGCCGCGGCTTTCCGTCGGCCAGCGCCTTCAACGCCTCCTTGATGACCACTGGTTGAGCGCAGCCACCGCCGATCCAGCCCCACATCTTTCCGTCGGCGAAGATGATTGCCTTGTCTCCCGGCTTGCCGGAAATGGGAGCCTGGAAGCGCACCACGGAGGCAGTGACGAACGTCTCACCCTTCGCCAGTAACTCCGCCGCTTTGTTCAGAAACCGATCAAACATGGTGGCCACCTATAAATGCTTTTCCAGCGCCAGCAGGCTGTCCAGGTTGTGAGCTGGAGCGAAAACATCAACGTGCGGCAGAGCAGCACTCATCCCGCTCGCGATTGGCTCGTAGTCCTTTAAGCCAAGCAGCGGGTTTAACCAGATGAGCTGGCGGACCCGCCTTTTCACGGCGTACAATTCCTCGGCCAGGACGCCGGGGTCTCCGGTATCCCAACCGTCGCTCAGAATCACGAACAAGGTATCGCTGGACCGTAACTTCCTGCGATGGATGTGATTGAACTCCCGCAGCGATCCACCGATATTGGTGCCACCAGACCATCCGGCAGGCTGCTGCGAGAGGGCTCGCAGCGCGTCCTGCAGGCGTTGGGCTCGGAATAGGCTGGTGATCTCCACAAGACCAGTGCTGAAAAGAAAAGTATCTGCGCGCCGAAAATGTTTCTGCAGAGCGTACAGAAACTGCACCAGAAACAAACTATAAGGGCTCATCGAGCCGCTGATGTCAAGCAGGGTGACAAGCCGGTGCGGGCGGGGCTTTCGCTCCCGATATCGCAAGTTCATTGGATCACCGCCACGGCTGATGGCCCGATGGATCGTCCGGCGCAAGTCCACCTGCCCTCGCGAGGTTGCGATGCGTCTTCTCCTGGCAAGCCGCCGGCTCATTTGGTTGAAGAGGCGAAGCGAAATCTGCTCCAGCGTTGCCAGGTCACTGTGAGAAAGAGTCGACAAATCCGCCTGAGTAAGGCGATCGCGAGCGCTCGCGCCAGTAATCGCCTGAGCCCCATCCTTCTCGGATGAAACGTCGTCGCCCGAACCTGTCGACATCAGAGACGTCGGAGTTCGTTCATCTACAGGAGACGTGAGATCCTTTCGGGGAGCTTTCGCTCGGCTCGACCGCGCCTTGGGCGCCGACTCCCGCCAAAACGTCTCAAAACATTCTTCGAATCGATCCCAACTGTCTTTTGACGAACACAAGATCGAACGCAAACCATACTTCATCTCATCCGAATTGCGCACGCCGAGGGCCGCAGCAGCGTTCAGCGCGTCGAGAGTCTCTTGAACGCCAGCAGACAGACCTCTCTCGCGCGCAAACCGGCAGAACTCCACGATTGTTCTGGCCGCGCCACTCGATTGTTCCACTGACCCGAGCATTGAAACTTTCCCATTCACCCAGCGAGAAGTCTTTCCACGCCGGCAGTCCTGATCTTGGCGCCATCTTCGACCGACTTAGAAATACAACCAAGCGTTTGTTCGATCGCTTCCTCATCCAATTCCGGCATTCCCAGAGTGAGCAGGGCTTCGGCACAATCCAGCGTTTCCGCCACCCCGGGCGGCTTGCTCAAGTTGAGCTGTCTTACCGCTTGCACATAACCGACGACTTGGCGGGCTAACTCCTCCTCGATGTGCGGCAGTCTGGTGCGCACGATTCTCATTTCTTTTTCCAGACTTGGATAGTCAATCCACTGGTACAGGCACCTTCTCTTGAGAGCATCGCCCAGATCCCGACTGCGGTTCGAGGTCAGAACCACGTAAGGCAAATGCTTCGCGTGGATCGTGCCCATTTCCGGAATGGTGATCTGGTAATCGGAAAGCAGCTCGAGGAGGAACGCCTCGAAGGCTTCGTCAGCACGATCGATTTCGTCGATCAGCAACACGGGCGAAGTGTCCTCGACAAGAATGGACTGCAGCAAAGGCCGCTCCAGGAGAAATTCCCGGCTGAAGATGTGCCTCTCTTTTTCTTCGACAGTCTTGTCGGATCCTTCTTCGATCTTGATGGCGAGCAACTGCTTCTGGTAATTCCATTCGTACACAGCGGAGTTGATGTCCAGCCCCTCGTAACATTGCAGTCGGATCAGACGAGTGCCGAGGAATGAGGCCAGCACTTTGGCCACTTCCGTCTTCCCGAGACCGGCATGACCTTCGACGAGAATGGGTTTGTGAAGCTTGGTGACAAGGTAAACCGCAGTGGCCAGCGATCGGTCGGTAATGTATCCGAGGCGCTCAAAGCCGGAGACAATTGCATCGACACCTTGATTCCCCGCATCGGAAGGAGAAGCTTGGGATTCACCCATGATGTGCTGACCTGGTGTGCTGAACATCGCCTGCACGCGAACTCATCCTGGAAAGATTCAGGACTTCCCGCGAAACAACCCCTTTGTGGCCTGCCAAGCCAACGCACTGGCCTTGATAGGCGTGACCTCCGCTCCGGCCGAGTGCTCAACGGGATCGACAGAGGGTTCGTGCAAGCGAGCCTGAAAGTTCTTTGTGAACTCTCCAAACATGATATTTGAGACTTCCGTAATGACCCGCGAGCCCATCTGCGCGAGAATTCCAACGACGTTGATTTCGGACACGCTTATCACTTCTGTGCCGCCATTCGGCAGAGCACGCAACTTCCCGGTCATCTTCATCGACGCGCTACCACGGCCGCGCACGTCCTGACCCTTTCCCAGAATCTCGATCTCATGGTTCTGAGCGTCCAACCGGATAATTTGCACTTCACCTGTATAGTCGGTGACGCTGGGTCCCACTTTGACCCTGATCGCGCCTTTGTACGTCTTTTCGTCCACCTGTGCTGTGATTTGCGCCCCAGGTACGCAGGTGGCCACCTTTCGGGGGTCACTCAGGACATCCCACACTTTGTCGATGGGTTCCTGCACCTCGAAAGTCTTTTCAATCTTCAGCGCCATCTATGCTGCCACACCTTTCTCCTGCAAAACCTTCCATACCTTCCACGGTGTGATGGGCATGTCGATGTGCTTTACACCGAGATGGGAAAGGGCGTCAACGACCGCGTTCACGAAGGCGGCCGGAGAACCCACGTTGGGAGATTCCCCCACTCCCTTTGCCCCGAACGGGTGGTGGGGAGAAGGCGTGCAGGTCTTGTCGGTCTCCCAGTGCGGAGTCTCGACGGCGGTGGGAAGCAGGTAATCCATGAAGCTTCCGCCCTGAATGTTGCCGCTCTCGTCGTAATCAATCTGCTGCATGAAGGCGATGGCCAGTCCCTCGGTCAGTCCGCCGTGAATCTGGCCCTCGACAATCATCGGATTGATGATATTTCCGCAGTCATCCACGGCCACGAACCGCCGGACTTTCACTTCGCCGGTACCCTTGTCGATGTCCACCACGCAGACGTAGGTGCCGAACGGGAACGTCAGATTGGGTGGGTCGTAATAGTCGACCGCCTCCAACCCCGCCTCAAGACCCGGTGGAATGTTGGTATAGGCGGCGAAAGCAATTTCCTGGATCGTCTTCGCCTTGCTGGGAGTGCCTTTGACGTAAAACTTGCCAGGCTCCCACTCCATGTCGGCCTCGTTGCATTCAAGCAAGTATGCCGCGATCTTTTTCGCTTTATCGCGAATCTTGCGGGCGGCGATTGCGGTCGCCGCCCCCGAGGTCGGCGTGCTTCGACTGGCATAGGTTCCCAAACCGTAAGGTGCGGTATCGGTGTCGCCCTCCTCAATGGTTACGTCGGCAGCGGGGATCCCCAGTTCCTGCGCGACGATTTGCGCATAGGTGGTCTCGTGCCCCTGCCCCTGGCTCTTGGTCCCCATGCGTGCCATTGCCTTGCCCGTGGGGTGAATGCGGATTTCGCAGCTGTCGAACATCTTGATGCCGAGGATATCGAAGGAGTGCGCCGGACCTGCGCCCACGATTTCCGTGAAGCTCGATATCCCGATCCCCATCAGCTCGCCTTTCTTCCGTTTCTCTTCCTGTTCCCTGCGCAGCTGCTGATAGCCGATCTTATCCAGCGCAACCTTCATCGCAGCTTCATAGTTGCCGCTGTCGTAGGTCCAGCCGAGCGACGACTTGTAAGGGAACTTCGAGGTCGGGATGAAATTCTTGCGGCGAAGCTCGGCCGGGTCCATCTTCAAGTCCAGCGCCAGCACGTCCACGGCCCGCTCGATCAGGTACGCTGCCTCAGTCACGCGAAACGAGCAGCGGTAAGCGATCCCGCCCGGAGCCTTATTGGTGTAAACGCCGTCTACCTCACAGAACGCCGTCGGGTAATCGTAGGAACCGGTGCAAATGCTGAACAATCCAGCGGGGAACTTGGTGGGCTGAGCCGCCGCGTTGAACGCCCCATGGTCGGCGAGTGTCTTGACGCGCAGTGCCTGCATCTTGCCGTCACGGTCGGCGGCAATCTCGGCCGTCATGTGATAGTCGCGAGCAAAACCCGTCGACTGCAGGTTCTCCGAGCGCGTCTCAATCCACTTCACTGGCACACCAAGCGTCAGGGATGCCACGATCGCGCAAACGTAGCCGGGATACACCGGAACCTTATTGCCAAAGCCGCCCCCAATATCCGGGGAGATCACACGAATGTTGTTCTCCGGAATGCCACCGACCAAAGCAAAGACAGTGCGGTGAGCGTGAGGAGCCTGCGAGGTCATGTAGATGGTGAGCCGCCCGGTGGCGCGATTAAAGTCTGCGACACAGCCGCAAGTCTCCAGCGGTGCGGGATGACAGCGTGGGAAGAACGCGTGCACGCTGGCTTTTACGGGCGCCTTCTGAAAAACCTGCTCGGTCGCCTGCCGGTCGCCGACCTCCCAGTGGAAGATATGGTTATTCTTTTGCTCGCGGTCTTCGCGAAGCAAGGGCGCGTCGGGATCGAGAGCTTTGTGTGGATCGACGAGCACCGGCAGTTCTTCATATTCCACTTGCACTAGCTCTGCAGCATCGGCGGCAGTGTAGCGATCTTCCGCCACTACGAACGCGACCTCCTGTGATTGGAACAATACTTTTCCGGTGGCCAGCACCATCTGTTTGTCATAGGACAGGGTGGGCATCCACGCCAGATTGGCTTTGGCGAGGTCTTCTCCGGTGATGACCGCCAGGACGCCCGGAAGTTTCTTGGCTTTTTCGGTGTTCACACTCTTGAGGCGGGCGTGGGCGTATGGGCTGCGAACGAGTTGCCCATAGACCATGCCGGGCAGATTTACGTCGTCCACGTAGTTGCCCTTGCCCTGGATGAATCGCAGATCCTCTTTGCGCTTGATGGAATGGCCCATACCGCCGATTTCAGGAGACGTTTTGTGGATCACCTTGCTCCTCCCGCCATTTCTGGTTTTGCAGTTTTGGCTTCGGCCATTTTGGCCGAAGCATATTGCACGGCACACACGATGTTCTGGTACCCGGTGCAGCGGCACAGGTTGCCGGATATTCCCCGGCGAATCTCGTCCTCGCTTGGCGTGGGATTGTAATGCAGAAGCGCGTATGACGACATTAGCATTCCGGGCGTGCAGAAGCCACACTGCAAACCGTGCTCCTGCTTGAACCCTTCTTGCAAAGGATGCAACTGGCCGTCCTTCATCAGGCCCTCGACGGTCAGGATCTCGCCGCCATCGGCTTGCACGGCGAACATCGTGCACGATTTCACCGTCTTTCCATTGAGCACTACCGTACACGCGCCGCAGTGGCTGGTGTCGCAGCCAATGTGAGTGCCCGTCAGTTGCAAGCTTTCGCGGATGAAGTGGACCAGCAAAAGCCGCGGCTCAACCACAGCCTCTCGCTCACGTCCGTTGACTTTCATGCTGACCAACTGTTTCTTTGCCATAGCCAGCTCCTTGCCTCAGTTTCAGAATCTATTTGCCCGCCCGCTCGGCGGCGCGGGACAGAGCCCGCTTCGCCAGTTCCTTGACCAGTCCTTTTTTATACTCCGCAGGACCCCGCAAGTCAGAACTCGGCTGTGCGTCATCGGCGGCCAACTGCGCCGCCTGTCGCATGTTGGCCTCGTCGAGTTTCTTGCCGCGGAGAAAATTCTCGGCCTTCTTCGCTTTAATCGGCGTAGGACCGACGTTGGTCAATGCAATGCCTACGTTCTGAGCGGCGCCGTTAGCATCCGCCGTCACCTGAGCAGCGACGGCGGCCGTGGCAAAATCTCCTACCTTGCGCTCCAGCTTGAAATACGCACCGCCGCTCCGTGCCGGCGGGACCGGGATGCGAATCTCCGTCAGGATCTCCCCCGGCTGCAACGCGGTACTGAACAACGACAGGAAGAATTCTTCGATCGGTATGATTCTTTCGCCGTGGGCTCCAGTTGCTACAACTTGCGCGCCCAAGGCCAGCATGGTTGCGGGGTGATCGTTGGCGGGGTCGCCATGCGCCAGATTCCCGGCCACAGTCGCCAGGTTTCGAACCTGCGGATCAGCAATCACGTGAGCGGTATCCAGCAGAATGGGATATTTGGCGCGAATCACAGGGGAAGATTCAAGTTGTGCTTCGCGCGTCAGCCCGCCAATCTTCAGAAAGCCGCCTTCTTCCTTGATATACGACAACCCGGAGATGCGGTTGATGTCGATCAGATAACCCGGGCGAGCGATCCGAAGCTTCATCATGGGGATCAGGCTCTGTCCGCCGCTGAGAATCTTAGCGTCCTCTCCGTGCCGTTGCAGGAGGGCAATCGCTTCAGGAATTGTGTTGGGTCTCAGGTATTCGAAGGCTGGTGGGATCATGGCTTACCCTCGTCGTCCGAAATGCAGTCTGTTGCACCGAGTGGAAATATGGGGAGTGGTCGAACCCCAAGAACGACCGCACCGAAAAGGCGACTAGTACGTTACCACACTGGCGATGCTTCCATAAAATCAGGCCAAGCCCAAGAAGGCCCAAGACCCGGGGAAACCCGGGGCGGTCCGACGGGCCAGTCCAGGGCTCAGTCAAACGCAGCCTGATATTTACTTATACGCCTCCGCCGACCCGCGTGACTTCCAATCCTCGATGGCTTTCCGGATCGCTTGCGGAGCCAGGTTACTGCACCTCATTTTGTAATCCGGGATACCGCCCAGCGCGTCGGCCACCGCCTGCTCCGATATTTTCAAGGCCTCATCGACGGGCTTGCCCTTAGCCATTTCCGTGGCGATCGAGGAGCAGGCGATGGCCACAGCGCAGCCCATACATTTAAACTTCACATCCTGGACAATGCCCTGCTCGATCCGCAGCGTGATCAAGACGGTGTCGCTGTCCACCGGGCTCTTCACGATGGCTTTGCCCGAGGGATCAGCGATGCTGCCCACGTTGCGCGGCGCGGCATAATGGGCGCGGATTTGTTCGCTGTACACCCTGAAATCCCCTGATCTGGATTGCACCCCGCATTTCGGAGAACTATGATACCCGATGAGGTCCCCTTGGATTTCTACTCCAAAGCTGCCGAGCTCACGGACCAGGGGAAAGCCTTTGCCGTAGCTACGGTAGTTCGAGTAGACGGTTCTTCCTCGGCGCGGCGCGGGTCCAAAGCCATTATTGACGCCGAGGGCAAGCTAGTTCTCGGCTGGGTGGGCGGAGGATGCGCCGAAAGCGCCGTCCGAAATGAAGCCTTGCGATGCCTCGAGCTGGAGCAGCCGCTGGTGATCACCCTGGACATGACCGACGAACTCCTGGGCGTGGGGATGCCGTGTGGAGGAAAGATGGATGTCTACATCGAGCCGGTCCTGCCCAAGCCCGATCTCCTCATCGCTGGCCACGGCCGGATCGCCGAAACCCTGGCTGCGCTTGCTCACCTGCTTGGCTTTCATGTGATTGTGAACGACCCTGGGGCCGACCGTTCCTCATTCCCGCAGGCCGAGCGAGTGATTGCCGAAGACTTCGACCTCAACGAGACCCCCATCGGCCCCAACTCTTATGTCGTAATTGCCACGCAACACAAGAATGACCATCTGTGGCTGCGAAAGGCTCTCGAAGGCGAGGCCGCTTATGTAGCCCTGATCGCCAGTCAGCATCGGGCACGACTCGTGCTTGACTACCTTGCTGCAGAGCGCGTGGCGACTGACAAGATTGCAAGAATCTTCGCGCCGGCGGGCCTCGATCTGGGTGCGGTAACTCCCGAGGAGATCGCGCTCAGCATCGTGAGCCAGATCGTGGCTTTGCGCCGCGGAGGAACCACCCGGCCCTTGAACCTGAAAGCAGCAATCCTCGACTTGCAGACGAACGATCGGCCCGAAGGCCGCGCGCCTGACAAGGTGATTACCCAATGCGACGCGCCCACTGCGGGCTGAACGCCAGTCTCCTATTGTCCAGAACGTTCCCGATCAGTGTTCCTTGATTCCGGGACCGACCTCGGAATCTCACGCGCACGCTTCCGCCGTTCAGAAACGATTTCCGCCATGATGCTGAGCGCGATTTCCTCCGGCGTGTCTGCGCCGATTTCGAGACCGGCGGGCACCCGCACTTGAGCCAGCTTTTCCGTCGCAATCCCCTTCATTCGCAGACTGCGAAGAACTTCTTCTCCTCTTTTCTTGTTGGCGAGGAGCGCGACGTAGGCGCTTTTCACGGCGAGCGCCTGCTCGATCGCTTCCTCGTCGCAAGTGCCGCGGCTCGCCACCAGTACGTGGCGATCGGGATTCGGCGCAAGCATCGAGAAGTCGAGGAAACGAAGCATCCGATCCGCCTCAGGAAATTCTACAGTAGCCAGCAACGGGTCCACCACGGTGATCGTGAATCGCAATAGCTTTCCCAGTTTCGCCAGGGCCACGGCCACTTCGTCTCGACCGACAATAATCATCTCTGGTTGCGTCGTGGATGCGTCCGCAAGCGTTCGTCCCTGAAGGTCCACCGTCTCAAGAAGTGTTCTCTCCCTCCCGACGCGATTGCCCGTGTGGCGCAGCGCTTCGAAATCGCTCTGCCGATCAATATCCAGCAGGATCCCCACATCGTCGACTGGCACTTTCACTATGCCTTCCAAGTGGTTCCCGAAGATCGCGCGGCAGCCCATATCGCCATTGAGGGTCATGATTTCGGGAAAGACCGAACGGTCGAGGAGCACGGGGTTACCGCGAAAGCCCCGGTAGGTGGGGATCACAATCTGTGCCTTGCACTCGTGATGCTCTGTGATCAATCGGTCCAAAGTCGCAGGGCGCACAAACGGCTGGTCCGCCAGAACAACGATCGCCGCCTCGGCTTGCGGGTCCACGGCGGAAAGTCCTGCCTTCAGCGACGTTCCCATACCCTGCTGATAGCCATCGTTGATGACCATGCGCACATTCTGCGCGTCAATCTCCCGCCGGATCGCGTCCGCAGCGCATCCCAGCACAAGAATGATTTCGGTAACTGCGGACGCCCGAACGTTGTCCATCACGTGTTGCAACAGTGGACGACCGTCCAGCCGCAACAGTTGTTTGACCGTGCCCATTCGCGTTGAAGTTCCGGCCGCCAGGATTACGGCCGACGTGGGTGAACCGAATTTCATCATCTAGATTTAACAGAAAACTTTGTAGGGGAAGCGGCCTTACCTCTGGGGCTGCGATTCGTGTGGCCTCTGCGAACAGTAACACGCTTCCGGCTGCCGGTCCTTGCCTGAAGACTGGTCGCGGGGCGCGACCACCGGTGAACAGCCGCGACGCCAGTGCGTCACATCCGCGTCACAACGAAAACCTGCGTTCTGTAAGTGATTGAAAGTAATAGCTTGTGGCAGCCGGACCTGTAAGCCGAATTCTGTCTGCTGGATTGCTCCCGCAGGACGGTCATTCCTCTGGGCCACGCATTACTGCGAGGCTCAAGCGACCTACCCGGAGGTTGTGACGCGCCGAGCCGGCACGTTCTCCCAGGCGAAGCTCTCACTCCGAACCGGGTCCCTCCCTATTTGGTCTTGCTCCGTGTGGGGTTTGCCCTGCCCGCTGCATTGCTGCAACGGCGGTGCGCTCTTACCGCACCTTTTCACCCTTACCTCGTTGCCGAGGCGGTATGTTCTCTGTGGCACTAGCCGTCAACCGGGCTTGAACCCGGCTTCCCGGACGTTATCCGGCACACTGCTCTGCGGAGTTCGGACTTTCCTCTCTCGTCGCCGAAGCGCCGAGAGCGACCGTCCGGTCCAGCTGCCTACAACACCATTATATGCGATGTGCAAGCGTAACCCTTCTCCAAGAGACGGCCTTGATGCGAAACGAGCGTCAAAACTCAACGCGGGTTTTTGCTCGACCCGGACTCGTTGACTGTTGCCGCGCCTCGCAGACTCTTCCATCTTGACAAATCTCCCGGTGGGACGAAAATTGCAAGCGCACGTACGGCAAATAAGGAGGACAAAATGATATCCAAACTGGTCCGCTTAACTCTCTTCGGTCTGTCGAGCGTTGTGCTAGGCACGATTCTCTGGGCACAGCCCGTGCCTCCTGCTGCTTGCTCGAATGGCAGTTTGGCTGGGAGGTACGGATTCGCAATCAACGGCACGGCCAATGGCAATCCAATCACCGCTGTGGGTCAGATCGCAACGAACGGGAACGGAACCCTCGCCGGAAACGAGACCATCAGCCAGAACGGCGCGTTAGGCAATCTTCTCGAGGTGTTGGGCACATACTCCATCAAGTCCAACTGTACTGGCACCATGACCATTCAGGCAGCGGGCCACTCGAAACAGAATTTCAGCGTGACCGTTATCTCTGGTGGCCAGCAGATCGACATGGTTCAGGCGGACAGCGGCACAACCGAATTGGGAACCGCCCAGGCACAAGGTTCGACGTCCTGCTCTTCCGCCAGGGCCATGGGTGTTTACGGCTTGCAGGGCGCGGGTACGGAAATTGGCGTCGGGCCTCTGGCCTTAGGCGGGCAGATTACGTTACGCGGAGATGGAACCCTGACGGGAACTGAGACCGTGAGCATCAACGGTACCGTCGCCTCGAAACAAAAAATTTCAGGCGCCTTCAAGGTGATCCGTATATGCCAAGGCGCCGCGGTCATTCAGGTCGGCAACCAGGGACCAATCCATTTGAACCTGGTGGTGGTGAACGGCGGGCGCGGAATCCTTTTTATTCAGGGAGACTCGAACACCCTGGTATCAGGCTCCTTGCAGCGGTAAATTGGCCCGGCTCCGCCCTTTGATAGACTGAAGTTCGACACGGCCGGTGCCGCTATCCGAAGGTGGCAGCCCGAAGCCCGATCGCTGACGATTTTCGAGGCAAGCCGCTTCAAGCCATTCATGGTTCACCAGGCCCTCAAGATCATTGAAACTTTGGCTGTGGCTGGCGCCGTTTCCGGCGTCGCTTACTACGCCCTGTGCCTGTGGAGCGCGGTGCGGTTTCTGCAAGCGCGAAAGGCGGCGGACAAGAGTGTCCGCCCCACACAACCTGTCTCCATCCTCAAGCCGCTGCGAGGCACCGATCCCGAGATGTATGAAAGCTTCCGCAGCCATTGCTTGCAGGACTATCCGGAATACGAGATTGTCTTCGGAGTCAGCGATGCGAACGATCCAGCGATTCAACTAATCGAGCAACTGAAAACAGAGTTTCCGCAACGCGCCATCACCCTGATGGTTTGCCGTGAGAACCTAGGCGCGAATACCAAGGTGAGCAATCTGGCCCAGATGGTGCGAGAGGCTCGCCACGAGTACCTGATGGTGAATGACAGCGACATTCGGGTCGAGCCTGATTACCTCCGCCGGGTGCTGGCCCCGCTCGCCGATCCTAAGGTTGGTCTAGTCACTTGCCTCTACTGCGGCATTGCCAATGCGACTCTGGGCGCGCGTCTGGAGTCACTCGGGATTAGCACCGATTTCTGTGCCGGTGTTCTGGTCGCGCAAACCGTCGAGAACGGAATCCGCTTTGGATTAGGCTCCACGCTCGCTTTTCGCCGCCGCGATCTCCAGGCGATTGGCGGGTTTGAAGCTCTCGTCGACTATCTGGCCGACGATTATCAGATTGGCAGCCGGATCGCCACGCTGGGACTGAAGGTAAAGTTATCCGACGTCGTGGTCGACACATTTCTGCCGCGCTACACGCTTCGCGGCTTCTTCGATCACCAATTGCGCTGGGCGCGTACGGTGCGTGATTCCCGCTTCTGGGGATACGTCGGACTGGGGCTGACGTTCGGTTTGCCCTGGGCGGCGCTGGCCTTGATTTTCAGCCGTGGCGCAGCCTGGGCGTGGGCGTTGTTGGCCTGTACCGCGGCGATTCGTCTCGTGGTAGCGATTGTCGTTGGGAAGTCCGTGCTGCAGGATCGCCAAGTCGTGCGCTCCCTCGCATTGATTCCCGTCCGCGACGTACTTGCACTGTTGGTCTGGATCGTGAGCTTTGCCGGCCACAGGATAGTGTGGCGCGGAGATCACTTCAGTCTAGAAAACGGCAAACTGAAAAGGATCTCTAGTTAGCTAACGTAGGCGCGGGCGTACTCGCCCGTGCGACGCCAATTTGAGTCTCACTCTTAACCAGACCCTCCCGAACCGCGAGAAGATGAAGCCAACGCAGCTGCCTCACTCGCCTCGAGAACCTTGCGGACTTTTCTTGCCAGCGTCTTCAGCGAAAAAGGTTTCTGCAGGAAACGAGTGGCGACATCAATCGTTCCTTGCTTCAGAACGGTGTTTTCGGCATAGCCGGAGACGAACAGCACTTTCAGGTCCGGTCGCTCATCCGTCAATCGCTCCGCCAGCGTCGGTCCACCCATTCTGGGCATCACCACATCCGTGACCAGCAAGTGAATCGGGCCGCGGGGCTCGTGCGACGCGCGGATCGCGTCTTCTCCAGGGTGGCTCCGAGCACCCTGTGACCGCTGCGAATAAGAAATTGCCGGGAGGCTTGACGCACGGACGCTTCGTCTTCCACCAGCAGCAGGGTCTCGCAACCGCGAGGAGAGCTTTCGACCGGCTTTGTGATATCTCGCAACGTAGCGACTGAACCTGGGGCAGGTAGACCTTGGTTCCAACCAAGTCCGGGTTCGCTGTACACCCAGACAAAACCGCCGTTCTGCTTCACGATGCCATAAACGGTTGCCAGTCCCAACCCCGTCCCTTTGCCGGCCTCTTTCGTCGTGTAAAAGGGTTCAAAGATGTGTGCCAAGTGTTTCGCCGCGATGCCCTGGCCCGTGTCGGTGACGGTCAGCAATACATAATTGCCGGGAAGCACTATCGAATGACGCTGGATGTAGGATTCATCGACTCGAACGGTGGCAGTTTCGATGGTGAGCGTGCCGCCACCCAGCCTTGCGTCGCGCGCATTCGCCGCCAGCTTCATCACCACTTGCTCGATTTGTACGGGATCCGCTTAGATCCTCCGCAGGGACGAAAATAAGCTCAATATCTTCACCAATCAGGCGCGGCAGCATGATAGTGATCTCCCCAATCACAGTATTCAGGTCGAGGATTTGCAACAATTGCATTTGTTTGCGGCCAAACGCCAGCAACCGGCGAGTCAGGTCGGCGGCCCGGCGGGACGCGGTCATGATTTCAGCCACGTTTCGCCGCAGAGGGTCTTCCGCAGCCAGGGAGTCCAGCATGAGCTCGGCATAAGCGCTGATCACCAAAAGCAGGTTGTTGAAATCGTGGGCCACCCCGCCGGCCAGTCTGCCAATGGCATCCATTTTCTGTGCTTGTTGCAGTTCCGACTCCAGCCTGCGTCGCTCGGTTGATGTTGCGGAAGGTGGAGATGAAATGCGTGATTTCCCCGCTGCTGTCTCGTAGCGGGGTGAGGACGTTCTCGATAATTAAGTTTCCCCGTTCTTTTTCCGGTTCATCATGATTCCCCGGAACACTTTCCCGGAGCGAACCGTGTTCCACATCTCATCGTAGAGGTCGCCTGCCTGCTGTTCCGACTTCAGCATTCTCAGTGTTTGGCTGATCGCTTCCTGCCGCGATATCCGATCAAAGACTCAAATGCTGGATTCACATATTCCATGACACAGGATCAATCCATAATGACTCAAGCGTCCGCCATTTGTTCCACCGAGCGCCAAAGTTTCCCCAGGGTTTCCTCGGACTCCACGTGCTGGCGTTCGGGGAGTGCGCATCAAAGGCGCTGGCATGGGTTGCGTAAGCGTCCCAACGCTGGCTCTGGGCTGCCTCCTCACCAGCGATAGTTTGAATGGGAACCTCGATCACGTCCTTGTTGACGCGATCACTTAGAAAAATGATCGGAACGCCAGAAACATGTTGGCGCACCTGGGTAACACCTGAAATGCAACCTTATCAGTCGATTGGTTACTGCAGAGCAAAAGGTGATAGTCTTCTTTCCCAAATTGAGCACGTCCTCAGGCGAGGCAGCGTGTTCGAGGCGTAGGGGCCATTGCTCGTCCCGACGAGTAACTCATGTAGACTGGCGAACTCTTCCTCGCTACCTCCGACCAGTAGCAACTGCAGTTGTCGTCTGACAGCGTCGGTAGTTTCTGGTTGCCCCATTCTTAGATACGTCCCTATAGTTGCTTCATCAGAGGCTGAGCCGTGGAGCATCTCTGCCTGAGGCCGGGTTTTGAAAAGATTAAGCGACTAAAGTTCCAATTCAGGAAGAATAAATACGGGCGCAGGCGTCCCCGCCTGCGCGGGCGGTCTGATTGTTGCGGCCTCGCTAGCACTTTCCATAACCACCCAGCTTGGAGGACAATAGAACAAATAGTTTCGGGTGAGGTGACCTATGCGGCATAGTTTTTCTGGATTTCTCTGGGTTGCACTCTTATTTCTTTCTACAGCGGCTCTCGGGCAACAGATTCGCGGCGATTACATCGAGACCCGCAGCGCCGACGTATACACCGGACAGTGTTTCGCCAACGGCGAAGTCAATCTCGCAGGCGACGAGGCCATCCTGGCGTGGCACGTCCAAAGCGGAAGCTGGGACGGGGTTTCGCTGGACGGCCTGACGGTGGCCGCCGCCGTGCATGCCCACGCCACTCTAGGTGATCCGTATGCGAATCCATATCCTGCGCAGGCCGTTCTTTTCGTGGACGACCAGGCAACTCCGCAGCAGAGTTCGGCGCTGGTCGCTTTCGCGCACCAAATGGGAGGTGAACTTCTGCGTCACGCGCAGCGAGTAATTCCTGCTCCCATGGAACTAGTGGTCAATCCTGAGCATCACGGAGTAGCACTGCTGCGCGCCGGACAGTTCGCAACCGTGCAAACCCGCCCCGTCAACGACAAAGACCACCTCTGCGGGAACGAAGCGACCTTTTATCCGCCGCTGACCCAACTCACGCACTCAATGCCAGCCGTAGCGCTGACCGATTCCTATCGCGGTCCGGGACTGGACGTAGATTGGGAGTCGCACGGAAGGCGTAGTGCGTTCGTAGGCACTTTCGTGCGCTAGCCTCATCCATTCACGGCCCACGTGTCGGTTTCTCAGCGCAGACGTGGGCCATCCTGTCCGCAATTCACGCTAGCAAACTCTCTTCATACCAAAGTAATAGCTCGAATTACGAAAGCGCATGCACGTGGGACATCTGTTAGTCCGTGGTCGCGGATGAGATGTTGAGGTTGTATTTTCTCGATCGAGGAAGCCGGCGACCCATGGAAAAAGGTGATTTTCTGGACGAAGTTCATGTTCGAATTCTGCGGGTGACCGAAGACTTGCGGGCAATTCAGCAGACGTTGAACTGCGCGGCCATGCAAGCGCCCGGCGATCCCGAGCTGATGGAAGCTCTCTGTCAGTTGCCGGAGATTGAGTCACTTCACGTGTTGAGGTCAGCGCTCGACCAGATGCGCCACTTCCTCTGGTTTTATATGCAGGTGATGACCAACGAATCCGAGGACGGTGAGCGGCTACGGCAGAGCTTTGGCCCCAAGCCAGTCGAAGAGGGCATTGTTAGCCCCAGGGTAGCGGCCGCGGAGAAGTTCAAGCGCGCCGCTGATACCGCATTGCTCCAATATCTCTCCGACGGCAAGGTTCGCAAACCAAACTAATCCTTCCGCAAGGCTCCTCCATCTGGTTTCAGGGGAGGAGTGCGTTCATCTGCCAGAATCATTTCCCTAGATATATCCCGGACGCGATACAAATCTTTACAATCTAAAACTCTGCATCTCCGGGCAACAAACTAAATCCGATAGAATATTATTAATGATCCGGCGTCGGCTGCGCCGGAACAATGCACGAATGTCCGCGAGTACAGCCCGCTTTGCACCTACTCTCATGTTTAGATCTGAGGATTGACTTTCGCAATTGAGTTGAAAGCAAGAATCAGAGTGCGGCGGAGTGACGACGATGTTAGGTTGCTCGCTGGGCGGTAGCTTCTGTAAAAGCCTGAGGAAATTATGTGGATTGTCCGACTTGCACTGCGACGGCCTTACACGTTTGTAGTCGTCGCTTTGTTGCTGTTGATTCTGGGTCCGATCGTCATTCTAAACACGCCCACGGATATCTTCCC
>Ga0210396_10000578_pt1 | contig 46796 bp, 43 predicted proteins | sample IncBWH17OmetaG_FD_155466 | JGI IMG/M metagenome (GOLD analysis project Ga0210396, IMG submission 155466) | Forest soil microbial communities from Barre Woods Harvard Forest LTER site, Petersham, Massachusetts, United States - Inc-BW-H-17-O ... | reverse complement strand
ATGTGGTTTGGTTCAGATAGATTAATTATAAAATATGATGGCAATAAATTTACACCCTATGGGCCAAAAGGTATAGAAGTACGTAGTATTGTTGTAAGTAAAAAGGGAGAAATATTCTTTGGTACAACTAAAAACGGAATTATAATGTATGATGGTAAGATTTTTAGTAAATATTTATAATACCCAGTACCCCCCAGTACCCGCTAAGCTGCGCTTAGTGGGGTACCTAACTTTTAAATTGTACTTAAATCCCTCACAATTTACATCCGGTAATTATTTGGAATCAATTACTCACCCTACCCTCTCTACAACAGAGAGGGTTAAATTCAGGGGCGTTCTCTGTTCCCCTGACTGTAAACGTCAGGGGCTATAAATATTATACTCCTCCGGAGTATCAATACAGATATAATTCCCCTAAACTTCGTTATTCGTGATTCAATATTCGATATTCAGTAATTTTGAACTAACCACTGGTCACTACCTAATCACTCTATTATTTTTTCCTTCGCCCATCTCAGCGCTTTGGCCAATTGTTCGTCGGGAGTAAGATTGGTGGTATCTAACACAACGGCATCGGGTGCCTGCGTTAAAGGACTCTCAGCCCGGTGTGTGTCTTCATTATCGCGACGCTCCAGGTTCTTACGCACTTCGGCATCGGTAACTTTTATGCCACGTGCCAGTAATTCTTCTTTGCGGCGTTGTGTGCGCACTGCTATATCGGCAGTCATAAATATTTTAAGCTCGGCATGGGGTAGTACGGTTGTGCCAATATCACGGCCATCCATAACAATACCTGTAGTTACACTGCCCAGTTTGCGTTGCAGGTACACCATCACCTTGCGTACTTCGTGTATGGCGCTTACGGGGCTCACCAGTTCTGATACCCGCATTGAACGTATCTCTTCTTCTACATTTTTGCCATTCAAATAGGTCTCCGATTTACCTAACAGGTCATTATGTTTGAATTCTATTTTAGCATTAAGCAGTTCACGGATGACACGTGCGGCATCTACTGCCCTGCCCTCTTGTATAATTCCTTTCTCAAGGCAATAAAGTGTAAATGCCCTGTACATAGCGCCCGTATCAATATAGGCGTAGCCAAGGGCACTTGCGAGTTCACGCGATACGGTGCTTTTACCACATGATGAATAACCGTCTATAGCTATGGAAATATCCTTCATTAACTTCTGCGGGTATAAAAATCGTTTAATGCCAGTACCATTGAGAAAGTGCTTTGCACCACTCCCAGGTCGTAACCGGCCATTGAATAACTTAACTGAAACTTGTAAATTTTAATACCAAAGCCACCCGAAAAGCCAACCATACCGGGGTGGTTGCTCAGTTCAAGTTCTTTACGCATTTCGTAATTATAGGCAATACGCAACATAAAATTCTTACCCAGCACTATTTCCAAGTTAGGTGTAACATGGCGCATAAGCTTATCGGCAAAATCGCCCACGGTGTTTTGGGGTATTGCCTGCTGGGTTAATGGGTTAACGGTAGCCGAATCGGTAGGATCTAAATAAGTTAAATCAAATTTTTGTAAATGGTCTATTGTAACCCCAAAGCGGAATGGTGCGTGGGCAAGCTTGTATGACAACCCAAACAAAGCATTAAAAGGCAAGGGTTCATATACACCTGCTGTGTATTCTTTTATCTGCGAACCTATATTCTGAATAACAGCGCCCATATATAGACGTTTGTTGGGGCTTACATAGCTGGCAGCAAGGTCTAAAGCAAAACCATTTGATGAGTATTGTTGTAAGTGCGAAGAAATGCCTTTAAAATTCACACCCATAGTAACGGTAGAATCTTTCAGCGGCTGGCCATACCCAATATTATACAGGTATTCGTTGGCAGTAAAGGTTCCGGTAAGGTTACCTGCAAAATCGGCCTGCTGAAAGGTGCCGTAATTAACATACTTAATAGCAGCTTCAACGGTTCCTGTCTGGCCAAAGAGTCCAAAGCCCTTAATGGTGTGTGCCACGGCAAAATATCCGTAATCTATTCCGGCAAAATAAGGTATATAGCTAAGTACCGCATGGTTGCTCAGGGTGCTGTCGAGTACTGCAGGGTTGCTGGCTGCAAGGCTAATATCTCCATCGCGAACGGCCACAAAGTTGTCACCCAGGGCAGCAGCACGGGCCGATACCGGAAGTTCTAAAAAGTTGAATGTGCTGGTACCACCAATCTGAGAGAAAAGTGGAAAGTTAAAAGTTAAAAGTATAAGGCCGAGTATAAGATATTTTGACCGCATGAAATTCATTTTCTCAATAAACGTGCCTTGAACTATTTTATTGTTATTCAAATAGAACACAGATAACACTGATTTAACGGATCTCCGCTGATTTTATCCGGCTAAGCATTAACCTCAACCTTATTCTCAATTATACCGCTTTAACCTTGGCCTTTACCATAGCTGCTATTGTCTTGCCTATTACGGCCGGAGAATCAACTACAGTAATACCGCAATCGCGCATAATTTTCATTTTGGCTGCTGCTGTATCTTCGGCACCGCCTACAATAGCACCTGCGTGACCCATAGTGCGGCCCGGAGGAGCTGTTTGGCCGGCAATAAAACCTACAACAGGCTTGGTACCGTTTGCCTTTATCCAGTTAGCTGCGTCGGCTTCCATAGTTCCGCCAATTTCGCCGATCATTATAATACCTTCAGTGCCCGGGTCTTTCATCAGTAATTCAACCGCTTCTTTGGTTGTGGTACCAATAATAGGGTCGCCGCCAATACCTATGCAAGTACTTTGGCCAAGGCCCGCTTTGGTAACCTGGTCAACTGCTTCGTAGGTTAAGGTGCCCGACCTTGATACAATGCCTATAGTGCCCGGGTTGTGAATAAAGCCCGGCATAATGCCCACCTTAGCCTCGCCCGGAGTAATAACACCAGGACAGTTAGGGCCAATAAGGCGCGTATTTTTATCAGTCAAGTACGATTTTACTTTTACCATATCCTCAACAGGAATACCTTCGGTAATACAAACTACCAGCTTAATACCCGCTTCGGCAGCTTCCATAATAGCATCGGCAGCAAATGCCGGTGGAACAAATATGATAGATACATCGGCTCCGGCATCTCTAACTGCATCGGCAACCGTGTTAAACACAGGCTTGTCCAGGTGCTTGGTTCCGCCTTTGCCCGGTGTTACTCCACCTACTACATTGGTTCCGTATTCTATCATTTGTTGTGCGTGAAAGGTACCTTCTGTACCTGTAAATCCCTGCACTATTACTTTCGATTTTTTGTTTACTAGAATGCTCATAGGCCTGTTTTAGATTATATGCTGACAAATTTATAAATATTTGGGGAACTGTACCGATTAACCTTTCTAAGCCACGAATGACACTAATTTTTGTCATGCTAAACGGAGTGAAGCATCTATTCCTAATCATTTCTACTTGGTTTTGGCACTGCTTTTTCCTTCTATGTGTGAGTTTCCTATTGTCGACATCTTTTCACCTCACGTGCCGGTGCTTTGTCCCCCTTTGGAGGGGGAAGGGGGAGGAATAATTCATCGTGCAAATCCACTTTTCATTCCACTCAGGTGTGAGTATTATCATCCACCTACATGATGCTAATCACCAGAGTTACCTACACCACCAACTACCTTTGTTCTATAAAACTCTACATTATGAAAATTGAAATAACCGATCACAGAAAGATCTACGAAATACAGAAAGAATTTTCTGAATTGTTCCCATTCCTGAAGCTCGATTTCTTCAGCAAACCAAATACTTCCGGCGGAGCATCTCCAAAAGACCTTATGGTAAACTCAAACAAGTCAATTGGCGAATGCAGGACCATTCATACCAAAGGCACACTTACCATTACCCCGCATATGACCGTTAATGACCTGCAAAACGAATTTGCCGATACATTTGGTACAACTGTAAGGGTATTCTGTAAAGTGGGTACTGGGTGGCTCGAAGCATCAGCCGATATGTCGTCGTTGGAAAAACAGAATGCAATTGCATCTGAGCCAAAATTGACTGAGACAGGTGCAGTATTATAACACGCTTTAGTGTTAATACTTCCTTAGGGGTTGGGGTGACAAATTATTGCTTGATAAACCGGGCAGTATTGGTATAGCCTGCTCCTATTACCTTTATAAGGTAAATACCTTGTGCCAGGTTACTAACATCTAAAGGTACTAGCTTTTTAGTATCGGCACTGGTACTCATTACCACCCTCTCTGTTATATCCATTACGTTTATTATAGTTTCGCTTGCAGGGTATTGAGCAAACTTTAGGTAAATAGTTTGGCTTGCCGGGTTAGGATAAACTACAAAGTAAGATGTATTGATCTTGTTCTCGTTTATACCACTCACCGTTGAAGTATCATTTCCGCAATTGCCTTTAAATAAAATGGTCCAGTTTTTGTAACTGGGCGCTATCAGGTCTTGTCCGTAAAATGCAGTTCCGTCAAAACTCCAGCCACCGGCAGCAGCAACGGCACCAGATGTGTCTGATTCAACATACCCTGCAACATTAAAATGCGTTAACTGTTCAAGGCCCGGGTAATAGACCGAATCACACGGGTTAGGCACCACAACCGAATCGGGGTAAACTGCATCCATCAACATAAATTCGGTCTTCAGGCTAAGTGTATGGTAAGTATTCGTATCAGCACGATATGGATAGGAACTCATAAAAATTATCTTCTTCCCATCGGGCGAAAATACGCCGTGCTCATCCCACACCTTGGGGCTGTTATTCAAATTGATATACTTTCCGTTATACACGTTTAAAATAAACTGGTCCTGCCCTTCTGCATCTGCCATCCCAATATCCGACGATATCATCAGGTACTTTCCATCGGGTGAAAAATTGCCCGGCTCTATCCATCGTGATGCTTTGGGGTTTATATTCTTTACATTTATAAATGTGGGGCCGGTAGCTCCGGTATCTACAAAATCGGCAAACATCATATACCACAATCCGAATTTATCGGTGCTCTTGCTGGTATCCTGCAATTGTGCCCACACCACTTTTTTACCATCGGGTGTAAACACAGGTCCTACTACCCCATTACCCGGGTCTGTAACATTGCTATCTAATGGCCACCAATGATCTCCTGTGGTATTAGTTGCCCACATATCCATTTTCCAGCCGGTCTCTAATAGAGTAAGCAATAATGAGTATGGTGTATAGGTAAGTTCCTGGTAGCACTCACGCTCCACAACACATATTACCCATTTGCCAGAAGGATCCCATCGCACCTGCATTTTATTGCGCTGCCTCCATTTGCGTACCCACCACCAGCAACTAGGCAGGGCATAATTTCCGGTTGTATCTTTTATAGATATGCAAGTAAGGTTACTACTGCCTTTATTACCGACATATATCTGGTACACTCCTGCGGTATCGGGCTTATTAACCAAATATTGCTGCCCGTTTGGCGACCATAACACCGTATTTGAATCGGGTAGTATTTTGGTAAGTGTGCATGCTGGCGTACATTGCTGGTTTTGAGCAAAACCATGCTGTACTATTAATAGCGACAATAAAACTAATAGTGTGTAGTATTTGTTCCGCATTCTAATTTTAAATGTACTAATTATTTGCGAGCCAGCATATTCCCTTATCATGGATATTACTTTGGATTCAATTTAACATTCAAGTAACATCGTTTCGCAAAAAAACGGCTACCCTTGCCTGTTTTTAAAAAGATATAATCCCATTATGAAAACAAAACTATTTACCCTGGTACTTGCCATTGGTTTAACTATTGGCGCAAAAGCACAATCGGGCAACAACCCACAAGTTTATCCTACCGTATCTTTATACGATATACAATACACCACAAACCCTAATGGCAATTCGCCGTATATGAACCAGTATGTAAACACCGGTGGTATTGTAACAGCAATTTACAGCTATGGCTATTATGTACAAAACAGCCATGCCACCAAATGGGCCGCCATAAATGTATACGACAAAGCCCACAAACCTGCAGTAGGCGATAGTATTACTATGACTGGCCAGGTTATTGAATACTATAACGAAACCGAAATAGATTCAGTTAAAAGTGTAGCCGTTGTAAGCACAGGCAACCAGGCACTCACTCCCCCAACTGTTGTAGGTTTCGACTCCATACAAAGCGAGGAATATGAAGGTATGCTGGTAAAAGTAAAAGATGCCACCTGCTTAAGATATAACATAGGGGCTGCCTGGTGGGTATTTACTGATTCTACCATGACCAAGGCTACAACCAGCGAAGACACCGTTGACAATATTATTATGGTAACCCAGCACTACACACCCGGGAAAAAATATAATGTTACCGGCTGCATACATTTTGAATATGCCAACTGGATAGAACCACGCAACATAAACGATATTGATTCATTAAATGTAACCGGTATTAACGAAGTGCCCTTCAGTGCCGATAATGTAAGCCTGTTCCCTAACCCGAATAACGGCAAGTTTACAGTTACTGTAAATGCTTCAACACATGAAGAAAATACTTTGCTTATTTTAACTGACATTACCGGCCGCGTAATTTACAAAGAGCAGGTTGACATACATGCAGATACCGAAACCCTATATGTAAATGCCGGTAACCTTGCTAAGGGTGCTTACTTTCTGCAAATAAGTAATGCCCAATCAAGCACGGTTAAAAAGCTTATTGTAGAGTAATCTTTGTTACAACTATTATTGCTAAATACCCGGTGGGTTATACTCCCGGTATGTAATCTTTCCCAATAATGTGTTAATACATACGTATTTAACCTCATTATACATTGGTTTTCAACATTAACCAAATGTTACTTGTATATTAATTTAATGTTTCTTAGATTTGCTTCTAATGAACTGACCATAACACAAGAACAACATCTAATCCCCCTTTGTAAACCAACATTTTAATTTCCCTGGCAATGAAAAAAGTTACGCAATTCAAAGGCTATCTGCTTGGCCTTTTCTCAGCAATTTGCACTATGCAAGCCGGTGCTCAAACCCAATATATACATATGGGCACGGCCACCGATCTTTTAAACGGAATAACTGTAACCTGGAACGGGTCGGGAACGGCCGATTCTATTAAATGGGGCTACACTTCCACTTACGAAAAGGGGAAATTCCTGGCAGCAAAAAGGGCTGCTGTAACCCTTAGCGGCAACTGGTTTTCTTACAACTTTGGTAACAGCATTACACCAGCGGCGACTATATATTACACAATAAAGGATTCGAAGAAGAACACCTGGAGCGCGCAGCATAAGTACCACACTGTGCCTGCTATACCCAGCGACCCGACCACTATAAATTTTTCATTTGCAGCCGCAGGCGATAGCCGCGACGGGGCCAGTGAGTTTACTACCATTGCCAATTCAATAAATGCAAAACAGCCCAACTTTGTAGTATTTAATGGCGACCTTACTGCCAGCGGCAATGTTGCCAGTGAATGGACAACATGGTTCAACAGTATTGACACATTGGGCTTTAACAAGATCATGTTCCATTGCGAAGGGAACCATGATGCAGCGGCACCAACTACTTATTTAAATATGTTCGACCTGCCTACCAATGGCGATGGCAGCGACTATAATTTTTATTCATATACCTACGGCAACACATTATTTATAGTACTTAATTTTGAATATGGCGATGTTGCCCCTGCCAATTCGGCCGACTGGACCGCACAAACAACATGGCTTACCAACCTGCTAAAGAGTGTAGACACCAACACCATTAAATGGAAAGTGGTATCGTGGCACGAACCTTATTACACCTGCGGCCAGCATATTGGCGAAATGACCTACCCGGGCTGGTGGCCTGTATTTGATCAATATGGCGTTGACCTGGTGCTTAACGGACACGACCATAGTTACCAGCGTTTTAAACCTATTAACCAGAGTGTAAGCACTACTGCGCCGGTTAAAGCATACGGAAGCTATGCCGGTGAAGGGAGGTGTGAAATTGTTTGTGGCGGCGCCGGCGCTCCGCTTTATACCGAAACTACCGGATCAAGTGACCCTAACCTGGCTTTCCTGCAAACTTTTCAGTCGACCAACAACTTTGTTATATGCAATGAAACAGGCTGCAAGAGTGGTGTAACAAAAATGCACATTACCGCTTATAACGATGCAGGCACAACCATACTCGACTCACTTACACTTACCAAGCCATGTACCACAAATCCTACTGCTGTATCTGAAATTACTCCGGCAGCTAATTCCATGAAAGTGGTGCCTAATCCTGTTTCAACCAGGTTTACCCTGCAATATAATACAGCTATTACCGGCGATGCAGTAATAAAGATATGCGATATACAAGGCAAAGAAATTAAAACAGTGAACGTAAAAAAATCGGAAGCCTATATGGAATACCAGTATGATGTATCGGGCATGGCTAAAGGAACCTACCTTATTTCAGTAACCATAGGTCCGCAACACGACACTACCCGTTTCATCGTTCAATGATCAAATACATAGTAAGGTATTTACAAACTGCCGTTTTTATAACGGCAGTTTTTTATTGCCTATGCATAGTGCGCTCAATCGAATCTAATTGCTTTGCAAAGGCACTCACATTAGGCTTAGATTGGCCACGGTGACATGTGTAGCAAACTACTATGTGAATAGTATCGGGATCTGTTGAATTATTGAAGTTGAAATAAGTGGCATTTAATGAAACTGTCATCTGGTACATGCGCCTGGCCATTCTTTTCTCAGGCTTTTTCTCACTATCATAATTAAGTCCCGGTAAATTAGTATCGGCATTGCGGGCATGGCAAAAATTACATTTCACCCCCAGCGAAACACTCCACTCATTCATTATTGAATCAATTTGCTTTTTAGTGTAGTGCTTAGGGAAATTGTCAGGAGCTAATGTATCGGGTGAAGCACCCAACATAAAAAGCAGTCCGATTAAAAGAATAAATATAGCCTGCCATCTCTTCATACACAGCAACATAAACAAGTGCAGTAACAAAAATATGAAAAGTACAGGTCTTATTTACATCATTCGTAATTCGTAATTTTTAATTCGTAATTAATAACACCTACCTTTGCACACTAATGAAGAACATCATAACCGATGATACCATTGTAGCGCTCTCTACCCCACCGGGTGTGGGAGCTATTGGGGTTATCAGGTTATCGGGCCCGCAGGCTATTACTATTACCGGTAAGGTATTCCCTGCCTTGAAGCTGGAATGGGCTGCCAGTCACACCCTGCACTTTGGTATTGCTATGGATGGCAAAGAAGTTATTGATGAAGCCGTAGTGGGTCTGTTTAAAGCACCAAAATCGTACACCTGCCAGGATGTGGTAGAAATATCGTGTCACGGCTCACCATTTATTATTCAAAAGGTTTTACAACTGCTTATCAAGCAAGGCGCACGCCCGGCTAAACCGGGTGAGTTCACTATGAGGGCTTTCCTCAATGGTCGTTTCGACCTTTCACAGGCTGAGGCGGTGAGCGATCTGATAGCATCAGAAAGTGAGGCAGCACATCATATAGCCATGAACCAAATGCGCGGCGGTTTTTCGGGTGAGCTGAAACAACTGCGCCAAAAACTTATGGACTTTGCATCGCTGGTAGAACTGGAACTTGACTTTAGCGAGGAAGATGTGGAGTTTGCTAACCGTGCACAATTGGTTGACCTGCTTACCGAAATGCAAAGCAAAATAGAAAAGCTATCGGAGTCTTTCCGCTTGGGTAATGTACTGAAGAACGGTGTAGCAACCGTTATTGCAGGCAGGCCTAACGCAGGCAAATCGACCTTACTGAATAATTTATTGAACGAGGAAAGAGCAATAGTAAGCGATATACCTGGCACTACTCGTGATACCATTGAAGAAGTAATAAGTATACAAGGCATAGCTTTCCGCCTGACTGATACAGCAGGTATACGCCATGCAGCAGACATCATTGAGCGTGAAGGTGTGGAACGCACCATGCTGAAAATAAAACAAGCTGCTATTGTGCTTTACCTCTTCGATGCAGAAGAAATGAGTGCCGCAGAGGTATTGACCGACATGAAAAAACTGGGCAATATTGACAGCATTACCGTTATACCTGTCGCTAACAAGACCGACATGCTTGCCGAGGCCGAGATTAAAAATAAGTTTAAGGATATTCACAACTTACTTACCATCTCTGCCAGAAAGGGCAATGGAATTGAAGAGTTGAAGAACCATTTATATACAGCAGCATTGCAAGGCGCAACCATAAAGGAAAGTGTGGTGCTAACCAACAGCCGCCACTACGAAGCATTGCAACAAACCCTGCAAAATATTGGTAATGCTAAAAAAGGCATTGAGAACAAACTATCGGGCGAATTAGTAGCATCTGATATTCGCAGTGCACTCTCGCACCTCGGCGAAATTACAGGCGAGGTTACTACCGACGACCTATTAGGGAATATTTTCAGCAGGTTTTGTATTGGGAAATAACTAAGCTAACCTTAACAGATAGTGGTCCAAATATCTTAAGGTTTTTGCATTCTATCGCCTATTGAAAAATAGCAACGTCAATTTTTTTGTCTGATACACCATAGAATAAACCATCTTCAATAGGAACAATCAATGAATCTTTATTTTTATGATTGTCAAAAAAAACAAGTTTGAATTTTGATTTTGTAATATGCTTTCTCAAATCAGAATAGTCATCTTTTGGATCAATAAAAACAATATTACATTTTTCGCTATGGGCGCCAGCTTCGTATGAATATTGATAAGGATTTTCTGAAATAAATTTAATATCAGGGATAGAGATTGCATAATCTGTTTTTGAATCTTTCTTGAACTTAGCTTTAATTTTAACTTCTTGCAGCATTCCATTCATATCCGACAATATCAGTTCGAACATACTATCATTCGGAAAGTTTTTCAGTGTAACAAAAAAACAATTCTTTGACATGCGATCACTTCTTGGATTCATATTAAAATACCAATAATGCTCATCAGAACTAAGAAACGGCCCGGAAAAATCATCGTATTTATATAATGCAATACGGCCCCACACATCCGTATCTTTATATATTCTGTAATAGGTTATACACTCTATGTAATGCGGGTACAAGGTTACTTTATCACAACTAGAGGTAAAGTGCTTTATTTGTTTGAACCCTTTATACATATCCAGTAATATATCAAGGGTAATTGTTGAGGTTTCTCCAACTGCCACCCTGGACTCCTCAATATCTTGCTTCTCTTTAACTATTGCATCTATATAATAAGGGCAACAACCGGGATAGATATGATAATAACGTACATTTGTGTAATGATATACGTTAGGACTTATATTAAAGGATGTAGAATCCTTAAAGATAGCAGTATCAATATTTAATTTCTTTACGTTCCCTAATGTATCAACTTTGTTTGATTTTGATTTGTTTGGTTTAGTGGCGTTCCCCGATGTATCAACTTTGCTTAATTCCGATTTGTTTGAAGAATCTGCTTTAGGTTTCTAGCTATTCGTACAACTAAAAATTACGAATACACCTAAAACCGCAAGTATTTTTTTCATAGTGGTTTAATTAATACAAATTTAGGCTTTATCCACCAAGGTTGAAATATTTCCAGCAAGTTTGTATTGAAATATGAAAAAAGGTATTGACATAGAAGTAGACCAGCCGGGCGATGGAGACATTGCTGACAAAGGCAGTGTAGTGACCATAAAGTACTCCTTGTTTTTAAACCGGGGCGATTGCATACAAAAAGACGAAGAGTACACCTTTGAACTTGGCAAACGAAGAGCTATAGCAGGCCTTGAATACGCTGTAGAGGGCATGAAAGTAAAAGGCAAAAGAACAGTGAGGGTAAGTCCGCACCTGGCCTATAAAAGTAATGGTGTGCTCCATAAAATACCACCCAACGCGGTACTTATTTTTGAAATTGAACTGCTGAAAGTTGCAGGCACCAAAGAATAATTCCTACTTCTGAATTACCAGTCTCTCTTCTAAAACTAGACTACCCGCTTCATCTTATAAGCAGCAGAGAGTATAAGCACCACACCCAGGCCCGAGCAAAAGCCTTTTGCAAAATCAGCAACGGCAGAAGTACATGAAAATTGGTTCACAAAAAAATTAACCGATATAAGTATAAGTCCGATACTTAGTTTTAGTTTTTGCTTTTTCATAGTGCAAAAGTACAAATTTTCTTTCTACTTCTGAATTACCAGTTTGCCCTCCGAAACCAAATCACCCGTTTCAGTAAGTACTCTATAAAGATAAATTTCATCTGCATTATTACTCAAGTCTATTTGGGTTATGGTAGGGTTTAGCTTTGCATTATATATTTTCTCACCTAACATGTTATAAATTTCAACCATTGAATTTGATGTAATCGTATTTGATTGTATGATAAACAATCCGTTATTGGGGTTGGGGAATATTTTCACATTTTCACGTTCAGGGGTCAATTCATTTAGAGCTAAAGGAGAGCCTTTCGTTACTTCACGAATACGGTTATTATCGTAATCTGCAATGTAAACATTTCCTGAAGCATCTACCGCTACACCATTAGGGTTAGTAAGTGATTCTGAAGTAGCCATCCCTCCATCTCCAGAATATCCTGATGAACCATTACCTGCAATAGTACTTATTATGCCTAATGTGTTTACTTTACGTATGCGGTTATTAGAAGCATCACCTATATACAAGTTCCCGGAAACATCCATAGCCAAACCATAAGGCAAATCAAGTTCTGCTGCGGTAGCTTGTCCTCCGTCCCCGGAATAACTTCCGGTACCATTACCGGCAAAAGTGGTAATTATGCCTGTAGTGCTCACTATACGGACACGGTTATTATTTATATCTGCTATATAGACGTTGCCGGAATGATCTACCACTACCCCGGTAGGGTAATTTATTTCTGCAGCAGTTGCCGCCCCGCCGTCTCCGGAATAGCTCCCGGTACCATTACCTGCAATAGTGCTTATAATGCCTGTGGTGCTTACTTTACGTATACGGTTATTTGCCTCGTCTGCTATGTATATGTTTCCTAAACTATCTACTGTTACGCCGTCAGGAGCGCCAAGTTCAGCGGCAGTAGCTGCTCCTCCGTCTCCGCTAAAGCCACCGGTGCCGTTACCTGCAATGGTACTGATTATGCCCGCGGTATTTACTTTACGTATGCGGTTATTCTCATAATCTGCTATATATACATTCCCGGAATCATCTGCAGCTATGCCTTCAGGATATTTTATTTCAGCGGCTGTAGCTGCCCCACCATCTCCTGAGTAGCCAAAGGTGCCATTACCTGCAATAGTGGTAATTATACCAGTGGTGCTTACTTTACGAACACGGTCATTCTCCAGATCTGCCACATATAAGTTTCCTAAACCATCTATAGCTACACCTCGTGGCAAATTAAATTCCGCAGCAGTAGCTTGTCCTCCGTCTCCGCTAAAGCCGGTTCCGCCATTGCCGGCTATGGTATATATTTTTTGGCCATTTAAAAAAGATGCGCAAAAGGCTAAAACTAATGAGGCACATAATTTTTTCATAGTGGTACTATTTATTTTTCAATTAACATCTTCCCTTCCGAAATCAACCCGCCTGTTTCAGTAAGTACCCTGTATAAGTATATACCGGAAGGGTTATGGCTTAAATCAATTTGAGTATTTATTGGATCTAGCTTTGCCGTGCATATTTTTTCCCCCAACATGTTGTATACTTCCACATTCGTAATTCCTAATCCGTAATTTTTAATTTCAACGGCAAATTTGCCGTTGCTGCTCGGATTAGGAAATACCTTCACATTATAGTTATCGGTAATATTTTGAACAGATAAAGGCACAGGTGTTATATTAATATTATCCAGGTAAATTATATTGCCCCAGCCTGAACGGCTCTCGAAGGAGAACATAACAGAAGGCTTACCCGTCACTGCTGCAATGCTTACCGAATCGGTCCTCCATGCTTTGCTGTTGGGTGGCACAAAACAACCTTTAACGGTATCTGTTCCGCCTGAAGTTGAGCCACCTGTGGTGCATAAGGTCATTCCGCCTTTTGAATATGCCATTGTCCATGTGTTGCCACAATCGAGTGAATAGTATATATCTAATGTATCGCTATAGGTTGGCACCTTGCTGGGTTCATAAGCTACATCAAACCACATTTTAGGATTTGTAGAACTCGCGAAATTATAATCGGGTGTATATAACTGCTGCCTCTGCCCGGTAATATTTACCGTTTGCCCGCAGTTAGCCGGGAAGAACATACACTGTGTACTGCCACTGCCCGTTGTAGTGCATAATTTCCAGGTGCTGTCTCTCGGGTTAGGTATATTCATATACCAGCCTGCAGGCGGGAATGTTAATGATTGAAAAGTTTCTACTAATGGTAAAGAATCTGTTGTAACCACATTTATATAAGTAGTGTAAATAACCGAATCTTTCCCTACCGAAGAAGTAACTACTTCTTTAACACTGTAAACACCCGGGGTGTTGTATTGCACCATTGGGTTTTGTTTGGTGGATGTATCTGGTGTTCCTCCGGCAAAGGTCCATTTCCAACCGGTGAGCGAACCTGTGGTAGTGCTCTTATCGGTAAATGTAACCGACGAGCCCGGGCAAACCGATTGGGTATTCGAGCTGAAATCGGCCAATACTGCATTACATGCAATAAGAGTATTGAACTGGTTCATTGTGCCATGAAAAACATCCTGGTCGACATTATTGGTGCCACTTATACCCGGAATAGTACCCGTCCATGAATATTGCTTAAAATCCCAATTGGTCCACACACCAATATTTGGCGGAGGGTTGACAGGGTTGCTGTTATAATCATCTATCCAGAGCCCGTAAGTATTTAGCGAACTGCCCACAAAGCTGGCATTGCTCGGGCCTATGTATATAATTGGAGCTATACCTGTTGCTGTTTGCACCGCCTGCATCCAGGTTTGCACCCATGTAGTTAATTGTGCCGATGTAAAATAAGTCGATAGTGCAGGGCCTGATGGCGGATCTTCAAGATCGAGCACCGGTGGTAAATGGCAGGCTTTTATATAGGGCCCCGCAACACTCAAAAAATAATTGGCTTCGGCAGTGGCTGTATTATTTTCAGGATGGGCAAAGTGGTATGCACCCATTACCATACCCGCTGCAGTGCCGTTGGTCTCATTGCTCACAAAATACGAATCAGTCAGGCCAACACCTTCGGTAGCCTTTGCAAATGCAAAGGTATATCCCCCTGCTTTTACACTGGCCCAGTTCACAGTGCCTTCGTACGAAGAAACATCAATACCCATTATAGTTTGGGCGTGTAGCTCATCCCCACCCTTTCCAAGGGCAAGAGAGAAAACAGCGATTGCCGTATAATACAGTAATTGTTTTTTCATTAATATATTTTAGTGCCTGGGGTTACTAATTATATTGTTTTATAAAAGGTAAGAAAGCCAAATATATTCACTACGCCTTCAAAAAACAACTAAAATGATTTAGATACGGGCGGGCGCTTATTCCCGCTTTTCGACACTTATCTTATCAAGCTGAAATTCATAAAAAAACTTTGCACTCCCTGTTTCTTTTTTTATTTTTGAAAATATAAATTAACCTCTAAAAACTCAAACTGCATGAAACTACTACTGACTTTTGCAGCAACATCATTGTTCATTTTTAACGCCCCAAAAACAATGCAGGTGCCAGCGGCCATGGCTCTTGAAAAAACAGAAAGCGCCCTTTTACAGGCCAAGGATGGAAACAAAGAAGGCAAATCAAGCATGATTGAATACCAGGCCGAAGATGGCAGTTTTCATATAGCAGTTATTGAAAATGTAACTGAAGGAAGTAAAGAAATGGACCTGAAATGGAAAACCAGGGGTAATAAAGACAAAGACTTTGGTGCACCTACGGCATGGTTAGATTATAAGGGACGCGATGGTAAGTTGCGCGCAACCAAAATACACATGAAACCAAACGCTGCTAATAAAGAAGATGGCGGATATGAATTTGATATTATAACCAGGGGCATTAACGGCGATAAGGAAGAGAAACACCATAGCCGTTTAGTTTTTTTAGGATATACGGGTGAGGCATGGCAGCTGGAAAAACTTAAAGTTTTCCCTAAAGGCGAAGTAAACTTTATGTTGAAGAAGGCTGAAGAAGAAAAAAAATAACACCATCCATTTGTATTTAAGCCCTTTAGATTTATGGTCTGAAGGGCTTTTTTATTGCCAAATAAAACTACTTTTACAACCTCCATCAGTTTGAGAAACACAATATGGGCAACCCTGTAATACCTGTATCCCTCACATTTATTATTATCTCGGCTTTTCTTTTCTTCTATATACAACGGAGAAAAAGAAAGCAACAAGCCAATATTAAATTAGAACCCACCAGGGATACTTACACCCTTGGTTCGCAACATTTGCAAAACTGTAAAGTGGTAAGCAACAGATACGAACTGCTGCATCTTCTGCCAAAAAATTCAATTGGTGCTGAGGTAGGCGTTATGGCAGGCGATTTTTCACAATGTATAGTTGATGCAGTAACCCCGCAGCAACTATATCTTATTGATACCTTTAACTCTGATGACTGGGTAAGGCTTGGTGAAAAGGCACGCTTTAAAGCAGCTGACCACCTAAGCTATGTACAGAACAGGTTTAAAGAACAGATCGGCCAGGGCGTAGTTCATTTAAAACAGGGTATGTCGACGGATATATTGCCACAGTTTACCGATGGCTTTTTCGACTGGATATATATTGATGCCGGTCATAGTTATGATGAAGTAACAGATGACTTGCACCAGGCCAAGCGCCTGGTTAAGCCTGAAGGCTATATTATAATGAACGATTATATCTTCCACTCGCACTGGGAAAGCATGAACTATGGTGTGATACACGCCGTTAATGAATTCTGTGCCAAAGAGAATTACGAATTTGCTTACCTGGCCCTGCACCCGCAAATGTATTGTGATGTGGTTTTAAAACGTATGGTATAAAAAAAGCGAGACACTTGATAGTATCTCGCCCTTTATATATGCATTATAATTTTAGTGCTGCACTACTAACCTGCCCTGCGATATAAGGCTGCCGCTTTCGGTCATAACCCTTACAAAATAAATACCTGCTCTTGCATCTATGTTCATTTGTGTAACACCAATACTAACGGGTGCATGGTATACTTGCTGTCCCAGCATATCAAATACTTCTACTTCTGCTTTTTCATTCAAGTCGCCTGTAATTGAAATGCTGAATGAACCGTTATTCGGGTTAGGATATATGCGCACATCATTGCTTTCTGAAATGTTCTGAACTGCTGTAAGCGTAGAAGGAACATTAATATTATCTACATAAATAATATTCCCCCAACCCGAACGGCTTTCGAAGGAGAACATAACATTCGATTGGTTATTTATGGCAGAAAGGTTTATAGAGTCTCTTCTCCATGCCGATGTATTGGGTGGCACAAAACAAGTTCCCCTGCTTTCAGTAACAACATCGGTACCTTTACCGGTGGTACTGCCGGTAGTGCAGAGTGTTCCTCCGCCTTTTAAATAAATATTGTGCCATGTGCCTCCGCAGTCGGTTGAATAATACACAGCAAGCGTATCACCGCTCGTAGTACTGCTTGGCTCGTAAGCTACATCAAACGACATTTCGGCATTGGTAACCCCGGTAAAACTATAAGCAGGACTATATATTTGTTGCCTTTGGCCCGAAATGTTTGATACATTACCGCAGTTTGCCGGGAAATACATACACTGTGTACTGCTATATCCCACAGTTGTTGCCAACTGCCATGCGCTATCGGTAGCAACCGGGAAGTTCAAGGTCCAGCCGGTAGGCGGAAATGTTGCAGACTGGAACGTTTCACTTAAAGGCAGCGATTGCGTGGTTCCTGATAAAACGTGAATATAGCCGGTAACAGTAACTGAATCGTGACCAGTAGTTGAGTTTACTACTTCCTTTACGTAGTACGTACCGGGAGTATTGTAAACAATACCCGACGGGTTTTGAACTTTAGCGCTGCTAGGTGTACCGCCCTGGAAATCCCATCTCCAGGCATTTAAGGTACCTGTAGAAGTAGTTAAGTCGGTAAAATTAACCGACATACCGGCACAGCCTGTTTGAACATTTGAAGTAAAATTAACCTGCACCGGGCTGCAGGGAACCAAAGCATCAAATGCGGTTATATTTCCATTGAAAACATCAAGGTCAACGCTTCCGCTTATTCCTGATACAGTTCCTGTCCAAGAATATTGATTAAATATCCATGTTGGCCATGAACCGGTAGTACTTGGTGCTGTTGCCGGGTTTCCTGAATCCGTCGCTATCCAGAGTTTAAACTTTGTTGCTGCAGATTGCATTAAGGCCGCATAACTCCCATCGGTATAAATTATAGGTGCAATGCCGGTTGAATCCTCAACCTCCTGGCACCAGTCTGCTACCCAAGCCGTTAAAGCAGCTCCGCCCATTGTTGAAAGGGCTGATTCACCCGGGGTATCTTCTACATCGAGCATAGGTGGCATATAACAGCTTGAAATATACTTGCGTGCAATTGAAAGAAAATAAAGCACTTCAGAATGAGCACTGTTTTGAACAGGATTACAAAAATGATAAGCACCCATTTTCATTCCGGCTGCTTTACCGTTGGTCATATTATACACAAAGCTTCCGTCTGCTATACTAATACTTTCTGAAGACTTGGCATAGGCAAATACATAACCTTTGGGGTCTGCTTTAACTGATGTCCAGTTAGGGCTTCCCTGGTACGAGGATATATCTATACCATATACACTTTGAGCCTTAAGTCCATTTCTACTTCCGAATGGAAGAGAGGAAATAGCCAATGCCGAAATAAATAGTAATTGTTTTTTCATATCACAAATAAATATTTTCAGGAATTACTTAACCAGTTCAATTGTCTTTATACACTTCCAGCCCTTACCATTTACATAGTAGGTGATCTTAAATGTTTTACCTGCATACTTGGGTGCCACTTCATATTTTCCGTCCTTTACAATAAGCAGATCCTTGTATTCGCTGTTTATTTCAAAGCTTTTTCCGCTTGCGTCAGCGTGGTCTTTAACCAGCACCAAAAATGTATTCCCTACGGTAAGGCCGCATTGGTCGTTAAAAGCACTTGGAGAGTTTATAGTTCCTGTAACTGTTGTTGCATCAGTTTGTGCAAACGCAGTAATCCCAATAAAAGAAAGTAGAATAATGAGGAGCTTTGTTTTTTTCATGTTCATAGGTTTAAAAAGAGGAAGTTAAATTCATTAAACAGGTAGAATGTTATACCAAATATATTCAATAAAGGGGCAAAAAACAAATTATGGCTTGCTTAAAATCGCTGAAGCTAAGATTGTACATTAAACCAATATTCATTTATCGTTCATAATACTGCTTAAATTACTTGAAATTAGACACCTGAACGGATTTAGATGAGTTTTACATTATAAATTTCAGCACTGTTTCAATAGTTCCACTTTGATCGAAAAACAACCCAAAAACCATACATATTTAGTGCTGAATCATCAATTTTCCGTCAGATACAAACTTGCCACTTTCAGTCATTACACGATAGAAATACATTCCGGCCGACCTGGTATCAAGGGCAACCTCTGTAATACCTATTTTAACAGGAGCACTATATATCTGCTGACCCAACTCATTATATACTTCTATCTCTGCTTTTTCATTTAAGCTGCCTTCAATAGAAATACTGAATGAACCACTGTTGGGATTAGGGTATACTTTCACATCATTGCTTGCCGATATATCCTGAACCGAAGTTGGTGATGAGGGAACATTGATATTATCGAGATAAATAATATTACCCCAGCCCGAACGGCTCTCGAAGGAGAACATTACGCTCGATTGATTGTTTATTGCAGAAAGATTAATAGAATCTCTTCTCCATGCAGCTGTGTTAGGAGGTACAAAACATGTTCCCCTGCCCGAAGTTACCACATCGGTACCCTGGCCGGTAGTGCTGCCTGTGGTGCAAAGTGTAGCACCACCCTTTAAATATACATTATGCCATGTGCTGCCACAATCGGTTGAATAGTAAACAGCAAGCGTATCGCCGCTTGTAGTGCTGCTGGGTTCGTAAGCAACATCAAATGACATTTCAGCATTAGTAACACCTGTAAAATTGTATACAGGCGTATAAAGCTGTTGCCTTTGGCCCGAAATATTAGATACATTACCGCAATTGGCAGGGAAATACATACACTGCGTGCTGCTATACCCTACAGTTGTAGCAAGCTCCCATACACTATCAGTGGAAACTGGCTTGTTAAGCACCCAGCCTGCAGGCGGGAAAGTAGCTGACTGGAACGTTTGGCTCAATGGCAATGATGCCGATGATGCTATAGTAATGTAACTCGTCTTGGTTAAAGAATCTTTTCCGGTAGTAGAGGTTACTACTTCGGTAACAGGATATGTACCTGATGTGTTGTAAACAACACTTGGGTTTTGAGAAGTTGATGTTGCAGGGTTTCCGCCCGGGAATCTCCAGCTCCAGCCATTTAGGGTACCGGTTGATGTACTCTTATCTGTAAAATTAACGGTCATACCGGGGCAGCCCGATGTAATATTAGAGATATAACTAACCGTAACGGGGGCCGTAGTGCAGCCTATTAGTGTCATAAACTGTGCTGAAGAGCCATTAAAAACATCAGCGTCGGCGCCGCCACTACTACCAAGGCCCGGTATGGTAGCAGTAAAAGAATATTGTTTGAATGCATACGTTGTCCATGAACCTGTGCTCGGCGCTACTGTTGTACTTCCATCAGGGTCAGCCACCCAAAGCGGGTAACCATTTAATGAACTGCTTAGGTACGCAGCATAACCGCGGGTGGTATATAATACAGGTGTTATTCCGGTGGCAGTCTGAACAGTGGTCATCCAGGTTTGCACCCAGTTTGTTAATGCTGCACTACTAAAGGCACTCGACAAAGCAGGGCCACTGCTTGGGTCCTCAAGATCAAGCACTGGAGGCATTTCGCAGGCTTTAATATATGAACCGGCTACGCTTAAAAAGTAATTCGCTTCGGCAGTTGCAGTCTGGTTTTCAGCGTCATTAAAGTCATATGCACCCATGTACATACCTGCAGTTTCACCACTGGTAATGTTCGATACAAAATCAGGATCGGTATAGGTTGTACCCTGGGTAGCCTTGCACCAGGCATATGTATAACCGTTTGCTTTTACAGTGTTCCAGTTAATAGGATCATCGCCATGGTAAACATCGGTACCCAATATGGTTTGTGCATGTAATCCATTCACTAAAGGAAGGGAGAAAAAAACAAGCGAGGAAATAATAAGTATTTGTTTCTTCATTAATATAAATTTTAGCCGGGGTTGAAAATTATATGTTCTGTAAAATGAAAGTCGAACTCAAATATATTCAATGGAGCATAAAAAAGCAAGCAGGTTTTGCTTTAAAAACCTAAACTCAAAAATCCGGCACTACCTCATCTATTCATTAATAGAATTAAACTGAGCACGCTAAAGGCCTAAAACTATAACTGAACTGATTTAGGTATGAATTCAGGGGCGCTTCATAAGAAACAATTGGATTATTAACCAAAAGGTAAAAAATGGTTAAATACGGATATGAAAGAAGCCCACAACAAACATTGAAAACGGGGTGAACCAAAACAAGTTGATAAGTATCAGAGATAACTCAATTATTAAAACCCATTTGTATTTGAGTTTTATGGCCAGTTGCATAATTAGATCGAGAACCGATAAAACTATTGTACTCATAATAGACGGAAGCAAAATAAACACAGCATCCCACCCATGTCTGTCATAGTTTTCGTTACCTGCTGCACGAACAAAATAAACAACAACACTAACAATAAACACTAACGCCATTATATTGAATGGCGAGGGTTTGTATTTCCAATTACTTATTTTCATGTTTGTGGTTCTACTGTAAAGTTAAAAATAATACAACATTCTGTTACCTCGTTTCGTTATATAAATGCAGTGGGAACAAAACAATTTGAACTTTTCTGTATCTTATTTGTATTATATGCATTATAGGCTAAATAGCACTTAGTATTGAGTAGTGGGCATTAAGACAAGCTTCAGCAATTGAAATAATAAGAATAGTAACCCTCATAAACTCCAATTATGAAAAACGCCACCCTTCTTTTGCTCATGCTAATTACACTCAAAGGCTCATCACAATCGAATAGCGATTCAACTATAAAGAAAGATGACGCCCTGAAAATATTTCTTGACTGCAACTATTGCGATATGGATTACCTGCGCTCAGAAATATCGATAGTGAATTATGTGCGAGACCGTAAAGAAGCTAATGTAGACATAGTAGCATCAATTATGTCGACTGGCAGCGGAGGAAACCAGCTTACCTTTGTATTTATTGGGCAGGGAAGGTTTAAAGGGCAAATTGATACCTTAAGGACAACCATCACCTCCTTTTCGACCGATGATAATACCCGCAATGTTATTGCACAAACCCTTAAAATTGGGCTTACACGGTTCATTGCTCAAACACCCTATGCCTGCAAACTGAATGTATGCTTTGCAAAAGACAGTGCTCAAGCCACTAACGTTAACCCTACCACTGACCATTGGAAATCGTGGGTCTTTACAACATTCGTAGGTGGCTCTATCAATCAGCAGCAACTAACACAACAGCTTCAGTTCACCCCTGCCCTAACCATTACAAAAATAACGCCCGACTGGAAAATAATATTATCAGGCAACGGATATTACCAGAATAATACCTACAATATTAATGGGGAGATAGTAAAAGCCATTACGAAAACAGGCAATATAACAGCCGACTATGTGAAAAGCCTGGGCGAACATTTTTCTACCGGAATAGTTACAACAACCATAGTTTCCACACCAAGTAATTTTAACCTGCAGGAAAAAATAGGCCCCGGAATTGAATATTCTATTTTCCCTTACAGCGAATGTACACACAGGCAATTACGTTTTTTCTATTCTATTTACGATGTCGACAATCAATATGCCGACACAACCATTTACGGCAAAATACATCAGAACCTGGGCGGGCAATCGCTCACACTCTATTCCCAATACAAAGAAAAATGGGGTTCGCTGGCAGCACAAATAACCGGCGAAAACTACCTATATGATATGAGCAAATATGAGCTGAATATGACCCTGTCACTCAACCTAAGCCTCTTTGAAGGTTTCTCTGTAAGCATAAATTCCTACGCCAATATTATACACGACCAGATATACTTACCCGCAGCAGGGCCTACTACAAACGATATATTACTGGGGTTACAAACACTTGCCACCACCTACCAGTTTGGCAGTGGGGTGACACTTACTTATACTTTTGGTTCTATATATAACAACACTGTAAACCCAAGGTTCACATTCTTGTTCCCTTACAATTGAGTTCAGCTTGAAACAACTGCATTAGTTGAAGAATCAAGAAATGAATAAACTAATATTACTGCGGCTATTACCCATAATATATAAGCCCAGTATTTCATTTTTATCCAATAAAATTGGTGCTTAATATCAAGTACTTTTTTATTTCCCTCCACGTCAATATAATAAGCTTCACAGGTTAAATATGTCCATAAACCTGCTACCGCAAGTGCAAAAACCAATACATAAGAGAACGGTATCTTGTCAAAAGCGCCTCCAAAATTCCTATGCACTACACCAATAGTCAGTGCAGGTACCAATATACATATCACAACATAAACGGGAACAAGTATTCCTTTATTTTTCCATTGGTGGATAAACATAGCTTTCAATTATCTTATTAAATCAAATGTATTAAAGTCTTTTGAATTTACATTCTTAATGATTCTTTGAATATCTTTTTAAATACATTTGTTACAACCAATACGGCAAATGATCAATATTAATTTCACCCCTTTCCCTGCTCTTGCAACCGAACGTTTGGTATTGCGCCAGCTTATACCTAATGATGCCGGGGATGTTTTGAGATTAAGAGCCGATGAAAGCGTATCGAAATATATTGACCGTGAACCTTATAAAACGCTGGAAGAAGCCAGTGGTTTTATTACCAAGATAACTAATAGTATTGCCTCAAACGAAAATGGCTATTGGGTCATTGCACTTAAAACAGATAATAAACTTATTGGCACCTGCTGCATTTGGCATATTTCTGCCGAGAATCTCAGGGCAGAAATTGGTTATGAACTTCATCCTGATTTCCAGGGCAAAGGCATTATGCAGGAAGCATTGACCATGTTGCTCAGCTATGCATTTAAAGTAATGAACCTGCACTCTATTGAGGCTGTGGTCAACCCTAAGAACATGGCATCCATACGTGTATTGGAAAAACTCGGCTTTGTGCGCGAAGCCTATTTTAAAGAGAACTATTACGTTAAGGATAAGTTCCTTGATACAGCTATTTACTCGCTGCTAAGCCAGAATTTTGTAAAGTAATTTCAAATCCCCGGATTACCAGGATTCAAATTAAAAATGGTATATTTGTTTACGTTGAAGAAAATATTAGTTCTTAATACTACTTTGACAAAAAACCAACTCAAAAGAATGAAAAAACTTATTCACTTTGCTTATTTATTTATTGGAGTATTTATTGCGTCCGTTTCTCATGCACAATTGTGCTTTAACCCCGATACTAACTTCTCTATTGGTTATTATGCTACCATTCCAACATCTATTACACATACCGATTTTAATGGCGATAGCATACCTGACCTGGTAACTGCAAACCCAGCCACAAATAATATTTCAGTGTACCTTGGTGATGGTAAAGGAGGCTTTAAAAATGGAGTAAGTTATGAGGTGGGCAACACCCCTGTTTCTGTTATTACTGCCGATTTTAACAAAGATGGAAAACCTGATATTGCCGTGGTTAACCAAAACTCGAATACTGTTACTGTTTTATTGGGCGATGGCAAAGGCGGACTACTAAAAGACACCACACTTAATGTTGGCGTTTATGCTACCTGCATTGCTTCAGCCGATTTTAACGGAGATACCAATGCTGACCTAGTGGTTACCAATGGTAACCCAAATAACATATATGTATTCCTGGGCAACGGTAAGGGCGGTTTTGGTAAAGCTTCCAGTTTTAGCGCCAGCAGCAACCCTTGCTCAATTGCTTGCGGAGATTTTAATGGGGATGGCAAAATGGATGTTGCTGTTGTTGGTATTAATTCCACCAATGTATCAGTATTATTGGGTAACGGAACCGGAGGCTTTGGTGCGCAAACAAATTTCGGGTTAGGTAACACAGCCAGCTCTATAGTTACTGCTTACCTTAATAATGACAAATACTTAGATCTGGCTATAGCTTTAAACAACTCTAAAGTAGCTGTTTTAACTGGAACCGGTACGGGTAGTTTTAATGCTGCGGTTGATTTTACGTTGGCCAATAGTCCTACCCAAATTATAGCACTAGATATAAATAAAGATGGCAAAGAAGATTTGGCTACCGTTAATAATACATCCGATAGTGTATCAATATTACTGGGTAACGGGGCGGGTAGTTTCACTATAAAAGATTTTGCGGCCGGCACTGGGGCTATTACTCTTACCAGTGCCGATTTTAATAAAGATGGCATGCCCGATGTTGCAGTCGGGCTACACAATCAGTTTGCAGCACACATAACAATACTAGAAGGTTTTGGTAAGGATACCTTAAGTGCGCCTATTAACCTTCCTTCAGGGGCTTCGTACCCCGTGTCTTTAGTCAGTGCCGATTTTAATGGCGACAATATACCTGATATAGTTACAGCAAATAGTTACTCATATACCATATCGGTATTGCTGGGTAATGGTTCCGGTGGTTTTGATACTGTAGCCATCTATCCTTGTGGTATTAGCCCTGATTACCTTGTTGCAGCCGATTTCAATAAAGATGGAAAGATGGATATTGCTATGGCAAATGTTGGTACCAATAATGTATCTGTTATGTTCGGTAATGGTAAAGGTGGTTTTGCTGCCCCAACATATATTGCACTTCCAGTAGGCAGTGTTCCTTATTTTCTTGCAACTGCTGACTTTAACGGAGATACTGTACCTGACCTCGCTGTTGTAAATGGCGGCCAGGTTTCGGTATACCTGAGTAATGGCAAAGGTGGTTTTACCGGCCCAACTAACTCTCCTACAAAAAGCAGCCCCACTTATATGAGTACTGCCGATTTTAACAAAGATGGCAAAATGGATGTGGTAGTTGCTCAGGGCGGCAGTACAACTCCATATGTTGGAATAATGCTAGGTAACGGAAAGGGTGGCTTTGGTGCTACTACTAATTATTCAATAGGAAACGCTACAACTTCAATTATTACCGGAGATTATGCAAAAAATGGCAAGATGGATGTTGCTGCTACTAATAATAGTGGCCTTACCAATTATGTGAGCGTATATCCGGGTAATGGTACAGGCGGCTTGGGGGCTTATTCAAGTTATTCTACCGGCAGTTCACCGGTTGGAATTACCCAGGGCGATTATAATATGGATGGCAACCTCGACCTTGCTACCTCAAATAACTATACAAATTCCGTATCGGTATTATTAGGCACGGGTACCGGCACTTTCGGAAGCTCTAATAATTTCAATGTTAAGGCTTATCAGAACGCAATAATTACTGCCGATTTTAATAAAGATGGAAAACCTGACCTTGCCACTGCAAATGCCGATTCGAACAGGGTGGCTATATTATTAAACTGCACCCCATTAACCGGGTTAAATAATTTAACAAATGCCGTTAAAGTAAATGTGTTCCCAAACCCGGGTTATGGAATATTTAATATTGATATGCCTGCTATTACCAATAATGTAGAGGTAACAATATATAATATGCTGGGGCAAAATATTTACCAAACAGTAATTACTACAGAATATTCAGAAATAAATTTAACGAATCAACCTGGCGGTATTTATTTATACAGGATAATCACCGAGGATGGCAGCTTTGTTTCATCAGGGAAGCTAATAGTCCGATAGTATTTCATTTAAAAAATTGAGTGAGTGCTATAAATAAAAAAGCCCCGCATTGCTGCGAGGCTTTTTATAATTAGGTCGGTAATCCGGAATTAAACGTGCTTAACGTTAACTGCGTTTAAACCTTTTTTACCTTCTTGTACTTCAAATTGCACTTTATCGTTTTCACGTATAGGTGATTGTAAGCCTGAAGAGTGAACGAAGATCTCTTCGCCGCTTCCGTCTACTTTAATAAATCCAAAACCTTTGGTGTCATTGAAGAATTTTACTACTCCTGTTTTCATTGTATTGTTTGTTGTTGTTTAATAGGATACCCGAAACTACTTTAATCTCAGGCACTCCATTTGTTATTAGCTTACAAAGATACTCTATTTATTGAACAATACCTCAAAATATTAATTCCATAGCTCAAATAGGGCTCTTTTTCAGCTATTTTAGGCTTAACTCAGCTATTCAAAAAATCTTTTACTTTTAGGCTTTCCAATTTACCAACCCATGAAGCTAAAAGCCAAACATATCCTATTAGTTGTATCTCTTCTCCTATTTGCAGTTATTGAAGCTTATTCGCGTGCCGGTGGCGGAGGTGGCGCACATAGCAGCGGTGGTGGAGGCGGTTTTGGTGGTGGCAGCGGAGGTGGTGGTGGATTTGGCACCGGCGTAGCTATTGGCTGGCTTTTAGGCAGTAGTTTTGGCCGCATTGTATTGCTCATATTAGCAATTGTATTCGTTATATTCTACTTTAAAGGGCGTAAAGACAGCGGAGGAACTGACTTGGTTAGTGGCACTTCGTATGGCCCACAGGGAGAACCTAAGCCTATCGACCCGGATTTCTTTACTGCTAACCAAAACTTTAACCAGGAAGCATTTATTGGCAAGGTCAACACTGCATTTATGGCCATACAAGATGCATGGATGAGGAAAGACCTTTCGAAGGTGCGTAAATGGATAAGCGATGGTGTTTACCAGAGGTTTAATGCCCAGTTTACCATGATGAACGCCCTCGACCAGGTAAATACACTCAGCAATATTAATATAAGGCAGATACGTATTGAATCGGCTGAACAGGAAGGCGCTTACAGCGTTATTACTGCTTCGGTATTCTTTAGCCTAGATGATAAGTTCATCAGCAATAAATATCCTCAGTTCAACGAATCATTCAGCGGCGATACCGCTACCGAATACTGGACATTCATTAAAAAGACCAGCGTAGCTGAAAAAGATCTGTACCATAGCAATAACTGCCCTAAGTGCGGCTATCCGTTAAAGGATGACGCAGGTGAAGTTAGCAAGTGCGAATCGTGCGGAACGGTTACCTACCTGGGTGACTACGACTGGGTGCTTTGCGAAATAACACAGGAAGATGATTACGTAAGAGGCAGCTACAGGCTCAGCAAAACTGACCCTAACCTGGCTCCTTTATATGCTAACCCTGACGAGCACTTCTGCATACAGCTAATGGAAGACAAGGCATCGAATGCTATTATGCAGTACTTTATATCGCATACAACACACGACCTTAAATATGGACACCGCTTTACCGACGATAACCTGTTTGCACGTTTAGAAGAAGCAGTTAAATCGCAGGAGAAATACCTGTTTAACCGCCTATACCTGAACGATGTAAATATGATAAGCTGTGTTCAGGCTAATGGTATGTGGCTTGTATCGTTCAATATAGCATACTCATCAATGCGCTTGAGGGAGACCGAAAAGGGCATTGCACCAATAGATGATACTGTAATTGAACGTTCACTGTCGCTTACACTGAGTAAGAAGGTTGGAGCCGTTAAGAAGACCGAGCTGTGGAGCTTTGCTTGCCCTAGCTGTGGTGCACCTTATACCGATACAACAACTACAGAGTGTAGCTATTGCAATGCACAGATAAACTCAGCCAACAACGACTGGGTAATGGTGAATTTGGGTGAAGCATAAGACAGCCAAAGCCTTTTTTATAATACCTCACCCAACCCTCTCCTTGCCCAAGGAGAGGGTTGGATTTATTTGTCATCCTGAGTGAAACGAAGGATCTGATCAGATTCTTCACTGCGTTCAGAATGACAAAAAAACGGCACGTGAGGTGAAGAGTTAATAAATAGGAAACTGACACATAGATGCAGAGATCTGTGCCAAGAATAAGTAATACTGATATTAAAAGGTAGCTTATTTAGGATGCCTCGTGCCGCCTCTTACCTGCGGTGCACCCTTACACTTGTGGCCCACCTTATAGGTTGGAGTAATAGGCAAAAGATAAAATATACCCACGTTAATGCTGGCATTAATTGCTGTGGTAGGTTTATAGTTAGCATAATAAGCTTTGTTGCTGTAATCTTGTCCGAGGCCATCAACACCTTTTATATCGGTAAAGCCATAGGTAACCCTGAAATCGGTAAGCATAAACAAATAATCGTTGAGGCTGTATTTGCCACCAAAGCCAAATACACCGGCTACATTACTTTTGGCAAAATAACTGGCAGTACTATAACTTGGGTCTGATGAAGGGTTAGAGAAATTACCTGCATAGTTTGCTCCGTTTATCATATCGTAATCCACACCCAGTTCAACGAACGAACCTGAGTTGGTCTCAAAACACATCATTATAGGTATTTGTGTTACTGTTAATGTAGTTTTCGACGTATAGCTCTGCCCGCTCATATATACACCACCATCGGGCAATACACCGGTTTTGTTAAAATTGCCACTGTAGCTTTGCGATAGTGAGGCGTACATTAAATTGGTCTCAAGGCCTATGTTATCGGTAATATCAAATGCCAGGTGAAGTCCGCCATTGTAAGATACCGATATGGTCTTACTCTCTGAGTTTCCGGCAGGCGAGGCATTTGAGTTCAGTAGCCAGAAACTATCCAGCCCTCCTCTCAGTCCTATTTCAAATGTCTGGGCTTTTGCGGCAAATAATATTCCTGTAAGCAAAATTGTTGCTACTTGTCTTTTCATGATCGGCAGTTTTGGCATTGATAGTAACAAAATTAAGGATTTTTTCAGTTGCTACCGCAAGTCTGTGACTTGTGGGAATAAATTACTTCAGTTTGCAACTGACCTATAGAGGCTCAAGGATTAGAAGGCTTTTTTTCGTTAAAATTGGATCTAATTTGTTTATAGCAAAGTTAAAAACTTTGCCTATTTATTCCCACAAGTTATGCTCCGCTAAACTTGCGGGAGCGGGGGCTTATATAATTCTTTAGGAGAAAAAGTAATTTGTAATACTTTATCAAGTGACATTACAACCCTATCAATAAGTAATTTATCTACGGGCATTTACTATTACCGGATAATCGATATAAATGGTAAACTTATTGGTGCTGACAAAGTAATGATACTACACTAAAGTTGTTTATATTTGGGTATTAACTCATAAAAGCCATGAAAAGCAGAGCACTTATTTATATTTTGCTTTCCATGGCTTTTTCCATAAAACTACAGGCGCAAAATCTTGTTCCGAATTATTCATTTGAGAATATGATTAAGTGTATTCAAGGTTTTAATCAATTTACTGGTTATGTTGATAATTGGTCGGGCGGTTCATCAGGGTTATGTTATTTTACATCTGTATGCAATGAGAACACAGATAGTGTACCATTAAATTGGTGGGGGTATCAATATGCCCACACAGGCAAAGCTTATGCAGGCATTTATTTGTATGTCAGTGATTCATGTAGTACTTGTTCACTTTCTTCAAAAAATGACAGGGACTACATGCAAGATTCGCTATCAACTAACTTGCTTGCCTCTACTAGATATTATGTGACCTTTTTTGTATCTGCGGCAGATACTTCCTGGTATTATTGTAGTGATATTGGCGCATATTTTTCTGATTCAGCTCTATACTATCCTACTGGGATAGCTCATGCTAAGTCATATTTAACACCACAGGTTGCAAATAATCCTGTGAAAAATTCTTTAACAAAAGCAAAAGCGTGGATAAAAGTATCAGGAAGCTTCATCGCTAAAGGAGGAGAAAAGTACATTATAATTGGCAACTTTAAAACTGATAGCGCTTCAAGTATTATCTATAAGGGGGAGGTTTCAACAACAGAGCCAGATGCTTTTTATTATATTGATGATGTGATAGTAAGCCCTGATAGTAATTATGCGGATAGCATTGAGGGCATAGCCCAGTTAACAGTTAATAGTGAAAAGGTAAAAGTGTGGCCGAACCCATCCGATGGAAAGTTTACCATCGAGTCGACAGTCGGTAGTGGTAAGTCGTCAGTCGAAATTTACAATATGTTGGGTGAAAAAGTTTATTCAGAGACCCTTCGACAGGCTCAGGGTGACAATATAATTAACCTGCAGAGTCAGCCTGATGGCTTATACCTGTACCGTGTAATTTCAGAAAAAGGAGAATTAATTGGAAGCGGGAAACTTATTATACAATAAGCGAGATACAAATGCACCGGCAGGTGAGGCATAGTAATTACGAATTATGCGAAGGCATTCCTTCGGGAAAAATCAGGAATTGTAAACTATACGTGAGGTGGTGAGTGAATTTAATAGGTAACTGACACATAGGTGCAGAGAATTGTGCCAAAGGCAAAGCCCTCATGAGTTCAAAAGATAAGGATGTGACGAATAAATACAGGTAAACCTGTATTCTTTTGTTTTCAACTTATAACTCATAATTTATAATTCATAACTAAGAATTAACACCGGTAACCTTTCTTTTCGTCTCATACCTGAAATTGAGTGCGTTACCAATTGTGTTAAAATTTTCGTCGTGGTTTTGATAAACTAATTATTAAATGCTTAATTATTTTTTGGCATTGGCTTAATGAATTGATAAAGCAAACTCTACCCTAACGTTATAATGCCATAAGATTGACACCGTTACTTTGTTGCCGAAAACCTGGTGAACAGGTTAAAAGTATTAACTCAAAAAAAACAAACAAATGAAAACAACAAAAAAGGAATCAACCAAGTCCTTCAGTGAATTTCCAAAAGAAATTGAATCGATCCGCAATGGCTCTTTCTTCGGTATTGTAAACAGGGGCGTTCTTCCGCTGCAATCGAACAACAGCCAAAACATGATGAACCCATTCTTCGGTTTCCAAAACCCTGCCAACCAGTTTTCTTATGGCATCCCTCAGTTCCCGGGCAACTATTTCGGTGTACAACCTTTTACCGCTCCTTACACCCCTTCTTTCTTCCACACCACCGCAAACAACATGAATACCATGACCCCATTCATGAACACCCCGTTTGCACAAGGCCAGCACAGCTCTAACCCTGCTTTTTATGGCGCACACGAAGTTAGCACCACCGTTAACATATCGGAAGATGATGATGCTTACACTATTGAGATCACTGTTCCTGGTTACAAGAACGAAGATTGCAAAGTAAAAGTAAAGGACAGCGTATTATACGTTTACGGCCGCCGCGAAATTGAAAAAGAATCTGTTTTCTATACACTTAAAGAAAACCGCAACACTTTCTTCGAACGCACCTTCTTACTTTCTAACGAAGTTGAAACCGAAGAAATTGAAGCTAACTGCGTTGATGGTATACTTACCCTTATCCTTCCTAAAAAATCTTCTGATTCTTTAGTTGAAAAGGAAATTGAAATTACCGAAGAGCTTAATCCCCCTCTACCACTACATAAAAACGCCACGCAGTACTGCGTGGCGTTTTTTATTGTCTCCTTCCAATAGTGGGCCGACTTTACTTTATAACTTTTCACTTTAAATTTTTCACTTAATTAAGCCAGGGGGGCCGGTAGGGGCTCGTTTCTATTTCTTTTACAAAACAGAACAGGGCCCCTACCGATGGGTAAATGCCTGTTGGCATTTACCTAATTCATCTACTTAAGTTGCAGAGTGAATATTTTATAAACCAATTAACTTGGTTAAACAATGAACAAAAAAATCAAAAAAAAACCAGGGGGATAATTACAAAACGCGCAAGGAATGCGCGTTACAGAAGATCAATAATTACACACAGCCACTGTATATCATACAGGGCAGATAGTGATAATTGAAAAGATCGTGCTTTTCGAGCTTTATAACAGGAACTGTTTTCAGGTTCTCTAACCTGTAACATATAAATACTTTAGTAAGAAATTCGTGTACGCTGCCAAATACAATGCAGTTGATGCGGTTAAGACTTTCCAAAAGGGCATTAAATAAACGGCCTTGTCTCTGAACCCAAAAATATAAAGCTATCACCTGCCTGGCATAAGCGCTACCGGTAAGGTTTATAGCTGTTATATATTTTGTAATGCCTTGCATATTTATTTTTTGCGAATACGAATATGAGAAACATTTTTCCCAATTCCAAATTTTAAAGGCAGTATTTTACATCCTCCATTCTATTCACAAAAATCCAGAATTACTACAGAATTATTGCAGTGACTTTAATACTGCCGAAAAAATTAAAGGTTCCCATTTGCTATACTCAACTGCTGAAGGATGCAAGCCATCATTAGCTATTAAATTGGGGTTATTCTTCATTTTTTGAGTTTCAGGATAAATATCAACGCATTGTAATCCTCTTGTTTCAGCTTCCTTTTTTACAATAGTATTAAACTCAGCAATACCTTTTGCTATATTTCTGCCATTACTATACATGGCACCGGTTGGGGTTACTCCAAAATCGGGTATGGTTATTAGAACCAGGTTCTTTTTATTGGCCAGTTGTCCCTGCACTGTTTCAATTATAAAATTAAGGTTCTTATGAAATCTATCCGAATCAACACCCTGTACCCAATCGTTAACACCTATAAGCAGAGTAACAAATTCAGGTTTAATTTGTTCTACCAGGGGCAGTTCCTTATTAATCAAATCTTGTGTGGTCCAGCCATTGCGTGCAGGGTTGGCCGAAAGTTCAATATTAACCCCTGAATCCTTCAAATGCCTGGTTAGCAGAACCGGCCATGATTCTTCCGGCTTTGCCCCTGTGCAGCAGGTATAAGAATCGCCCAAAGCCACATATTTTATGACCTTTTTCTGCCCCGGCTCATTGAACGATACGGTCAAAACCATCATATTTACTGCCTTCATGCCCTTATTTACGTATTTCAAACCTATATGGATTTCGGGACCTAATTACAATCATGAAAAAAAACATTTGTCTTACCGCATTTTTTCGCATCTTTGCAGCCCTAAAATGACTTCGTAGCTCAGCTGGTAGAGCAAAAGACTCTTAATCTTTGGGTCGTGAGTTCGATCCTCACCGGGGTCACATTATAGAACTGGTCGCCAATTTTGGCGACCTTTCTTTTTTACACTACTCTTACGCCACATTACTATTTAGAGTATCCCTATATAGTCAGTCGGGGCTAAGCGTTCATTAGGCTTCTTCGGCTTTAAAAGATTTAAGTTATATCTTTGCTTACATGAAATTTTTCCACTATTATAAACTACTACCGCTCTCACAAAAGGTATTGCATTTGATCATTGCTTTCTTTGGTTGTATATTTTACACAACTGTAATAGGTAACCATTACTATTTCAGAACGGTTGCCATGGATTATTCTGTTTATAATTTTGCATTTTGGGACTATTCTCACTTTCATATGAATCCAGTACCCAGCTGGTATGTTTTTCAACGTGGACCAATTACATTTATTCAAGACCATTTTTCATTGACTCTAATGTATTTTGTACCAGTTTATTGGCTTCTAAATTGGATAACAGGCTCCTATACACTGCTTATTTTACAAGTAACAATGACATTAATTTGCAGTTGGGCAATTTACAGATTAATAAAACTTAAAACAAATGATGAATGGTTATCGGTACTTTCTGTTTTATATTATTTTCTTTTAGTTGGACACTACTGTTCGTTTAATTCTGACTACCATGATTTGACATTGATATGTTGTGGTATTCCAATATTCTTACTCTGTTTTGAATTACAAAAATACCGGATAGCATTTGTACTATTTATTCTTTTGTTGTTTTCGAGGGAAGATATATCACTATGGCTTATTTTTATTTTCATAATACTGATAATATGGAATTGGAAAGAAAAGAAAATTGTATGGTATTCCGTATGTGGAATTTTAATATCCCTGGTTTATTTTATAGTCGTCTTTAAAATATTCATACCTATGTGTGAAACTACAGGGCATTATTCTGCTTTCCAGTATTCCGCATTGGGCAAAGATCCGGGTGAAGTACTGTTACATATCATAAAACATCCTATTGAAACTTTTAAACTACTCTATTTAAACCCCTTACCAGATCATGGTTTTGATGGCGTAAAAAAAGAATTCTACCTCGTATATTTAATTTCAGGAGGTTTTTTATTGTTTCTTCGTCCACAATATTTCATATGGTTTATTCCACTTATTGCCCAAAAAATGTTTAATGATTCTCCAATTCGTTGGAGCATTGAAGGTTATTACGCAGATCAGATAGTTACGATACTTCCTATTTCAGTATTTTTAATAATTTCTATTTTAAAAAATAAGCGGATCCGATACTCCTTAGCTATATTAGTATGCCTGCTTGCATTTTCCGAAACATATTACAAGATGAATAGTAATCATAGAGTAATGTCGTGGGACAGCACTATTAAAGAAAATATTTTCAACCCTGTTTTTTTTCATCCGCCATATGATGCGGCAAAAATTCATAGTGATCTTAATCTCATACCCGCTGATGCAAAAATATCTGCATCTGAATCTATAATCCCTCATTTATCACAACGCTTGCATGCATACGAATTTCCTGATGTTCAAGACGCTGAATATATTGCTGTACTTACTTATAAGAATTATTTCTTAATAGATAGTGCCACATATTCAACAATATTAAATCAATACATCATCAGTCCTAATTGGAAAATAATAGCGTATAATCCTCCTTTTTTATTAATGAAAAAAGCACAGTAGTTTTAAAGAAAGGCAACTACTCTATGTTTGAATTTCATTAAAATGTAGTTATTTAACTGACGCAATAACTAATTTTAAATTGTAACCCTATGATCTTTGGTCGTGAGTTCGATCCTCACCGGGGCACATTACAGAACTGGCCGCCAATTTTGGCGACCTTTATTTTTATAATCCTTAAATCCCTTGCAATAAATGAAATATTACTTAACAATAAGCTTTCCTTTGGCAATGACATCTCCCGTTCCGGAAATAACTTTGTAAAAATACATACCCGCGGCCTTGTCACTTAAATTTATGGTGCATGCTGAATTATTGACCGACAGCTGAGAATAATAAACCATTTGCCCCAGCATATTATACACTTTTACTGATGTTTGAGGTGTTAACCAGGAAGACCGGAATGTAAAAACCCCGGTTGATGGGTTTGGATATACAGTTAAATTTTGCAACGTTTCAGCAGTTAAACCGCATGCATAATCTGTAACTTTAAGCATTGGTAAAACTGAGTCCGCCCAGGTAATTCTTATCCAGCCATATACAGTATCTTTTCCTGTAAAAACCCTGATACCCACAAAGCCCGTATCCAAGTTAAATTCGCCGGCATTACAGGATGGGCCACCCCAGGCACTAGACCAATATGACAGAACAAGTTCTGAGTTTTTCCATACAGCCGTTTGATTTATGGAATCATTCTTGGAGAATTTTCTTGCAAGGTTTGAAACAGTAACTGCAGCATTATTATAAAAACATGTATCTGCAGCAGACCAGGCAATTTGGCTGGAATTTTGAGGAAGAATTTCATAGTCCTGAAGAAACTGGTGTGACGCCATATATAAATCAATCTTGATAGTGCAATCTATCACTCCATCTCCGTTCACATCAATAGAATAATCAGCAGATTCGCCATAATATACATCAATAACACTATCTTTCAATTCATAGTAATCATTCGGGGTATGTTGCCCTGCCATTATGAACTGGGCCTTGGAGCCTTTACAAAAACACACAAAAGCAATAAATAGTATGATGTGGCGGAGTGGCATACCCACAAAGGTAGTAAATACATTTGGATATAAGACATAGAATCCATGAGTTATTGGGTAATGTCGCTTCAAATAGACAGGAAGGCATTACGTTTCTGCTTTCGCAAACCCGACAGTATCTCTATAAAGTTTCGGAGAGATATTTGTATTGTTTTTAAAAAAACGGCTGAAATAATGTTCATCATCAAAGCCAAGTTCATATGCAATTGTTTTTACAGCTTTTGATGTAAGGTATAGCTCTCGCTTGGCTTCCACAATAATGCGTTCAGTTATCAGGTCTGTCAATGTTTTATTAAAATGGTTCTTGCTGATCTTGGCTAATGCATTGGCTGAAATATTCAGCAGGTCCGCATAATCGCTTGCCGAATGTTTGGTTCTGTAGTGCTCTTCAATGGCATCTTTAAGGTTTTGAAGAATAAACGGCTCGCCACCTGCTTCCACCTTCTTTTTTATATCACTATTTTGCTCTACTTTAATCCTGGATGCTGTGATTAAAAATATCTTTAAATATGATATGAGCAGTTCATGTTGCGCCAAGGCCACATTTTGCATTTCTGCCTTCATCTGCTCTACAAGAAAATGAAACTCTTTTAGTTTGGCTTCTGTAAGTAAAATATATGGAGGCTGGTAAATATTATTAAATAATACACCATTGCAGGCTACTTCCTGGTGATGTTTATAAATACAGAAAAAATCGGAATGGAAACTGATAGAAATGCCTTTTAGGTTTTCAGCATCAGCCAGCATAAAAGGCTGATATGGCGAAAAACATAACAAAGAATTTTTAGTTATGGCGAACTCCGAAAAATCGGCCTTGAGTTTCGCATTGCCTTCAGTTATCACAATTAGAGAATGATAATTCAGCCGTTGAATGTGATCGAAATAACTGCCATTATCGAAAGAAAAGACCTTAAACGCAAGATTACCGTTTTGCGGATTTATTAAGGTTAAAACAGTCTGTGTACTCATATAACAAAAGTATTACTTTATATTACAGCTTGCCTATAATGAATAAAAGGATGGGCAATTAAATCAATCACCCATCCTTAAAGTAAATTAAATAACAGCAGTTTCCATTAATTCCGCTTGCGGAAAATCTACTGCTACATTTAATGCATTGTTGAAGTAATTGGTGAAAATATTAAACCCGGTATAGGCAATGATCTCTGCTATAGCAGCATCATTAAAACCTACTTCTTTAAGCGAATCAATTTCCGATACACTTACCTGGCCTTTTTTAGCCATCAATGCTCTCGCAAAAGAAAGTGCTGCATCTGCTTTCTTGTCTGCCGATTTGCCTTTTCTTGCATCGGCAATAGTTTTGGTATCTAAACCCACGAGTTTTTCTCCTATAAAACTATGTGCTGCATTGCAATAGTCGCAACCGTTTGCATTAGCAACCGTCAGGGAAATTTGCTCGCCCAATTTTGCACCAATCGAACTTTCACTTAGGGCGCTGTTAAATAATAAATAACCACTTAATACGGCAGGTGAATGGCCCATGGTTCGCATCATATTGGGAACCATACCAAATTTACTTTGAATTGCATTGAAAAGTTCCTTTACTTTTCCGGTGGCTTTGTCTGGGTTAAGAGCTGAAATTTTTTGCATTTGTTTTAGTTTTAGTTTTTTGTCATTATTGACGCTGCAAAGGTGCTATGCCTGCATCAACCCTTAAATGGACAATCTTGGACAAGAGATGGATGATTTTTCAGGAATGAGACAACAGAAATAAAACCGAGCTATTGATGCCTTTTCTTCGCTTACAAACAAGAATTTGTGTATTTCAGTACACGTTTTATGCATCTTAGTACATAGTTTGTGTTTTATATTTATTTTTTTCTGTATGTTGCCGATGCTCAAATTCGTCGATTAATTTCAGGGGAAGAACATACAATTATTCACATTTTAAATCATACACCAAATGAAAACTTATTCAATTTGCGGGGCGGGTGCTGCAGGGCTTTATACAGCATGGCGCTTACTGAACGGAAAAGCAAAAAGTGAAAAGGGGAAGTCCCTAATGCTTGCCAAAGGCGATGTACTTGAATTATATGATTGGGGTAAATACGATTTTTCGAAAAAAGAAAAAGGCACGCGTGCGCCCGGGGCACGTATTTGCACATGGCATTATAAAGGCGATAAGAACAACTCTTACCTTGAGTTGGGTGGAATGCGCTATGCAGAATATGATAAAAAAACAGGTGGGCACTTACTTGTAACTACAGTTATTAAAGAACTGGGGCTCGACAAATATTCGAGGATATTTAACGAAGCAGGCGACCAGTTACTTTTCCTCAGGAACCGGAACATGTACCTTTCAGAAATTGGCCCCGGCAATCCTGCCCCTTATCATATTCCTAACGATGGAGCCAACCAATCGCCTTATAATGGCTTCAGTACAGTACAGAATTTATCAAATACGCAAAAATTAGACCGTAATGGCTGGTGCGACTTTCAGCAAAATGGTAAGCTTAGTAATTTAAAGGGCGATGAATCGGTTTACCGGAATGGAGAATTAGTAAAAAATATAGGATACTGGGACCTTATGTTCGACCAGCTTGGCTCTGAAGGATATTCTTACACTGCAGATGCTAACGGTTATACTTCAAACGTAATTAACTGGAACTCGGCTGTAGCATTTAATTCAAATAACGAATTTACACCGGGCAACCAATACAAAACACTTACCCATGGTTATTCTTATATGTTCACAGCCCTATTCGCTGAAATAGAAAAGCTGGCTAACGAAAAAGGAATTGTATTTAATTATTTCCCTGACAAACGCCTTCATTCAATACTTAGTAAAGGCAAAAAGGTTCACTTTACCATTGCCACACGCGAAAATCCATGGAAGCCAAGTGCCGAAAAAATAAGTGATGCCGTATGGATGGCAATGCCACGCGCTGCTATAGAGCTTGTGGCAGAAGCAACACGTTACTTTAAAACTGATGGCCTTGATGTTCTTAATGATACCAAAGTGCGTCTTTATCTTGAAGGCGCCATTATGCAACCTTCTTATAAAGTAGGCTTATTCTTCAGTGAACCTTGGTGGGAAAAGGCCACATACGCTCCTAAGCTATCAAGCTATTCAGTCAGCGATTCAGCATTAACAATAAACTGGCTGAAGCCATTTACTAAAAAGATAAAGGCTGATAAGAACGTTTACAACTGTATATATGATAATACTGAGGCCATGGTTACGGCACTCGAAACATGCATTGGGGAAACTATTACAAATGCACAAATTGCTGAGCTGATCAACCAAACCACAATGCCAGATACCATTGGCCCGAGCTTTACCGACATGCCTGTGCGCATGGCTGTTTACTTCGGCAATAACGCACTTGACCAAAAAGGCGCAAAAGTATATGGCATGCTTGCCAGTTACGATGATGAGTACTTTACTTCTTTCTGGCGCGAACTGGAAGAGAATCCCGGCAAGGAATGGTTAATACCTGAAGCCGACGACGTGCAACCACTCGAAGGCCCGCGCACCGTTCCTTCTGCCATGGTAAAAATGCTGCGCAAACAATTGGCTGCCATGCATTTTGGCCCGGGCGCATCATACAGCCAGGTGCCTGAGCCATTGGAGGCGAAGTACATGGATTGGTCCTTGCCACCATTTAGTGCAGGTTACCATGCATGGGCGGCACATTACGATGTATGCGATGTACAACAAAAAATACGCAAACCTTCCCAGCTCATTAAAGGTGCCGACGCTAACATATTTATTGTAGGCGAAACCTACTCCAACGATCAGGCATGGGTAGAGGGCGCGTACTGCACTGCAGAATCTGTATTGAACGATTTCTTTGATATGGAACCGATAGTTGATAATAAAGAATATCCTTTTATTTGTTCTTGTAAATAACACATTAATAAACCTATTATGAAAAAATTACTGTTAGCCTTTATTCTTTTATGTTCAATTGTAATCATCAGTTTTACCCAATTCAATTCCGGTAATGGGTATACTAAAGTTAAACCAACAGTTGCACCTGCAATTTGGTTTGAAGGCCCCACAACAGAGGCGCCAAGCGATATTGTGCCCTTCGATAAGCCCAATGTAAATGATACATCGTTTCATCTCTGGGCATGGCAGCAATTCCTGCACTTAACCCGATCAAAATTTCCGCGTGCTCCGTTCGAAGGCTTGCTGTTTCAGGTAGATACTGCAGGTAAAATGGTCTATAATCCTAATACATTCCTTGTCCTCACCGACTCACTGCAGGCTGTGTCCCACTTACCGCTTTACGATACAAACCATATTGCACTGCTTTATTCTATACAGGTAAATACAATGATGTATCATTTTATGCAAACCTACCTGCCTATGTTTAAACGAATAATAACCAACTGCTGGAAGCATGAATGGAGCCCTGATGGCCGCATAGATAGTATGGCAATAGACAAAAACATACAGGATTCACTTAACATACGCAAGCTTAGCAATCTCAATTTCCCTGTAGGGGCACTGGTTATAAAAACATCGTGGATAAGAGCTTATGAACTTGGCAAGGATTCTGTCAACTACTACATTACAAATGCAAATGTTTCAAATGGTAAGGGACAAACAGTAGTGGAAAGGGTTGCCTTAACTGGTATGCACGTAGTCGGCAGGCTTGATAACCATCCGGAATTTATATGGGCAACTTTTGAACATGATAATTTAGCTCCCCAATATCCGTGGACAAATACCTGGCCGCAGGATACCACTACCCTCAAACTCAGCAATAAAAATTATTTGTTTTATCACAAAAACACTCCTATTGGTAAGTGTTTGAATGAAACTGAGTGCACCGCAAATAAATTCACCAATGCATTCAACATGTTTCCATTGGGCGAAGCCCTTTCCTTTGTTTTCACTAAAAACACTTCAGATACCACATTCCCAAGTAACACACCTTCTCATCTACCAACTACTTTAGATATAATTGATAGTGAAAACAGTGCATCGCTTAACGCAAGCGTCCATGCTCATCTTTTAAAAGTTAGGGGCCCGTGGTCTCACTATTTCTATAAAGGTTCTGTATGGATCAATTCACCTAATAAGATGTATTACCCCGGTAACGGTAATATTTATGTACTTACCGATACCTATTTACGCGGTGCCAGGGCACTTTCAAATATCACTATGGAAACATATACACAAATAGACTTTTCCGGAATTTACAACACAGGCTCTATGAGTTGTTTCGGATGTCATTCCACGGCAGATTTTAATAATGTTGCATACAATAACGATTCGCTCAGCTACAACCTAACTATCAGTCACTTGTTCAGAAACTCTCTGACTAATTTAATTGATTCACTGCGAGAAGGTAAGAAGCGACAAATAAATCAACGCCTTCCTTTACGTTTACGCTAAACACATAAAACATTTATACTATGGCTACCAGCACACCTTTTACAGTTGCCGACTACCTGCTTACAAGGCTTAAACAACTTAATGTAACTGATGTATTCCAGATTCCGGGTGATTATGTAAAGCACTTTACACAAGCGCTTGAACATTTCGATGGAATAAAAACCATTGGAGCAGTTAATGAATTGGATGCAGCTTATTCTGCAGATGCATATGCCAGAACCCGTGGCCTTGGTGCCGTTTCGTTGCAATACGGCGTGAGTACTTTTTCAGCACTTAATGCTGTAGCCGGAGCCTATGTAGAGCGTAGCCCTATTGTAGTAATAAGTGCTTGCCCGGGCTCAGATGCCCGAAGAATGACCGATATGTATGGTATGCTATTTCACCACTCAACAGGGAACTTTGCGGCAGATGAAGAGATATACAAACATGTTACTGTTGGTGCTATTACCTTAAGTACTTCACAAGGTGCACCCGAAAAAATAGATGAATTGCTGATTGCAGCCCTTACCTACCAACGCCCTGTTTATATTGCATGCTATAAAGAAGTATGGGGAGAACCATGCCCCAAGCCTTCTTCAAAACCCCTGGAACCGCGTGCAGTTAAAAGCGATCCTCTTGAACTCAACAATGCAGTGGAACAGGCATGGTCTATGATCACGGCTGCTAAAAAACCGCTTATACTTGCCGATGTTGAAGTATTGCGCCATGGTTTATCGCCTCTGCTTGATCAGATAATTAAAGCCAGCGGATTCCTTTATACAACTACTTCGCTGGGTAAAGCAGTGCTTGATGAAAAAGGAGATAAGTTCATCGGCACCTATTCTGATGCAGCTTCTATTCAATCTGTACTTAATACAGTTCAAGACGCTGATTGTATAATTACACTAGGAGTTATAATGACAGATGACTATGAATTGTTGGTGAGTAATAAATATGCCTACATGGTAGTTTCAAACACCGATCAGACCCGTGCGGGATATTTTACTTATACGGGAGTGACCATGAAGGACTTTATGGATGAGTTGCTAAAGAAATTCAAACAAACTAAAACCTACCCTATTAAAGCCCTTGCACCACCACAACCGGTTTATCCTGAACCGTGGAAGTCAGCTTCTGACCCTGAGTGGAACAAACAACCCGAGATAATTACATACAACAGGTTCTTTCAGCACTCAACAAAATTCCTGAAGGATAATGGCCTCATGAAAGAAACTGTTTTTGTACTTGGAGTAAGTTCAGCATTATATGTTGCAACCAATGTATATGGCATGTCGCAGGGAAGTTTTCTTGGCTCGGCGGCATGGCAATGTATTGGGTTTGAAACAGGCGCAGCCACAGGTGCACAGCTGGGTAGTGGCAAGCGGGTATGGACCATTGCCGGAGATGGCGGCTTTATGATGGTGTGCCAGTCTCTATCAACTCTTGCGCGCAATGATCTTGATGCGGTAATATTTGTAATGAGCAATGGGGTATATGCTATTGAACAGGTTTATGTAGATATTACATCTTTTGAACCCGGAAAACAACACACGTTTGATGCATTCGATATTCTCCCTAAATGGGATTATATGGCATTGGCAAAAGGGTACGGGGCAGATGGCTACCGCGTTACAACGGTTTCAGAATTGAATGAAGTACTTGGCAAACTCAAAAAACGCTCAAAGAAACCAACACTTGTAGAAGTTGTGATACCTCAGAAAGACCTTGCAGGCCAAATGAAACGCCTGGGTAATGAGGTATTCCCTAATCCTTCAATCAATCATCCTGACCAGGCCTAACTAAACTTACTGGTTAGTTGCCAGCACGCCGTAGTTACCTGTACTGATTTGCATAGCAGTGAACGTAACGGACCTTATTGGTTTTTGATTGGGTAACAAGGTTGCGCTAAAAAGTGAATTAAGTGGTTGTGGGTTGGCATAGGTCAATGCATAAAGAGTATTTATGCCGGACGTATCGATCACATTTGCAGCTACTGAAAAATCATTAGGCTGCCACAAACCAGGAGTTACGGAATCGACTGGGCAACCGCACATCATTTTCACGTATACTGAAATAGCGTCACCTGTTATTTGGCCAGGGCTCAGATACAAACCCGGAACAACAACGGTGATGATATAGTCAAGCTTTTCAGGATTAAGCAACACCTGGTATCTGACTGCCATCGGTAAATTAGCTGAAGTAGGAACACTTACATCAAGGTTCCCGAATTCAATTTTATCCGGCAGATCAAAATTTGCACTGCCACAAACAGTATAAACATCACGTGATATAAAATCTACAGAAGGAAGTTTTGGAAGCGGAGGAACTGTTATTACAGGCATAAAAGAGCCTGATCCTGTTACAAATGCTGAGGAATTAATCCCGTCATTGGAATTAGGGCCAATAATATAAGGCACTGTTATCGGGTCTGCGCAGGAATTCGAAAACTTAATTATAATATCCTTTCCGTTATAGGCATTTTTGCCCAGGTAATGCGCTCCGAGGGCTTGTAAGTAAACTGTAATACGTGCTTTTTGTGGCATGGTCAAAAATTTAGTTTAATGTTTCTTTCGTTAGTATTCTGAGTGGCTATAATAGACCTAACCCAAATATAAGAATTAACTCAATTGCATTCAAACAGATGATTTCTATTTGATTTAACAGTTACAATTATATTTGTACACAACGAAAGAATTACATTTCATGAATCAGCAAAACATACTTGATTGTTATAATAAAACAGCTCACAAGTATGCTGATGCTTTGTTTGATGAACTAAGCAATAAACCTTTCGACAGGCTTATACTTACACAATTTGCCAACGAGAATAAAACCAAAGGCAAACTACTAGACATGGGCTGTGGTCCGGGACAAACAACAAAGTTTGTTCATGAATTAGGTATTAAAAACAATATAGGCACTGATATTTCGCATGGTATGATTGAAAAAGCCAGGGCACTTAACCCCGGTATTGCATTTGAGGTGGCTGATATGCTTAACCTGCATTATTCCAATAACACTTTCGGTTCTGCCATTGCATTTTATGCTATTGTACATTTTACCGAACCTGAATTAAAGAAAGCTTTTGCAGAAACATATAGGGTACTTAATAGTGACGCACAGTTCCTGTTTTCATTCCATATAGGTAATGAAATCATTCACCGCGACAATTTTTTTGATGTACCTGTAAATATCGATTTCTACTTTTTTGAAACCGAAAAAATATTAAAGCTGATTCAGGAAACAGGTTTTAAAATTGTTGATGCCATTGAAAGGTATCCATACCCCAATGTTGAGCACTCGAGTAAACGTGCTTATATTTGGGTGAAAAAATAAAAATTTATGCCCAACATATTATTTATATGCAGCCGCAACAAATGGCGCAGCCCCACAGCTGAGGCTATTTACAAGGGCAGGCCCGATACGGTTGTAAAATCAGCCGGCACTGAACCAACGGCAAGGATAAAGCTAAGCGCTAAGCTTGTGCTTTGGGCCGATGTTATTTTTGCCATGGAAAAAGAACACAAGCAACGCCTTATTGAAAGGTTTCCGCTCGAGACCATGGAGAAAGAAATAGTTGTACTCAACATTCCTGATGAATATGAATTTATGGACCCTGAGCTTATTGATACCATTAAAGGTACTGCAGGCCCTTATATGGATGAATATTGCGGAGTTTAAGCCACCTGATTTTATTAAAAGAAAAAGCCCCGCTTAATGCGGGGCTTTTTTTATACTAAAAACATCAATTAGTTAATTATAACCTTAACCACACGTTGCATATCATCATTACCCAGGCGAACATAGTAAATGCCCCTGGCAAGTGCCTGTACATTAAATGTGGTTTCAACCCTGTTTGAGCCTGGCTTAACAGTTTTGCCCATAACATGTTTGCCTAATGCATCATATATATCTACATTCATCTCGCCTGTAAGTGCCATTCCCAGCCCTTTCACATTCAGCATATTGCCCGATTGGAAAGCAGTAAGAGTGATCTGCGGTTCGCTGATACTATTAATACCCAACGGACATGGTGTAGGAATCTGGAAGGTAAATATTCTTGAAGCTACGGCTCCGGCTTCAGAATACATATTCGTGTGCCAGAATGTTACACCATCATTAGGGTCTACTGAAGTATGCGAATAATCGCCCCAGCGGTGAGATGTTTTAATAGCGCCGCTACCTGCAACACCTATTCCTTCGGTAAGGGTCATCATATTAAGTGAATCGCAAGCTGTACGGCCGGTATAACGCATACCCGGATAGGTAGATGTTTTATCGGAAACAGAATAGCATAAACCTATTCCACCATTAGCATCCATTGCAATAGATGGGTTCCATCTGTTCACACTATCATTAGGTGCATATGTGCTTTGTTGGTAAATACTCCATTTTTTTGTTCCGGTATCCTGGCGTATTTCATACCACCTTACACCTGCTAATTCAGTACCACCGGTAACATTTGGCACAGTGGGCGTTTTACTCACATTTACCGGGTAACATAAAACGGCAGCATTATGGGTACCCCATCTCATATATGGTATCCGGTAAGAAACAAAACCATCAAGTGCATCAAAGTATCCGGGTTTTGTTGGCTGGTCTATATCTCTGCGGCTTCCGGCTGAAAAATAAGAATCGAAGGGTGCTGTAGGAATAGAATCATAAACTCCCAGTGAACCGG